>Ga0154020_10009219_pt1 | contig 11368 bp, 8 predicted proteins | sample Klosneuvirus_201_FD_109709 | JGI IMG/M metagenome (GOLD analysis project Ga0154020, IMG submission 109709) | Active sludge microbial communities from wastewater, Klosterneuburg, Austria - Klosneuvirus_20160825_MG | ecosystem: Engineered > WWTP > Aerobic digester > Activated sludge | place... | reverse complement strand
GTGAAAGAGCTCATCGCCCTCTCGACCGGTCGCAAGATCGCGCCGCTGCCCATCGAGGCGTCGCTGGTGGAGTCGCCGTATGTGGCGCACGCGGTGTGTTACGGCGAGGGGCGAAAGTACCTCACGGCGCTGTTGTCTCCGCGGCGTGCGATGGTCGAATCGTGGGCCCGCGCGCATGGCGTGGACACGCCGTGGCCGACGCTCGCGCAACATCCGCAGGTCCACGCCTTGCTGCAGGATGCGGTCAGTCACGTGAACGCCCAGCTCGCCCGCACGGATCGCATTCAGCGCTTCGCCGTCACCGCCACGGAGTTCACGCTCGAGGGTGGCGAACTGACGCCGACACTCAAGGTGCTGCGCGGCGTGATTGCGTCGCGATATGCCACCACCTTTGACGCGTTGTATCAATGACGCCGGCTCCCGACCGCCTGACGGGCGTCCGTCGCGTTGCGTTTGGCGCCATTGTGCTGGGTGCCGTTGGCATCGCCGTGGCGTATGCCAGTGCCTTTGCCTCGCCCGCCATTGCCGCGGGTGGTGCGTGGATGATGGCTGTCGCGTTGCCGGTCTGCATGGTGGCCATGATGACGTTTGGTGCGGTGCGCAACGGACGACGCGTGGGTGCGCTGGCGTTGCCGTTCGCCCTCGTGTTTGCGCTCGTGACGGGCGGATTTCTGCTGGCCATGGCGTTGCCGCCGGATCGCGCCGGCGAGGTGCTGTGGCTGGGTCTTCCGCGCCGGGCCGCCGTGATTCTCTATGGTGTCGGTCTGCTGCCCTTGTTTGTTCTGCCGCTGGCCTACGCGCTCACCTTCGATGCGCTGACGTTGTCGGACGAGGATATCGCCCGTGTTCGCGCTGCGCGCACCGAGACGTTTGGTGAGACGCCACGGGGGCACCGATGAGCGGTGTGTCGGGGATCTGGGCGCTGCTGCAGACGGCGGCCGTGCCTTCGCTTGCCAAGCCCGTCATCGGCGGCGTGGCGATCGGCTATTTCATCATCGTGGCGGTCATCGGTATCTGGGCCACCCGCAAGACGAAGTCGGCCGCAGACTTTTTCGTGGCCGGGCAGGGGCTGGGGCTCTTCACACTCGCCATCGCGGCGATGGCCGCGACGCTGTCCGGCTTTGCCTTCATTGGCGGACCCGGGCTGGTCTACTCGCTGGGGCTGGGTGCCGTGTTCATCATCCTGCCGGCCGCGCTCACCAACTCGATGGGCGCGTGGGTGCTGGCCAAGCGGCTGCGGTTGCTCGCCGAAGTCCGCGAGATGATCACGATTCCCGATGCGATCGGCGCGCGATTCCAGTCACCGCTCGCGCAAGGGTTGGCCGGCGTGGCGATCGTCCTCGCCGTTATCGGCTACATGGCGACGAATCTGCTGGCGCTTGGCCTCGTCATCGACGCGATCTTTGGCATCGGCCGCACGCCGGCCATCTGGATCGGCACGCTGATCATCCTCGCGTATTCCGTGTCCGGCGGGATTCTGGCGGGCATTTATAACGACGTCTTTCAGGGCATCCTGATGGCGGTCGCCTCCACCTTCGTCTTTGCCTTCGCGCTGCAGGCGGGTGGCGGTCTGTCAGGGATTTCCCAGACGATCATGGCGCAGGATCCTGCCATTCTTGGACCATGGGGCAAACTGACGCCCCTGGCGGCGCTGAGTTTCTTTTTCGTCTTCGGGCTCGGGTCGCTGGGTCAGCCGCATGTCGCGCACAAGTTCTTCATGCTCAAGGATGCCCGACGGCTGAAGTGGTTTCCGTTGGTCATGACGTTTGCGCTGTTCTTGACGCTGCTGTTGTTCGTTGGCGTTGGGCTGGTGGTGAAGGCGCTGGTGCTGTCTGGCCGCATGGCGCCGCTGGGAACCGCCGACGATGCCACACCGACATTCCTGCTGCAATTCACAAGTCTGCCGCTCGCCGCGGTGGTGTTCTCCGCCGTGGCCGCCGCCATCATGAGCACGGTGAATTCCTTCATGAGCATCGGATCTGCTGCGATCACCCACGACCTGCCCGTCGCCTTTGGCTGGCGGGTCAAGGACGAGCTTCGCTGGGGACGGATCTGGACCGTGGTGCTTACGCTCGGCGCCGCGGTCGTGGCGCAGGCGTCGGGTACACTCGTCGCCTTTCTTGGAGTCTTCGGCTGGGGACTCTTTGCCTCGACGCTGGTGCCATCGTTGGCGCTAGGTCTGAACTGGCAGGGCGCGACGCGCGCCGGGTCGGTGTGGTCGATTGTTACTGGCCTCGTCATCACGCTGACGCTCGAGTCGCTGTCGTTCTTCAAAGTGTTTTCCTTCCCGTCAGGGGTGACGGCCACGGCGATCGCGCTGGTCGCGTCGTTGCTGGTGTTTGTGACGGTCTCGTGGCTGACGCGCGCCACGGCCGCCGCGACGCTGTCCGCAGATGTTCGTGCCGTCATGGAGGCATGACCGACATGACCGATATGACCGGTGCGCCCACCGCTGCTTCTCCCGACCGCTTCGCGCGTTTTGTGGTCGGTGAGTCTGAGAGCATGACGCGCGTTGTCTCGGACACCGACGTGGTGCTGTTTGCCGCCATCACTGGCGATGCCAACCCGGTGCATCTCGATGCCGCACATGCGGCGCAGTCGCGATTTGGCGGACGCATTGCGCATGGCATGTTGTCGGCGGGTTTCGTGTCCGCCACGCTCGCCATGCGATTGCCCGGGCCGGGCACGATCTATCTCTCGCAGTCGATGCGCTTCGTTCGTCCCGTGCGCATCGGCGATACGATCACCACACGTGTGGAGATCGTCGAGCTGCTCCCCGAGAAGCGGCGGATTCGCCTGGCGACGACCTGTCGCAATCAGGCAGGCGAGCTCGTACTGGACGGAGAAGCGCTCACCATGCTGCCGGCGGAGTCCTGATGCCGCCACCTACGACGGTTCCCCAATCCCGAGCGCGTCTGCCCGCGCCTGCCGCAGTCTCCATCACCACGACCCCATTTTTTGCAGTCTCCCGCAGGTCCCCTCCAGGAGGAGTTCGCATGTCCATCTCAGTTTGGCGTCCTGTCCAGGCAGCGCATCGTCTGGCCCGACAGAGCCGTCGTCTTTTGACGTCGGCGGTCTGGTGTGGTCTGGTGCCGCTCGTCGCGACGCCGGTTGCTGCGTCGGCACAGTCAGGTACACTGGCCGGTTTGGTGTCCGACAGCAGCAAAGCGCCGTTGCCGGGCGCGCAGGTCACGCTGGTGGGAACGCGTTTCGGCGCGACCTCTGGCATGGATGGCAAGTATCGCGTCGTGGGTGTGCCGGCCGGCAGCTACTCGGTGCGCTTTCAACGCATCGGCGCGAAAGCGGTCACCATGGAAAACGTGGCGATTGCGGCCGGCGCGGAAGCGACGCTGAATGTCACCATGCAGGCAACGGCGCTGCAGCTCGGCGGATATGTGGTGTCCGCGTCACGTCGCGTCGAGAAAATCACCGAAGCGCCGGCAACGGTCACGCGCATCGATGCCGAAGCGTTCAAGTATCAGGCGGGCAACTCGTTCACGGCGGCGCTCAAGGAAGTGAAGGGCGTGGACTTCGTCCAGACGGGTGTGGCGGCGGCGGGTATCAATGCGCGTGGCTTCAACAGCGCGTTCAACAATCGCATGCTGCAAATGGAAGACAATCGCGTGGCCGTCTTGCCGGAAAACGGCCTGCCGGTTGGCGTGTTCACGACCATTCCGAAGATCGATATTGCGGGCGTGGAAGTGCTGGTCGGTCCCGGCGCTGCGCTGTACGGCCCGGACGCATCCAACGGCGTCGTGACGCTGCTCTCCAAAGACCCCAAGCAGTTTCAGGGCTTTACGGGGGAAGTGACGTTGGGCTCCAACGGCGGCAGCCCGGGCAACTACTTCGACAAGCAGCCCGGTCGTGTCAGCTACAATGACGTGCAGCTCCGCTACGCGGGACTCGCGGGCAAGTTCGGCTACAAGGTGACGGGCGAAGTGCTCACAGCCAACGACTGGCAGAACTCCAACGTGTACGGACTCGGCACCACGCCGGTCCGTGAGAACGGTGCGGACTGGTCAACGAGCTATCGTCGCGCGAGCGGCGCGCTGGTGTACTACTTCGACAACGGCGGGCGTCTCGAGTACCAGGGCGGCGCGAGTCGCAGCAACGGTGTGGGCGTCACGAGTGCCGGTCGCAACCAGCTCAAGGACTGGGGCTACTGGAACCAGCAGGTCCGCTTCACATCGAACAGCTGGTTCGCGCAGGCCTACGCCACGCGGTCGCTGTCGGGGAAGACGTTCGCGCTCAATGGCTACACCACCAATCGCGCCAGCGCCCGGTTCAACGGCATCAGCGATGACTCGGTCCGGAAAGCGTCGGCCTTCCCGGCGGACGGCCGCATGATGGCGGCGGAAGTGCAGCACAACCGCACCTTCACCTCGCTGTTCAATACGCGCGTCATCGGCGGTGTACAGTATCGCAAGGATCAGGTGTCGTCCAAACAGGTGTGGCTGACGGACGCGCTCACCAAGGAAGACATCGAGCTGACGCAGTTGGGTGTGTACGCGCAGACGGAAACGCCGCTGAACGCCATCACGAAGGTTGTATTCGGTGCGCGCTACGACAACCCGGAGTTCTACGATCCGCAGTTCAGCCCGAAGGCCGCCCTGCTGGTGTCGCCGAATGAGAATTCGACGTTCCGCCTGACGTTCAACCGCGCGTTCAAGTCGCCGTCGATTCTGCAGACGAACTTCTTCTATCGCGATTTCTCGCCGGGTATCGGCGTGTTCGGCAACAAGGATGGTATCCTGGTGAAGAACGCGGCCGGAACCGTGCTGCGCACGATCGCGCCAGTGGTGCCGGAAGTGAACAACACGTTTGAACTCGGATACAAGGGCGTCCTCAAGGAACGTCTGTATCTCGACGTGGCCGGTTACGTCTCGCGGTACAAGGCGTTCCTGAGCCCGCTCGTCGTGGTGGCGAATCCGGGCGGCGGCAGCTTCGGCTACAATGCCAAGACGGGCGTCAAGTTCGTGAACGCCGCAGGTGCCGATCAGTTGGCGCTCTCGTACTTCAATCTCGGCGAAGCGACGCTCTCGGGCGTCGATGCCGGTCTGCGATACGTGGTCAACGACAAGTTCACCGTGTCGGGAACGATGAGTGCCCTCAAGCTGGACTCCATCATTGCCAAGCCGGGCGATCCGGCCGAAGCGACGGCGCTCAACAGCCCGAGCTTCAAGGCGACCATGGGCGGCGAACTGCGGGAGATGCCCGCACAGACGTTCGGAGGATTCACCTTCCGCTTCGTGCGCGACTACCGGTTCCTCTCGGGCGTGCACAACGGTCGCATCCCCGGCATCTTCACGTTCGACCTCAACGTGGGCAAGAAGATCAACGAGCACACCACGCTCAACGCCTCGTTGCAGAATCTGTTTACGTGCACCAGCGGCAACACGACACCGCCGGTGTTCCTGAACGCGGCGCTCCCGGCCACGTATACCAAGGGTTGGGGTTGTGGCTTCGGTCGCAAGCATGTGGAGCTGCTGAACATGCCCGCACAGGGCGCCATCGGCTTCCTCTCGCTCCGCGTCGACCGCTAAGTGACGGACGACATGCACCCACACTGCGCCCGCGCTGCCCGATGGTGGCGCGTGCGCCGTGTGCGCGCTGGATGCCGAGTACAGAGTCTTTTGTTGTCAGGCCTCATGTTCGCCGGGCTGCCAGGCCGTCCGGCGACATGGGCTCGTCCCACGCCGCCGGCGCAGGTGCCGTCGGAGAGGAAACTGGAGGGGCAGATGGACGGGCAGTTGCAGGGACCCCAGGACGGACAGGTGGTCACCGGTCGATATCGAGGGGCGTTGGGCGAGCGAGCCTGGCGGCTTTACATCCCTGCCGGATACAATCGCGCTCGGCCGCCCATGTTGCTGGTGTTGTTGCACGGGTGCACGCAGAACGCCGACGATCTCGCGCGTGGATCGCAGATGGACCGCGTCGCGGACGAACGGGGATTCCTCGTGTTATACCCGGAGCAATCGGTGCAGGCCAATCCGCGCACCTGTTGGAACTGGTTCGACGCCGCCCACCAATCGCGCGATGCCGGTGAAACCGGACTCCTCGCCGCGCTGATTGCCGAGGTCATGTCGCAGTATCCGGTCGACACCAAACGGGTGCATCTCGCCGGCATCTCGGCTGGTGCGGCGATGGCCGGACTGGTGGCGGTGGCGTATCCGGAACGCTTCGCGTCGCTGACCAGCGCGAGCGGCGTGGCATGGCGATCCGCCACGACCGTGGGCGCGGCACTCGCGGTGATGCAGCGTGGGGCAGGGGAGAAGTTGGCGACCGCGCAAGACGTGGTGGGCGCCATGGGTGCGACGCGCCGCGCGCTGCCAGTGCTGGTCGTTCACGGCACGCGTGATGCGGTGGTGTCTCCAGCCAATGCCGACGAAACGACGCAGCAGTGGATCGGCGTGCACCAATTGCTGCGTGCGAGCGCGGGTTTGCCGGCACTCAAGTCCGCCGCGGATGAGTCAGAGACGGTCAATGGGTATGCTGTTCGGACCAGTCGCTGGCGCGAGCCTTCGGGGACGGTGCTGATTGAGCAGGTGCGTATCGAGGGGCTTGGACACGCGTGGTCCGGTGGATCGACCGCCGGGACGTTCAGTGATGCACAGGGTCCGGATGCCAGTCGGATGATTGCGGCGTTCTGTGCGCTGCATCGTCTGCCGTGAGTACCACACACCTCTTCCGCTGATCACCTGCATGTTTCCGCGTACCGCCGATGTGTTCGATCCGATTGCGTGGTGGGCGCGCGTGGAAGGCAACCGCACTGCGGTCATCGAGGCCGTATCGGGTGCACATCACAGCTACGCGGCGCTCGACGCGGATGCGGATGCGTGGAGTGCGCGTCTGGCGCGCTGGGGCGTTCGGCACGGGGACCGCGTCGCCATCCTGTCTCACAACCGCTACGAATTCCTCCCGCTCTTATTTGGGTGCATTCGACGTGGGGCGATCCTCGTACCGCTCAACTGGCGACTGACCGCACCCGAACTGGCCCGTGTGCTCGACGACGCATCCCCGAGTCTGCTGCTCGGTGAAGATCGTCTGCGGTCATTGGCAGAGGAGGCCGTGCGTGTCTCGTCGCTGAACGACGGATTGGGGTGGCGTGACCTCGATCGCGATATCGCGCCGGAACACGACCCGGCGCCCGCGTCGCCCGAGCGCGCGGCCGAAGACGCGACCATGTTGCTGTATACCTCGGGCAGCACGGGTACTCCGAAGGGCGTGATCATTCCGCACCGGCAGCTGATCTGGAATGCCATCGCCACGGCCACCGGGTGGCTGTTGAATGCCAGTGACGTTGGGCCTGCTGCCACGCCGTTCTTTCATACTGGCGGTTGGAACGTGTTCACGACGCCGCTGCTGTCCCGCGGTGGTACCATCGTGCTCATCGACGGATTTGATCCGGATGCGTATTTCGACATGCTCGATGCACATCGCGTGACGATCACGTTTGGTGTGCCGACACAACTGGCGATGGTGCGCGAGACGGCAAGCTGGGGGCGTCCGCTGCCGCATTTGCGCATGTTCATGTCGGGCGGTGCGCCCTGTCCGCAGCGTGTAAAAGACGACGTGCGGGCTGCCGGCTACGTCTTGCGCGAAGGATACGGCCTTACGGAGTGCGGGCCGAACTGCTTTGCCACCAACGATCACACGGCGGTGGCCAAGGACGGGAGCGTGGGGTGGCCGATGCCGTTTCTGGGGATGCGCCTGCGAGACACGGATGGTTCCGACGTCGGGGCCGACGCCATCGGCGAACTCGAGTTACGAGGGCCGCAGATGTTTGGTGGCTACTTCCGCGCCGCTGACCGGACGGCCGACGTGATGACCGCCGATGGCTGGCTCAAAACGGGCGATCTGGCGAGCCGCGATGCGGATGGGGTGTTCACTATTCGCGGACGCCGAAAGGAGATGTACATCTCCGGTGGCGAAAACGTCTTTCCGGGTGAAGTCGAGGCGGTACTGCTCGACTGTGCGGGCGTGCGTGAGGTGACCGTCATCGGTATTGCCCACGAACGGTGGGGCGAAGTCGGGTGTGCGCTGATCGTGCGGAGCGATCCCGCGCTGGATGCGCACGCTGTGGAGCGTTTTGCTCGGTCCCGACTGGCTGCGTACAAGGTGCCGAAGCGTGTCTGTTTTGTGGACGCCATTCCACGTTTGGGTTCGGGCAAGATCGACCGGCGGGCTGCCGCCGCGCTCATCGCGCCATGACGACCGCATGACCCGCCGATGACCGAGCCGACGGCAAAAGGATCGACGGCGCGAGGAACCCTGGCCTTCGCGCAGGAACGCCTTGGAGCGACCGGCGTCGAGCAGTTGCGCGCCGAACTGCCTCCCGAAACCACGTCCCTGCTGGATACGGTGACCGCGACCGATGAGATCCCCTACCGCGCGTTGGTGGCGCTCTGGCAGGCGGTGGATGCCCGGTTGGCATCGGCCTATCCTGATTGGGCGGAGGCGGCCGGGGCGTACTCCATCGATTCGGTCGGCGTGCAGCTCTACGGCGGGATTCTGCGCAAAGATACCCCGCGCGCCTTTCTGACCCAAAGCATCTCGCTGTTCCGGTTGTATTATCATCCGGGTGACATCACGGTGGTTGAGGACGGAGACGGTCGCGCGATTCTGCGGCTGGTCGACTTCGATCCCGTGACGCGACTGTTTTGCCGCCGGCAAACGGGCGGTTTGCGTCGCGCAGTCGAACTGGCGGGGGGCGAGGCAGCGCGCGTACGTCACGTGCGGTGCTCCATCGAAGGCGACGCGTTCTGTGAGTGGCAACTCGAGTGGCACGTTCCGCACGGATAAAGACGGACGACACGTCGCTGCACGTGTCCACACAACTCGATCTGTTCCCCGTCGCACCGGTGGTCGAGATTCTCGATCCGCGGGTGATCGTGGGGGCGCGCACCGGCGTTGAACACCTGGTGCGTGTGCGTCCACGCGCGAACGATGTGCCGCACCTGGTCTTTCACGACCGCCACGGCTGGTATTGCGAGACGCATGGGGCGCAGTGTGCGTCGGTCAAACTTGCTCGCGACGCGGTTGTCTCCACGTGAGCCTGTCAGGGACGGCTGACTATCAGGCAAGTGATGCCCCGCTTTGGACGCCATCGGCGGAGCGGATCGCGCAGGCCCGCATGACCGCGTTTGCGGACGACCTCCGGCGGCGCGGAGAGCTGCCGGAGACGGTGCGAGACAGCCACGCGTTGCAGCGTTGGTCCGTGCAGTATCCCGACCGCTTCTGGCGCGCGATATGGCGAGAGGCGGCCGTGATTGCCGACGGTCCGGGATCACCCGCCGAACCGTGGTCCACCGTGTTGGTCGGTGGCGATCGCATGGCGCCTCCCGATGCGGTCACAGGCCCGCGGTGGTTCACCGATACGCGGCTCAACTTTGCCGAGAACCTGCTCCGGCGGCGCGATGACGGCATGGCCATCGTGTCGTGGAGCGAGGAAGGTTGTCAGCGACGCATCACGTTTGCCGAGCTCTCCAGTGCTGTCGCCGGCGCCGCGGCGGCGATGCGGGCGCTCGGTGTGTCTGCCGGTGATCGCGTGGCCGGATACCTGCCGAACATCGCGGAGTCCGTGATCGCCATGCTGGCCGCCGCGTCGATCGGCGCTGTGTGGTCATCGTGCTCGCCGGATTTTGGCACGAAGGGCGTGCTCGATCGGTTCGGGCAGATCGAGCCGGTGTTGCTGATTGCTGCCGATGGATACCGTTACGCCGGGAAGCGTATCGACTGCCGTCCACGTGTGCGCGAGATCGTGCAGGCCATTCCGTCGCTCCGTGCCGTGTGGATCGTGCCGTGGCTGGAGGCGTCGCCGGATCTGACACTCGTGCCTCGCGCCGAAGCGTGGGGCGACGTCATGACACGTTTTCGCGACGCGCAGTCGCTTGAATTTGCTCGGCAACCGTTTGAACACCCGCTGTACATCATGTATTCGAGCGGAACCACGGGCTTGCCCAAGTGCATGGTGCATGGCGCCGGCGGGACGCTGTTGCAGCATTGGAAGGAGCATGCGCTCCACACCGATCTGCGACCGAACGACGTGTTGTTCTACTTCACCACCTGTGGGTGGATGATGTGGAACTGGCTCGTGTCGGCGCTTTCGCTGGGCGTCACCATTGTGCTGTACGACGGCGCCCCCTTGGCGCCGCAGGCCGACGTGTTGTGGCGCATGGCCGAGGCGGAGCGCATCACGGTCTTCGGCACGAGCGCGAAGTACCTCGCGACCCTCGAGAAAGAAGGCGTTACACCGCGCACCGCCTTTGACCTGTCTGCCCTCGATGCTATTCTGTCGACCGGCAGCCCGCTCTCGGCGCACAGCTACGACTATGTGTACCGCGACATCAAACCGGATGTGCGCCTGTGCAGCATCAGCGGCGGAACGGACATCGTCAGCTGCTTTGCACTCGGCGATCCAACGGGCGCGGTGTACCGCGGCGCGCTGCAGATGCGTGGGCTGGGCATGGCGGTTGATGTGTTCGATGCCGAGGGGCAGCCGTTGCGCGGGGAGGCCGGCGAACTGGTGTGTACGGCGCCGTTCCCCAGTATGCCGGTGGCATTCTGGAACGACCCGTCGGGTGCACTCTACCGCGCCGCGTACTTCGAGCACTTTCCGGGAGTCTGGCGGCACGGCGACTGGGCCGAGATCACCGCGCACGACGGGCTGATCATCCACGGGCGCAGTGACGCGACGCTCAATCCTGGCGGTGTGCGCATCGGGACAGCCGAGATCTATCGACAGGTCGAACAGGTGCACGAGGTGCTGGAATCGCTGGTCATCGAACAGCGCTCGTCACACGACGCCGGAGAGTCGCGGGTGGTACTGTTTGTGCGATTGCGCCCCGGGGCTGTGTTGACGGATGAAATTCGTGATCTGATCCGTCGACGCATCCGCGAACATGCGAGCCCGCATCACGTACCCAAAGTGATTGTCGCAGTGGCCGATATTCCCCGCACCATCAGCGGCAAGATCACGGAGTTGGCGGTGCGCGATGTCGTGCACGGACGTACGGTGCGCAATGCGGACGCGCTGGCCAATCCCGAGGCACTGGCGCTGTTCCGCGAACATCCGTCGCTGCTCGGCTACTAGCGGGGGCGGGGGAAGCGGACGGCGAAGGGCGAACCTCGAACAGCGAACCTCGAACAGCGAACAGCTTTGTCGCAGAGGCGCGGAGACGCAGAGGCGTGCTTTCGGCCGCGTTTGGAGCGTTTCCAACGTTTGTTCTTTTGGGGGAACCGCAGCGGCCCGTCCGTCGTGAGCCTCTGCGCCCCCTGCGACTCTGCGATGGCCGTTGCCGTTCCTCGTGTGCCTCAGCGCGCTTCGGGAACCTCGAACAGCGAACAGCTTTGTCGCAGAGGCGCGGAG
>Ga0154020_10009217_pt1 | contig 11369 bp, 11 predicted proteins | sample Klosneuvirus_201_FD_109709 | JGI IMG/M metagenome (GOLD analysis project Ga0154020, IMG submission 109709) | Active sludge microbial communities from wastewater, Klosterneuburg, Austria - Klosneuvirus_20160825_MG | ecosystem: Engineered > WWTP > Aerobic digester > Activated sludge | place... | reverse complement strand
CAGTCTCGACGGACCGTCCGCTCCGATATGCCCAGCGCCTGACCGACCGCCTCCTCACTCATCCCGGCATAAAACCGCAACCGAACGATCGACGCAGCCTGGGCATCCACCTGCTCCAGGCGCACCATCGCGTCATCCAAGGCCAAAATTCCCGAAGAATCACCGTCCCCGGCCAAGTCCGCCACATTGGCGATCGCCAGCGCTGCCTTCCCCCCACCCCTCTTGTCCGCATTCTTCGCCCGCGCATGATCAATCAGGATCTTTCGCATGGCCTCCGCGGCCGCCCTGAAGAAGTGCCCCCGGTCCGCCCACTGAACATCCTCCCGCCCCAAAAGCCGCACATACGCCTCATGCACCAACGCCGTCGCCTGAAGTGTGTGCGACCGCCTCTCCCCCGCCATCCGCTGCTGGGCAATCGCCCGAAGCTGCCCATAGACAAGCGACAGCAACTCCTGGGGCGCGGTCGAACTCCCCGCCGAGGCCGCCTGAAGCAGCACCGTCACCTCCGCGGCGTTCGTGGCCTGATTGTCCGATCCCGGGGCCGCCATCCCCCCAGTCTACCGCATCCCCACGCAAACCCCACCCCAATTCCACCGCCCGACCCAAGAGAGGCGAAACCCTCATTTCGCCGGAGATGTCCATCAATCCCCCCCAGACCTGAACATCGCCTTGCCTCGCGTATTCCGCTCTCCGGCCGCGACTTTGAGCACGAATTGGCTTCAATTACCGTGATTTTTCCAAAGTTCCTCCCAAAGGACACCAGACCAGGCGATCTTTGCGCTCCGACCCTCGGGAGGACCTTGGTTGAACAAGCGTGTCAGGGGTAGTAATCTTGGCCCCCCAGCCCGTCGGGCGACTTTCGAGTTGCCTTTCTGACGGACTCATGGATGGGCGTCCCGCGTGCTTTGCAGGATGGGTTACGGGCAAGTCGCCCGGGCGTTGCGGCTGGCGTGCAAGCCGAGCTTTCGTTCGTCAATGAGTTCAAAGGAGATACGGATATGGGTTTTGTCAAAGAGTTCCGCGAGTTCGCGCTCAAGGGCAACGTCTTGGACCTGGCGGTCGGCGTCATCATCGGCGGTGCCTTCGGCACGATCATCAACTCGGTGATCAAGGACATGATCATGCCCGTGGTCAGCATCCCCGGGAACGTGGACTTCAGCAACATGTACCTGCCCCTGAGCGCCAAGGTCCGGGAGGCAATCACTTCCGCTCCCAAGGGTGTGCTCGGTCTGGAGGATGCCCGCAAGGCCGGCCCTGTCTTGGCCTACGGCAACTTCATCACCGTCACCATCAACTTCATCATCCTCGCGTTCTGCATCTTCATGGTGGTCAAGCTGTTCAACACCGCCAAGAAGCGCTTCGAAGCCGAGAAGGTGGCCCCACCCCCCGCAGGCCCGACCCCGGAGCAAAAGCTCCTGACCGAAATCCGCGACCTCCTGGCGCGCAAGTAACGCTTCTCCGATAAATTTGAACACCCGCGGGCGTGCCATCCGGCACGCCCGCTTCAATTCCGGAATCCCCACCCCCCTGCCCTACCATCCGCCTCTTTCCTGGAGGTCGCCTATGGCTTGGTTGCGGGTTTCGGACGCGTTCAAGGCTCCCGTCGGTTCAGAGGTTACGGTCAAAGGCTGGGTCCGCACCCGCCGCGACTCCAAGGCCGATGGCGGCCTCTCTTTCATCGCCCTCCATGACGGCACCTGCTTTGACGCCATCCAGATCGTCGCCAAAAACAACCTCTCCAACTACGCCGACGAAGTCGCCAAGCTCACCACCCACTGCGCCATCGAGGCCGACGGCACCATCGTCCAAAACCCCAAGGGCGGCAACGAGATCGCGGCCACCGCAGTCCGTGTCATCGGCTGGGTCGATGATCCCGACCACTACCCCGTCCAGCCCAAGCAGCACTCCTTCGAATACCTCCGCGAAGTCTCCCACCTCCGCGTCCGCACCAACACCTTCGGCGCTGTCGCCCGCGTTCGCCATTGCCTCTCCATGGCCGTCCACCGTTTCTTCCACGAACGCGGCTTCTTTTACGTCCACACCCCCATCATCACCGCCAGCGACTGCGAAGGCGCCGGCCAGATGTTCCGCGTCAGCACGCTCGACATGGTCAACCCGCCGCGGGTCTCGCAGGATGGCAAGCCGCCGCTGCCGACCGGACCGGTCGACTACGCCCAGGACTTCTTCGGCAAAGAGGCCCACCTCACCGTCTCCGGCCAGCTCAACGTCGAGACCTACTGCTGCGCCATGTCCCGCGTCTACACCTTCGGCCCCACCTTCCGCGCCGAAAACAGCAACACCAGCCGCCACCTCTCCGAGTTCTGGATGATCGAGCCCGAGATCGCGTTCTCATCGCTCAAAGAAGATGCCGACCTCGCCGAAGCCTTCATCAAGTACCTGGTCAAAACCGTCCTCACCGAGCGTGCCGACGACATGAAGTTCTTCGACGAGCGCATCGAAAAGGGCCTACTCACTCGCCTCCAGCACGTGATGGACACCCCCTTCCGCCGCCTCCCCTACACCGAAGCCATCGCAATCCTCCAGAAAGCCATCGCCGGTGGCAAGAAGTTCGAATACCCCGTCAAGTGGGGCACCGACCTCCAGTCCGAGCACGAGCGTTTCCTCACCGAAGAGCACTTCAAACAGCCCGTCATCCTCATCAACTACCCCAAACAAATCAAAGCCTTCTACATGCGCACCAACGACCCCGGCACCGACGGCGCCCCCGGCGACACCGTCGCGGCCATGGATGTCCTGGTCCCCGGCATCGGCGAAATCATCGGCGGCTCCCAGCGCGAAGAGCGCCTCGACCGTCTCGATGCCCGCATCGAAGAAATGAAACTCCCCGCCAAAGAATACTGGTGGTACCGCGACCTCCGCCGCTACGGCACCGTCCCCCACGCCGGCTTCGGCCTAGGCTTCGAACGCCTCATCTGCTTCGTCACCGGCATGCAGAACATCCGTGACGTGATCCCGTTCCCGCGGGCGCCCAAGCAGGCAGAGTTCTAATAGCAGACGGTCGCTATGCTTGGGGCAGCCCTCATCGCACATCCTTCGATACTATGAGGACATGGGTCCGTGGTTACTTCTCATTGCGTGGATCACCACTCATCTCTTTCAAGTTGCGCTTGGCATCACTGCTCTCCGGCAGCGAGTGGATCCGCAACGACCGGCTCACCACATCTCGCTTTTGATCTCGGGACTCTCGTCGGTTCTCCCGTTGATCGCGTTGGTGCTGTTTCTTCGCGTGTTTGTCATCGGGGGTTCTTCAAACGTGGCCCAAATGGCTGGAGAAGACGGGTACGCGCTCTGGAAGCTCTGGTTCAGCGCGTGGCCGTTCCTGATCTTTGGAATCCCAGTTGCAGGGATCGCGAGCATCGTTGCTGTGTTGATGCCACCCTACTCACTGCGCACCTGGCCGTCCGCGTTGAGCCGCGCATTCGCAGTCGGGGCTGCGGGGCTCAGCTTTTTCCACGTCGCCAAGTACTTCCCCGACGCATGAGCTCCAAAGTGGCATGGCTTGAAGTCGAACCCGAGCACGGCACTACTCTCCAGCCGTCGGATCCGATCGAAGCACAATCGCCAAGAGCTCAAGTTGCCGCGGCTCCAAATCCGACGGAGGCTCAAAGTACAAGAGCACACGCACGGCCGCGTCCACCAAAGAACGGTACTCAAAAACAAGCAGATCGGGGGGCTCAGGTGGAACGGGCCTGCGAAACGAAGGCAACGGATTCTCCGTCAAATGATCGACATGCTCGCGAAGTTCTTCCTGAAGGCGGCCGTCCAGCCCTCGGTACGCCTCGCGCGCATAGCTGGAAAGGAACACCTGCCAGCCCATGTTCCTCACAGCTCCGAAATCGGTGTCAACTTACCGTTCCGAGCTTCTTGCCGAGCCTCAGAAAGGCGATCCGCTGAGAGCCCGGCCCGCTCGCATTGTTTCTGGTGCAGCACTCCAAAGTGCTCCTTCATCCGATTCTCATCAATCGTCGCATCACTCCGAGCGCCCTCCGGCAGCGTTCCCCTGGCTTCGCGCCACGGGGGCTCGCGATGAGTCAACTGACGAAGAAACGCGCCCGTGTACCGGCCATATCGCTTCCAGACCCACCACACAAACGCGCGGTCCGCATCATTGAGGCCCTCTTCGGAAGCCTCAGTCGCAGGAATGGGATCCGATCCGAAGTTCGCAAACCGCGGCCGCAACTCCGCAACTACCGGCCCGTGCGTCCAAGCCTTGATCGGTGCGACAAACAGACCGCAGCCGCGTGTCGCCAGGCTCCAACCCTGGGCGTAATACAACAACTTGTGCAGCTGCATTTGCGTGACCGGCGTTGGTTCGGACCCGGTTGCCGCTAAGTGAAGAAAGTATCGCGCCACGGATTCAGCTGATGGCAAGACTTGTACTCCTCAGGCCGAACCTAACTGATTCCGAATACTCTATCCTCCCCCACCAAGGCGTCAAGGGAACTCTCTACTGTTCCCAATGCCCACCCTCGCCGTCTACGCCGGCTCCTTCGACCCACCCACCAACGGCCACGCCTGGATGATCCAGCGCGGCGCGGCCCTCTTCTCCCGCCTCATCGTCGCCATCGGCAGCAACCCCGCCAAGCGCGCCGCCTACTCCGTAGACCTGCGCCTCACCTGGCTCCGCACCATCACCAAGCCGCACTCCAACGTCGAGGTCGCCAGCTTCGGCGACCTCTTCCTCGCCGACTACGCCCGCCAGGTCAACGCCGGCTTCATCCTCCGCGGCATCCGCAGCGAAGCCGACTTCGGCTACGAACAAACCATGCGCCACATCAACGGCGACATCCACCCTCAGCTCGACACCGTCTTCCTCATGCCCCCGCGCGAGATCTCCGAAGTCAGCTCCAGCCTCGTCCGCGGCTGCATCGGCCCCCAAGGCTGGCGCGAAGTTGTGAAACGCTACGTCCCAGGATGCGTCTATGAAGACCTTGTCCGCACCCATGCGTGATCGCTGGCTAGCGCTATGTGCCCGTGTCGGCCGCGTGCGCAACCCACTCACGCTCACGAGCATGCTCGAAGTCCTCTATCAGAATCCACCCCGCGCCTACCACTCCCTGGATCACATCGCCGCCTGCCTAGCCATCTTCGACACCCACCGTTCCCTTGCAACGAACCCCGACGCCGTCGAGTTCGCCCTCTGGCTCCACGACTGCATCTACGACCCCAAAGCCAAAGACAACGAATCCAAAAGCGCCGCCGTCGCCCGCCACATGCTCCGCGAACTCAACGCCGCGGCCACTCTTCAAGACCAAGTCGAGTCCTTGATCATGGCAACCCTCCACACCCGCGCCCCATTGACCGGCGATGCCGCCCTGCTCGCGGACATCGACCTTTCAATTCTGGGAGCATCGCCATCCGATTACGCGATCTACGCCGCGGCCATCCGCGCCGAGTACTCGTTCGTTCCAGATGAGGTGTACCGCCCCGGCCGTTCCGCCGTCCTCCACGCGTTTCTGGGCCGAAGTCACATCTTTCATACACCCCACTTTCAAAGCAGCCATGATTCACGCGCTCGGGCAAACCTCGAGGCAGAGCTCCTCCTCTTGGCCTGACCAATCCAGCACTACCCGATAACCGTCTTTGACCGACCCGCTCGACCGCGCAAGCCCCTACAACCCGCGGCCAAAACGCCCGTCCCACGCCAAACCACTTGCATCGCGCATCTTCCGCGCCGATGCAGGTGACGACTCACCCTCAAGCGCCGGAGGCAACCAGCGCGGGTGACTCATACAGGTCCCGTGGTCGTCACGGGATCAGGAAACACCGCCGCGGCCGCCGCGGCTCGGGCCATAGGGCCCAAAGGGGGACGGAGATGGTCGCATCCCGCAAGTGGTTCGTTTTGGCTCCCGCCATCAGCCTGGTCGGCTTCGGCCTGGCCGCGCCCAGTGACGGCCCCACCGACACCGGCGACACCTACGCCGACCTTCCTAACTCCGTCACCGTCGTCGCCACCATCCGCGACTTCAAGGCCTACGGCGAGTCCGGCGGCCATCCCGACTTCGAGCGCTGGACCGGCGGCGTCCGCGTGGGCCTGGTCGCCACCGACCTCGACACCGAGGGCAAGCCCGTCGCGGCCTCCCTCACCGGCCAGAATCTCCAGACCGACTACCAGGACTCCAGCCTCCAACCCATCAACCCCGCGCTCTACGACCCCGCGCTGGGCGACATCGCCGGCTCCCTCCGCGCCGCCACCGACGTCAAGATCGACTCCGTCGAGAGCTTCGCCCAGTGGTACCGCGACGGCCTCCACACCGCCTCCGCTTCCGTCCCCATCACCTTCAATCGCAAGCCCGGAACCAACACCTACATCTTCGACTCGGCCACCGATGACCCCTTCAAGACCCGCGGCGGGTTCTTCCCCGTCGACGGCCTGCTCTACGGCAACTACGCCAGCACCGGCCACAACTTCAGCTTCACCACCGAGATGGAAACCCAGTTTGAGTTCCACCGCGGCGAGGCCCAGACCTTCAAGTTCGCCGGCGATGACGACGTCTGGGTGTTCATCGGCGGCAAGCTGGTGATCGACCTGGGCGGCGTCCACTCCGCCCACGCCCAGGTCGTCAACCTCGACCGCCTCTCCTGGCTGACCGATGGCGAGTCCTACACCCTCAAGATCTTCCACGCTGAACGCCACACCACCCAGTCCAACTTCAAGATCGAAACCACGCTGCAGATGCGCCAAGTCCAGCCTCCCGCGGCGGCCGACCTGGCGGACTGATTTCAGCCAAATAACGCATCAATACAGTCGGACGCGGCCAACAATCATGGATGCCGCGTCCGATTCTGTTTTTTACCGTCGCCATCCTGGCGCTTACCCGCTTCGCACACGCCGATGACGCCCGCGTCAAGGCCGAGCTCGAGGCAACCTTCGCCGACATGGCCAAGGCAGTCCTCGCCGGCGATGCCGGCGCGTACATCGCGCACATCGACGCCAATGAGACGCGACTGCTCGCCGAGCAGAAGCACTGGATCGCCGCGCTGGCCAAGGACAAGCCCGCCGAGTTCTCCCTCTCCATCCCCGAAGGCCCCGCCATCTTCACCGACACCACCGCCGAAGCCCCCCTCACCATGTCGTGGCGCTTTGAGAATGGAAAGCAAGACAACTGGGGGATGTCCAAGCCCCGCACCGTCAAGTTCCCCACCGTCCAGTTCGTGAAGCGCGACGGCCGCTGGCTTTACAAAGGTGAGAAGTGGAAAGAAGTCTTCAGCGAAGGCGGCGTGTGCAGCGTCCGCTTTCTGCCCGGCTCCGAAAAGGTCGCCGAGGATGTCTTCAAGGCCTTCCCCACTTCCAAGGGCCACGTTGATGCCGAGTTTGACCGCCCCATCGCCGAACGGCAGACCATCGAACTCTTCCAATCGATGGACCACCTCAAGGCTACCGTCTTCATCACGATGCCCGATCAGGTCCTCGGCGGCTGGAGCGAGCCGGGCGAGTCCATCAAGTTCATGGATACCTACACCCGCGGCGTCACCGGCTGGACCGCCGCGTTCGCCCACGAATACGCCCACGTCGCCACCTGGGAAGTCAGCGCCGCCCAGCACGCCCTGCCCTGGTGGGCCGAAGAAGGCATCGCCGAACTGTGCGCGTGCGAGTTCCGCCCCGGTTACATCGCCAAGCTCGATGAAACCCACCGCAAGCTCGCCGCCGACAACAAGCTCCAGGCCTGGGATGACCTGTCCGACTACATGACCACCAAGCCCAACCTCAAGCGCCTGGCCTATACCCAAGGCAACCACATGGCCTGGTACATCACCGAGCGCTTCAAGAAGGAAGGCCGCATCAAGTGGGTCCGGGCAATGGGCAGCGGTAAGACACTCGATGAAGCGACCAAGACCGCCTTCGGCATCAGCTTCGAGCAACTCGACAAGGACTGGCGTGAGTCCCTGAAGTCCGTGCGAGAGACCCCCGAACCCGAGGGCCTCCGCGAATCGCTGGACCAACTGCTCCGCGAAATGACCGCCGCCACCGCCGCGGCCGACCAAACCGCGTACCTCGCCCGCGTCGCCTCGACCGACGCGGTCTTCTATAAAGAGCAACAGAACTGGGTCCGCGACCTGGCCCGCGCACCCGTCGAGCACGTCGAACTCACGCTCGATCCCAAGCCCCTCAAGATGGAGAACGATGCCGCCGTCGGCATCCTGGTCACCAAATGGCGCATGCCCGGCGCCAAGGACCGCAGCCTCTCCTACCCCGCCCGCTTCGTCCGCGGCGAGGTCGGCTGGCTCTATGCCGGAGAGAACTGGCTCATCCACGAAGGCGACCACTCCAAGGTGTTCTACGAGGATGACTCCCTCAAAGCGACCGCGCAGGCAGTCGCCGAAATCCTGCCCGACATCCGCGCCCACGTTCACGAAGGGTTCGAGCTCTCCGACAACAAGGCCGTCACCGAGCGCATCCAGCAGGTGAAGCTCTACACCTCCATGAAGCACCTGCAGCACTCCATCTACCTCAGCTACGTCGAGGGGCTCAGCGGCTGGAATGAACCCGATGAGTCGATCAAGATTCTCGCCAGCCCACGCTCGGGCAAGGGCCAACTCCGCAGCCTTCTTGGGCATGAGTACGGTCACGTTGCAACGTTCTGCCTTGGGCCTAAGGCCAACGACATGCCATGGTGGATCCTCGAAGGTGTCGCCGAGCTGTCAGCGGAGGAGTACTCGCGCGATGCGACACGGATGGACCGCATGGTCAAGCGCTGGGCCCAGAACGGCGGCATCGTGGACTGGGACAAACTCGCGGACTTTCACGGCGAGGCCCTCAATCACCAGCAGAATGTGTACACCCAGGGTCACCACATGGTGTCGTTCATCTCCGAAACGTTCGGCCGGCGCGGGCGGAACGCGTGGATGACGGCGATGGCCAAGGGCGCAAAGTTGGAAGAGGCGACCAAGTCGGAGCTTGGATTGAGTTTTGAAGAGCTTGACAAGAAGTGGCGGGCTTCGATTGCACCTGCGAAGGAAGAGCCGGCCGAGAAGCACCCGGAGTGAGCTAGTGTCCGCCGCCGTGTGACTTGGCGGCATCTTTTTTGGCGGCTTCCTTTTTCGCCGGCGGCTTTTTGGCGGCCTTCTTCTCGCCGTGCCCGCCTTTGGCTTCACCGCCCTTGGCTTCGCCGTGTCCGCCTTTGGCTTCGGGCTTGGCGGCGCCGTGCTCCGACTCGGCCGCGGCCACGGGCTTGGCGGCGGCCGGGGGATTGGCGGACCGGAAGAACAGCACGTAGGCCCAGAGGCTGACGGACACAAACAGCGTCCAGAGAGCCAGCCATCCGACCAAGTCTCGGGTGTACTTGGGCTTGTCTTTGAGCGGCTGGGAGATCAGTTCGAGGAGCTTGAGACCCAGGGGCTTCAAACGGCCCGCGGCCTTGGCGCCGTGCTGAGCCGCAACCTTGGCCGCGGATGTGGCCGCCTTGCGCGCGACGCCGGGCGCGGGCGGAGCAGTCGGCGCGGCAGGTGCCGGCGCGGGCGCGACGGGTTTGGCGGTGGGAGCTACAAGAGTGGCCGGCGCTTCGACCTTGGGCGCTGACTCAGCGGGTTTGGCGGGGGGTTGTTCGGCGCCCAAAGGAGGCGGCGGGGCCTCTTTAGCTGGGGGTTCACCGACCTGGCCCTGCAGCACGTTCTGCTCATCGGCGAACTCACCGGCGATCAGGTCGTCGGCAAGGTTGGCGATCTGTGCATCAAGGGCTTCGATCTTCTTTGGAGTCTCGGGCGCTGGGGCGGGCTCTGGCGGCGCTTCTTGTATCAGGCGCTCGACGGCCTTGGCCAGGTCCTGACTCTCCATGGGTGGCGCATCGGCGGGAGTCGCAGGAGCCTGGGGTACCGCGGCGGCCGTATTCGCCAAGTCCGCGGCCGCGGCGGCGAGGGCCTCCTCGACCGATTGAGTCGGGGCCGGCGCGGCCTCTTCGGGCGGCATGGCAGAGACCAGGAGATTGACGGCTTCGGCGGCGAGGGCCTCAAAGTCGAGTCGGCCGGCTTCGGCATCGGAGGTCGCGTCGGGGGTAGGGGCGGTGGCGTCGGGAGTGGCGGCGGGCTTGCCGGTGTCACCCAGGAGCGCAGCGACACTTGCTTCCAGGTCGCTATCTTGAATGTCCTTGGTCGCCTCGGACATCGGGTCCCCGCAGGAGAGTGTGTGTGCCATGATCGGCGCAAGACTGGCTCAACTCAAGGCCTATCGGGCCTGCGAGTCGCTTGCGACGGGTGTAGAACTGCGTAATCGATGATCCCGCCCTATGACTCCATCCCTTCCGCCCCATAACACCCACATGCCCTCCCACCGTATCCATATTGAGCAGGGCATTGTCCCCGGGGCCGTTGAGGTCACCGGTGAGGAGGCGGTACACGCGGCCCGGGTGAAACGGATGGAGGTGGGCGACCGGGTTGAACTGTTGGATGGGAAGGGGAGTGTGGGTGCGGCGAAGGTGGTGACGATCGACAAGCCGGGAGGGCTGTGGCGGGTGGTGGTGGAGGTGGAATCGGTGGCGAAGGTGGAGCCGCCGCGGCCACGGGTTGAGGTGTATTCGGCAGCGCCCAAGGGCTCGCACCTTTCTGAGATGATCGACGGGCTGAGCCAGGTGGGCGCGGCGAAGTGGTCGCTGCTGGAGACCGAGCGCGGGGTGAGCGAGCCGGGGGCATCGAAGCTGGACCGGTTGATGCGGGTGGCGGCGGAGGCGAGCAAGCAGAGTGGGCGGGCTTGGCATATGGAGATCGGGGGAGGGGTTTCGCTGGAGATTGCGCTGCGGTCGCCGGAGGTGGTGATTGCGGATGGGTCGGGGGAGTGGTATGTGCCGCGGGGTGAGCCGCGGGGTGAGCCGCGATGCGAGCAAGTTCGACTCCTGATTGGTCCCGAGGGCGGGTGGACGACGGGGGAGTTGGAGCGGGCGCGGGGCGCGGGGGCGCGGGTGTGCCGGTTTGGGGTGCACACGATGAGGATCGAAGTGGCGGCGGTGGTGGCGGCGGGGGTGGTGATGGGTGTGGGGGCGCAGTGAGTGATCATTGAAGTTGGATTCTCCGACTTTGATGAGGGTGGGGATGCCTGCGGGGAGAGCACGGCAAAGCGAGATCGTGGCGCGCGGGGCATCCGCCGTGGTGACACATCACGGCTCACTGGTGGAGCGCGAGCATGCCACAAGGATTTAGGCGTGCGCGAGGGATGGTCGGCACTGCTGCGCCTGGGTTGGGGCGATCGTTTGTCGGAGATAAGCGACGGCGAGCAGTGGCACCTAAGGCGCTAGCTGGTGTTTCGGGGAGGGTGGAAGCAGTAGAGGCCGTCGAGGAGCCAGCAGCCGGCGAGGGGGCCGGTGCGCTGGAAGCGGAGTTTGATGATGAGGCGGCGGGGGTTTTGGTTTTTGAGTTTG
>Ga0154020_10009216_pt1 | contig 11369 bp, 3 predicted proteins | sample Klosneuvirus_201_FD_109709 | JGI IMG/M metagenome (GOLD analysis project Ga0154020, IMG submission 109709) | Active sludge microbial communities from wastewater, Klosterneuburg, Austria - Klosneuvirus_20160825_MG | ecosystem: Engineered > WWTP > Aerobic digester > Activated sludge | place... | reverse complement strand
TGACGCTCACGGCCGGGGCGCTGCTCTGGTGGCGGTTCAGCTGGCATTATCAAATTGCGGAAATCCGCCGCCGCGCCGAGGCCGAACAGTGGGCGGCGGAACTGCGCCAGGTGAACACCACCCTGCAAGCCGAAGCCGGCGAACGCGAGAGCGCCCAGGCGTTTCTTCGCGCCGTGGTGGAGAATCTCCCGATCCCGGTGTTCATCAAGGAAGCCCAGGAACTCCGGTTCGTCCTTTGGAACCGGGCGGGCGAGGAACTGACCGGGATTCGCAGCGCGGAAATGATGGGCAAGAATGACCACGACTTTTTCCCCGCCGCCGATGCCGCGCTCTACGCCGAGGGCGATCGCGCGGCGTTGACGAGCCGGGGCGTTTTGGAGACGGCGGAGGAGACGATCCAGACACGGCATCACGGCGCGCGGATCACGCATGTTTGGAAAGTCCCCATCTTCGACGCCGCCGGGCAGCCGACCCACCTGCTGGGCATTTCCGAAGACATCACCGAGCGCAAACGCATCGCGGTGACGTTGCAGCAAAGCGAGGAGCGCTTCCGTTTGCTGGTGGAACAGTCCCCCGATGTGATCGGCATTTACCAGGATACCCGCCTCGTCTTTATCAATGCCACCGGCGTCCGCCTGCTCGGGGCCCAAACCCCGGCGGAATTGCTGGGGCGGAAGAGCGAACAAATGGTCCATCCGGATGACTTCCCCGACATGAAAGACCGCATCCAGCGCCGGTTGGCCGGCGAGACAGGCGTGTACCCGGCCGAAGTGCGCTACCTGCGCCTGAATGGGACGACGCTCCTAATGGAAGTCAGTGCCGCGCCGATCACGTACGAGGGCCAGCCCGCCGTGCAGTTTATTGCCCGCGACATCGGCGACCGGAAACGCAGCGAGGAACAGCTCCGCGTGCAAGCCTCCGCCCTCGACGCGGCCGCCAACGCCATCGTCATTACCGACCAGCGCGGCACGATCCAATCGGTTAACGCCGCCTTCACGACCCTGACCGGCTACACCGCCGCGGAAGCCGTCGGGCAGAACCCGCGCCTCCTGAACAGCGGCCAGCAGGACGCCACCTTTTTTCGCAACCTGTGGCAGAGGATTTCCTCCGGCCAGGTCTGGAGCGGAGAAATGACGAATCGCCGCAAGGACGGCAGCCTTTACTTCGAAGAGATGACGATCACCCCGTTGCTCAACGCGGCCGGGGGGATCGTGCGCTACATTGCCATCAAGCAAGACATCAGTGCGCGCAAGCGCGCCGAAGCGGCGCTTCAGGAAAATGCGGACTTGGCGACGTTGGAAGCGGAGGTGGGCACGGCCATCACCCAGGCTGGGAGCTTGGGGGAGATGCTCCAGCGCTGCAGTGAGGCCGTCGTGGTGCATCTGGACGGGGCGTTCACCCGCGTTTGGATCCTGAATGAACCGGCGCAGATGCTGGAATTGCAGGCCAGCGCCGGGTGCTACACGCATCTCGACGGCCCGCATGGCCGGGTGCCGGTCGGCCAATTCAAAATCGGACGGATCGCGCAGGAGCGCAAGGCGTACCTGACCAACCAGGTAGTGGGCGATCCGCGCATCGCCGACCAGGCTTGGGCCCAACGTGAAGGCATGGTGGCTTTTGCGGGTTATCCGTTGATGTTGGCCGATCGCGTGATCGGCGTGGCCGCGATTTTCGCCCGACACCCGTTGGGGGATGCCACGCTGCAGGCGTTGGCGGTGATCGCCAACACCATCGCCGTGGGCATCGAGCGCAAGCAGGCGGAAGCGGCGCTACGGGAATCCCGGCAGATTCTCGAAGGGATCCTCAACGCGATCCCGGTGCGGGTCTTTTGGAAAGACCGGAACCTCGTTTACTTGGGGTGCAATGCCATCTTCGCGCGCGACGCAGGGTTTACCGATCACCACGATATCATCGGGAAGGATGATTACCAACTGGGCTGGCGGGAGCAGGCGGAATTGTATCGCGCCAGCGACCGCGAGATCATCGTCAGCGGTCGGCCCCAGTTGCTTATCGAAGAACCCCAGACCACCCAGGGCGGCAAGCTCATCACGCTACTGACCAGCAAGCTGCCGTTGCGCAGTGCGACCGGAGAGATTTGCGGCGTGCTTGGAACGTATGTGGACATCACCGAACGCAAGCAGGCCGAGGAGGCATTGCACCAGCGGGTGAAGCTGCAAGAGCAACTCGTCCATCTCGCCGCCACGGTGCCCGGCATGATCTATTCCCTGCGGTTACGCCCCGATGGCTCTACCCAACTGCCGTTCGCGAGCGGGGTATTGAGTGATATTTTTGAACTGCAACCCGAAGATGTGCTTGAGGATGCGGCGGCCATCTTCGCACTGGTCCACCCGGACGACATTGGCCATCTGCAAGGAACGATGAACGAGTCCGCCCGCACGTTGACGCCCTGGCGTGACGATTTCCGTGTATGCCGCCGGCGGCGGGGGGAAATCTGGGTCGAGGGCCATTCGGTGCCAAAACGAGAACCCGATGGCAGCATCTTATGGCAAGGCTATGTTCAGAATATCACGGAACGCAAACTCGCGGAAACCACCTTGCAGGAGTCGGAACGCCTCCTGCAATCCACGCTTGACGCGCTGTCGGCGCACCTTGCGATTCTTGATGCGCACGGCACGATCATAAAAGTCAACGCCGCCTGGAATCGCTTTGCCACCGCAAATCAGTTCCAGGGCGACCACCACGGCGTGGGCGACAACTATCTGGACGTCTGCGATGCCGTTTTTGGCCGTGACTCCACCGAAGCGCCGGCGGTGGCGGCCGGCATCCGGGCCCTGCTGGCGGGGCAGCGCGAGCGAATTCAATTGGAGTATGCCTGCCACAGCCCGCGAGAGCAGCGCTGGTTTGTTCTGCGGGCCAACCGCTTCGGCGGCGACGGGCCGGTGCGGGTGGTCGTGGCCCACGAAGACGTCACCGTCCGGCGACACGCGGAGAACCTGGTGCGGCAATCCGAGGAACGCTACCGCAGTCTCATTAACACCGCCCGCGATGGGATCTTCACCCTGGCGGCGGATGGCACCTTCCGGTCCATGAATCCTGCCATCGAGAGCATCGCGGGAATTTCAGCCGCCGATTGGATTGGCAAACCGTTCGCTCCGCTGATTCATCCCGACGACCTGCCGCTGGCGTTGGAAAGGTTCCAGCGCATTTTGTCAGGCCAGCCGGCCCCGATCTATGAACTGCGCATTCACCCCAGCCGGGAACGGCCGGTCGTCATGGAGTTCATGCTCGCGCCCCAAGCGGACGAAGGCGGGCAGGTCATCGGCGTGCTGGGCATTGGCCGCGAGATCACCGAGCGCAAACAAGCCCAAGCCGATCTGGAGCGCGTTCACCGGCAACTGCAGGAGGCCTCCCGCCTCGGTGGCATGGCCGAGATCGCCACCAATGTGCTCCACAACGTCGGCAATGTGCTGAACAGCGTCAACGTTTCCACCAGCCTGCTCGTGGAGAGCGTCCAGCAGTCCCGGGCCGCCAATCTCGGCCGCGTCGTGGGCCTGTTGCAGGCGCACGCGCCCGACTTGGCCGCGTTCATCACCGAGGACCCCAAGGGCAAACAATTGCCCGCTTACCTGGCCCAGCTCGCCACCCATCTCATGGCTGACCAAACGGCCATGACCCGCGAACTGGATTCATTGCGCCGCAACGTCGAGCACATCAAGGAGATTGTGGCCATGCAGCAGAACTACGCGACGTTCGGCGGGGTTAAGGAAATGATCAACCTGGTGGATCTGATCGAGGACAGCCTGCGGATCAACACGGGCGCCTTGAACCGGCACCGGGTGAGGATCATCCGCGAATTTGCGCCGGTGCCGCCGCTGAACGTCGAGAAGCACAAGATCCTGCAAATCCTGGTGAACCTGCTACGCAACGCCAAACACGCCTGCCAGGAATCCGACCGGGCGGACCGCCAGTTGACGGTGCGCCTCGTCCAAACGGCGGGCCGCATCCAAATCTCGGTCACGGACAATGGGGTGGGCATTCCGCCGGAGAATTTGAGCCGCATCTTCAGCCATGGCTTTACGACCCGCAAAAACGGCCACGGCTTCGGCCTGCACAGCGGCGCGCTGGCGGCCCAGGAAATAGGCGGGTCGTTGACCGCGCACAGCGCCGGCCCCGGCCACGGCGCCACCTTCACCCTGGACCTGCCGGGCCCCGCGGACGCCGACCATGCACCCTGAATTACATCCCGACCGGCGCATCCTGGTGATCGACGACAATCGTGCGATTCACGAAGATTTCCAGAAGATCTTCGCCGCGAGTGGCGACGCCGAAGTCATTCAGGGGTTGGAGGTGGCATTGTTTGGCGACGCGCCCCGAACGGTGGCGCCCGACCGGCTGACGATTGATTCGGCGTACCAGGGCCAGGAAGGTCTGGCGCTGGTGGAACGGGCCGTCGCCGAAGGCCGGCCGTACCCCATGGCGTTTGTGGATGTGCGAATGCCGCCGGGCTGGGACGGCATCGAAACGATTGGCCACCTCTGGGAGAAGGACCCCGACCTGCAAGTGGTAATCTGCACGGCCTATTCGGATTACTCGTGGACGGACATGCACCGGAGGCTCGGGCAAACCGACCGGCTGGTCATTCTAAAAAAGCCTTTCGAAACCATTGAGGTGCTGCAACTGGCCGGAGCGTTGACCGAAAAATGGCGCTTACTCCAGCAGACCCGCCTCCACGTCCACGAATTGGAAGCCCGGGTCGCGCTGCGCACCGGGGAATTGCGCACCAGCGAAGCCCGCTTCCGCCTCATCACCGAGAACGCGGTGGATCTCATTGCCATCATGGATACCACCGGCGGCCACCTGTACCGCAGCCCGTCGTACCAGACGTTGCTGGGCTACACGACCGCGGAAATGACCACGCGCTCGGCGGCGGAGCGCATCCATCCCGCCGATCGCGCCACGGTCGTCGCCGTGACCCGGGAAACCATTCACAGCGGCGTGGCCCGGGTCCTGGAATATCGGATGCAACACCAGGACGGCACCTGGCGGACGCTCGAAGCGCACGCTGCGCCGTTTCGCAATGCGGCGGGCATCATCGAGGGCGTCCTGCTCGTCGCCCGCGACATCACGGAACGCAAACTGTTGGAAGTCCAGTTGCGGCAGGCCCAGAAGCTCGAATCCATCGGGCAACTGGCCGCCGGCATCGCGCACGAAATCAACACGCCGATGCAGTTCATTGGCGACAACACGCGCTTCATCCAGACGGCCTTCCAGGATTTGCAGACGCTGTTTACGGCCCAGGACAAACTGCTGGCCGCCGCCGGCCGGGGCGCGGTCAAACCGGAAATTGTCGCCGAGGTCACGGCGGCGCGGGCGGCGGCGGATTTGGATTATCTGGCCGGCGAGGTGCCGAAAGCCATTGACCAGACGATTGATGGGGTCGCGCGCGTCACCACGATTGTCCGCGCCATGAAGGATTTCTCCCATCCCGGCAGCGAAAGCAAATCCCTGCTCGACCTCAACCACGCGATTGAAAGCACGCTGATCGTCTGCCGCAGCGAATGGAAATACGTGGCGGATTTGGTGACCGAATTCGATCCGCAACTCCCCCTGGTGCCGGTGTTGCCCGGCGAATTCAACCAGGTGATTCTCAACCTCGTGATCAATGCCACCCACGCCATTGCCGACGTCGTGGGCGACGGGCGCCAGGGCAAGGGCCGGATCACCTTGAGCACCCGCTGCGACGGCCCCTGGATCGAGATTGGCGTGCGCGATACCGGCACCGGCATTCCCGAAAAAGCGCGCGACCGGATATTTGAACCGTTCTTCACCACCAAAGGCGTCGGCAAAGGCACGGGCCAGGGCCTGGCGATCGCGCGCTCGGTGGTGGTGGACAAACACGGCGGCACGCTGGCCTTCACGACCGAGACCGGGCAGGGCACGTGTTTCACCATCCGCCTGCCCGCCGCCCCAACCCCCGTTGATCAACCCCGAAAAACCGTATGACCAAAAAACGCATTCTCTTTGTGGATGACGAACCGCTGGTGCTGCAAGGCTTGCAACGCACCCTGCGCTCCATGCGCGAGGAGTGGGACATGGAATTCGTCGGCGACGGCCTCACCGCCCTGGCGGTGATGGCGGAAGCGCCCTTCGACGTGGTGGTGTCGGACATGCAAATGCCCGGCATGAACGGCGCGGCGCTGCTCAACGAAGTCATGGTGCGCCATCCCCGGACCGTGCGCTTGATTCTGTCCGGCCACGCGGATCGCGAATTGATCCTGAAGTGCGTCGGCAGCACGCATCAATATTTGAGCAAACCGTGCGAAGCCCAGGCGCTCAAGGCAACCATCGCCCGCGCCGCGGCGCTCGAAGGGTCGTTTGACAATGAGAAGCTCATGGAACTGGTCGCCCGCGTGCGGCTGTTGCCGAGTTTGCCTTCGCTCTACACGGAAATCATCCAGTGCCTGCAATCGGCCCAGGTCTCGACCGAGGAGGTCGGCAGCATCGTGGCCCGGGACATCGCGATGACCGCCAAACTGCTCAAGTTGGTGAACTCGGCGTTCTTCGGTTTGGGTCGCCCGATCGCCAACCCGGCGGAAGCGGCGGCCTACCTGGGCACGGACATCATCAAATCCCTGGTTCTCTTCGTTCACGTTTTTTCCCAGTTCGAATCGGCGCGCGTCAAAGGCTTCTCCCCCGCGGCGCTCTGGGATCACAGCCTGCAAACCAGCGCCGCCGCCAAACTGATCGCCCTAACGGAAGGGGCATCGCGCAACCTCTGCGAAGAGGCGTTCGTGGCCGGCATGTTGCACGACACCGGCAAGCTCGTGCTCGCCGCGAATTTTCCCGAGCAATATGGCACGGTGCTGGCAAAAATCAGCGACTCCCGGTCGTACGGCACCGCGGAACGGGAAGTCTTCGGGTGCTCGCACGCGGAAATCGGCGGCTATTTGCTGGGCCTCTGGGGTCTGCCGGTGCCGGTGGTCGAGGCGATCACCTTGCACCACACGCCGGGCGCGAGTGTACAGCCCGTATTCAGCGCCCTCACCGCCACTCACGTCGCCAACGCCCTGCTCCATCAACTGGAAGCCCGGCCGCATCCCGGCGCCGCCGGCATGGACATGGACTATCTCAGCGCCTTGGGCCTAAGCGAGCGCGTGCCCGTTTGGCAGGCCGCCTGGCAGGAGCGGGAGCCGGTTTCCTCCGCCTTGATTTAAATCCGGAACCCAAAAAACTATGAGTGCCAAAGTCCTGTTCATTGATGATGACGCCAGCATTCTCGCGGCGTATCAACGCAATCTGCGCAAACAATTTTCGATTGATGTCGCCCTCGGCGGGGTGCCGGGCCTGGCCGCCATTGCCACCCACGGTCCCTACGCTGTCGTGGTGGCGGACATGCAAATGCCCGGCATGAATGGCGTGGAATTCCTGACCCGGGCCGAGGCCGTCGCGCCGGAAACCGTGCGCATCATGCTCACCGGGAACGCGGATCAAAAAACCGCTTCCGACGCGGTGAATCAGGGGCATGTCTTTCGCTTCCTGAACAAACCCTGCCCGCCCGAGGTGATCACGCTCACCTTGACGGCCGCCGTCCGCCAGTACCGGCTCATCACCGCTGAACGCGAGTTGCTCGAAAACACCCTCAACGGCAGCATCAAGCTGCTGACGGATATTCTTTCCATGGTGGATCCCCAATCGTTCGGCCGGGCAAAACTCCTGCGCGACTACATGAAGACTTACCTCGCGCCCATGCCGGCCCCATCCGCGTGGGAATTTGAAATCGCGGCGATGGTGGCTTCCATCGGTCTGGTCACCGTCCCGCCCACGCTGCTGCGGAAAGCGCGCGGGGGCCTGGCGCTCACCGGGGCCGAAAAGGACATTCTGGCGCGGGTGCCGCAAACCGGCAGCGATCTGCTGGCGAATATTCCCCGGCTGGAAACGGTCGCGCGCATCGTGCGCTTTCAGGCCAAACACTTCGATGGCTCCGGCTGGCCGCCCGAGGCCCTGGCGGGCGATGAAATCCCCGTCGCCTCTCGCATCCTCAAGGTCCTTTCCGATCTGCTGGAACTGGAAGCCGAGGGCCAGCCGCGTTCCCAGGCCCTCAAGCAGATGCAGACGCGCACGGGGTGGTACGACCCACAGGTACTGGATGCGGCCTTTGCCTGCTTCGACATCTACCTGCCGGCCACCAGCCAAACGACCGCGCCGATTCGGGCGATTACAATTCAGGAATTAAGAACGAAAGATGCGCTGGCCGCCGATTTGCTCACCTGCGACGGCACGCTGGTAGCCTGCGCCGGCACCGAGATTTCCCAGTTGATCCTGACCAAGATTCACAATTTTCACGACCTGGCGGGACTCCAGCAACCCATTCATGTCTTTGCGTAAAACCGGCGGCGGTTTCCGCCCGCATCGTCGCCCAACGCCCCCGAAGCCCCGCATGAATAATTTGCCTGCCGACAAAAACCGGCGCGTGCTGGTCATTGATGACAACCCGGCGATCCACGATGATTTTCGCAAGATTCTCTCTCCCGACACCGGGGCCACCGCCGCCTTGGATCGGGCCGGGGCGGAATTGTTTGGATCGACCGCGAAAGGCGTCAGCCGCGTCCGCTACGAAACCGACTCGGCCTATCAGGGAGCAGAGGGCGTACGGCGGGTGGCGCAGGCGCGCGCCGCCGGGCGGCCGTACGCGCTGGCGTTCGTGGACATCCGCATGCCGCCGGGCGAGGACGGCGTTGAAACCACCCGGCAAATCTGGGCGGTGGATCCCGAAATCCAGATCGTCCTCTGCACCGCTTACGCGGATTATTCGTGGGACGAGATGTTCGAAAAGATCGGGAACGGCGACAACCTGGTCATTCTCAAAAAGCCGTTTGATACCGTGGAAGCGCTCCAACTGGCGCATGCGCTCACGGAAAAATGGTGGCTGCACCGGCAGTCCCGGCGCAAAATGGCGGAGTTGGAACTCCGCGTCACGGAGCGCACCCGCGAGTTGCAGCAGACCAACGACGCGCTCCAGCAGGAAGTGGCCGAACACCAACGCACCGAGGAAACCTTGCGGTTGCTCGGCTCGGCCGTGGAGCAGGCCCAGGAGTCCATCCTGATCACCGATGCGGAACTCGATTTGCCGGGCCCCCGAATTGTCTTCGTCAATCCCGCCTTCACGCAGATGACCGGTTACAGTGCGGCGGAAGCCATCGGCCAGACGCCCCGGATTTTACAAGGCCCGCGCACGGATCGGGCTGTAATGGACCGGCTCCGGCAAAACCTGGATCGGGGCGAGGCCTTTGCCGGCGAAGCCATCAACTATCGCCAGGACGGAACGGAATTTGACAACGCGTGGCAGATCGCACCCCTGCGGAATGCCGGCGGCAAGATCACGCACTTTGTCGCCCTCCAGCGCGACATCACCGAGCGCAAGCGCGCCGGAGACAAACTTGCCCGCACCGAGGAACTGTATCGCCGGGCCATCGCCAGCGCGGGGGCGGTGCCTTATTCCCTGGATTTCAAAACCCGGTCCTACGCCTTCATGGGCGAGGGCATTGCCGCGTTGATCGGTTACGCGCCGCACGAGGTGTCCGGTCGGCTCTGGCAACAGATCATTGAGGAATCGGTTCTGCTCGGTGAAACCGCGGGCCTGACCAAGGCCGAAGCCGCCCGGCGGGTGACGACGGGCGAAATTCGCAACTGGCAATGCGATATGCGCGTCCGGACGCGCGACGGGCGCTCGCGCTGGTTGTCGGATACGTCGGTGCAAAATCTCGATGCCTTGGGCCGGCCGACGGGCGCGATGGGGATTCTGCAGGATATCACCGGGCGCAAGCAGGCCGAAACCTCGGCCCTCGCCTTTGCGAAACTGGGCCGGCAGCTGAGTTCGGCCACCACCTGGCGCGAAGCGTTTGACTTCATCAAAGACATTTCCAAGACGCTCTTCAATTGGGACGCCTTTTGGATAAAGCTCTACGATGCCAAAAGCGACTCGCTCCATTCCCAGATCATTATTGATACGATTGCGGGCCAGCCGGTCACGGAAGAGCGAAACGCTCCGGAGCCACCCACCGGACTCTATCGCCGCATCATGGCCCAGGGTGGTGAGTTGATTCTGCGCGCGCAGCCGACGACGCTGATTCCCGGCACCGTTCCCTTCGGCGATGCCGCCCGGCCTTCGGCGGCGCTCATGTTCGTGCCCATCCATTCGCGCGGCCACGTCGTCGGCGTGCTTTCGGTGCAAAGTTATACGCCCCAGGCCTACCAGGAACCGGACGTGAAAATCCTGCAAGCGTTGGCGGATCAATCTGGCGGAACGTTTGATCGGATTTGGGCCGACGCCGCCCTGCGCCAATCGGAAGCCCGGTTATTTCAATCGCAGAAACTGGAAACCGTCGGCAAACTGGCGGGCGGCATCGCCCACGAGTTCAACAGCATCCTGACGACCATCATTGGCCAGTGTGAATTCCTGCTCGGCGATCTCCCCGCCGGCACCCCGCTGGCCCGCCATGCGTCCGAAATCAGTTCCGCCGCCGCCCAGGCCGCCACTTTGACCCGGCAACTCCTGGCCTACGGTCGCAAGCAATTGCTCCAACCGGAGACGCTCGATCTGAACCAGATCCTCGCGGGCCTGGCAGGGATGTTTCGTTCGCTTCTGGACGACACGGTCGAGACCCGGATCCTTCCGGGCGCGGCCCTGCACACCGTGAAGGCGGATGCCAGCCAGTTGGAACAGGTCATCATGAATCTGGTGGTCAACGCGCGCGAGGCGATGCCCCACGGCGGCCGCCTGACCTTGGCCACGGCGAACGTCGCGCTGGACCGGGCGGGCGGGGAATCCATTCCCGAATTGCCACCGGGCGACTATGTGATGCTAGCAATCACGGATACCGGCACGGGCATGAGCCCCGAGGTGAGGGGCCGGGTCTTCGAACCGTTTTTCACCACCAAAGGCGTGGGTCAGGGATCGGGTTTGGGTTTGTCCACCAGTTACGGCATCATCCAACAAAGCGGCGGACACATCACGGTGGAAAGCACGCCGGGACGGGGCAGCACGTTTGAAATCTATCTGCCGCGCGTTGATTCCCTGACGCCGATTCATCGCACCCGACCGGACGCCCCCGAGATGCCACCCGGGACGGAAACCATTCTGCTCGTGGAGACCGATCCGGCCTTGCGAGAAATGGCGGCGGCGTTGTTGGGCCGGCTGGGTTATACGGTTCTGGCCGCGGCCAATGGCCTCGACGCCTTGAAACTGCAACCGCAGCGCGGCCAGCGGCCCGTGGATGTGTTGTTCACCGAGGTTGTGCTGCCGCACCTGAGCGGGCCGGAATTGGCCGACCGCGTGCGGGCCCAGTCACCGTCCACCCGGATTCTTTTCACTTCGGCTTACTCGGCGAATACCGTCGTCCACCCCGGCG
>Ga0154020_10009214_pt1 | contig 11370 bp, 8 predicted proteins | sample Klosneuvirus_201_FD_109709 | JGI IMG/M metagenome (GOLD analysis project Ga0154020, IMG submission 109709) | Active sludge microbial communities from wastewater, Klosterneuburg, Austria - Klosneuvirus_20160825_MG | ecosystem: Engineered > WWTP > Aerobic digester > Activated sludge | place... | reverse complement strand
TGGCTTCCGCCCATGTGGATTGACCGCTTTGGTGACAGCATTGCCCTGCGTGCGGGAGTTGCATTCGGCGGCGGCATTCTCATGGCCTTTGGCGCGCGCCTCGCCGGAGGCTGCACCAGCGGGCACGGCATCAGCGGAACGATGCAGCTCAACGCCGCGTCCTGGATCGCGGTGATTTGCTTTTTCATCGGCGGCATCGCCGTGGCCATGACCCTCTTCAAACTTTGAGAAACCATGATTGATCCCGGCAAAGCGGTTAAACAATCCACCGAAAAGCCCCTGCCGCCCGTGGCCGCCGCGCCCAAGCTGTTGGCCGGAATGGTTTTTGGTCTGGTGTTTGGCTTCCTCTTGCAGAAGGGCGGCGTGGGAAAGTTCAATATTCTCATCGGCCAATTGCTGCTCCAGGACTTCACAGTCGCGAAGGTCATGCTCACCGCAATCGTCGTCGGCATGGTTGGCGTTTTTGCGCTGCACCACTTCGCCAGGGTGAACCTGCACCTCAAGCCGACGAGAATCGGCTCGAACATCATCGGCGGACTCCTCTTTGGCGCGGGCTTCGCGCTGATGGGCTATTGCCCCGGGACGGCCGCCGCCGCGCTGGGACAAGGAAGCTGGGACGCGCTGTTCGGCATGGCTGGCTTGGTCGCGGGTTCGTGGATTTTCGCCGAGTTCTCCGCGTCTCTGAAAAAGACCGTGGAGAAGTGGGGCGACCTCGGAAAAGTTCTGCTGCCGGATTTGCTGCATGTCCCGCGCGGAGTGTTCGTAGTGATTTTTGCGGTGCTGCTTACCGTGGGATTGTTCGCATTGGAAAGGACGTTTCCCCGATGACGGACGGGAAAACATATAGTCAGGGCGGCAGCATGTTCGCGCCGGGAGGGATGATCGTGCGCGAGCGCGAGCCGTTGAATCTCGAAATGCCGTTCGGCTCGCTCGACGGATTCATCACGCCGGTGGACCGCTTTTTTGTGCGCAGCCACTTTGCGATCCCGCAGATTGACGTGAAGACTTGGCGGCTGAAGATCGAAGGCGAGGTCGAGACGCCGTTGAAATTTACTCATGACGAAGTGCGCGAGATGGAGTCGCGCACCGTCGCCGTGACGATGGAATGCGCGGGCAACGGGCGCGCTTTCCTCACGCCGCCCGCCAGCGGTGCGCAATGGGAGCGCGGCGCGGTCAGCAATGCGGAGTGGACCGGCGTCCGGCTCAGCGAGGTGTTGCGCCGCGCGGGCCTGAAGCACTCGGTGCGCGAAGTGATTTTCGAGGGCGCGGACCGCGGCGAGATCCAGGAACCGCCGGGACCGGCCGGGAAGATTCATTACGCGCGCAGCCTGCCGCTGAGGAAGGCGAACGAAGATGTGCTGCTCGCTTTCGAAATGAACGGTGAGGAACTGACACCCGCGCATGGAGCGCCGCTCCGGGTCATCGTGCCCGGCTGGTATGGCATGGCCTCGGTAAAATGGCTGACCCGGATCATCGTCAGCGCCCAGCCGTTCAACGGCTATTATCAAACCATTGATTACGCCTATTGGGAACGCGGACCGAGCGCCCCGACCTTGGTCCCGATTACCGAGATGCAGGTGAAGGCCCAGATCGCCCGGCCCGGTTTCGCCGACGCCGTGCGCGCCGGACAGACGTATCAGGTGCGTGGGGCCGCGTGGACCACCGAGGCTGAGATTACGAAAGTGGAAATCAGCACCGACGGCGGCGCGACGTGGCATAACACGCATCTGCTGGGAGAACCGATCCGCAACGCCTGGCGGCTTTGGGAATACGATTGGAAGGTGCCGACGAATCCTGGGAAAGCCACGCTCCTGGCCCGCGCGACCGACTCGGAAGGCCGCACCCAACCCACGGAGCGCGATCAGGACCGCCGGAGCTACATGGTGAACCACCTCCTCCCGATCGAGGTCGAGGTGCGGTGACCCGAGTCTTCAACTTGGGAGCGACAGTCAATGACTTTGCACCCGACATCGAACTGCGGCGACCACAGACCGTGGCTGACGCGGCTGGTCCCGGCGCTGGACTGGCTCCGGCACTACGAGCGCAAGCACCTGCCCGGCGATGCGCTCGCGGGGGTGATTGTCGCAACTCTGCTGATCCCGCAGGGCATGGCTTACGCACTGCTGGCCGGGTTGCCGCCCCAGTTCGGATTGTATGCCAGCCTGTTGCCACTCGCAGTTTATGCGTTGTTGGGCAGCAGTCGGTTTGTGGCGGTCGGGCCGGTGGCGATGGTATCGCTGCTCATCGCCAATGGTGTCGCCGAGTTCGCCGCGCCCGGATCTTCGCGTTACCTGGTGTTTGCGACTGCCACCGCTCTGGTGGTCGGCTTGATGCAAATCGCAATGGGCGCAGCGCGTCTGGGGGTGCTCACGAATTTCCTGAGCCATCCGGTGCTCTCGGGCTTTAGCAGTGCGGCCGCGATCCTCATCGCGCTGAGCCAGGTGAAACATCTGCTCGGCGTGCAACTCCCGCAGACCGAGCACTTCCACGAGTCGCTGGCGCAACTTGCCCGGGCCGTGCCGCAGACGAAAATGCCAACACTGGCGATCGGTGTTGCTAGCATCCTGCTGCTGCTCGTCTTTCAATACTTGTTGCCGCACGTGCTCGCGTCGTGGAAGAAACTCCCTATCATCGTGGCGCAGTCGCTGTCCAAGAGCGGTCCGCTCTTCGTGGTGATTGTCGGAACCGCAATCGTCGCTACGTTCGGCCTCGGGGAAACCGGCGGGGTGAGAATCGTCGGTGAAATCCCCCGCGGATTACCAAAGCTCGCGTTCCCCGCGCTTGGCGCTTCCGAGTTTCTGCCACTGATCCCGCTCGCGCTCACGGTCAGCTTTGTCGGCTTCCTCGAAAGCGTTTCCGTGGCGAAGACCCTCGCTGCTAAGCGGCGGCAGAAAGTGGAATCCAACCAGGAACTCATTGCGTTGGGGGCGGCCAATGTCGCGGCAGGCATGACCGGAGCGTTTCCGGTGACCGGCGGATTCAGTCGCTCGGTGGTCAATTTCTCAGCGGGCGCGAACACCGGCCTCGCCTCGCTGATCACGGCGGCGCTGATCGCCGTGTCCGTGCTGTTTCTGATGCCGCTCTTCCACCATTTGCCCCAGGCCGTGCTGGGCGCAGTCATCATTCTCGCGGTCGCCGGATTGATTGACATCGCTACCCCGCGCCAACTCTGGCGCTACAGCAAAGCGGACGCCGCCGCTCTGATCCTAACGTTCGTCGCAGTGCTCGCGGTCGGAATCGAGAAAGGCATCCTCATCGGCGTCGCCTCGACAATGGTTCTCTATCTGTGGCGCACGAGCCGACCACACATGGCCGTCGTGGGTCGGGTCGCGAATACCGAGCACTTCCGCAACGTGCTGCGTCACGAGACTCAGACGCTTCCTCACGTGCTCATGCTGCGGATTGACGAGAGTCTCTACTTCGCGAATGCGAAGCACGTGGAGGACTTTGTGCTTTGCGCCGCCGCCGAGCGACCGCAGTTGCGGCATCTCGTGCTGATCTGTAGCGCGATCAACTTCATTGATGCCAGCGCGCTGGAGACTCTCACCAGCCTCGTTACCCGGCTGCATGACGCAGGCGTCCAACTCTATCTCACCGAAGTTAAAGGCCCGGTGATGGACCGGCTGGAGCGCACTGAGTTCGTCGAACAGCTCGGCCCCGAACGGGTCTTCCTTACGACTCAGGCGGCTTACGAGAAGCTCGCGTCCGCACCGCCCTCGCCAACACCCAGCTCCAGCAAACCAAGCAAGGGCTTCGTGACTCCGACCGGATGAACGAAAGAAGGCGAACCAAGCCATGATTAACAATACGAAGCTCACGATACTTCAGATGGGGTAAACACCCCATGGCAACCACCCGGTTTCTCTGCTTAATCTGGCGTGCTATGCAGGAAAACAACCTCTTCCCAGCAACCGAGTCCTCCAGCTGCTCCTCACAACTTCAATTGAATCTGCCGCGGCGCATTCTCGTGGTGGATCAGGATCCTTACCTGTGCCATCTCAGCGCCGACGTGCTGATCCGGCACGGCTACGAAGTGAACGCCGTCGAGGATGGCGCCGCCGGCTGGGAGGAACTTCAGGCCAACCCCTACGACCTGCTGATCACAGAGCACGACCTGCCCAAGATTTCCGGTGTCAAACTGGTGAAGAAGGTGCGCGCTGCCCACCTTGACCTGCCCGTCGTCATGGTCGCCGTCAAATTCCCCACGCGACTGGCTCGCAACTCATCACTGCAACTTGCGACCATGCTGTTGAAACCCCTGCCCATAGATAAATTACTGGAAACCGTGAACATCGTCCTGCGCGCGAGCAGCCGTCCCACCGGGCAGACCGCGCCGCCAGCCCCACAACTCCAACCATCCGCCCAGGAACGGGAGCAAAGGTTGCTTGCTGCACGCGCCAAGACCATCGAAAAAGCAATTCAGGAAATGCACCGGCAATATGGAGATTACTGCGATTCGGTGTTGAACGATTGAATCAGAGAACCCGCACCGCGCGATAGTAGCGCAGCCAAAACGTGGACGCCTGCGGGTCAGCAATCTGCATCACGCCGCTCGCTGGCAAAGTATTCGTGGAGACCGGCACCCAGGTCGTCAGGTTCGTGGACGCTTGGATGACATACGTCGCCAGTGGAGTGCCGACCAACTGGAACGAGAAACCACCGCCCGCCGAACTTTGGGAATTGCTTAGTTGCGGTGGCGCATTGGTGCTTACGGTTACGGAACTCATGGCAAAGGCGCGGCGACCATCCGGCCAATGCACTTCGGCCTCGACCCAGTAAGGCGCGTCATTAAGCACCGGCGTGAAGGTGTAGTTCAGCCCACCAAAGGCGGGCTCTTGATTGCGCGCTTCCCACACGATCTTCGCTCCGCTCAAATTCGTGTCCGCCACTTGCAGCGTGACCGTCACCGGCTGGCCCAGCCCGGGAGTTGCCGGCACGATGATGGTCGCGTTGGTTGAACGCCAAGGTTGCGCGGCCAATGAAGTCTGCGCCGCGATCGATGCGGCGGTAACGAAGCTGCGCACCGTGTTGACGGTGGACGATTCGGTATAAACGTTCCAAAAGTCAGACCAGCGATCGTAGATCGGATAAGGACTCGTCGCTGCGCCGTCGGACGGGGAACAAAGCGCCGAGAGTTCGCCGCCGTAGGTCCACGTCCAGGTGAATCCCTCCTGGAGGTTGCTGACGGGAATGCCCGACTTCGGCAGCGTGCGTCGGTCGTTGGCTGAGTATTGATCCACGATTTCGCGCTGACGCCTCCAACCCAGGCCGGTCACAAAGGTCATGTTGATGGGATTGCACCCGGCTTCGTAGTTCAAGTTTTGCAGGATGGCGTCCACATACGCCGGATTCGGATCGAATTGTTGCGCCACGACCAGGTCAAACGCCTGCTCAGCGGAGAAATACCAGCCTGCGCTGCGCACGCGCTTCGTGTAGTCCGGGAAGCTGCTGCCGTAGGCGTTTTCCTGCGACCAACGAAGATTGTCGTTGCCCCAATTGGTGATGACGTTGACGCACTCGGCGAGATAAGCCTGATTGAGCTGGTTGGTCGTCAATCGTCCGCTGCTCACTGCGGTGGCGTAAGCCCGGATCGCATTCCCGTAACAGGCATACATCCGCCACCAACCCCAGCGAGCGGTCGCCAGATTGGTCGGATTGGGGAACGTGGATTGCAGCGCGGCGTGATACTGCGAATCGCCTGTGGCCAGATACAGCTCACACGCGGCCCACGCCAGATCGTCCTGGTCCGTGAAGGCATCGTCGAAGTGCATCATCTTTTGATACCCGCCCGCCGAACCGTGAAGAGCAATCGCGTTGGTCAGGAACTTCCAGCCCAGCAGCGCCTGCGCCCAGTAATTGCTCGCCACCTGCGGATACGCCTGTTTGAACCTCGGCGACGACGCGCATTGCGCGAGTGCAGCGACGGCGGCGGCTGTGGTCGCGGTGTTTTTGGGCCAGACCACCTGCGGATCTCCGTTTTCGGGGAGCACGTCCCCTTCGTATTCGCGGTTGAGGGGATAAATCATGTAATAAAAACCGCCGTCGGTGTCCTGCATTTTCGCCAGACCATCCGCCTCCCACTTGGCCTCTTGCAACACGTCGCTGATGCCGTCGCCGCTTTCCGGGAGGCCGAGGTTATCCAAGGCTCCTACGCCTGGAAGCGCGTCCGCTGCGAACATGAGACCATGCACCGTTTGCGCCATGTTCCAAGCGACCTTGCTGTAATTGGCCGCTTCAAAATGACCACCACCCACCAGCACGGGGCCCTGATTCACGAACGGATAAAGTTGCGCGGCCGGGCTGGTGAGAAGCGGCGCGGTCTGTGGCGGATTGTCGGAATTAACCCGGCTGGCGTTAACTGCAATCGTGTTCCAAGTGAAGACAAACGGCGCCGATGCATTCGTGGGAACGAGCGTCGGCGAGACATGATCAATCGCGTGCGTGAAGCGCGTGAAGGGCATGTCCACGTTGAAACCGCTGCGCTGATGAAACAATCCCAGCGCGTAAGTGCGCGCGAAATTCATCCCGATGCCCTCGGCAATATGGAACGGCAGGGACGCGCCCATGCCCGGCACGAGCACGCGATATTCGCCCGGCGTGGTGAAGCCGCTGAAGTCCACGTCATAAACAATCTGGTGCGGCGTCGGCGTGTAAACGAAGCCCACATCGGAACGCAGCGTCATCGTGCCTTGATAGACTTCGACGCCGCTCTGCGCTGTCACAATGGAAAAGCGGTTCGTGGGAATCACCATTTCGCCCAGACTCCCGAGGTAATAACCGACACTGGCCTTCTTCGGATAAGCCGGCAGATAGCCTTCCTGATTGACGTGAATCGCGGGGTTGTAACGCAGCGGCTCCGCCACCGCCGCGAACGCCATGTTCGTCGGCCAAAGCGTGCCATCGTTAACCACCGCGACCGACTGGCCATTGGTGATCGGACTGCCCAGTTGGAGATAAAGTTGATTGGCGATTCGCAAATCCCAAACGGCGAGCGGTGCGTAAAGCGGCCGACGTTTGAAACCAACTCCGGTCACGTTGTTCGTCTGGCCGTTCACCACCACATGGAGATTCGTCATGTTCGGCGGCACAAAAATACCCTGGCCGTCCACCCAGTTCCAACTGTCCACGGTCGCCGGGTGGGGCTGCTTGGTGTTGATCAGGACGAGTTCAAGCAAGTTGGGAGCAAGAATACGCAGCGAGTGATCGCCCGGCTTGGGCATCTGAAGATCCATAGCGATCACCTCGGCTGCGGCGGCGCGCTGCAGGCAAAACAAAGCCAGCACGCCGGGCAAAAGACGAAGCCAGTGTTGCTTGGGATGGAAAATGGCTTTCAGGCCCGGCCTGACAAGCGCCGAGCTTGGAAAACAGATTTTATTCACTCCGCCCTATGTAAACCCAGCAACCGAATCCACCAACGAGCAGTAAACCCCAGTCTTCGTAAATAAAGACCCTAGCCTGCCGCTTTCGGCGTGGAGCGCATCGCGGCGAAAGGTTGGGCCTGTGGCACATGTAGCTTTCCCACATCGTCGAAGGAAATCACCTGAACATTTGGATTACTGCCAAGCCATTTGGCCGTTGCGTGCAGAATGGCAATCATCGCCGCGTCTGGCTTGCCGTCCCGGAAATATTCCCACCAGTGGGTAACCAGCACGGTGAGACTCTGGCTTTCCACCTGTCTCTTCACGGATTCCAGCATCGTTGAGTAAGGACGTTGATACGAAAGCAGGCAGCCCGGATGCGTGAGTAAGGTTGTCCCGCCGACTTTCCAATGCGGTCGCTTGAGCACTCTCTTCAACGCATATTGCGGCCACCAGGCGAATGGCAGCCGCCGCGACTCAAACCAACCGGCGGAGATGACAGGAAATCGTTTGGCAACTTCGCTCAAGCTGATGCGGGAAAAGCGGTCATAGGGCGCGACAAATGTTTGCGTCTCGCGAAACCCAGCCGCCGCCAGCGCAGCGGTGCCTTGCTCAAGCCGATTTGCGAGCTCAGCGCGTTGATTGGAACCAAACTCGAACAGTGAATGATCATAGCCATGCTGCAACACCCGGAACCTGGGGTTCTCGTGCAGATAACGGACAAGCCCCGTGCTGCTCGCAAGCGGAACCTCAATCGGCGTGTCAGCCCGCTTCGCCAGCAGATATTTTTCCAACGCGCCGTTGGTGCTGATCGTGTCGGTGCGCACGCTGGGGATCACCGCGAGGTTCACCGGCAGCCCGCGATCCAAAAATGGACGGTAGAGATGTTCCAGACACTCGACCGGCGTCAGCGCGTTCGTATCGTCGTCACGCAGAATGACGTATTGCATGTTTTGCCTCGATGAGATCGCTGTAGAGTTGTTTGACCTGGCCGGCAACGTGGAGGGCGCTGTATTCGCGGCTCACGAGTTCGCGGCCCGACTCTGCCAGACGCGCGCGTAAAGCAGGATTCAGCAAGGCCTGACTAACCGCCTGATGAAACGCGCCCGGATCTGACAATTCGAACAGCCAGCCATTCTCGCCTGCGCGTATCAAGGCCGACGCACCCGACGTCCGGCTCGAAATGACCACCGTCCCGGCGGCCCAGGCTTCGAGCAGAACCAGTCCGAAGGTTTCGGAAATGGAGGGCAGCAAGACGGCACAGGCCTCCTGAATCAGCCCGATCAAACGTGGATCGCCCGGCGGCAGTCCGCCGGTGAGCAGAACGCGGTCGCTGATACCGAGCTGACGAATCTGCCGTTCGAGGCTCTGGCCGTAGGCTTCGTTGGTGCAGGCGCCCGCGAACACGAGGATCGCTTTGGGGTGCTTGCGGAAAAGTTCCGGCGCCTGCGTCACCAACCAGTCCTGATTTTTCACCGGATCGATGCGCCCGATGCACAACAGCACGTCGCGGCCATAAATTTGCGGAAAGGCATCGCGCGCGGCTGCCCGGTGGCTCTGCTGATACGCCGGGATGTTAATGCCATGTGGCTGGACCTCGATTCGCTTCCCAGGACAATTGTTTCGAAGGAGTTCGGCTTCGGTGCGGTTGCACACCAGCACAGCGTCCGCCTGCTGGATGAGCCGCCGCGATTGAAAGAGCAGACCAAAGATTTTCCCCCAATCAAAGCCGCCGTGAACTGGCTCGTTTATCGTGTCCTTCATGGCTGGCGGGAGATCCAGCAACCCGCCATGAATCGAAACCACCAGCGGCAGTCCCCTGCCCCGCGCCACCACCGATGCGATGCCGCCCAGCCGGCCAAGCGTGTGTGTGTGAACGAGCGCGATGTCTGGTTCACGCCACATGGCCGGAAGCAAGTCCAACGACATCAGGTTGCCACCCACGGCAATGAGCCGGCGCTTTTCCTGCGGTGAAATTCCCCAGGCCGGCAGGAAGGACTTAAACCGCTTGATGTCGCCGCCACCGTTGTGTGGTCCGGTAGTTGAAAGCCGATTGTGGTCCGACGGGCGGGCATTCTGATCTACTCTCGTCGGTATGGCTGCACGCGCTCCATCGCCGTTGACACGCGGGCAAAACATCACAGGCGTAACACCCAATTGTCGCAGGCCATCGAAGAGCCGCTCGACGGCGGTCTCCGTGCCGCCCCATTCGGCAGCGTCAAATTTTCGGAGCAGATGAATCACGCGCATGGCTATGCCTTCGTGGTAATCGCCTCGTCGAATTCGTATTCACCCGGCTCCCGCCAGACCGCCTCCTCGACGACCGGCGTGCGGACGTGGCGTTTCGCGTAACAAAGGCTGGCCAGGGCTCCGACTAGGATATTGAACGTCAGGAAAATGTGGGACTGCCGGAACGTCCACTCAGTGAGGCTGTGCAAAAATATTCCGCACAGACAGAAGAAGAGTCCGACGCCCAGCCGCTGCATCACGGCCGGAGTCCGCTTGAAGAGAAATCGCAGGCCCATTTGGAACCACCGCAGCCACAGCACGCCAAAAATGATCAGGCCCGGCACGCCCAGTTCGCCGACGGTCAGGGCCGCGAGGTTGTGGGCGGGCGCGGCCCACACGAAATCGGCGACGGTTTGCTCGTCCGGGGTGCGACTGTGGAGATCATCGTAATCGTCGTAAGGACGTCCCACCATCACGCCGTATTTCTTGCTGACCCAGAAGGACCAGTTGTTCAGCCCGACCCCGAAGAATTTGTCCTCGGCAATCACCTTGGCCAGGCGGAGGTAATAGCCGCGCCCCTCCACTTGATCGTCGAGGTATTCCTCCTGGAACGTGGCCTGGGCATAACGCTCCTTGACGCTGTCCCAGGTCTTGAACGCCAGCCCAGCGATGCACAGCGCGATGACTGCGGTGGCCACGACCTTTTTGGCCGTGATGCGCCAGGACACGCAAAGCATCGCGGTGCCGAGCGTCACCAGCACGAAGATCGGAATCCCCGCGCGCGAAACCGTCAACACACTGCACAGCGCCGCCGCGCCCAGGGCGACGATGGAGAAGATCCGGAGCAGCTTCGGCAGGGACGACGTGGCCGCCGCCACGAAAATAGGCGCAACGAGACAAACATACATGGACAGGCTGTTCTCGTGCTCCAGCGTTCCCGGCGTGCGCTCAATGCCGACCAACCGCTGTTTGAACGCCAACGCGCCCTCGAAGCACACGGCACAGCACAAAGCGAAAACCAGAATTCCGACTTCCCTCGGCCCGCGGATATACAACGCCCCCGCCAGAAAGAGGAGAAAGCCACGCCCCATCTTCGACAGCTCAAACAACCCATACAATTTCGGGTCCGAGAACAGCACCGAAAGGCACGCGTAGAAAAAGAACAGGAGCATCAATCCGAAGCTCGCGGGCCAGTAGCCGCGCGATTCTCCCGGACGGGGCCGGAGAAATGAACCGAAGAAGACGGCGATCGCGAGAAAATCCACGATGGAGAACTCCAGTCCGCGCGTGGTCCCGCGATACCAGTATTGGCTGAACAGATTCACGTCCAGCCGGTCCGTAACCACCGTCGCCGCCACCATCACAAAGAACGCGACGTCCCGCGCGCGATGGGAAACGGTCGCGATGAGGATGCCCACGGGGATCACCAAAAGCAGCAGCGCGAGAGCAATGAAATCCTTTGCTTCCATCGTTGGGAATTCCTTCCCGCATCGGGCTATCGCTTCTGCGCCTTCAGCAGGATGTTGGTGGCGACGATCAGGTCGCGGAGTGGCTTGTTCATGCCGCAGGTGGTCGTTTCAACTTCCGCGAACCCTGCGGAGGTGGCGAGTTGCGACAACGATTTACGCGTGAAGAAACGGATATGCGGGTTGCCGGGGGCAAAATGTTCGTCCCATTTGAACAGCGCGATCAGCACGTCCTTGATCACGCCGTGATACGGAACCGTCACGAGCAACTGTCCGCCGCGTGCGAGCACACGGTGCATCTCGCGCAGGGCAAAGCC
>Ga0154020_10009213_pt1 | contig 11370 bp, 10 predicted proteins | sample Klosneuvirus_201_FD_109709 | JGI IMG/M metagenome (GOLD analysis project Ga0154020, IMG submission 109709) | Active sludge microbial communities from wastewater, Klosterneuburg, Austria - Klosneuvirus_20160825_MG | ecosystem: Engineered > WWTP > Aerobic digester > Activated sludge | place... | reverse complement strand
CCAGCGCCCACGCCGCATGCTCGCGCACGAGTGCCTCGTCGTGCGCGTGCGCCGCGTCGAGCAGCGGCACCACGTCGCTCGAACCGACGTTGCCCAGCACCACCGCGGCGTTGCGCGCGAGTCCTCGCCGCTTCGCCCGCTTTATCGCACTGCCCTTGAAGCGCGTACTGAACTCGGACTGCGACATCGCGAGCAGCTCCTGCGCTATCGCGTGTGCGCCACGCGTGTTCAGTCCGTCGCGCGCTGCAAGCGCGGGCTCACGCAACTCCGCCGAAAACGACACGTTCCACGGACACACGTCCTAGGAGATGTCGCCGTACACCCGTTTTGCGGTTCCGTTGTCGACGGGGCGGTTAACGCTCAGAAGCCAACGGATTGCTAGAGGGGCCGCCCTCGATTCTCAAGTTCGGTTTCCATACGCGCGCATGCAGTGATACCTCTCGCGCTAGAGCCCAGCGAGGCCTCCCGAGCGACGATGGTCCGTCACCTTCAAGCCACCGTTCGCGGCGATCAGCGAGTGAGGATCACGTCTACGATCGATTGGTTTGGCTTAACGTAGACAAGGTCTACGAGGACGCCACCTTGTATTGGCATGCGGTTTGAGACGAACCACTGCACATAGCTACGAATCCAGTAAGTGCCAGGCGGAACGTTCTCAAAGCGAAACCGTCCTTGGGCGTCCGCAACACTTCGGCGCTGCACCCGTTGGAAGCGAGGATCGCTTCCTCGGTCGCCGAGGCTCTCGACATGAAGTAGGCCTCGCTTAATCCATTCGCCGGCGTATGTCGTTGCCGGATCTAGAATCACTTGGTTGCCGGCGCCAAGTTTGACGTCACCGCCGCGCGTTCTCATAAAAACTTGCCCCGTGACTGCCGTACTACCCTCGGTCGCAAGTTGCGCGTATTCCGCAGCACTCGCGAGCGGCATTGGCGCAGGCGGTGGTTTCGGCGTCAATTTGGCGCAGGCAGACAGGGCGACGACGACGGCGCACAGGCCGATGAGCACGCGCATTTGAGGACTCCCAGGGGAGCGTATTTCGAGGGGCAATAGGTCCGCGAGTAGAAGCACTGGCAACGACAAGATACGTATCGAAGCTGGGTTCACAAGCGCAAGGAAGGATAATTGTAGGAGGCAGCACTGATTGTTCCGAATTGCTGGATACGATAGGGTGATTTGGGGGGAGGACATCCATATCCTCGCGCCTCGCCGCATCAGTTCCGGACACCGTTGTCCAATACCGCCCCAACGCAGCACGCATCCCAGCCCCGTCGATGCGAATACACACGCGTCCGATACGTTACGCGAATCGCGGCGGAGTTCCTTCGCAACGTCTCCTCGGCGTCATCGAACGGTGCTCGCGCATTTCTCACGTATTCACGTTGGGTGAAAGGGGAGTACGCAGCGGCATATCCTCGCTCGCATACTGGGTTAATTCAATCGGTCGTCACAACATTGCGTGACGACGCACTGCCAATGGAGCGGGCCCATGAATCGAATAGGATGCCCGGCCTGAGTGACGAGCAGAAGGACCACCACCGGCACCGGCTCCGCGCAGACAAGACGTTCACGGCGATTGGTCGTGCCCTGGGCAAACACGCCGATTCGAACTTCGGCGTCGTGGCGGACGGGGATGGAATTGTACCGCCACCGCTGCGGCATCAATCATCGCCGTCCCCACCGACGTCCGCAGCAGCTTGACCGGCAGTGGCGGATCGGGCGCCGCCTGAGCCAACGAGACCACGCGCACCGTCGATAACCGGACGGCTTCCTGCTTGAACTATTCGCTGTAGCTGCGCCGCGTCCTGGCCATGCCCCGCCTCCACTCCGCGTGTACACCTAAGAAAGTGCCTACGGAACCCGGGACAGCTCAGTCACCCTACGCATGAGCGTCATCGCAGCGTCACTTTGCCTCCGTCGCTCGGTCGAACCCCGCTGGCACCGCGGTGGCCTTCACCAAACTGCATCCCCTATCTTCAGTGGTGTGGGCGCGGACACCGACCACTGCGCTATCCTACGCATGTCCGCGCCGAGCAGACGTCAAACCGTTACCGAGCCCCATGCCGTCCATTGAGCGATTCCTTGCCATGACTGTCGGATGGGGTGCGATGATGGGAAGCCCGGCAAGCATCGAAGCGATCAATAGCCGGCTTCGCCGATATGGCCTCGGACGAGTCTTGCGAGAGCTATCCCGTTTGAACATTGCGCTGGAGCATCGGTCTCCACGGCATGAAGATGGGAGCCTCGAGGACCAGCAGGACTTTGTGCTCGCAGGGCTGGTTGGGCCCGAACACACAGCGGCGTTGCGACGTCACGCGACCGAACGGCTGAAGGACCCCACACCGTCGCCGGATCGGTTGGTGTTCATTCACGAGCGCCAGGTGCTCACGGCCATGAAGATGGCTCTCCTTTGCATCGGCGCGGACGCCCCGGCCGACGAACGCACGGACATGGAGCCACTTCTCGAAGCGCTCTTGATGATCAACGACATTATCGACGCGCGATTTGAGAACCTTGACACCCTGACACCCGATGGCCGCGAACAATTCGCTGGCTATGAGTTCGCGCTCGCGCAGTTCCATGCGCGCACCATCACCGTATCTGAACGGCCACGCGCCTTTCATCAGTTTGTAGAAATCCCTAGCGGCATCCTCAAACAGAGCGACTTTGACGTTGCCGCAGAACTCACGCGAGCCACCGGTTTGGCTCCATTCGACGTGTTCGTGGCGATCCACTCGATTCAGACGCTTTGGCTAGCCATGACCGAGGACGAGCTGATTGCCGGCGAGGTGGCGATGGACCCGGACAGGTTCTTCTCGACGCTCACCGCGCTCGACCCCGCTGAGCGTGCGAAGTGGATCGCACTCGTCGCAACAGACCTCGCTGATCTCCAAGCGCGCGTGCGTGCGAAGTATGCCAACGACCTTCGCCATTTTGATTTTCTCGAGTTCGAAAAGTCTCCCGTCGTAATGATTGACGGCAGGCTATGGTGCCTCTCGGTACCACTCCTCTCTTATCTTGGCACCGATGGATTATATCATCGACTCTGCGAGACGCGCCACTTCACGTCGGCACAGCAACAGCTATTTCGAACGTCACACGGAAAGCTCGTTGAGGCCTATGCGGTCGCCGGCCTGAAGCGCATGTTCGGGGCACGCTGCATTCCGGAAGCGACGCTCAAGGCGTTGCCTTCGCTTCGCAATCGAAAGGTGTGTGAAGCGGTGATCGATTGTGGCGATTCACTGTTGCTCGTGGAAGTGAAGGCCAGCCGTGTGCCGCTCCCTGCCCGACACGCCGACGGCCCCGCGGCACTTCTGCAGGCATGGCGCCCACCCATTGAGCGCGCGGCAAGCCAGATGGAATCCCTCGCCACGAGCGTGCGTCAGGACCTGCTCGCGCCTCTCGGAATTTCCGCGTCGCGCATCCTCCGCATTTATCCGGTGCTCATTGTAACCGACCACGTCGCGCTTCCGCAGACTCGGGCGCGCATTGAGCAGCAGATCATCGCGCATCATCCTCTTGGCACCAGTGTGGCGCGCGGCGAGGTGGAGCGGCTGATCACTCTCAGTTTGCCGGAACTTGAGCACCTCGAGTCTGCCATTGACGCTGGACACGACGTCGTGAGCCTCTTGCAGGGACTGAACAACATGCCACCGCATGCGGGGATGAACATGTCTCGCCACCTCACCACTCTCGAGCCTCCAATCGGCCGAACTCCCTCCTGGCACATGGGGGAATATGAGCGCATCAGCGCTTTGGTGGTGGCACGTTTGCGGGCACTAGGGATGCCACAGTCGGGAGCGGGGTAGGTGCCGTGATCCGGAAATCGCAAATGCCGCGATTCGAAAGTCGCAAACGGATAGGTCAAATGTTTGTTGACAAGACGCTGCGACAATTCGTTTGAGAGTGCTCCGCAGACTATCGGCCGGTGACAGGAATATTGCTAACGAAGGCGCTCGCACCAACTCGGAGGCACCACATGGCTACTGGTCTTGCCCCCAAAGCTGGTCCAGCACGACTCACTTTATGCGGTGCTGTTGGTCTTGCCCCCAAAGCTGGTCCAGCACGACTCACTTTATGCGGTGCTGGAGACGCTGGCGGTGATGGCCACGGCCGCCCGGAAGTGGGCTGGTGGCCTGTTGCCTAAACTGCTGTGGGGCCTGTCGTTGTTGTACTCCGACCGGTACTGCGCGATGCTCCGCTGGGCATCAGTGATATCGATAAAGTAATGCTGGGTCAGGCACTCACGCCGAAAGCTGTTGTGGAAGCTCTCGATAGCGGCGTTGTCGGTCGGTTTGCCGGGGCGGCTAAAGTCGATGCGCACATGGTTCCAGTAGCACCAGTGGTCCAGCGCGACCGATGTGAACTCGGTGCCGTTGTCGCACTGAATGACGGCGGGGACACCGCGCTCGTCGCGTAGTCGGCTCAGCGTCGCCACGACGTCTTCGGCGCGCAGACGCATCGCCGGCACCAAGCCGACGCATTCGCGCGTGTACAGATCCACGATGCTCAGCACGCGAAACGCCGTGCCATCCGCGAGTTGATCGTGGATGAAGTCCATCGCCCAACGCTCATTGACAGTGCCCGGCAACACGCGCACGACGCGCGACGCCGCACTGCGCCGCCGCTTCGGCCATTTGCGCTGCTGCGTGAGCCCTTCGTCGCGATAGAGGCGCTGCACGCGCTTGTGATTGACGGGCCAGCCTTCGCGACAGAGCAGCACGTGCAAGCGCCGATAGCCGTAGGCCACGCGCGTTTGCGCCAACTCCCGCAGGCGCTGTCGCAGCGGCTCCTGCGGCGCCGCCACACTCGCATACCGTACGCTCGCGCGGGCCACGCCGCCCGCGTCACACGCCGTCCGCTCGGAGACCGCGTACGCCTCCTGCACCCAGCGCACCCACGTCCGCCGCTGCGCTGGGCTTACCATTTTTTTCGAAGCGAGTCCTGCAAGATCGTCTTGTCGAGGCTCAAGTCGGCGACGAGCTGTTTGAGCTTTCGGTTTTCTTCGCGGAGCTGCCGGAGCTCCCGTATCTCGGGCGTCCCGAGCTCCCCGAACTTCTTCCACCATCGAAAAAACGTCTGCTCCGTCACCTGGAGTTTGCGGCAGATCTCCACGATGGGCGTGCCGCTCTCGGCCTGCCGCAGGGCCTGGGCGATCTGCTCCGGGCTGTACTTGCTGGTGCGCATCCGCTGTCCTCCGCCCCAGCTCGGGGCTCGTGGCCAGCCTCTATCGTACCGCCATTTCGAGAGTCCCGCCGGACCAGGATTCGGGGCGCAGACCACTCTTGCAGCTCGCTAGGGGCAGCGGTGCAACAGCACGCCGCCGGCGCCGGCGGCCTCGGCCCAACACGATGACGCGGCAGGCCTGCCCGACTGGGTCAGCGGGAGCCGTGACACCGGTTGGGGTCGGCGGGACGGAAGCGGACGTACCCCCCGCCTTCGTCCTCGATCACGAGGTTGTCGCGATGATCGACGGCGCCGGCGCGCCGGAGCCGCTCCTCAAACGGCGCCTTGGCATGTGGATCTGCCAGGTCCTCGTGCGACATCCGTGGGGCCGAGTCGATCAACTTCTTGATCATCATACTGTCCGGCGTTGGCCGGCCTCCTATGCCTTGAAGAGGGAGCGCCACGCGATCCCTGTCAAGAAGGACGCAAGTGACGGCCGACTGATACGCAGATGCGGGCCGGCGCCGTGTCATGCTCGCAATGTGGCCACACCTCTTCGGTTTGTGTTCGGAATCTACACGTGTTCGCAGGCGTTGGTTCACCAGACTGTGCGGTTGCGCACCTCGGCCTTCGCGCCCGGACGCCGGCCCCTAATGACCCCAGAGAGCCTTCTTGGCGTGCCTCCGTGCGCCGGATTCCGACGACGGATCGAGACACTCGCTGTGTAGCCGGGCTGGGGATTTTCCCTCCCGGGTCACCTCGACCTGCCACCGATTGCTACCATCGTGACGGAGTTCGACCCGTTTGACGCTCCGCTCCAGGGCGAACGTCCACCCCATACCCCCATGGGCCAGTGGCGCCGGCTGCCAGTCGAGCTTGGGGCTGTTCTCCACGGCCGCCAGTGCCTCCATCATCGCGAGCGCCGTCGAGAAGCGGCGATTGACGTCGACCTCCAGCGCCCGCTTCACGACCTTTGCCAACCGCGGCGGAATGTGCTCCGGGAATGCGGAGCGATTCGGAAAGGTGCCCCTAACGATCTTGTCCCAAAACGCGCTCGTTCCACCGGCGCTAGCCGCTGCGATCTGTGCTCGCCACGCTAGGTCGCCCACGCACATGCGGTACATTGTCAGGCCAACCTGATAGACGTCCGCCGCCACAGTGAGCATCCTGCCCATGCCGATCTCGGGCGGCGTGTGATGCAGGTATAGCGAGGGAATGTCGGTCACGCTTCCTGCGATCAAGTCCCGGCTTTGCCCGAAGTCAGCGACCATAGCCGCGCCGGACGCGTCGATGAAGACGTTGTCCGGCTTCACGTCGAAGTGCATGACTCCACTGATGTGCGCGTGGTGCAGGCCCATCAACATGTCGAGTCCAAGCCGGACGGTTTCCCGCGCGGTGAGACACCGCGCTTCCATCAGCGTCTGCAGCGAGCCACGCTCAAACAGCGGCATGGCCAAGTAGATCGTATCTGTGCTTTCACATGCGTACATGATCGGCACCACGTGGCGATGCCGACTCTGGTGAAGCAGCCGCGCCTCTCGGAAGAATGCGGGTTGTGCGAGCAAGATCGCTTTCGGGATCTCCTTGTACGCGAGCTCGGTGTTCAGTTGGTGGTCCAAGCCGACGTGTACGGAGTGGCGTCCCTGACCACCCTTCACGCGTCTCAACAACGAGAATTGCACACCGGCTGCCTCGGGCAGCGCGCCCACGCCGACCACGGGTGTCAGACTCAGCGTGACGTCTCGTCGAGACACGGTGGTGCCACTCGGCGCGATGCTGGTGGACGCTGGCACGGGCGCAGTAGGTCCATTCGTCATACCCGTCCTCCAATGCCGGCAAGGACATGCGCGTCCAACACCCCTGGGGCGCCCGCGATAGCCGCGCAAGCGGCTAGAATCGCCTCACGCGTCGCCTTGTCGTAGCTTGCCCAGTCGGTCGCGTAGGGCGGCGCCTCGTCGCCATCCATCAGCCGGCTCACTGCCTTGCGCTCGATGGTGAGTAGTGAAGCGATGCGATCCTTGCGACCGGTGAAATACCACTGGACCTGACTGCTGGCGAGCAGTTCCTGCAGCACACCCTCCGCGTTGGTGCGGAAGGAGTCTGCCCCGCCGGGCGTCATCTCAGGTAACCGGAGTCCGGCGCGTACGATCTGAAAGGCGCGCATGACGTCGAGAAGCACCGTGCGAAGGAAGTGCAGCTGGTTGGGCGGGAGGAGCGCGGCAGGAACGGGCAGGTTGCCCAGAGTGATGATCGTGAACGTGCTGCCGTCCCCTTCGACAATGGCGTAGGTGACCTGTGTGGGGGCGGCACGGAAACCGATGGATCGCATGGCGGGGATGGAAGAAGGCGAGACCTGACACCCGTGCGAAGCATCGAGGCGATCTGCAGAAAGATCGCAGGCGGCTGCGCGAACTTCCGCGTCCGCGCATGCACATCGCTCCAGCGCATCGCCGGGCGGGCCGCGTCATGCTGGGGATCACCGCGGATCGCGGCAGCCGTGCTTGCGCGGTTTTATCCGCCGCCCGGCTGTCTTGCTGCTCTCCGACTGGCAGAGGGCCAAATTTCCATTCTCTCTCTTGCCGCAAATGGACACTGCGGCCTACTGGACGATCCTACGCGTCGTCGCCGGCGGAGCGCTTCCTCAGCTTGGCGCCCATATCCCGCAATCGATTCGTGAAGAGCTCCCACCAGTCATCGCGGACATTTCCCCGCTCACGGAGGGTCGCGACCACATCATGAGGATGCACCAGGAGAACGTACCCATACTTCCGAGTCAACTTCGGCTTCACCCGAATGAATCCGAGGGCCTCAAGCGTCGCCATATGGCCCCGCCACGTACGCACGTTTCGCGTGTTCTCCGCGTACCCGGCACTGTGAGCAAACTCCTGCTCGTCGAACACCTCAACGAAACCATCGTCGCGAGTGCGAGCCCACAGATCTAGGTACGTCCTTCCTGGGTCGCCCTTGGCAGCAAGGTCCTTGATGAGCCCACAGATCAAGGAGATAGTGCGAGGAACCGTGGTGAATCCCTTCTCCCCGCTTTGCCGAGTCCAGACGGTCTTCTCAGCGCCAGGCCACAGCTCCTCGCGCAGCTCGCGCCGTCGCTGGTCGGTGCGAGATTGACCTCTGGGCAGGCTGGCGTTCGACGGCATAATGGGTCGCTAGGGAATGGAGAACGATCGGGGTCGAGGTCGAGCCGGCGGCGCCACCGGTCGAACCCCTCAGCTCTCCGAGCGCTGTCACGATCAGCGGATTCGTCGAGCCGTTACGTGAACCTATCACGTAAGTCGTTGTAGGACAGTGACATAGTTTCGCTTCATCGACATTGGTGCCGCGCGCGCTCTCGGGTGCTGATACTCTTCGGTGAGGCGCCACAGCGCCGGCAAAGCTGGCCGAAACGGCAAAAAAACGCGCGCCTCGCGTTGAGATATAATCACTTAGCCCACGTGCGGTATTCCAGTCTTCATCTGTGATTCATTGTCATCAATGTGCTCCCGGTTTTCCCTTGGCCCTGGCGGAGCCGGGGCCGCGATGCGTTGTGGGATTCAAGTTCAGCCAGGGGCAAGAGGCGGGGCCGGGGTTGCCCTTGTCGCCCGTCGCGCCATGCACGTTGCTCTCACGACACCTTCTTAGGGCCATCCATATGTGGCCGCGAACTGATCTAGAAACCTGCGGGCAGTACGATCGCGGACACTTCCGTCGCGACGAAGTGCACGAAGGACTTGAAGCCCACTTTCGCCATAGGAGGTACCGAGGTATCGAACAGCCCAACGCGCCTGTGCGGAAGCTGAGATTGCTAGGGTCCGGAGTGCGGACGTTGCTGCTGCTGTGTCGCTAAGGTGCCCCAAGCCAAACGTGGCTGCAGACTTCAGGTGCTCGTCACGTGCACTCTGCGCGACCACGAGCAGTCGTTCGGCCGCTCCGGAGTACGGATATTTCACACCGGTGCTTCCGGAGAATGAGAGAGTTGAGACGGCGGCAGTCAAAACGTCGCGCCCAATACCTGCAGATGACGGTGTGAGCGACACTGCCACCAGCGAGTCGGCAAGCGCATCTTGGCGTGCACGAATCAGCTTGTTGGGTGGTCTGGTCAATTCGACGCGCGCGGACGCAACGACCTTCGAGATTGCAGACGAATCCCGACTTGTGAACACGATCTGCGCACTCGCAAAGGTGGCCGCAGCGCATTCACCGACGGCCATAAGGGCGGCTAACACCAAAGTGCGTGTGTGTCTCAGTCGGATAGTCATCGGGCGTAGCTCGTAGGGGGAGTAACGATCCAGCCACCACCGCTCGACGGATGGTCGAGGATGACAAATTCTGACGACAGTAGCGGGTTGCTGTCGATTTCGTCGGACGCTTCAAACACATGCGTGTGCGCGTCGAAGAATCGCGCTCGTGCCAAGAAGACAACGTTCATGGAATCTTGCCCCACAACCGTCGAAAGTAGGCGATCAAAATCTCCGAGCGGACTTCTGGCCGCCGCGAGCGCGAGACTTATGTGACGACCTTCATGCCCCCAGACAATTGCGAGAACGGAGTCAAAGGCGCTGCTGTACGGCCTCACGTTCGGCGAAGTTGAGAAGCAGTGGTTTGCTTCAGAAACGCGCAGTGCGGTGCTAGCGCATCCTTGGAAAGAGGCAGTGTAAGGTTGACCATCCGCTCGCCACCTTATGGGAATCTGCCCTCGAAGGTCCATACCTGCGCTCGCGGACGTGATGTACCAGAGCCCGGAGTTTGGTCCATTGTCTTCAACTTTAGACACCGTAACTCCATTGTTGATGTCGAGTTCGGCTTCCCGAGGCGAAAACAGCCATTGCGAATCCGAGGGATCCCTGCAAGCGACCGAGGCAGTGAGGCCATCTTGGCTTGGAGTGAAACACCTATCGATTTCGCCAGGCGACGCCAGCGCGCCCGAGACTCGATTCGACCATGACCAGCCCGATCTCGCCGAGACAGAAATGGTCGCATCCTTCTCATATAAAAGGCCATCGAAGGTTACGCTCACGAAGACCTTCCCGCTCGCAACCACTCGGCCTGTCCATGAGAAGGTTGAGGTGGTGTCGTGAACGACCAACCCTGAGGCTTCTCCACTGCCTTCGAATCGCCAAGCGACGGTGTCGTCGGCAACGGCGTGTCCCGAGATGACCAGCGTACAGGTCACAGTCGCGTAAAACGCAGGACCCACAGGAGTACATGTGAAGTCGCTTGGGAGATATCCGCCACCTCCATTGGGATCGCCGAGATCTTCATTGTTCGGGCACTCGAAGGCAAAGTTCCCCGACAGCAGGAAGTAGACCGTGCAGCCGTTTCCGCATCCCCATCCAGGAACGCCGGTCACCGAGGAAGTTGAGACTGAAACCTGACTGCTTCGCTTAGAATTGCCTCGAACGGATGCCCACTCGCCGTAGGAGCACGTATTGCCATTGCAACTGAGTTCATATCCGAGTTCATCCTCTACCGTGCACCAAATCACGTTCCCGTCGAACGGAGAGCTTGGACTTTGCGCGGGAGACGGTCCGCCGGAGTTTCGAGCGCGCGGCCATTCCCGTATGAACTTGCGAGCAGCAGTCCCCTCGCGCATAACACAGTCAACGAAGTCGGTTGATCGCTTCGTCGTTCGGCTGAACCCGATCAGCGAAAATCTGCGAAGTAGCGTGTCATTCGCCGCATACGACACTGCTACCCGACTCGGCGAGGATGTCCATCCTTTAAACGTTCCGACCATCGTGTACTTGCCAGATCTCATATCGCACTTACTAACGTTCTCCTCTGCGAGCGCGAGGCTATACGGCAATCGTGGGGATGAAAGAACGGCCGAATGTTCGACTGATGTGCTCGCGCTCATATTGCCGACCGATGGGCTCAACGGTCTCTCGAAGGAGCACGCTGCCAATACGCTGATGGCGCAAAGGAGTACCAAATTGCGCGAGAAATAAATCGTGGAAGGCCACGTCATCGTTAAAGTATTCCTCAACAGAAAGTGTTCACCATTCAGACAGCCGACTAACTCGTTCGCAAAATGAAATGCGCGTCGATCATAGCGCTGCTGCCGCCTCCGCGCAAGAACCAATTCTCGCATCGTTTGAGACTGCTTCCGACGGCCGGATCGACGTGCGGAGAACAGATGCTTCGTAGAACGCTGCGGTTCGCTACAAATCGCATATTCGCTGACGACCTTAGGCAATCGAGGTAGAAGTGAGGTGT
>Ga0154020_10009212_pt1 | contig 11371 bp, 7 predicted proteins | sample Klosneuvirus_201_FD_109709 | JGI IMG/M metagenome (GOLD analysis project Ga0154020, IMG submission 109709) | Active sludge microbial communities from wastewater, Klosterneuburg, Austria - Klosneuvirus_20160825_MG | ecosystem: Engineered > WWTP > Aerobic digester > Activated sludge | place... | reverse complement strand
GTTAACTACATGGATGAATAATGTAATCTCAAAAAACATGTAAATTGCTAACAATCAAATATTTATAATAAATATAGGAAGTTTAAGTCAATTCAAATATAGCAATCGAGTTAATGAAATCGCCTCATTTTAGGGAGGCTTTTTATCCATTGTCGGTGCGCGCATAAAGTTCAAGTGCTCTGCTATAAGCAGGCATTTCATCATCATAAATATCTTTATAATAAATGGTAACTTTTAGTCGGCACAAAACAGCTCTCATTTCGTCACGAAATTTTCGTTCAGTATCTTTGGATAAATCGAATTTAATTTCAAGCAAAGTAATTTTTTTCCCTTGTATACAGGGAATGTTTTCGTGTCTCAGTAAGTAAAAATCATATGATAAGCCCGCCGGAAGGGGAGGCATGCACTCATAAATACTATTCTGAATTTCATGTTCGTTTTTCTTAACTTCAATTTTATTTATGTTAGCCGGCCCAACCCCTTCATTTACCAGTTCAATTCGGATACAGTTGGAATAATCATAAAGGGCAACATAAATTATGGGTTTTAATGATTTACGATTATGTTTTCGTTGTATCCTGAATGTTAAAAAGGAAATTATTCCTGTGCCAAATGATATCAACAATGCTAATGAAGCGATAAAAATTTCCAGGTTTTCAGTGAGCCAGTTTTTCATCTGTAACTTATAAATTAGATTTATTGCAATAAGTCCGGGTCAATTCAGCTAATGATTTCATCTTTGAAAGCTATAATAAAGATACTGTTTGATTGATGCAGAGAACCAATGATTGATTGTAAGTCCGCAAGGGAGGATATGGCTGGCAATACATTGCTACGTTAACCAAACCCTTGTAGGCGATTCGTTTTTCTATTCATTTCATCAGGTTTTGTCGTCATCTTGTTCTATCTGTAAGGTGTGCAATAATCTATGAATTATTGGGGCAAAGAAAACAGCTGTGACAAACCATATGTAGTCGGTCTTGTTTTCCAACAGCATAAATTTCTTGTGTTTTTATCTCGTCAACGCTTTATTTAAGTTAAAACTCTTGCTCGATTTTCCATTGTGAAATTTCTGGAGGACCAGCCAAAAAGGCTCTGGAGTTTTGCATAAAATTTTGTAGGTGGCTTGTACCCATGTGATCACCATTATAATAGTTTTCATCATTCCATTCTTCATAAAGCAAAATATTCGAATTATCATTCGGATCTACATGCATTATAATTTTCACGAAATGAGGCTCTTTTTTAACCTCAACTATCAGCTTTTTTAAACCCTCAATGGCTTCTTCACTTTTCGAAGGCTGCGTCTTGTATTTTACAAGCACAATAAAATTCTGATTATTTTCTTTGTTCATGGAGTCTTGTTGCTTGTTCTGGCAAGAAAATAGAAAAATCATCAGAATTGACAAAATTGTTAGCGGAAGTTTGGTTGTTTTCATTATATCAAAGTTTGATTCTACACTTTTTTAAAATTTACGGCTCAAAATTAACAAACCGGCCGCTGCCTCATCCAGCGTTCGGAAATGGAAAGATACATATTTTCCCATTAAGTTGCAAATTAATTCAAATCACATTCACAACTTGAGTATAGCAGGGTTGCGTCATATGACCTGTGCTTGTTCCGAAACCAGGATACACATGTTAATTAAATTTAGCAATTATTCCGGAAACAAGTTTTAGGTTGGTTTATTCTCTGTTGAAATCAGAAAAATTATTTACACGACCAATGTAATTGAAAATCTAAACGGTAAAATTCGAAAGGATACTAAAAATAAATTTTCATTCCCTACCGATGATGCAGGCATCAAAGCTGTATATTTAGCTATTAGGTAATCTACAAATAAATGGACTATGGCTCAGAGAAATAGGGGTCAAATTATTAATCAATTCCTTATATTATTTGAAAACCGATTAATGTTAAAAATTTGCAATTTACACACTTTATGAGATAGTGTCTTTTAGTATTTACTGATTAGTCTTATGGCTTTAGGAAATGGTTATTGCTTTATAATTTTCCGCGTGATCTCGCCATCCCTAGAAACCAAACGTACCAGATGCATACCATTACTTTGATTCGATAAATCCACAGTAAACTTTCCCCTGTCACCGGAATCTACAAATACTAATTGCCCCAAATTATTATAAACTGATATGGAAAGGTTCAATAATTCCGGATTTTCAATATGAAAAACATCCTTAACCGGGTTCGGTGAAATAGAGATATTTTGCATTTCATTTTCCTTAATGCCTACATATCCCAGAAAAAGATATTTACAAAATTGATCATTTGGAACAATGGTATCGGTTACCTGATTTGGATGGCTGGTGTAAACACATATATTTACATCAACGGTATCAAGAAAGCTATAAATATTTGAGTGAATTTTGCCAAGGTTTATCCAAATGGAATCGTTTGGTGACAGGTTAAGATTCGTATACTCATTGGTAAAAAATGCTTCTGAACAAATTCCCCAGGGAGAAATTCGATGATTAATTCTACAAGTGTTCAACAAATTAGCGCCGTAATTTATAATTTTTGCTGTTGCCCATATTTCAATTAAATAGGCTCCGGGGGGACTTACTAATTGCACCAATGTTTGTGTTATATCTAAATCAGAAACACCAATATCACTATTATAAACAGGTGCGCTTTGCGTTGAATTTATGGAATAATCAGTATACCGCAAAGTATGATGTAGTGTAAGTGGAAAATCATGAGCAACTGAAAAATGTGAATCACTATAGTCCATATGCGTAACAGAATTTGAAGCTACCGGAATAGAAGTGGTATTTTGAAGCTGTAATTGATTGTTTAACTCTAATAACGTAAGACCACTGATTCCACTGCTAACAAAATGAATTTTGTTATTTGCAGACTTTAAATGCGAAAACTGAGAGTACCCAGTGACACCAGAACCCTGCAATCCATTTAAATTATTATCAAAAATAAATATACTATCCGTTGTGAGAACGTAAAGGCTATCGGTAACTGAACTTATGTTTTGAATTTCATTGGTAAATCCGATAGTAGCAGCGATGTTACCCGAAGTATCAAAAGCATATAAGGAATCTCCCTGATAAGTTATAAAATCATATCCGGTTAAATCACAAAAGCCATTCAGTGGTGTAATATTTGTTTGCACACTATCGGTAATAAAACCACTGCTGTCGATTTTATAGACTTTAGATACGGAAGCAGAATCTAAATAGTTAACCAATAATTCATTATTTGTGGTTAGCGAGAGGCCGGTTAATTGTGAAGTGAAACTACAAGAAAATTCTTTCCATATATTAGTCCATTCCAAAGCTCCGTTAGCATCGAATTTTTGAATAAACCAAAAGCAATGCTGTCCCACATCGCAAGTTGTCATTCCAAAGCCCATTACATATACGCCATTAGTTTCAGATGGTATCATCTCTTGTACTGCAATGAATTCTGCGAAAACCGGAGCAATTGGAACATTCCACATAATATTTCCAAGCGTATCAATTTTATATAATGCACATTTGGAAAAAAACCCATAAGACTTTTGAAATTTTACTAAATAAGAAAAGTCACCAACACAAACCAATTCTTTAGAAGTCTGATCATAATCTTCATTAAACCCCAACTCGGAATTTAATCCTTGAGAATTGGCAAATCGCGAAATAATTAGAAGGATGACAAAAAATTTGAGCTTCATGAGGGGATGTTATAGAAGATATGAATTATATAGTATTAGAATAGAAATTTCGTAAAGATGTGTTCACTATTTTGAGCAAAGCTGTAGTTATAAATTAACAAAAGGATTAATACAACTATACAATTTCTCATTATTGATTTAAATATAGCAGGCAGGGAGGCATTCTTGTGTGCCCCTCGCATGAGCATGACGCACAAATCCGAAAGGTAAAGTACAAAGATGAGAAAATCAAATTTATTTTTTACCAATCGAAAATTTGGTATTAAGAAGGTATCACCAATAGCCTGCTGTAAGGGTCATTACATTTCGGCATGCAATCTTGAGAGGCCTTCCTTGCCAGATTGAAGCAGGGACATCTTATACAATTAGGTGAAGTTTTAATAGTTTCGTAATTGACTTTAAAATAGATTTATGACATTCCTCAGAAATCACCTGTTCATGAAACGGAGGGCATGAATAATTCTCATGAAAAATAAATTTGATTTCAGGTATCTGAAATATTTCATACCAGTATACTGATGACAACAATTATAAATTTATCAGCCTAACTCCGGGGTTTTGTAAAAACTAATAGTTTTGTGCTATCAATTATCTATTCTATCGTCTAATTACCGAGTGGTTTCCATTTCCCCTTTTTGAAATAAACATTGTTAAATTTCGGCGAATAAAAAACTAAATAAAAACTCCATATACTTCGATAAGTTGTTGGGTTGTTCGTCAGAATATGGTGAGTTGGTTGCTCCATATTTATTATTAATCTTTCCGAACTATATGGTTTGGTTGTTGTAATTGCCCCACGATACGTTTTTATAATTATTTCTTTGTCCGTCACATAAAAATATATCGTGTCGTTTTCTTTTATTTCAAATCTAAAATTGTTGTATTGCCAGTCCGCTTGTTTGCCCGGAAAATAGTCACGATTAACGATATACTCTCCATAATAGTCATTTATATCAAGTTCTTTTTTGTCGGTTATCAAGCCAATAATTGTTGATAGAACTGATAGTGTAATTAATCCAAGCCAAAAGTAACCTGCTATTTTTCCGAAAATATTTTTCCCGGTTCCCCACCAGGCAAGTAACAACAATCCTGTTAAAGGAGTAAGTATGACAAGGAAGAATAGAAATGCCATTTATTGTATTGAATTTTATGCTGCTGTATAACTTCTAAAAGAGTTATCCTTAATTTTTCCTGAAAAATATAATAAAACCTATTAGTTGCCAAACTTCGAATATCCGGTTGCTATCGTGATAGAGTTGAATTATGCAGACATTCCTATATGCTGATGTAAATATTCCTATTTTGATCAGCTTATTCACAGAATTGCACCTTAGTAACTGAGCAAACTGGCAATGGATACCGAGTTTGTATGTTTCTTAACTTATGCAAGTTCTTTTGCATTTTTGGAATTATTCATCATCATCATCTTTCTCATATCCTTCATAATAATATGACTGCTCAATTCCTTTAAAAATAACTTCTCTATTGTTTATTTCATCAGTTAAGTTTTGACTTAATAAAGTTCTTAATTCTAAACCATTAATTGGACTTCTTTCCATTGATTGTAAGTAAAGTGACTTATCAACAAATTGCCAATTCACTAATTTTTTAATTCTGTTTTTTAAAATCATATCGAGCCAAATACGCATTGTTCTTCCATTGCCTTCCATAAAAGGATGAGCTATATTCATTTCAATATATTTTGCGATAATTTCCTCGAAATTGTTCTCAGGCATTTGTTCAATTTTTACCAGAATTTCGTTTAAATATAAAGCGTTTGCAAACCGAAAACCACCTTTAGAGATATTGTGTGTACGCACTTTTCCTGCAAAATCATATAAACCATTAAAAAGATAATAGTGTATGTCAATAAGTCCTTTCGTAGTACCAACTTCGATTTTGTCAATATCATTTGATTCGAACAAACGAAAAGCATTTTTCAAACTATTTTTATCAATATTTTTCATATTAAGCAACAGTATATTTATGGTCAAAAATACTTCAAATCATTATTATTTAATTTAAATAAATTACTTTTTTAGAAGTAATTAGTCCTTCCGATTTCCGGGGGCGTGAGCTTGCTTGTAACAAACATCAAACCGTCTAAAAACCTCCCTCATCTCAAAAATACGCAAATAAATGACCCTTCCAACCAACGACAATAATTTAGGCTGCTTTTAGCGGTGTTTTATTGAAAATGAGATTGGGGAGTTGCCAAAAAAGCAGTGAGGCTCCATGTTCCGGAATATTCATAAGGCTGATTATGAAAAGTAGTCAACGGCATGGAGCCGTACTTAGTCCCGATAGCTATCGTGATATTACGAACTCAACCCATCACTTTGCGAATCTGCCATCAGGCAGATATACGAGACCCGTACGTATCCGCCAGCTGGCGGATGTGAGAGCCTCTCCCTGCCGGAATTTTCCGGCAGGGCGGGGTGCTCGATTAGTGGCTACCCTCTTCTTATTCACGTTATTGTTTGTTATAGCTTAATAAATTTTGCCGTTTGATTTAAAATATCATTGACATTGACAAAATATATTCCGGCTGAAAAGTCTGAAATATCCGTTGTCAGTATGCATGTTGTTCTCGATGACTTAATTTCAATATTCTTAATTAATTCACCCATCACGTTGAAGATTTGAATATGATTAAGTCGATTTGCGTCACAAGGAAAAGACAATGTCAAATTGTCATTTGCAGGATTAGGATAAACGGTAATACCGGATTTATTCTCCTGGATTGTTTCTGTGCCCAAAGAACTGGTCGTATTAATAATTTTCCAGGCATTGTTTGTGGCAATACCGCACATATACCATAATGAATTGTCGAATACAGTTGTTGACTGAGCATGCCTCGTAGATGCAGGCCAATTGCCCGTAGTGCTTTTTAGTTCTCTCCAGGTAATACCATCTTCTGAATACCAAACATCATTCATTTCTGTCCCGGTTGCCATACCACCCATTAGCCAAATTTTATTATCAAACCAGGCAACCGTGTGCCAATATCTGCCGCTCCATGGAGCCGACTCATTTACAAGTGTCCAATTTATTCCATCAGTACTTTTCCAAACATCATTGTAAGATCTTCGCGTACCTTCATTGGAACCACCTAACATCCACATTTGTCCGCTTCCATCAACACAACTACTTATTTGCATTCCTCTTCCAGTCCATGGTGCATTGGGTAATTGAGTCCACGTAATTCCGTCTGTACTGTTCCAAACATCATTCAATGCATTACCGCTGCATTGTTCACCTCCAAAAATAAGAAGTTGACCATTAAGGATTGCGTAATTGGGATTATTCCTAATCGTGAACCCGGGAATAGCAGCGTTTGTTTGAATCCAATTGATTCCATCGCTGCTTTTCCACACATCGGTTAAGCAACCTGATTGAGGATCTCCGCCAATTACCCACATAGCACTATCTGAGGCGAGCCAGGCGGCACAATGTCTTGCTGGCCATGGAGCCGAATTAACAAAAGTCCAGTTTGCACCATCAATGGAATTCCAAACCTCGCTATGCGTATTCATAGGTGGGTGATAAGGAGGATCCCATCCACCTAAAAGCCATAATTTACTTTGGAAACTTAAAAGACCCGATCCATCTTTAGCATTAAATGGTAATGTGTTTGCAACTTCAACCCAATCATATTCGCTAACCACAAATGCCCCTGATGATACTGTAAGTGAAGTATTCGTAAAATCAGAAACACGAACGTTTATGGTTGTGCCAATAGGATAAGTCATATTAACATAAGTATAACATTCATATGCCAGATTCGAATGCACAGCAGTAAGCCATGGCCCACCATTAAGTTGATATTCAACCAAAATAGAATCACTCACTTGTGTTGTATCGTATTCCCAATAAACCAATACGTTTGATCCTTGTACATAGGCATCAGTTTCCTTAACTGTTGTAAATGAAAATGGGTTGTTTTCAAACCATAATAAATCTATTTCACTTTGGTTCAGATTGCGATTGTACAAACGCATATCATCAATGGTTCCTTTAAAGAGATAAGGAGACGCACTAAAAACTAAATCGACAGCATCACCAAGTGTTCCTGAAAAAAGATGGTTTAGACTTAAGTAATACAGCACATGGTTTCTGTATATTTTAAATGTATCTGCCTCACGTGTGATGGCAAAATGACACCATTCACCTTTTGTAAACCCACCAGGTGTACCTTCAGCTATTGCGTTTGAAGTTACTCCGCTGCCATTCCAATAAACAAAAGTGGAATAAAACGATTGGGTCAAGTACTGAAGATAGTAGCTATTGTGGCTGCTTAATTGAACTTCAAAATTGTCTATCGTATCATTGGGTGATTGCTTGGAGGAAAACAAATTACTAATTTGAGGCGAATTAGTTTTGTACCAAAAGCTGATTGCGAAATCTCCAATTATTGGTGAAAATTCAGAAACAGGAATGGATAGAGAATCAGAAATACCATCTAAATAAAGTGCGCTATTAGGATTGCCAAATCGGTCGTTCACATAAGCTCCTGAACCAACTATTATATCATTTCCATTTCCTGAATAATCAGTTAATGTTCCATTGAATTTATAATGCCCTTTTAAACTGTCCGTTGGAATTTGTCCATTCACAACAAAGTTAGTGAATAGTAAATAAATAATTAATGTTTTCCTCATAACTAAACGTATTTTGTAGGCTGTGCACAACGTCAGTCTAAAAAACCTTCGTCATCTCAAAAATAAGCAAATTAAAAACCATGCCAACCTATTGGTGTGATTTAAGTTGCTTTTGGATTTACTAAATTGAAAATCAAGTTGGTGTGATTCCAAATAATTTGAAAGAAGCGGAGCCTAAATGCGTTTGTAAGGCTATCAATAATCGGACTGGTTTCTTCAAAAAGTTGAAGAAAACATTTTGTCGGTCATGATGTGTCGTATTAGAAGATGAAACGTTGTGATTGAGTGTTCTACATACGCAATAGCCCATTTTGTTTAACGGGTTACTGATTGGCGCAGGGTTGGCATCTCCACATTAACACAGAAAAAATTAGATCAAATACAAGTATTATTGTGTAAGAAATCCTTTTGTGTCTTGCAAAATTCACTGTTTTATAGCTGTAATTATAAAATTGGAGTGAGTTTATTCTTTTACAAACTTTCCCTGAAACTCTTTTCCATTTTGAATCAGCCGAATAAAGTAAATACCATTTTTAAAAGTACTTATATCAATTACGATTTCACCATCAGTGCCTGCAGAATAATTGTGCAATAAATTTTCTTTGCCGAGCACATCATAAATTGCCACAGTTGCTTTTTTGTTTGATAGGTCAGCGCTGTTTAAGGAAACAAAAGAAAAGGCGGGATTAGGAGTTATTCCAAGGGGAAAGGATTTTCCGTTATTTTCAATACCAGTAGTTGAACACTCAGTGGTGAGATTAAATGCAAGTTGTGTTGATATTGGAAATATGGAATCTTCATTAAAGACTATCAGGTTTTTAGTTATTATAAATGAATCAATTTTAGGAATGTAATCCGTAACAATTGGTGTGAACGGAGTATAGTTACAAAATCCATTAAATAAAGAATCAACCTTGCAGATATTCGTGCTTCCCTTTCGGTCAATGCTTGTTAACCAGCCGCTATCATTAGCAGGGGCAATACCACGGATCATGATTTGATTCCAGTAAGAGGAGGAAGGATCACCGGCCATTTTAGACCAAATTACATTACCATTGGAATCAAACTTCATTGCAAACGGTAAATATTTAGGAGAAGAATTGAGAGAGATTATATTAGAGCCTGTTATAATACAGCCACCATCAGTAGTTGGCAAGATATTGGTTGGCGAGATAACAGTATCTGTTGTTTCAATGTTTTTGAACCAGATTAATTGGTCATGCGCATTCAAATAGAACAAAACAAAGTGATTTTTTTGAATCGTATCGCTAACTCCAAAAGTACAGAAATGTCCCCCACTTGATGATTTTGCCAGGTACCTGTTTCCTAGACTCCATGAACTGGCGGGACCATAAGGAAAATGAATTTCAGAATAATTAGAAACATTTCCTGCACTATCTGTTCTGAAGAAAATAAGAGGTGAATAAATCTGTGGTACAGTTGATCCCGCATAGCCTAAACTGGAATATTCATTATTTCCATCATGAATTATCGAGAGTACATTTTGAAAAGGGTATTGTACAGAAGACGAATAATGAGAATGTTGTGAACGAATTCTCCCATCAGGACCTAAATGAATAATCATATCAGATCCAGCACAACCCCCTCCAGTAAGAATTAATCCACCGTCTGTTGTTGGCGCTAATGAAGTAAAATTAAATGAATTTGGAATTGTTAAGGTTTTTGTCCAGATTAAATTACCATTTAAATCAGCTTTAATAACAACAAGCACATAAGGTAGTACTTGTTGGCCTATAAATGCAACTGAGGAATCAGAGAGAGATATCATTTGGATGGCTGGAAGGATAGCAGCAAACGGCAGATCTTTGACCCATAACAACTTGCCAAGCGGGTTAAGTTTATATAAATTGATATGCTGAGATGAAATATTGTCATTTGCAAAACCCATATAACAACTGTCGGCTGTGTTTATTAGCAATCCGGTTCCCAAACTCCAACCATAACTATCAAAAAAAGTATTTTGACCATGGCTTTTTTTGATTATATTTACACTAATTAAAATAAAAATGAAGAGAATTTTATAGGTTTTCATTTATTTTTGTCGTTTATCTTTCTAGTAATGTACTTTAAAAATTAAAATTTCATAAACCTTCATCTGGTAAGAGCTCAGATGTTACCATGCAGAGTCATCTTTTTTGAAAACTTCTGATACTTATATCGTTAATCGATTACAGCTATTTTTTTACCTGCGGATGTGTGCCCGTTATTAAATTCTAAAACATATAATCCCGAAGACAGGAAACCTAAATCAATTGTAAGAGATGATGTTTGTTTCTCAGTTCTTTTTTGCAGCACAATTCTATTAGTTAAATCCCTTATTTGTACTACGCCCCCAAATTCATTAATCTTGTTGAATTTGATTGTGCAAATTGAAGAAACCGGATTAGGATAAATGGAAAAACTGTTTTCTTGCAACTCCTGTGTTCCTGAATAATTTAAAGTATCACAGGGGAGCCCCTGTAAATTACCCAGTCGATAATTAGGAAATTCTGGAACAGTTCCTGCGTGGTATGATTTTAATTTGAGTGTATGTTGTGTGAAATTACAAGTGGTATCCGGCTGGTTGGGGGCATTAATCACATGCAAATATTCTGATGGAGGAGTGGTGATATAAATTTTTCCATCAGGCGCTAACCGATGAGTCTCAAAGTAATAGGGATTGAAACCTCCGGCGCCATCCCAGTCACCAACTTTTACACGTGTAGGCGATACCGGTGTAAGACTCATATCATATTGATAGAGTCTGGTTGATGAAGAAACATAGAACCGACGGCTGTCAGGTGAAAAGGAGCAACCTGTTACAACATCATTGTTATTATAGGTTAGGGTTTCCTGGTATGTAAACATACCGGTGCATCTGTCAAAATCAAACAAATAAACTTCATTTGTGTCTGATCTCAGAATGGCATATCTGCTGCCGTCAGGTGAAAATAAGGTTTGTCCGCCATAAGCTAAATCGGATTTCATTACAGGGCCCACCTGTTGAGTAGTATACGAAACTCCGTT
>Ga0154020_10009211_pt1 | contig 11371 bp, 8 predicted proteins | sample Klosneuvirus_201_FD_109709 | JGI IMG/M metagenome (GOLD analysis project Ga0154020, IMG submission 109709) | Active sludge microbial communities from wastewater, Klosterneuburg, Austria - Klosneuvirus_20160825_MG | ecosystem: Engineered > WWTP > Aerobic digester > Activated sludge | place... | reverse complement strand
CGCCATCGAACGCGATGCCGCGCACCGTTTGCGCAGAGCCGGCTTTCACGGAAGCGCCGTCCAGCAGGCTGGTGATGAAGGAGCGCACGTTGAAGCGCGTGATGGGGATGGTGTGCTTCGGCGTGGTGCCAGGCTCGATATGAGCGCAGGCGTCATCGGGAATGCGATACGCGGGGTTCATCCAAAACCCGGCGAAGGTTTCGTCCACCACCGTGATTTCGTGAACGTGCTTGAGCCAGTAAGTGCCGTAATGGCCGGGCACGACCAGCCGCAGGGGATATCCGTTCAGCCACGGCAAGGCCTCCCCGTTCATATCCCACGCCAGCATCAGATCGGGATCCAGACCCTGCTCGACCTCGATGGCCTTGATGAAGTCCGGCGTCTGCGGCAGGAGCGGTGCGTCCAGACCGTTGAAGAGGATCTGCTTCGCGTTGGCGGCGAGGCCGGCGGCCTGGAGCACGTCCTTCAAGCGCACGCCGCGCCAGCGAGCACAACCCATCGCGCCATGTGCAAGCTGGCCGCCCTGGACGCGAGGTTTGAAAAAGCCGCGACTGTTGCCGGAGCACTGATTGACGGCGGCGATCTCCACGTTCTCGAAGCGCTGCTTCAGCTCGGCCACGCTGAGGGTCAAGGGTTGCTTCACGGAGCCCTTCACTTGCAGGCGAAACTTGTCCGGGCCGAGCAGCGTCGCGGCGGGCGGCGAATTGGTCAGGTGATAACGAACAAAGAACGCGTCGTTGGGAGTATGCAGACTTTCGTTGAAGACGCTGAAAGGCGTTTCCAACTGCGGCGGGCGCGCGCTGAGACGGATGAGCGGACGCTTCTGCGGATACTTCACCAGCGGTCGTTCGCCGTTTTCGAACGGCAGGGTGACGGTTTCGTCCGCGAGCAGACGACCGGCGGGCCACGCCGCTCCGGCGACGGCTAGGGCAACGCTTTGGCCGAGGAAGGTTCGGCGAGACTGGCCTTGAATGATTTGATTGGTCTTCATGGATTTCGTTGTCAGCATTTCAACCCCAGACCTCGGCCGCACGCAATTGTTTCAGGAGCAAATCTTGCAGGTCCGTATCGGAACCGGCCATGAAGAAGCTGATGCCGCGGGGCGTGCAGAACTCGCGCAGGCGCTGGATGTAATTCTGCACGGTCTGCTGATACGCCTTGAGCCGGAACTTGCCGAAGGTCACTTCCTGCAAGCCGCCGGTCTCCGAATCTACGAGGCGCAGATCGCCATACGTCGTCGGAGTCAGTTCTTCGGGTGCGAGGATTTGCACGGCGTTGACCTGGAAGCCGCGTCCGATCAGCGCTGTGAGGCCGGGTTCGTAGCCCGCAGGATCGAGGAAGTCGCTGAGCACGATGGCCACGCCGGCTTGCTTCGCTTCCAGCGCGCCACGACGCAGGGCTTGATTCAAGTCCGCGCTGCCACTGGCCGTGAGCGCATTTAGATTCTGGAAGAACAACATCGAAGACTTCTTGCCGCGCACGGAACGCAACGCCCCGCGCATGGCTTGCTCGGAACTGTTCTCCGGAAGCGCTGGCAGGTCAGGGAAGGGGACGACGCTGACGCGATCAAACCCACACAACGCAACGTAGCCGATGGCGGCGGCAATCTGGCGGGCGAAGTCGAACTTGCGCGGCTCGCCGAAGGTCATGCTCTCGCTCGCGTCGAGGAAGATGCGGACGGGCAGTTCGCGCTCCTCCTCGTAAAGCTTGAGGAAGAGGCGGTCGAGGCGGCCGTAGAGGTTCCAGTCGAGGTAGCGGAAATCGTCGCCGACGACGTAGTTGCGGTGGTCGGCGAATTCAACGGACTGGCCGCGCGCCTTGCTGCGGCGCTCGCCCTTGGAGGAACTCTTCGCGCGCCGCGCCGCGAGCAACTGGAATTGCTCGAGCCGGCGGAGGAGTTCGGGGGTGAGGAGAGACATGCGCTAGAAGGGGGAAACATCGAACATCGAACATTGAACGTCGAACGTCGAACGGGCCGGCGTGCGGAAGGGTTCGGTGTTCGGTGTTCGATGTTCGATGTTCGATGTTCCTTTGAATTTGAAATTGGTTTTACGCTCGCCCTCACCCTGGCCCTCTCCCCCGGGGAGAGGGAATGGCAGGCGGACGCGCTGGGAAAATTTCGGAGTCGGATTGCCTGTCGCCGCTCGTTGGTTGTTCGCGAGAGAAAACGACTGAAGGAAGGACGGCTGGCGATCGCGCCACACGCGGCGAAGGATTCTCCCTTTCCTGGGGGAGAGGGCCGGGGTGAGGGCGGGCGTAATCACAAAACACATTTGCATATTCAGCGATTTTTTGCGGTGTGGCGGAGCTTTTCCAGTTCGGCTTTCAGCGGTTGCCAGAAGATCCGGTCGCGCTCGCGCTCCGCACGCTCTTCGTCGGCCAGCGCTGCTTCCAACTCACGCAGCTTGCCGGGTTCAACCAGACGGAGCAACGGACGTTTCACCGCAAGCTCTTGCGCGGCCAGGGGCGACGCCTGCGCGACCTCGCACAACAACTCCGGCGTGCGCATTTCCAGCAGCCAGAACCGCAGCCGTTCTGGGCTGGGTGCGGCGCGGTGTTGCAGGTAGTGCGCTTCGACCAGCCTTTGCAGCATGGGCCAGTCTTTGCTGCGCTGGGTTTTCTTGGCTTGAACGAGGTCCGGCAGCGCGAGCAGGTCGTAGGTTGTGCCGTCGTTGTCGCGGAGCGTGGTGCGACGTTCCCAAAGCGCCGCGAACGGATCAACGCCGCGCAATTTCGACATGACATCCACGCGCATGTCGGCGGCGTCGGGATGATGGCAGCGGAAATGGATGGCGTGGCCGCGCTCAAGAAATTCAGCAGCGAAGGGCGGCACGGCGATGCAAACGGCTTGAAGCTCTTGCAGCGCGGCGGACAGGCGCTGGAGATTTTCCGCGTCCGCGAGGATGAGGAGGTCGGTGTCGCGGCTAAACTCCGCTGCGCCGTAAAACACGCAGGCCTGGCCGCCCATCAGCAGGGCACGGACCTGGCGCGCTGCCATCGTAGAAAGGACTTTCCGTATCCGGCTCGGGATCAAGCGAACCTCCTATGGACAAAAAGTGCGCCCACAATTCGCCACTGGCGTGCCACCGCTCCAAGGGCGTCATGGCATACCACTCGGCCCACTCGCCGCCGACGATATCTTCGGGCTGAAGCATGGGGAACAATTGTCCAGCCGCAGCGAGAGTGCAAGCGCGGAGGCCTGAGACGACGGGAAACATCGAACATCGAACATCGAACATCGAATGCTGAATCGCTTCGCGCGCCCGCCCGTTCGATGTTCAATGTTCGGGGTTCAATGTTCGATGTTTCTTTGAAATTAGTGTGACGCTCGCCCTCACCCTGGCCCTCTCCCCCGGGGAGAGGGAATGGCAGGCGAAGGGGGCAGGGAAACATCCAGCACCCAACATCCAACGGCGAACATCCAATGGCTGCGCGAACGGGAGCGTCGGGTGTTGGATGTTCGATGTTCGATGTTCGATGTTCTTTTGAATTTGAAAATGGTGTGACGCCCGCCCTCACCCTGGCCCTCTCCCCCGAGGAGAGGGAATCGCTGGCGAGGGTTCTGTATTGATTGAGTAGTTGCAGGGCTGTCGCCGCTGGTGGGTGGTTCTCGGGAGAAAACGACTGGCGGACGGACGGCTGGCGATTGCGCCACACGCGGCGAAGGATTCTCCCTCTCCTGGGGGAGAGGGCCGGGGTGAGGGCGGGCGTGGCCACCAACTCAACGCACCGCGCCGCGAGCAACTGGAATTGCTCGAGCCAGCGGAGAAGTTCGGCGGGGAGGAGGGACATGTGTTGTTCAATTTGTGCCGTGAACAAGGGGGTAGTAATTCAAATGCTTGTTTTCCTGACTCAACAAAACCCCCTGTTCATCTGCGTCTTCAATTCGGCACTTCGCAACTTTTTCCTCACCAACAGAAAGCTTTTGTGACACAACGCCAGAGGGAACATCCAAAACAATCAGATGATACTTTGTCGAATTGGGCTTCACATACGCTGGCTTCGCAGGACTTACGGGAAGGTATTCAGGTGCTTCGCCTCCCAAGACCAGCAGCTTTCCGCCAACCAGTCTCCAGCCAAAGTAATTTGTGATTGGATTTAATCCCATATCCTCTGGGCTCCAGTCCCACAGGATCTCCTTTTCTGAATTGGTCAGGATGAACCCGAATGGCCGCGTCTGGCGCAGAGAGCTGTAAACGGACCTGCCATTTGCTTGTTTCTCGACTTTCATCCGTGCTTCTCGAAGAGAAAGAAAAAGGCCATCGCCCACTTCCACACGGTTTCCAGAATAGAGCCGTTGTGCGGGCGTTTTGGGGTCGTAATCCTTCTTCCAGGAAGTCAGGTCTGATTCACGTCGTAGTTTTTGACCGGTGCGAATATCTAAAATCTCGCCTCGACTGGTGGCGCATTCTGTGGTGCGGACACCAAGGAAGGTGGTTCGCAAATCGTTTGTGAATCCTGGGACAAAATCCAACATCCTTACGAAGCGGCCCCAAACTCCACTACCAGACCATCGCCAGAGGAGTTCGCCAGTCGTTAATAATATTCCGCAACAGCCAAAGTTTGCGGTCCAAGGTCCGTCCGAGCGTGTTTCCGAAGCCAAAATCACGTCCCCGACAATCTCGAAAATGCTGTTGGCCCGGTCAAAGCCATGTTCCCACAGTCGCTTTCCGTTTTGCCTCTCCAGTGTAAACCACTGACCAACGACATGATTCTCTAGCAAGTGAACATTCCCATACCACTGCGTGAGGTGGTCCTTTGCGTCGAACGACCAAGTTGGCTGCGGGTTTACCATTCGCTTGCGCCTTTGCCCCTTTGCGTCTTTGCGTTAAGCATTCACCGCATCCGCCGTCTTGGGCACGTCTTTCAGAATCTGCGTGATGATGTGGTCGGTGGTGATGCCTTCGGCTTCGGCTTCGAAGTTGGGGATGAGGCGGTGGCGCAGCGCCGGGAGTGCGGCGGCCTGGATGTCCTCGAAGCTGACGTTGAAGCGGCCGTGCGCGAGGGCGCGGACTTTGCCGGCGAGGATGAGGGTTTGCGCGCCGCGCGGGCTGCTGCCGAAACGCAGGTATTGATTCGCGATGGGCTGCGCGGTCTCGGTCTTGGGATGCGTGGCGAGCACGAGGCGCACGGCGTAATCCTTCACGTGCGAGGCCACGGGGACTTCGCGGACGAGTTTCATGAGTTCGATCAGGCGTTCGCGGTCGAGGACCTTGGTGACTCCGGTTTGCGTGCCGGCGGTGGTGCGGTTGATGACTTCGTTGAGGTCGGCGGCGCTCGGATAACCGACGATGACCTTGAAGAAGAAACGGTCGAGCTGCGCTTCGGGTAGCGGATAGGTGCCTTCCTGGTCGATCGGGTTTTGCGTGGCCATGACGAAGAAGGGTTCGACGAGCTTGCGGATTTCGCCGCCGGCGGTGACCTGCTTTTCCTGCATGGCCTCGAGCATGGCGGACTGGGTCTTAGGCGTGGCGCGGTTGATTTCGTCGGCGAGGACGAGGTGGGCGAAGATGGGCCCGCGCTGGAACTGGAATTCGCGGCGGCCACCGGGCGTTTCCATGACGAGGTTGGTGCCGAGGATGTCAGCGGGCATCAGGTCGGGCGTGAACTGGATGCGGTTGAAGCTGAGTTCGAGGACTTCGCCGAGCGTGCGGACGAGGAGCGTCTTGCCGAGGCCGGGGACGCCTTCGAGCAACACATGCCCGCCGCCGAACAGGGCGATGAGGGTGTATTCGACGATGGCGTCCTGGCCGACGAGGACTTTGCCGATCTCGGTGCGGAGGGCGGTGTAGGTGGTGCGGAATTGGGAGATTTGTTCTTCAGTTTTCATGGGAGAGTTTTAACCACGGATGGACACGGATTAACACGGATGGAAAGAGGCGTGACGCGAATTTCGCGAATTGGCGCGAATTCAGAAGGCGGACGGAAAATGCCAGCGGTGGAGGAAGTCCACATTGCCCTGTCCCTCAATCTGTGTTCATCCGTGTCCATCCGTGGTTAAGTCATTTCTTCAAGTCGTCGAAGTAATCTTTGACCGGACCTTGGTAGGCGCGGGGAACTTTGTCCTGTGAAAGCGCGCTGTCGGCATCGCTTTGCGCGGCGGCAGCTGCTTCTTCGAATTGAACGCGGCTCGTGCCTTTGATGCTGACGCCGGGGAGCGAGATGCTGGGCATGCGGTCGCCGGGGGAGAACTGGCCTTTGACTTTAGTTGGCGTGAGGCCGGCGTTGAGGCTTGCGTCGCGTTCGGTCAGGCCGCGCGGATCCTGGTCGGGGCGGTTGACGAATGAGTTGTCCACGAGTTCGTCGCTCATCGGAATGTCGCCGAGATCCCCGCCTTGCTCGTCATCGGCCCAGGTGCCGACGCCGGGTCCGCCGTTCGGACGCTGGCCGGGGCCGGGCTTCTTGCCGCGGCAGAGGCTCCAGCACTGACCGGAGCCAACGCACATCGAGGCATCCTTGAGCGCGTCCATCGCGGCGGCTAGCGATTGGGCGTCGCCGAATTGTTCCATGAGCTTTTCTAGTTCCTTCGCGGCATCGGCGAGGGACTGGGCTGCACCGGCCTTGTCGCCGGCTTTCATTTGGTCGCCGGCTTTGGCGAGGCTCTTGGAGCATTCGCCGTAGGGTTTGGCGGGATCAATCGCCTTGGAGACTTCTTCAAGCATTTTTTGCAATTGCTCGGGGGAAATTTTGCCGGACTCGAGCTGCTTCTTCATCTTCTCCAGCGTCGATTGGGCGAGGTCGGCCTGACCTTTTTCAAGCTGTTCGGCCAGGTTCTTGCCGAGCTTTTCCATCTGCTGGCTCAGCGCCTGCATCTGCTTGGCCATCTCGGCAACCTTGTCCATGTCGCTGAGGGCAGCGTCGAGGTTTTTGATGAACTTGTCGGTCTCGTTGGCGGCGAGTGCGGCGATGGCCTTGTCGAGGTCGGGAAGATTCAGGCCCATCTCGGCGGCTTCCTTCGAAAGTGCGGAAAGCGACTCGGACATTTCCTTTTTCCCCGCTTCTTTACCGCCGCTGTTCTTGTCGGCCATCGCCTTGGCGGCGTCCTGAAGCTTCTCAAGCTTCTCCTTGAGCTTCTCGGCTTTCTCGGCGTCGGGCTTGTTGTCGCCCATCTCTCTTTGAAGTGCTTCCATCTGCTTCTGCAACGCGGCGCCGGATGGTTGATCCTTGCCGCTGGCGCGCATGGCTTGATCAAGGCGCTTCATCGCGGGATCTTTGCCGAGTTCCTTGAGCTGGTCTTTCAACTTGTCCTGGATACTGGCGAGATCCTTGAGCGCGTCGGCGCGGGTGAGTTCGGCCTTTTGGAAAACATCCCCGAGCGCCGCGACTTGTTCGAGAGATTGTTTGACGGGTTCGCTGACCGGTGGACGGGCCGCAACCTCCCGGCGCGTGAGTTCAGCGACGCCGCGACCGACGTCCTTGATGATTTCCTTGTCGGCCTGCTTCTTCAAAAATGTCTTGGTGCGGTATTCGGGAACAAACCCAAGCCCAACGCCGACAGCGAGCAGCAACACGGTCCAGTAGGCGGCGCGCGTCAGACGCAGCGGAACGAGCGCGCTGGGATCAATCTCCTTGGCGTGGCTGGCGGCGTCATGGACGACGAGTTCGCGCCAGAGGGGATTGGATTTGTCCCCTGCCACTTCGAGCGCGGTGCTCATGCGCTCTTTCAGATTCTGCTTCACGTCCACCCAGCGCGCCGTGGCGGCGAGCGAAGGTTTGCGCCAGCCGCCCACGATGAATCCGATGAGCGCACAAGCCGCACCCGCAATGGCAGCGATGCTGAGAGTGTTCGAAGGAATCGGCGCGAGCTTGAAAACGATGAGGGCAATAAGCCAGACGGTTGCTCCGACCAGCAGGCCGAACCAGAGACCGCGCAGGGCGCGATTCAGACGGAGCCGGCGGGAGGCTTGCTTCAGCGATTCGGTGACGAGTTGAATTTCGCTCATAACGCCTGTTGCTTTTGGTTGACCGTTATTGGACCGACCTCAGTTAGACACCGCTGGGGGCGGTTTGCTCCTGCGCTATTTGTGATTTCTTGCCCAAGAATGACGCACGAACCGCAGATTGGCCAGCGATTTGGACACCAACCTGCATCCCGTGTTCGACAATGGCCTGCCGATGCGTAAACTCCGCCCGTGCCCGAACCTAGCCTGCTATTGCTGATTCCCGCATACAACGAGGAGGAACGCATCGAACCGGTCCTCCGCGAGATCGTCCGCTATTTTGAGACGAACTACGACGGCAAGTGCCAGATCATCGTCATTCTCAACGGTTGCCGCGACAACACCTTGGGCGTTGTTCAGCGGGTCGCGAAGGATCATCCGAGCATTTCATGGGAAAACCACCCGGACCCGATCGGCAAAGGGGGGGCGTTGATCGAGGGAATGCGGCTTGCACCCCTAGCCGACCTGATTGGCTATGTGGATGCGGACGGAGCCTCGCCGCCGCACGCATTTCATGAGCTGGTGAAGCTGACCAGCAAGGCGGATTGCGTAATCGGGTCGCGTTGGTTGCCCGGGGCGGTGCTGCATCAGGCCCAACCGTGGCTTCGCCGGTTCACCAGCCGCTGCTTTCATCTGGTTGTGCAATCGCTGTTCTGGATGAACATCAAGGACACCCAATGCCCGACAAAAGTAATGCGCCGGGCGGCGGCTGAGAAGATCCACCCGCATTTGATGATTGCCGATCTGGCATTCGACGTGAACCTGATAGTCTCGATGAAGCGGGCGGGGTTCACCGTGCTGGAAGTTCCGACGGAATGGACGGACAAGGTGGGATCCAAGGTCACAGCCTCGCTGTTTCGAGCCTCACTGACAATGTTCCTGTCAGTTGTCAGGTTGCGAGTGATCTATTCGCCGTTCCATGCGTGGACAAGACCATTGAGACCGCTGGAGGCGTGGATTTACAAGAAGCTTCGCGCACCGCATCGCCCTTTGGACAAGTCAAAGCTGACGCCGCCAAGTGACGAGGAGAAAAATTCCAAGAACCCGCTCGGGGAAGTTTAAATGCTGCTGATTGCGGGGGCTTTTGAACTCGGTGGCGTCAGCCAGGTGAAGGCGGCTCCCACAAGAAATAACGCTGCCGTGAAGCCTGTCAGCGTTTGTAACACCGACTGGAGCGTGGGGTGCCATAACCAAAGTGTCATCGCGTATCCCACCGCAAGAATGGCAAGCCACGGCACGACCCGCGTATCGGACTTTGCGAGCAATCCATTGACAAGGACATTGGCAAGCGTGAGTGGAACCATTGCAGCGGCGAACCATGGGACGATGGACATCGTTCCCGCGACGCGCGCTTCGCCATAGACAATCTTCACCGCAAACGATCCCAGCAGACTCAGCCCGATTCCCGCGACAATTGCCAGCCCCGCAGTCAGCAGAAGCGTCAACCCCAGGACGTTCGATCTTTCTGACTTGGCGGAGTTATGCACGAGCTTGGGGAACATCACGGCCACCAGCGGAAGCACCAGCCACATCAACGCGCGCGACAGCGTGCCGGCGGATGCATACCAACTCGTTTCAGGGTCCTTGAAGAACCGCCCGACGACGATCGTATCGAAGCAGAACAGAAGCTGGCACGCGCCGAACCCGATCATCAACGGAGTGACCTCACGAACAAACGGCCCGAAGGCAAATGGCTTGGACGCCCCAGCCCAGAGATCGCGCGTCTGCCACATCATGATGAACAAGACGGTGGCCGATCCCGCCAGCACGCCGGCCATGAAGCCCAGCGCCGTTTGGGTGATGAAGAAGATGACCAACGCTGCGACGCCCACGCGCAGAAAGGCGTTGAGCATCATCGTCCAGCCCAACCAGAAGAAGTCCTGTTTGCCCTGGAGCAAGCCACCGAACACCGGCGTCATCAACGAAACCAGCATGATCAGCATGAAGAGCCACAGCGTCACCGGCTGCGATATCTTCCAATGCTCACGGATGCTGTCCTGCATGAACATAACCACCGCAAAAAATGCAAGCCACAGGCAGAATAGTCCGACCGCTGAACGCCGCGCTTTTGAAACCAAGATCAGCGTGTTGCCCGTGGCCAGGGCCGCCGCCGCCTCCCGCGTGAAGATCATCTGCAACGGGATGGACGGGATTAGGATGGTGGCACCCAACAGCGCGCCGACGGCTCCGTATTCGACATCCGCAACCTGCCGGGAGAGAAAGTGCACGCCCAACATCAACGCGCCACCGACGATGTTCGCGATCATCAACCAACCACTTTGACGAAAAAATGCCGCCTTCTGTTTGGCTTCGTGACTCATGAAGATTTGGCCCCGCAGCCCTCAGGGAAGCGAATGCAGGAATTCGACCAGCATCCGGCGGCCGCGTTCAAGTTGCTCCAGCTCAATCCACTCGTCCGCCGTGTGGGCCTGAGCGATGTCGCCGGGCCCAAAGACGACGCTCGGAATTCCGCCCGCCGAGAGAACCGCCGCATCGCAGAAATAGTGGACGCCCAGCGGCTTCGTCTGGCCGACGCTCCGCATGAATTGTTGGACCAGCGGCAGCTTCGTATCCGTTTCCAGCGGCAGGCACGGCGCGCACTTGAGCAGGTTGAACTCCGCCTTCAATTTTTTGGCGCGCAACAAATCCGTGATTTCGCGGCTGACGCTGGCCTCCGTTTCGCCCGGCAAAGTTCGCCGATCAATCTCAATGCTGCACGTATCGGGAACAATGTTCGGCTGTGAGCCGCCGCAAATGGAACCGAGGCTGGACGTAGGCGCGCCGAGCAGCGGATGCTTGGGACGTTTCGCAAGTTGTGCGCGATAATCCGACTCCATCGCCTCGACCACCGGCGCCATTGCATGAACGGCGTTCTTACCCAAATGCGGCGTCGCGCCGTGCGCAGACTTACCATGCGTCGTCAGGCGAATCCACAGGCTGCCCTTGTGCGCGGTGACGACGGACAGCTTGGTCGGCTCGCCAACGATGGCCAGATCTGCCTTGAAGCCGCTGGCGACCAGTGCGCGTGACCCCGCCTGTGCGTTCTCCTCATCCACCAAACCGGCGAAGATGATTTCTGTTTCCGCCGGACGACGATCACCGTGTGCCAGTTCGCACATTGCGGAATACATCGCCGCGACCGAGCCCTTTGTGTCGCACGCGCCGCGTCCGTGGAGCCGTCCGCTCTTCGTCGCCGGCTCGAACTGCAAGTCCCCGGCGGGAACGGTGTCTAGGTGCGGCGCCAGCAGAATGCGTTGCTTGACCGTCCCTCGCGGAGCCAGCCGGGCGATGAGATTTGGGCGATTCGGAAGAACGGCTTGGAGTTCGACATCGAGGCCCGCGCGCGCGCCGACGGTGGCGAGAAATTCCGCCATGTTCTGCTCGCCCGCGCGCTTGTGGCCCGCCGGGACAAAGGCGGGATTCACGCTGGG
>Ga0154020_10009209_pt1 | contig 11372 bp, 18 predicted proteins | sample Klosneuvirus_201_FD_109709 | JGI IMG/M metagenome (GOLD analysis project Ga0154020, IMG submission 109709) | Active sludge microbial communities from wastewater, Klosterneuburg, Austria - Klosneuvirus_20160825_MG | ecosystem: Engineered > WWTP > Aerobic digester > Activated sludge | place... | reverse complement strand
TTCATTTCCTTTTTGTTTCTGTAATATTCTTCTGGATAGGAGTGGTTCAAGGAGTGTTTGCAGTTGGCTGCAGTCTTCCCGAGTCCCTCGGTATTCGCCTCGCTTTATCATTTCATTGCGTGCCAATCGATATACTCATCTATTAATATATGCTTTTAGGTGATGCATGGAAGGATGTGAATCTCTTCCAAACGCCTGCATCCCAAACTGTTCAAATCCATTTTCCCTTCCCTATCTCCCTCGCCATCTTCTTTATTCTCTGCTTGCGCCCTCTCCTCCTTCTTCCTCCCTCCTCCTCCTTCACTTTCTCGAGAGGACGGATTAACTTTCCATTGTGATCTAATTTTTTCTATTATTTTTTTTAGAGTTCGAGCAGTGTCGATTTCACCTCCGTCTCGAGGGCCGAGTCGGCGCATCCTATTCTGGCGGATGTCACCAAGTTCATCTCACGTTACAGAGGCCCGCTCTCCCTTTCATTTGAGATGGGAGTTCATAAATGCTATATATGTCTCTTGACTTCTGATGTCATTAGCAACGGGAAAGGCGATGCCTTATGCCAAGGTGCTCGCCTCCTTTGATGACCACCTGCCGTTTGTTGCGGAACACCCGGAGCTCCTCAACCTCGCCATTAACGTTTACCCCGGTACCTCTTCGAATTGTTAACTCTTTCACCTTCCATCTTTCCAGATTTTGGTTTCAATCTTGATGGCATTAATAGTTCGCTGCGATCCTGAGGTAGAGAAGGGTGGGCGCATCCATGAAGATGGCGGGTGGAGCTCTGAGAATTCTGACGTACTCCGTTATTCCCAATGAGGATTCAGATTCTCATTTTAACATATTTCAATGTTATTGGTTCTGTTGCTTCTCATGGCCGTTTTTTTCAGGGAGTGGCGCTGTTTTCGAATGCTTTGTTGTACCTTTCCGTCAAGTCGATGCAGAGGCGACAGAGTTTCCCCTTCTAGTCTCGTTCGATTTCCTTTCCGCAATGACACCATAGACATACAAATGTATAGTAAATGAAGATAAAATAAGAGATAGGTTATTGCCGACAAGCTCGAGGATTCTACTCAATTTGGCGAATTGACAAGATACACTAGGAGGAGCGCTTGCGTCTCCCTGATTTTGAAAAATAAAATATGAGATGAATTTCGGTTTTGAGAAGTTCAGAAGGCATCCGAGGCGATCAGAAGTCATCCGAATCGCTCCAGTCCATATTGTCGCCATGGGGGGCCACCATCGATGCCGTCCCGGGCTTCTGGTCGAGGTGGTCAGCATTCCATATGGTAACGGAGCCTTCAGTCGTGCCGGAGTAGAATTCCTAGCAATAGACACCCATAAAACGAAAGGGAGGCGAAATGAGAAAAAGAAAGTGAAACTAAAATAGGAGAAGAGCAAGACGGCGTGCTTCAAGGTAAGGGTGGCGAATGAGGGCAGTCACCGAGGCGAACTCTTCGGTCATGTTGAACGCTACCTTGCCCGATCGCAACTCATACGCGCTGATTCTCTTTCCTACCAACACAAACATAAAGTACTTTTAAACACTGTCAAATGAAGAAAAGAGGTAGCAAATGACGAGAATAGTTACCATTGGGGAAGAAGAGGAGGGAGGAAGAGGACGAGAAAGCCATGTCTTTGGGGGTCTTGCTCGAGTTCTTAATGTTGGAGAAGTTGACCATCTCGTTTGTGCCCGTCTCAATATTCCACATTCTCACCTTGCTATCGATTCCTAATAAATAGCACAGAAAATCTTAAAAGAGAAACATAGCAGGAGGCAGAGAGAGAAAGGAACCGGCGGAGAGGAGATGGAGGCCGGTCGGCGTGAAGGCGACTGAGTTGACGGCGCCGTCGTGAGCGCGCTCCATGAGCGTCTTGGACGGATCTGGCATTTGCAAAACGTCATAAATCACTCGCTTAAAATTGAAATATATAAGTGTCGAAAATGGAAGGGATGCCTTGGTGTTTGAAGCGCTTGACGGGCGGCTCTTGGACCTCCGCCAGGTCGATGATGCCGTCGTCCAGGCGGCGAGGAGTCGCTTTGTATTGGTCAAAGAGACGCACACAGCTTCCTGGTCTTCAAAAACGTCATTAGCTAGATTCGGATACATACGAATCGAGAATAGCGGAGAAAAATTGTCATGTGATATTCAACTATTTTCTGCACCATTGATCCAAGATTCTTAACAAAACCCGTGCAATATCATTCCACTACTCTATTACTCCATAAATGATGTATCGTACTTGCGAATGTCCCACAGACGCACCACTGAGTCGGCGCCACCACTGGCGAGACAGAACCGGTCGGTGGTGCTCCACTTGGCGCTGAGCACCTCATCTTTGTGGCCAGCTAATGAAGATCGCTATCAAGATGAATGATCTCAAAATAGCATCAACGCTCGCAAGGAGTACCAAGAGACCACAGGGCATTACCAGTGCGAAGATCGAGGAGAGGGATGCGCTGGTCGGACGAGGCGATAGCGACGAGGTACTGACCGTCGGCCACTGGAGACAAGTGGAGTCCATGACCACTCTCCGCCACCCTCACGCGCTTCAGAACCTTAAATAAAATCATTATTTGTCTAAATAAAGGCGATGAAGATGATCTAGAGCAGCATCATAACGAGCCTGTAATGTGTTGGTATCGACGATGAAGAAGTGACCATCGGTGCTCAGCAGAAAAAAGAGGCCCGTATCGACGGTGTACCACTGCGCACCCACAATGCCCTTCGTCAACCACGGACAATCGAAACTACAATATATGTAGATATTACATAGTTAAAAACGAAAAGAGAATCAGAAAGAAGATAGAGGAGATACTCGGAGAGCGAAACCAATGGTTTGAAGGTGGCAGACTCGGTCGAGATGGTTCGTCCCACGTCGAAGATATGGACGATAGGATCCAATGACGCCGAAAGCAAACTATATAATATAATACTAAATAAGACATTCACAAACAACCAAGGCAAGTCGATAACGATGTCAACGGGAAAGACAGAAGAGGTGAGAAGTCGACGATTTGTCGAGGAGCAAATCGGTACTCTGTGAATATCATTCACATAACTCGAAACTCTTAAAAATACATTAAATAATTATAAGATGATATTGTGGTCAGAATATCTGACCATTTAGCTCACGTCAACAGCGTTGGCGGGTTTCAGAAAAAGCACAGTAAATCGGCGAGCTCGACAAAGGGCCGAGACCCGACTATCGCATTCTCTCTTCATCGCCCCTCCAACTTCAAATACATATTTTGAAACACAACATTATTTTGGGATTGAAAGAGGAATCGAGGATGGTACTAGCGGCCTTCAGCGAGGTCGAGGTCGAGGGCGCGCACGGGGGTCTTGTGCTGAGCGAGCAGTCGCTTGTGGAGGGCCACGTCGACGGCATTGGCGCGCCGCTCGCCCTCCACCATGCGCAATAATGAGGGCTTATCTACGCCAAGCTCACGGCGGACCAGGTAAGGATACATATTGTCACCAAGAGCACATTAGAGAATACGAAGAGGAACAATACTGTAGGTGGCGCGCTGGCTTGCCGCCTTTTTTTTTTGGGGAGGGACGATAGGTCTTTCTCATGGGTACCCATTAGAAGGTAATAATCATTGGTATTAATGGAATTTAATATTTCTTTCTGTGTTTTAATTGCCTTAAGTGTGAGTTTGTGTAGTTTGCCGTGTGCACTCTCATGGATTTGAGCGACATCTCCGTCGATCTGCTCGACTCGGAGCTCCTGCCACGCCTCAGCCTCTCCTCGTCATTGGCCCTCGCCCTCTCTTCTTCCCACTTCCTCAAATATATCCTATACAACAATGACAACATAAATTTGAAATCGAAAATCATGTTGGTGAAGGAGAAGGTGTCCAGGAAGCAGCGGGATGGGCGCGAGTTCGGCGAGGTTTTGGCTGCCAAGGCTCTCTCCGAGTGCCTCGACCTCGGCCACTTTGCCCTCTTCTCGGAGCTGTTGGAATTCTTTGGAAAGCGAACCTTAAGAAGGTCGACAATGTTGAACATCTATCAAAAAGAGGCTGGCTTTGTGAAAATCATTTCTGCGGCGATCAAGGCCCAGCGAATCGACTTGGCAGAAAGAGCAGCCGAGGTGGCTGGGCGACCCCTTCTCCCTCACCCCTTCTATCTTGCTTCGGCTTTGAAATCGGAAGGGAAGATTCCTTATTTTAAAGAGCTTTTGAAGTATTTCAATTGGGAGAAGAAGATGGAGGACCGCGAGTTCTACTCCAATCTATATCGCGCCGCTGGTGAAGTAAGCGACTACACCATCGCCGAATTCCTCGACAGTGAATGTGGTCCGTAGGCCTTTCTCTCTATTTGTCTGATGAAATTTGTGATATTCATAAATTTTCGTTCAAATAGAGAAGAGGATGAATGAGTGGAACAAGTATCGCGACTCAGAGTCGAGTGTGAGCCTCCCAATAGACCACCTCTTCTCTGCTGCCCACCGAGGTCCGCTCTTTCCCCTCTCAGATGATTTCTTTGCTGTCTATGAAATTCATGTGTATATAATGAATTAGGTGATATTGAGTATTTGAAGAAAGCGGGGCCGCGGCGCGTCTCTTACAATCTCACCCAGATCTATACCGAGGCAATCGGATCCCCACGTGCGGTCGAGGTGCTCAACTTCCTCTATGACTTTACCGACCCTTACCATTTTACCTACACGGGACCCTACATTGCCTCCTTCCAAAGTATTATCTTTGATCACATTCGCGATGCGTGTGGCTTGGGAAAGCTCGACGTGGTGGAGTGGATCGTCGCGAAGAAGCCGACCGTCTTTGAGGACATGTGGGGTCCTGCGTTCGGAGAGATCCTTTGCATCGCTCTCCATTGCTCTCATCTCGATTGCTTCGATTACGTGTTGCAAAAATTCAAAGCGGTGAAGGAGTTTGATATGGAGCAAGTGAACGACGTGGTTCTCTCGGGTGCCGTTTCGAGTCTCAACATTAAGACGTTGAGACACGCCATGAAGGCGCTGGCGTTGCATTGGGACAACTGGTCGGCCTTCTTCTCATTCTCGAGATTCTTTTCTGGTTCATTTGAGCAGAAGCAGTTTTGGGATGAAATGCAGAAAATCAGTCCCTTTGATATTAACGCCATAAAGAACCAGGACGACACGAGGAACCTCAACGACACAGCGCAAGTCCTCAATCCAGCCACATTAGAGTTCTATACCGCCCTAGGCTTCCCAATCGATATGCAATCAACCCAAACTGTCCGTGCCCTCACCTACCAAGGTTTCAAGTGGCTTGAAAAGCGATTTCCGAGTCAGAACGTCGCTCCTAGCCTCATCAAGCTTTGCAACGACACTCCGTTTTCCATCTTCCAGGCTCTCTTTGAGAAATATAGAGATTTCTACATAAGTGGAAAACCAGACTCCCAGGATTCATCTTTGCCGATTTCTCCTTTTCACAATACTTTGATGCATTTTGTGAGAACCTTCTCCAGGGCCTCACCGGCGCACTGGGAGTTCCTCGCCCGATACTTCCCGATTCCTGCGAATGCTCTCGACGAAATCTTATCGAAGATCAATGGACCTTCCTTCTTTGAAATGTTCAATCTCGAGTATGGATACTTTCTGGCGAGCAAGGGATGCAAGGTGAAGGTGGAAGCCCTCAAGGAGGTCGGGACGCGGTTTGGATGTCCGATTGAATTTGTTGAGTTCGTATCATCTACCCTGAATTTGGAGGATCCTGAGGTCCAAAAAGAGGTCACTCGGATCCTCGCCAAGTGTCCCAAATCAAATCTCTGTGAAGCGAGGCTCTTGGCTCCTTTTATACCCGCCCCATCAAGCACCGTGAGCTTTGTCGATGACCTCGATGCTACTTCCTTTGTAAGGACTTATTCCTTTGACGACTTGTTTGCATAGCATTGAGTTTGTATTTTCTGCAACAATGAAATTTGAAATTGCGTCTACAATCTCTCGTTATTTGCTGAGGTATTTAATAGAAGACCTGCATCAAACATTGGAAGACAGCTCCACTAAGTCTTCCTCCTCCCCATCCCCCTCCTCGGCCTCCTGTCAAAGACTTAGTGGCTCATCTCCCTCCCTCCTTCTCTCTCCTCTCTTCTTTCTTTTTCTCATGTCTCTCGACGCCTTCTTTGGGTGTATCTTTGGGGCAATGAGATCCCTTGTGAGATCGAGCCATTCGAGCAGGGATCCATGAATAAGAAATCCTGATCTGCATGCCCTCCTAATCTTGACAAATGGAGTACTGAGAAGCACAACTGACAATTAAGGACACTTGATGCTGATCGAACTAGGAACCTACGTAGTGATCGAGTTACCAGTGAATATTATAAAAGCACCCTTATGTGGCCGATTTCCTTTGTGACTGACGTCTGGTATTAATTGAAGACAACGACCATCCGTCCCTTCAATGCATCGGTCCTCCGACGAGACCTCGACAACGAACCACACCAACATCATCCGTCGTTAATTGTTTTTATAGAAGAAAACGGGATATTGATAGGGGGATGGAGCAGATCACCATACCAACATCCTGATCGAGATTAATCTTTGGTTAATGTATTTCTCCAAAGAGACTGAGTGGGGACCTCAGGAGCCAGGACTGGGGCCAGAGCGTTGAGGCTCACAGAAAACGGTTCGCCGAGCCCACTTGATTTTCAAGATGCCGCTGTGGCGCTGACGCGCTCATCGTTCATTTTTGTGACTCCCTTGCCCTCTGCACACACGCCCCATTGTTGTTGCAATGTCTGGAACTGCGGAAGACTCTGGCACGGCGATCGCGTCCCCGCTGGCCGATCTTCCGATCGAAATGCAAAAGCTCATCTTCGGCTTTGGCACCGACCTCGACCGCCTCGTCGTTTCCCTCGTCTGCCGTCGCTACAAAGGTGCTCCCTCCACATTTCTTGAATTAACATTTGGATCTTATGAGTATCTGTGGGCCTTGTGCGTCCCCTTGTCCGACGAGCTGACGTTTTCGAGGTCTCGCCGTTGTCGGTCCCGTTGCGAACTTCTTATCGTTTCGTTCTTCATGAGATAAAGATGAAGAAATCAGAGTATGTATAACTACTATTTTTATTTTTTTGCGATGACTGTCCTGCTCTCTGCAAACGAGTCTTTGCCGTTGACGACGACCTCGTGCTAACCCCTTTTTTTGCCCTGTCAGAGCTCTATCCCTTCGGCGTCCCGACCACGCGCGTCTATGTTTCTTCGTATGAGGATATTGATCACGACGATGAAGATGAAGAGCCGGAAGAGAAGCCTGAGCCCGCAACCGAGCCCTTCAAAGGCGAGCAGCTCGCCATCGCTTGCGCCGAGGACGGCCACCTCGCCATTCTGGTAATTCCTTCCCTTTGCCTCCTCTTCGCCCCTCGCTTGGTAATGATTTTTAACATACAGAAAGATCTTTATTTACTGCCAATTGAACGGGGCACTCAGCTGACGGCGACTCGCTATGGCCGCCTCGATATCTTGAAGTATTGCAAAGAAAAAAGTGACGCTCTGGCTCTTCTTCCCTATGTTCTTCATGGGGTTGACACGCTTTGTTGTGCTTAGATGTTGAGCTTCTCCCTTTTTTACCGAACATCGCTTCTCGTTGCGGTCAGCGAGAGCTTTTGGATTGGTTCCGCTCATCGACTGACCTCAAGTTCACTGCCGTCCGCACCTTTGATTCGTATATCGTCAATGCCCCTGCTCATTGGTTGTTCTGTCTAGAGCACTTTGCGTGGAGCGACTCGCGGTGCCCATGTAGAGCTAGTCAAATGGCTTCAGTCGGAGGTGAAGTGTGAATGGTATCCCGCTCTCCGTTTGCAGCTCATAGTGTTTGTGTTATTTCATGTTCGTTCTGTCGTTAGGCATCGTAAGTGTCTTCCTGACATTGCCCGCCATGGTAATATTGAGCTGGCCAAGTGGATGCTCGACCGTGGATGCCCTCGGTCTGGTTCGCAGGTACACCGTCCACCAATCCTCTCTACCTTGCTACGGAATTTTTCATAAAGTGCCACGTAGACGCTCGGCAGTGCCGCGGCTCATGGTCACGTCGATTTCATCGACTGGATGTGGGAGAGCGAGTTTATGAAGCGCGTGCCCGATGACATCAAAGAGAACACGAAGAGTAATCGATCATCGATTTTGCATTTGATAGCGATGACGAATCTCAGTGCTCATGCCACCTTCCCATGTAGAGGTGATGGTTGATGCAGCGGCCGAGCGCGGCCATGTCGACGTGCTCCGCTGGCTCGCGACGAAGGGCTTTCAATTCGAGTCGGTGCAATTTCACATGATCGCTCCATTTTCTCCTTCTTCGGCGGCTCATCTTCATTCGTTTCGTTAGTATCTCTACAGCCTCGCTTGCAATCGTCCTCAGCTCAAGGTTATCGAATTCCTGTACGAGCACGAAGTCGAGTGGACCCTTGTACTTTCCTACCCCGTTTTCAACTTTCCGAGAAACGAAACTGTTTGCTTTCGATTCCATGTAGGATTCGTTTTACTCGGCGATCGATTCCTGCCATATGGAGGTCTTCAGGTGGGTCACCAGTAAAAAGATTCCCTACCAGCCAGATGCCATCGAATATCTCCTCCGCTCGAGCTCCTCTCCGCAGGTGATGTATATTGTTGGTGAGTTGGGAATCCGGCTGACGGTCGACCAGTTTAACCTTATCGCTGGAAATAGCTATCTTCGCGGTATGCCCCCATTTTCATTGAGCGCGTTTATACTTTTGTATCGTCTTAACCTTGGTATTAGGGTCTGAAACATTGTCGGAGCGCCTGGACATGATCATATTCCTCCATCAGAAGAACGTCCCATGGAACCGCGAGTCTGCTAAGGTCATTTTCAGAGTTGAAGACTCCAGAATGTTGATGTTGACATATGTGGTAATATTTAGTTGGCAGCCATCGACGGCTACTTTGCCATATTCTTGTGGATGGTCAACAATGGATGTCCCTACGATGTTGACGCGATTGCCCGTGAGGCCATCGATCGCGAGCTCACTCAAGTTTTGAAATGGGCCCTCGACCACGGGGCCCAGGTCGAGGCCGAGCGAGCCATCGACATTGCCGCGCGATCTGCGGACTTGGTATATTTGAGAATCCTCACAAGTCTTGTTTTCTTTGATTTACTCTGCGTTCTCCTAGGGCCTCATGAGCGAGCTGATGGAGCGTGGCATGCGGCCAACGCAGGACTGTTACGAACCCGTACTTTGTATTTTGACTTTTCATTGCATGTTGCTCGCTGATCCCCACCTTGTGCAGGCTATCCAGTCTTACAGGGGCGAGGAGTTCATCCAGTGGCTTCACGAACAGAAGATTCCGGTACGGCTTTTGCTCTCTTTTACCCCCTCCGTCTCTCGGTTCACTTTTCTCTCCTAGCCTCCAGAGGACATGTTGCTTCTATTGGTTCAGCGCGGCTATGAGATGGAAACGATCCAGTGGGCTATTGGTCTCCAACCACCCCGTGATGCCAGTGCGTCTGCTTTAATTCCGTTGTTGACGTGTGATTGATTGTAATCTTAGAGCTGTTTCTCATCGCTGCCAAGAACGGTAACATTGACCTGCTGGACGTGCTGCTCAATGCCGGCTGCCCTCTTGACCTGCTCAAGGAGCCCATGGATCTTAAGTCGATGGTGATGTTACGCCGTATTGTCTCCGATGGTTCGCCAGAGTGCAGGTGCATCTCAATTCTTGAAACTGCATATGTATGCGGTGATTTGACCACTTCTCTGCAGGGAGTGGCTGATGTCCAAAGGCGTCCCCTTCATCTCGAAGAACCTTATCAAAACGACGTATTTGAAAATGAAAGAATTGAAGCAACTCCCGAAGAAGTATCTGTCGCAAAAGGAGCGCGGGGAACTGGACTTGGCGAATCCCGGCGCCGATGACGAAGGGTCCGATTACTCCGATTCGGAGTATGACATCGTCTACCGAGTGGCAGAGGGTCTCGAAGTCGACTACCGCTTCACTGCAGAGGACGTCAAGGGCTTCCCCGAGTCTTTGTCGGACTGTCGCGACGAGCACCCACTCAAGCTCACCTTTGAGCCTTATCGAGTGACCTCGGATACTACCACTTACATATGCGATAGCTGTCGCGAGGAGGGCGCTGGATACTCTTATCATTGCCCCCAGCATAAGTTCGACATTCACCCAGGTTGCAGCTGCGAGCTGCCGACACCCGCGCTCTTCAACGATCCTCGCCACCGCCACACTCTGAAGATTCTTAAGTGGCCCGAGGGGGAGTACAGCTCCGTCATGTGCCGCGCTTGCGGTGAAGACTACGGCATCTGGTTCTACTACTGTAGCGCCTGCAAGTTTGGTTTCCATCCCAAGTGCGTCCTTGGTGACGGTAGCGGTGAGATCAAGGAGAAGAAGGTCGGAGACCACAAGGGTGCCGAATCTGATGAAGAAGAGCGCACGCAGGGAATAGATGCGGCCACTCTCGAACAGGTGCAATTGACATCCCTCCTTCATTTAATGATTGCGTCTTACTTGTGACCCAGGTCGAGCAGGTCAACTTGGAAGAATTGCTCGAGACGTTCAAGTCCGTCACAGGCGCGAATACCGTCCAGGCCTCCCGTTACCTTCGTTACGCGGACCAGAATATTGATGTACTCACTCGTTCTAACTGCTACTTGGACTTGACAATCGGTATTGATGAATCGTTTCTCACTACGTAGCTCGCGGTATCGAATTGGTTCCAGCGAGGCGAGGACGCACTTCCCGAAGGAGCCGACGATCCCTTTGACGACACCAACGCCAACGACAACAATGCCAACGACGGTAACGATGGCAACAACACTGACGGTGGCGATGCCAATGCCGACACTGGAATTGTTGCGAATGTGGACGACGGCGACGACTTCAATGAGGGATATTACTCGGACAACTACAGGTATTCCGACGACGATGGCAGCTCCTTCCACTTCTGAGGAACGATGAATTCCGGGCACGCCATGTCTGTTCTCCAGCTCATTGTTGTTTTCCATTGGTCTTGTCGACGCAATGGCAGCGTTATCTCCTCGTCGCCTCGCTCTTCAGATAGGTAAATGATTGATTTATCGCCCTTGCGTAAGAATTCAAGGGGTCTCGTCTGAGAAGGAAGGGTAGGGTTCGTTGCGGTCATAACGCTCCCAAGCCTGTAGCCATAGCTTGGCGCCTGCCTCCTTGTGTCCCCCGTACACTTCTCTCAGTGAGGAGTACACCGTACGTCTTCACATAGGGTCCCTTACTACTTGTGTCCCTCACACCTCACTAGTGGCTTCTGGATGGCAATGAGAAAGGGGTACCTATACTATGACACTCCGAAAGCGTCCGACAGCGCACAGCGATGATCCTATTATAGAAACTGGACCCCGGATCAGGAACCGAATATTCGGAACAAAATATTAGGAGCCGTGGAGCCG
>Ga0154020_10009208_pt1 | contig 11372 bp, 8 predicted proteins | sample Klosneuvirus_201_FD_109709 | JGI IMG/M metagenome (GOLD analysis project Ga0154020, IMG submission 109709) | Active sludge microbial communities from wastewater, Klosterneuburg, Austria - Klosneuvirus_20160825_MG | ecosystem: Engineered > WWTP > Aerobic digester > Activated sludge | place... | reverse complement strand
TTCATATTTATCGGGCGCACCCAATACCCCGGCTGCCATGATGCGTTTGCTGGAAACGTTGTATAGCAGCGTAGCCTGTGTTTTCCAGGCCGGATTGTCATAACCAATCTGAAAATTAAAAATCTGCGCGGAATGTCCTTGCAATGGCCTGTTGTTCGTCGTTTGCGCCGCGAGATTCTCGGCAGTCAATTGCGCGTTGGATGCTGACAAAGTGTAGTTGCCCCCAATGTAAAAATTTTGCAGCATGGGATGTACAAAATCCAATTTCTTTAATAATTCCAGCTCCATTCCATAGACCCTTGCTTTATCGGTATTCTGATAGGTATTCAGTCCGGCAGTACCTTGAACCGTAACCAACTCAATCGGATTGGTTAAATCCTTCCAGAAAAGGCCAGCAAAGATATTTTCGGTAGGCGATAAGTAATATTCCCAGCGCACATCCCAATTGGTAATGGCTGCTTGTTTCAAATTGGGGTTACCGACGGTTTCCTGGTTGGTATTGATATCGGTAAAAGGCGCTGACGATAATTCTCTGAAATCCGGCCGCGACAACGTTTGACTGAAACCCGCGCGGAACTGCTGCTTATCCGTGAGAAAAGCAGTGGCAGTTACAGATGGCAACATATCAACTCCTTTAAGTCCAGCAGTAGTAGGTTGATTAGTCAGGGAAACCGTATCAACTTTCTGATCATTATCTTCCCAGCGCAACCCGCCCGATATATTGACCTTGTCGTATAGCATCCAATCTGTTTTTCCATAATAAGCAAATAGCTTCTGGGAAGCGGTATACCGATCGCTGGGGCGAGTCACATCGCGAAGCTGGTATCCATTGCGGCCTATATACTTGGGCTGTAGAATACTTTCGAGGGATGACTGTCCATAAACCGCCGGATTAGACGCATCCGGGCCTGCTCGAAAGTAACTAAAGCGTTGAATGACTGAATCTCTACTCTTATCCTGGGTAATAAAACCACTACTCAAAGTAACCTTGTAATTATTTAATAGCTGAAACGGTATTTTTCCATCAACCCGCCAACTCTGATCTTTGTCAGTCAAGTCAGAAAACATGGTTTGATTGCTATCTGCTCGCTGAGAAAAGAAATAGGCTCCGGTATCCATATTGGAGTCATAACGATAATCTCGCGTTTTCGGCTCGTCTCTTTTGGCAGTTGCATCGGTATAGAGCCAGTTAATGGACAGATCTTTCAGCCAATCAAATTGATGCTCGCCACCGACTTGATTCATGAATAATTGGTTGGAATAAAACTTAAGTCTTGTTCGACGGATAGGGCTCGTCTCTGCATCGGTAAAACCTTCAGAAATCCTGGCTTCATCAAACAATTGACGCAGAAACATGGTTTTAACAAATATTTTGTGAGTGTCCTTGTACTGAAGTTCTGCTGCTCCATAGCCGGTTACCTGCACTTCCTGCCACGATCTTTGCATATAGAAATCCTGGGTCTTTTTTAAACTGCCATCACCCGCAGCAGAAAATTCCCGCACATCTTCATTTTGTTTCTTGAATTCCTGCTTCCAGCCACCCGCAGCGATATAGCCCAGTGTAAAATCGCCGCGTGAAAAACTATCGCCCATTGAAGTCTGAATACCGGCATCAGGCCCGGCTTTCTTCGTATCGACATCCCATACTCCTGACAAATCCTCACCATACTTTTCGATCTGCGCAGGCGTTGCTCCCTGCGGATTAAAAATAGATGCTGGCTTTATAGGGCCATTCTGGGTGGCATCAGCGATCGAATCAGGCATTGCACGTGCACCATCGTCATAACTCAGAAAATCAGTATCGCCTCCTTTATAAGTCAAGTTCTTCTTGAAAGTTGCATTTTCGTTTATCCCCGTCTGCAGATTTAAATTGAAGAAAAATTCATCGGGAATTCCACGTGTGCGCAGCTCCACCGTACCTCCGGCAAACTCTGCAGGACGATCTGGCGAATAGGTCTTTTGCACCATGACGCTTTCAAGAATATTGGTCGGAAAAAGATCCAGCGGCACAACACGTCTTGTCGCATCCGGACTGGGAATTGCCGCACCATTCACCAATGTCGTAACATAACGCTCGCCCAGTCCGCGGATAAAAATGAACTGACCACCCACCAGGGTTAACCCGGAAGCTCTTCGGAGTGCAGCGGCAGCATCACCATCACCTGCCCGGCTGAATTGTTCGGCACCCATAACAGTCGCTACTGCCGAGGAAGTTCTTTGTTCTTCAATAACGGAGGCAATGGTGCCTGCGAGTTGCGGCTCCAGTACCACATATTCTGCCAACTCAACACCCGCTGGTGTCAGTTTGAAAATTAGATCGGTATTCTGGTTGCTTTCAATTTTCACGTCATCTTGTGTTTGACTGCTATAAGCGCTATGCAATAGCGAAACGCTATAACTGCTTGCTGGAACGGTCGCTGTTACCCGTCCCTGCTCATCCGTTCTCAATTTCTGCTTTGATCCGCTCAGAAAGACTTGTACATCCTTAACCGGCTTTTGTGTTTCCGCCGACACCACCTGTACCGTAACCGTTCCTTCACCCTGATCACGCTGTGCTTCAACAGCGGCATCTGATCCTGCTATCGTGCCAGCCACTGAGCTTTCAATATTCAATAACGGTTTCTTTTTATTGTCATAGAAAGTAACAAGAATCTGTGCATTTTCTGCCGGGCGGAGCGACAAGTCAAAAGCAAAGGCCTGGTCTTTGGTTTTGATAGTCATGTGATAAAACCCATGCGGCAATTTTCCTGCCACACTACCATTCGCATTGGTCTTGATCGGAGAATCCCCGTCAGCTCGCCAGTTAAATTCTGAGGGAACAGCTTCGAAGATCAGTTTTTCGTTGGTTCTGCCAGATGCTTCACTTGTAATTGACAATTCAGCGTCCTCAATGGGTAAACCATTCTGGAACAAATGAATGGAGAATTCAGCCTTCTCTTCTTCCCCCCAGGCGGAAGGGCTTATCAAGACAAAAACGATGAGAACCAGTTCAGCAAGAACATGGGGTTTAATTACTGGCAAAATATAAGACCAGAAAGATTTGTTGGATTCAGTGTTCATTTGGCGCATCAAGCCCCCTCATCACTTACAATTTAATTGTTCGTGAAGATAATTCTCAGTTAGTCAATCAAGGAAAGCGTTTTAGATTGGCGTTAAGGCGGTATAAACGGAAATGCAATGGATGATGTTTCCGGATGAGAATCTGCAGCCGGATTATTGATCGCCGATTGTGATTCTAAGCACTCAGCAAACAATTTGTGCACTGTCAGCAATCGCCTTACGTACATTGCCATGGTTCGGTTTTACAAACCTCCATCAAACGGCGAAGTTCCGTTCCTTTTCTGAAAAGCTCGGCATTTTTTAAATGATCCAGATGTTTATTTGCCTCGGCGAAGCGGCGGCTTGAAAATAGCACATAGGCCAGCGCATAACGCACATCTTGATCATCCAACAATCCGGTCCGGTACAAACTGGATTCCATATTAGCCGCACGCTCAAACTGCTTTAGTGCCAAAAGAATGGATAACCGCTGCTTGAGTTTAATTTTTTGATCGCTGATGCTTTCATTCAGCGTCAGTGCTTTATGAAAACGACCAGCGCGCCGGTAGATCTCTGCCGCTTCAGCCTGCAGGTTTGGATTCAGCAACGCTGCCTGTTCAAGAATAAACGCCGCCGCATTGAGTTTTCCCTGATCCAGATAAGTATGCGCAAGCAGCTTCGCAACCATTTCATTATGTGGAAACTGCAAACGTGCAATCTCCAGAATATTCAATGCTTCTTCAAATTCCCGACTCAGCCTGAGGGCATTCCCAAACGCGATATAATCGGCTGCTGCAGCTTTTGACCGTTTAAGGTATTCTCTGCCGAGATTGGTTGCTTCCTGGTAAAGCCCAAGCTCAACAAAATAGAAGACCTTGCGTTTGAGGAAGCGGAAATCGCCCGGGAATATTTTCTGCCCTTCATTTAAGGTATTAATTGCCGCATCCGTTTCTTTCAGATGCCAATAGGATTCCGCTTTTAAACTAATCAAAAGAGCATCTTTACTGGCTTTATCCCCTGCATTTACAATAGCCTGGATCGTTTTCTGATAATCTTTCAATCCAAAATATACTTGTGCCAAATAGATAAAAATCACCTGATCCTGTTGTCCGTTCTTAACCGCTAGTTGCAAGCTATCCTTGGCTGCTTCCAGATCATTCAGATTCATGTAAGCAAGACCTTGCAGTGTGTAAAATCTTGTTAAGTCTGTTTTCTTGTTCTCCAGATCAACACTTTGTAAAGCCAATAAAGCCCGGTCACTATGGCCGTCTTTCAACATGATCGCAGCCAGCTCTATAAAATCTGTCGGTTGTGCTTTATTCTCGGCTGCCGGCACAGCGTGGCTAGAATAGCCAAGGATAAGCGCAACCATGAGGAAATGGATCTGCCAGGCTATCGGGTATTTCATTTTATTCATCGAGACTAAGTATTAACTGAGCACATCAGGAAAGATCAAAGCGAATCTTTTGTTTTGCCCATACTTTGACAGTTTCCCCCTTATATTTTGCCGGCTCGAAGTGCCATGCGCGGATACCTTGTAAGGCAGCCGCATCAAAAATTCCTGATGGATTGGATTCCAACACTTGCACCTGATTGACTGAACCATCCACTTCAACGAGTACCGACAAAAGAACATAACCTTTAACCCCGTTCTTTTTTGCGGCGGGAGGGTATTTAAAAGCCCCTCTGGTAATGGGTTTCGGCGGAACATCGACCAGATCTGCTGTCATTACCGCATTACCGGTTTTACCTAATAAGCGATCATCCAGGTCTCTTCCCTGCCCGTCATCCAGACCCAACATCCCCAGGTCAATACCGGAAAGAGCGGTATCAAGCCCTTTGAAAGGCGCAGGGGCTTGCGGTCGGGTCACCTGTTTTTTCGGCTCTACTTTCTTGATCTCCTTTTTAGGTTCTTGTTTGATCTCTCTGGCCATGCTGATTTCTGTCACTTCTTGCGGGGGTGTTCTCTCAATCTTCCCCATATAATGATTCAAAATAATTATCAGGCCGAAAACCAGAATCAGCCCGAATAGCATCGATACAATCCCTGCCAAGTGTTGATTAAATTTATTTGCTGTCATATCAATATCACCCCGCCTCTTTTTTAGTTGCTACGCCCACACTCTCTGCACCTGCCAAACGTGCCTGATCTACCACCTCAACCAGTTTTCCTGCAGGCACACCTTCATCGGTAACGACTAGAACTACTTTGCTCGAAGAAGTACTCAATAAATCACGCAACTTACTTTGTATCAGCCACAAACGTACCAGTTCGCCATCCATGTAAGTGTCGCCATTGCGATCAATAAACAAGCGAATGGCTTTGCTCGACGCGGCCACTGAACTACTTGCCTTAGGCCTTTCCAGCTCCAGTTTCATGTCCTTCACGAAGGTTGTCGTCACCATAAAAAAGATTAACAAAATGAAAACGATATCGATCAATGGCGCCATATCAATCGTGGCTTCGACCTCGTTCGATTGATTACGTCTCATAGTTTATGGCTCGTTAAGTGAGTAGTTTGATGGCACAACAGGTCTTTAATCTGAGAAAGATCCTGCTCAATCTGATGTTGTTTCCTATTGAGCATGCTATGCGCCAATAAACCAGGGATCGCTACGGTCAAACCCATCTGAGTGGTAAACAAGGCTTGTGAAATACCGCCTGCGATGCCGCCGGATTGCGAATGCAGCGTCATTGTCGCAAGAGAATCAAATGTCTCGATCATTCCAATCACGGTTCCCAATAAACCCAACAGTGGGGAGATAAGAATAACCACACGCACGAGGACAGAAAATTTTTCAATTTCTCTTTCATAGTCATAAAAAGCTGCATCCAGGTGGCGGCGAAGATTCCGGACACCTTGCTTCTTTAACGCAATGCCTTGCTGTATCGCGCGTGCGGCTATATTTTTAGTCGCTTTATCCGAATGTTCCTGGTAGTGTTTCAGCAAATCGCGCACCCCGATTACTTTAGTGTCTTTCATGACCCAAAATCGATACCCCACGCCATACCACAGTAATAAAGTACAAAGTACCAGCGGGGGCATGACAACTCCGCCGGCAACAAATAATTCCTTGATTAGCAAAATGTATTCGGAAATATTCATGGGTATCAGACTGTCTTAATAACAAATTACTAAGCCGGTTGATCACTTAGCTGTAAAGTATTGTTGCGCGTGTTTTGCGTACTTGAATCACTCAACTCACCTGGATTTGATCCGCCCAGAAAAGCATTTGTGATTCTGAGTGCCGAGTGTTCCATGTCATTTTTTATATTCTTGGACCAAGTAGACAATAAAGAACCCAGCAATAACGTTGGAATGGCAACAATCAGACCCAATTCTGTCGTCACTAGCGCTATCGATATGCCTTCCGACAACAATTTTGGATCACCCGTACCAAACTCGGTAATCATGTCAAAGGTTTCTATCATCCCGGTCACAGTTCCCAGAAGCCCCAGCAGTGGTGCTATTGAAGCGATCACCAGAATGGCTGATCCGAATCGGTCCAGCGGTCCGGATTCCTGTAAAATTGCTTCATAAACGATACCTTCCATATGATCTCTATCATCTTTCAAATGGCGCAATGTGTACGATAAAACCCGGCTGATTGCAGATGAGTTATCCTCACAGCTTTTTCTGGCATCGTCCAAATCCCCCTCCGCCAACTGGTGGATGATCTGATCAGAAAGCTGTTTTGTATTGGCGCTGTTGGATTTCAGCAAATAAGCACGAATCAGGACAAGAAACACTGCAAAGACACCGAGTATTACAATGACCCAGCCAATGGGACCGCCTGAATCAATGATGCTAATTAAAGTCTTTTCGCGAGTTTCTTCAATGCTGTTGGTACGTGACTCAAATAAAAACAGCTGCAACAGATCAGGTTGCTGATTTTTGCTCAAGGCAATCGCGCTTTCCGCACCGGATCCTTTCCATAGCTTGTAATCCCCGCCGCCTGCGGGCACTAAACTGCCGCTGCCTTCTTCACTGATGCCAAAGGCTGCGATATTGCCTAAATGAATAAGGGTTCCTTGCGTTTGCTTGCCACTCTCCAGGAAAAAATTCCCTGATTTTGTTTGGGTTGCACCCAACTCATGAATTAAAGACAATGCTTGTTTAAACAGATAGCCTATTTTCACGGGATCGTTGCCCTCTGCATCTTTAATGGATGCTGGCATTTCGATTCCATGATTCTTCAGCGTTGCGTCCGCTTGTGAGTAGGTTATATCCAGGACATCACTGCGTTCCGTGACAGCGGCTTCCTTACGCTCAGCTTCCGACAATTGCGCATTAAGTTGGTCAATCCTGGTCGAACGCTCAACCGAACTGCGTTCAAGGGCATTAATCTTGTTACTGAGCGTTTGCTCTTCACGGCTTGTAGTGGTTTGATAATTCTTTAATCGCTCGGACAATTCCCGCTTCTGCGCTTCCAGAAAAGCAAATTCACGTTTATAGGCGGTCTCTAAATTGATGACTTCCTGTTTCGCTGTGCTCTTTTTTTGCGGCTTAGCGGAATCTGAAGGACTGCTCTGCTTAGCGGCTGATTCAGCTACACTGTCCTCTTGAGAAGCAGTTGTATTCTCATCCTGCGCGACAACAACAGAACTTCCCAGTGCAATTAGCAGTAACAATAAAAAATATACTTTCTTCATTTTCTCATCGGATTAGGTAGTTCAAAATAACCCTGGCGTATTTGTTTTTTCAACGAATCAAATAATTTGGTAATGCGCTGAATGTCTCCGGTGTCTTCAACTGTCTCGAATTTCCAGCCGCTATCTATCGATCTTTTAGCCATTCCGACACGGTTATCGCGCGTTTGAAAAAACAGGAAAACCGTACCCAGTTTTGCAATATCAACCAGTATTTTTTCACCATCCAACACTACGGTTTGCTGGTAGATTCCATTTTCCTTACTCAAGCGGATTTCATCTTCTATTAAAGACCACGCCTGATTAACAGCTTTATTCGGATCAACGAGCTGGTTAGCAACATTATTCTCCAGATCATTAACAGCTTTGATACGATCCTCAATTTTGAATGGAAAGCCTGTCTGAATATGGCGCTTATAATCATTCAGCAGCTCGATTAAGACAGGTTTTAAACTCTCACCCGATTGCTCTGCCTCTTTGGCATTCGCACCCATTTTTTCCAGGGAGTGCTGCAATTTCTCGATACTCAGCTTTTGCCTTCTTTCATCAACACTCAAATCAGCCAGTTGCGAAGTGAGCGCAGACATTCTGCTGCTATGCTTGTCCTTTTCGGTATCCAGCTGTGTTTGCAAAGTCTCGACTTCACCCCGGATCCTGGCCAGAGATTTTGCCAAATTCTCCAGGCTACTTCCCTTCGCCACAGAGACAACAAGCAGTAGCAGGACCATTCCGACGCATGAAATTAATTTTTTAAAAAAATGCTTATGCATATATTCCGCTGAATTAAAAAAATTGGGGGCAACGAACAACATTCAGTCTGACAGCAATCTCTCATCAGTTGCCTGTGCATACTACAAGTTGAATATTTCATTTTCATGACAGTTCGATGTCATTGAATGAAGAGTGCCACCTGAATCCTTCAGAGATGATCGTTACATGAGAGTTATCCGTACGAAGGGCGGAAACTTAACTTATTCATGCCGCAGCCATCGAATAAAGTTATCTTAGGAATGTGATATGACTTTTATTGTATGCAACCAAGACAGCATTTGTTGAATAGAACTTGCGATTCCCCGTGGTCTTGCCACAGGGATAGGCGCAGGGTACGCAGAGCAAATTTATTCTCATTATGCTTATTCTTCAGAATCAAATTCACCTGTTTTAGCTGATAAATCAGCGCAATCAATCAGCCATACTTTGCAAAAGGAAATATATTCATCGTACTGTCATAAATATGTAATGCTTTATTTATATTATCTCAACAACTTTGTTAACCGCATTTAATATACATGGAGTAGTTGATGGCTGTAACAATACTAATCGTAGAAGATGAGCTTGCGATACAGGAATTAATCTCAATCAACCTGAAAAGAGCTGGGCATATGGTTCTATGCGCTGACAGTGCGGAACAAGCGAAAAAAATGATCAACAGCGTTTTGCCTGATCTCGTGTTATTGGATTGGATGCTCCCTGACATGAGTGGAATTGAATTTGCGCGAAACCTCAGGCGAGAAGACCGCACCAAATCTATTCCAATTATCATGCTCACCGCTCGCGTTCAGGAAAGTGACAAAATTGCCGGACTGGAAGCTGGCGCGGATGACTACATCACCAAACCTTTCTCACCCCGTGAGTTACTTGCCCGGATTAAGGCTGTGCTTCGCCGTCGTTTACCCGAAATGTCGGATGAAATTCTTGAGATGGGTGGATTGAGACTTGATCCAACGACACACAGGGTGCATGTTTACGCCAGTGATGCACCAGAAAAACTGTCAGAAATTACATTGGGTCCCACGGAATTTCGTCTGTTACATTTTCTGATGGCATACAAAGAGCGTGTACACACACGCTCACAACTGCTTGATCGAGTCTGGGGTGATCATGTCTTTATCGAGGACAGAACAGTCGATGTTCATATCCGCAGGCTGCGAAAAATTCTTGAAACGGCAGGTAAAGAGAATTTGGTACAAACAGTGCGGGGAACTGGTTACCGGTTTTCAGTTGAGTGCAACGAAGAAAATGTAGAGTAATAGCGCTTATAAACCAAACACACAGACTTTTCAGCCAAACAGTGTTGATTATCTGCCAGTAAACAACGTCAGAATATAAATTTGCTCCACGCGCCCGGTGCCGTAATACCCTGTGGCAAGCCCACGGGGAAACGCAAGTTGAAAATCCCTTCCCATTCATCCATTCCTATTTTCATGTTTTCATGTTCTCATGTTTCCCAGAATTGATCACGTAACAATTCCGCAATAGTTCCGTAGTAGTTCTGCAATAGCGCCGTCATATGCCGCGCATATAATCATTCAAGTACTGTAAAGCCATACTCGGTGACAAACCGGGGACCGGAAAATCCAGGGTCTGCAAGGGTAATTAGAATAAATTTTTGAACGCAGATAGCCAGACTGCCTGTACATATCGTCGTATAAGAATTTTTTTATTACATTATGGAGAATCAAATGTTTAAGAAAAGAACACTTACTTTTCTAGTTTCCGGAGCACTCATGGCCATGGCCAGCACCACGCAAGCTATTGCAGCGGCCACCAGTTTTGATAATTTTACAGCCTTACCTGGCAATGTGGCTGCTGGCTCCTTACCGGAAACCAGTCCATTCCAACTCGCCAATCCAAACTGGACCCAAGTTTCAATCGCTAACCGTACCAACCAGTTAAGCCAAGGTCAAGCCAATAGCGGCAACTGGGACATGATTGATGCTAACGAGACTGGGGGCGATGCAGGCCGTTACCTGTTTATGCCGTTTGAAACAAGTACCGCAGGTGTTCAGCGCATTGATTTGCTGAATTCCGATTATAATACTCGCACCGTAACGCTCGTTGCACCGGGTACACAAGGATTCGTTTCAGGCGATGCCTCCCGCTGGACACCCTGGGGCAGCTACCTGACCGCCGAGGAATCGTGGGGCGCCAATAGTACCAAAGGCCGCTTGTTCGAACTGACCAACCCAGTTACTGCAACCGGCACAGGCGATTCAAATTTCGTACAACGCGCTGTCATTCCACACGTGTCACATGAAGGTCTGGCGTTCGACACTAACAATAACTTGTACTTCATCGACGAATTTAACGGCGGCAGCATCTACAAGTATGTCTCGGCTAATCCGAATGCAGTCAACGGCGATGATTATTTTGCCGCTGGTCAAACCTTCGCGCTGCTGGTCAACGGCGGCAACAATGCCGATGCAACGGGCGCATTCACCTGGGAAGCGATAACGGATGCCACCGGCGGCGCGCTACCCAGTTCCGTTCTCGCCAGTGACGGCCTCATCGATGGGCGCTTGTCTGCCGACAATGTCCTGGCAACCAACTACCAGCGTCCGGAAGATCTGGAGATCAAGACGTTGAACAATGGCGACCAGATCCTGTTCGTCGCGACCACGACCACGGACGAAGTTTATTCCTTCAATCTTGCCAGCAACACCGCCAACCTGTTCGTCAATTCATCGACTATTGATCAGGCCACTGGCTTGGCCGTGGGTGGTGTGTTCAACAATCCGGACAATCTGGCTATTGATGCCGAGGGCAACATTTACATCGTTGAGGACCAGCCTGGCGGTCAAGCTGACATCTGGTTTGCCTGGGATGCCAATAACGATGGCGTGGCCGAGTCCGTTGGCCGCTGGGCTTCCTTGTCCACCGAGGGCGCCGAACCGACGGGGCT
>Ga0154020_10009207_pt1 | contig 11372 bp, 5 predicted proteins | sample Klosneuvirus_201_FD_109709 | JGI IMG/M metagenome (GOLD analysis project Ga0154020, IMG submission 109709) | Active sludge microbial communities from wastewater, Klosterneuburg, Austria - Klosneuvirus_20160825_MG | ecosystem: Engineered > WWTP > Aerobic digester > Activated sludge | place... | reverse complement strand
TGGTGAAAGCGTCTGGGGGCTGGCCGGAGCGCCGCAGTCCCCGGGGATGACGAAGGTGGCCAGGGCCGAGGAAGACGTCAGCTCCGGGTTGCACGCCGCGTGCGCCAGAACCTGCCAGTGATACGTGCCTCCCGCAGCGAGGCCGCTCGCCGCGTAGGAAGGGCTCTTCAGGCCCTCGGCCACGAGCGTCGGAGACGGCCCGGTCCCGAGGTAGAGGTCGAAGGCGCCCGAATCGGCGGGCGCGTCCCACGTCAAGAGCGCTGTCGCGCCCGTCGTCGAAGGTGGCTTCGGCGTGGGAGGCGAGGGCGCCGAGCAAGGCTTCGCGACCCTGAATCGGCGGATGGGACCACGCGTCCCCGTATCACCCGGACAGTACGGATCGTTCCGGGACGAGACTCGCCAGTAGTACGTCGCGCCAGGCGTCAGGCCGGTGACGACCGCAGACGACGCCGTGACGCCCGCCTGGGCCACGAGCGTCGGAGGGAACGCCGTATCGACCACGACGTCGTACCCCACCGCTCCCTTGGACTGCGCCCAGCCGAGATTCACAGCCGCCTCGGTGACCTCGGCGTCATCCTCGGGAAACGTCGGACCGAACGGGCCGCCGCCGTTGCAGGCGTTGATGACGCGGATCCGGTTGTTCCCCGTGTCAGAGAGATAGATGGCACCGGATTTATCGACAGCGAGCCCCCCTACCGCCGAGGAGAAGACGGCCCCGGTCGCCGGGCCCCCGTCGCCACCGAAGCCTGTGGCGACACCTCCTGCGAGCACCGTGGTCTTCCCGGTCCCCGGGTCGAGCCGGAGAATCTGCTTGTTGTAGCCACTTCGTGAATCGTCGAAGAGGATCTTCCCGTCCGAAAGAGCCGCCAGGCTGGTAGGAGAAACCGCGACGGATCCAGTCTTTATCCTCTCTGCGAGACCAGACTGCGGGTCAAACCTGTGAATGACTCCTTGACCGTAGTCGTAGGTGGAACCCGCAGGAATGAGCACACGCCCCGTGGTGTCCAGGGCGATGTCAAAAATGCCGTCGAGCCGGACGAGCCGGCCGGGCCCTTCTGCGACGCCCCGGCCGGCGACCGTGGAAATGATTCCCGTGCTCGCGGAAACACGGCGGATCCGGTCGTTTTCCGAGTCGGCGATATAGAGGGTTCCGGCGCCATCGACCGCTACCCCGGAGGAGGAGAGGCCGGCACGCGTCGCCGGCCCACCATCGCCGGCGAAGGCGTGTTCGATGCCAGGGCCTCCGGCAATCGTGGAGATGATCCCGGTAGACGCAGCCACGTACCGGACGCCGGAGCTGGTTCCGACGTACAGGTTGCCGGCGGCATCCACGGCCACACCCTTGAGATTCAGCCCGGCCAGGGTCGCCGGCCCGCCATCGGCACCACTCCAGTCCTTTCCGCCGCCGGCAACGGTAGTGATTGCTCCCGTGGTAGCCGTCACTTTCCGAATCCTCGAATTTGCCGCGAGGTAGAGATTACCAGCCTCATCGACCGCGAGCCCTGAGGAGGTCCTTCCTATCGAAGCCAGTATCGCGGGCCCGCCGTCGCCCGAATCGAATTCGCCCGAATCATCGGCTGCCTCGCCGTTGCCCGCCACCGTCGTGATCACGCCCCTCTTGTCCACACGTCTTACCCTGGCTTTCGAGTAGATGTACAGGTTGTCCGACCGGTCGATGGCGAGACTGTTGGGGTAGCAAAGGCCTGCACCTGTGGCCGGGCCTCCGTCACCGACGTCATTCGAGCCGGTGCAGGATCGCTCGCCTCCGGCGTATGTCGTGATGATCCCGCTGGTGGCGTCGACCCTGCGCACCGAGTTTCCAACCGCGTCAGCAACATAGAGATTGCCTTTGGAATCCACAGAAACGGCATCCGCCGCCAGTTTGGCGGCCGTCGCAGGACCTCCATCACCATTTCCAGGGCTGGTGAATCCTACGCCAGCCACGGTGGAGATGACCCCTGTAGCGGCATCGACCCGTCTCACCCTGTAGCCGGAGGCAACATAGACTGAGCCACCCGTGTCCAGAGCCACCGTACTTGGCCGGATGACATCCGCAGCGGTCGCTGGCCCACCATCTCCGCTGAAGGCCTCTGGGCCCACTAACGACGAGATCACGCCGGTTTTCACGTCGATCTTGCGGAGCCGACTGCCGTTCCCGAGGTAGAGGGTTCCTTCCGCAGGATCGAATGCCAATGGACAGGGACACACGATCTTCGCGTTCATGGCCTGCCCGCCGTCCCCGGCAATCCCGCTCCAATCTCCGACGGCCACCGTCTCGATCCGTCCGCTCCCTGATCTGACCCGCAGAATCCGATCCCCGCGAGTCGGCGATTCATCTGAAACGAACACGTCATTCGATGGGCTGACCGCAAGGCCGTTCGGCCTTGAGAGGTGCGCCAGCGTCGCAGCGCCTCCGTCTCCGTCGAATCCGTCCGTGCCAACTCCCGCAACCCTCTTGATAAGACCGGTCGACCGGTCGATGCGCCGTACAACATGGTTTCCCGTGTCGCTGAAGAGGATGTTCCCGGCCTCATCGAGGGCGAGCCGCGTTGGCCCGTTCAGGGTGGCAGCCGTAGCGGGGCCGTCATCGCCGGACAGGCGCACCGTGGACCCAGCGATCAGAACACGCTTGTAGTCCAGGCAAAACGGGTAACCCTGACCACCGGGATACAGATACGGAGAGTCCTTGAAAATGCGGGAATGGTCACCAGTGTCCGCCTGCCGACCGTAGTAGACCTCGCCGGAGGCCGAAACGGTCACACTCCCGCCCACGCCCGAGGAAACGCAAAGGCTCGAGGAGACCGTCGGCAGCGAGGCGGTCGAATCGATCACCCAGAGCCAAGTGCCATCAACCACATAGACACGACCTCGGCCGTCGAGCGCAAGGGCGCCGGGGCCGGATAGGCTGAACTGCGTAGCGGGCAGCCCGATCGCCTGGTTCCCGGTCCCGTTGCTGATGCCGGTGCCTGCGAACCGCGAGATTATTCCAGTCGCTGCATCGATTCGCCGTACGTTGTCGGAGTCGGTAAGGAAGATGTTCCCTGAGCCGTCGATTGCCAGGCCGTTGACATAGGCAAGACCAGCACTCGTCGCAGGTCCGCCGTCGCCGGAGTACGGCAGATGCCCCGTTCCGGCGATCGTTGTCACAGTTCCCGCTGGCAGGCTGATCTTGCGCACGCGGCACTGAGAGAAGCCCTCTACAACGACGACATCTCCTCGCGAATCGATGGCGATCCACGTTGGGTAGCTGAGAGTCGCGACCGACGTGATGACGCCGGTCTTCACATCGACCCTCCGGATTCGCTGGCTGACGGTGTCCGCGATGTAGACGTTGCCGTCGCGGTCCACTGCTATGTCCTGCGGGGAGTTCAGCTTGGCCTGCGTGGCAGGGCCGCCGTCGCCCGAGAATCCCGCCACCCGGGTTCCGGCCACAGTCCGGATGGTTCCGGCCGTCAGGTCGATCTTTCTGACGACGTGGTTGGCCTTTTCGGCGATGTAGAGCGTACCGTCCGGGCCGAGCTTGATGCCGCCCACATAGCCCAACCCCATGCGGAGAACCGCGGCTGTTGCGGGGCCCTCGTCCGGCTCGCTTCCGCCACCCGCCACGGTGAAGATCGACTGCGCAATGACAGCCGGAGCACCCAGCAGCAAGAGGAGGAGAGCAGGTACGATCCCCTGCTGTAAGGTAGAACTGTTGGCGCTCATCTCAGGCCTGATCGCCGGCAAAGACCCTGGCTGGTGTCATTCATGAGGCCTCCGAGTTGGGTGAGTGGCAGTCTACCGCGGCGCGGCCCGCGGGCCTGCCAAGAACCTCGTGCTGAGGCCGTAGCTCGGCGGAGTTGACGCGCAACCAGGCCGATCGGACCGTCTACTGCAGCAGCCGGCGTATAGCCGGGGAAGCCAGTGACGGAAGCGGCCGGCTCGGCCCTACCTTCATGCGCCACGCACGATGAGCCTGCTGGGCCCCGGTGAGCAGCTGGGGATCCCGCCGTTCCTCGGTCAGATAGCGGGTGGCCAGGAGGATCGCACGCAGGAGGTCGGGCTGTGGAGCCGCCGGGTCGGCGCGTCGGGCCGCTTCCATCGCCTCGATGGAGGCGGTCCAGTCGCGCTGGAGGCTGGTCTCGATCGCCCGCTCGAGGTAGCCATCACGGAGTGCGGGCAACGCGAGCTTCGCCCATGCGGCGCGGACCGCCGCCAGCCGCGCCTCGACTCCGGGGGGGCTTCCGGTCCGTTTTCCCGCCTCGAGCGCGGCGGCCGCCGTCTTGCGTTGTTCCTGGAGAAGGGGCCGCACCACGGAAGGTAGGTCTGCGCGGGCGAGCCACGAATCGACATCTCGCATGAAGAAGCGGATGCCATCCGCGGCGACCAGGGCCGCGGCACCGGAATCAGTCCCGGGGCCGCCCCGGAGCGGACCCGCCGAGGGGATGGACGGAACGTCGGGGACCAGCGTGGGTGACGGGAGTGGCGGAAGCGTGGACGTCGGTGCCGCGACGACAGTCGGGCTCGGTTCGGGCCGGACGATCATCGGGGGCTTCGTCGGAAGCGCGGGGGCCACGCTCAGCCGTTCCTCGAGCACCTTTCGGCGCCGGACGAGGTCCTTGTAGACCGCGGGCCAGCGCTTGACGACGGCCTGGCGCTCGGACTCCTCGAAATTGATCAACGCCTTCTCGTCGTCGCCGAGCTCCATGAGCGCGACGCCCAGCCAGTAGTACGGATCGTACTGACTGACGATGAACCGCGTCTGACTTCCCTGCTGCTCGTTCGCCTCGACGGCACCGCTGGCCAGTGCCTTCTGGAGGAGGTTGATCCCTTCCTGGTAGCGCTTCTTCTCGATCAGGCCGACCGCGTCGCGGTAGTTGTCGGCCGCGTCCTGGTCGCGGCGGTCGGCGAGAGCGGGCGACACGGCCACGAGACCGATGAGGAGAAGGCCGGCGAGCGGCCGCGCGCGATGCGGCGCGTCGAGCCTGATGTGCGCACGACCCACCGGGCGAGTCTACGTCGAAGCAGCCTCGACCCGCACGCGGAGCGCGCCCGCCCGCTCCGCGATAAGATGGGCTTTCAAATCGATGGGTGACCTCATGACGCCGACCGGGGCGGAGCTTCCCGAGCAGATCGGTCCCTACCGGCCCGCCGGGAGGCTCGGTGAAGGCGGCATGGGCGTGGTCTACCGCGCCTTCCACGTCGACGCTCCTTCCCGGATGGTCGCGCTCAAGGTCGTCCGATCGGGGCTCGCCCCGTCCTCGGACGCCGACCGTCGATTCGAGCGAGAAGCGCGGATCCTGGAGAGCCTCCGTCATCCCAACATCGTCTCGCTCCTCGAGATCGGCCTGTACGGGACGTCGCGCTACGTGGCCATGGAGCTCCTGGACGGCTACCCGCTGTCGCACGTCGCGGGCCGCCCGTACACGGAAATCGTTCCGCTCCTCATCCAGCTCTCCCTGGGCCTCGAATACCTGGCAGCCAGGTCCATCGTCCACCGCGATCTCTCGCCGGGCAACGTCCTCGTGGTGACGACCGGGGCGCAGCCGGTGGTGAAGGTGCTGGACTTCGGCATCGCCAAGAACCTCGACGCGAGAGAGACGATCCACGACTTCACCCGCACCGGTGTCCTGGTGGGCAAGCCCGCCTACTGGTCACCCGAGCTCCTCGGCATGCTCGAGGAAGGTGAGGAGCTCGACTGGCGCAGCGACGTCTACAGTCTGGGCGTCATCTTCTACTTCCTCCTGGCCAAGCGCCTGCCGTTCAAGGCCGACTCCCCGTTCACCTACGCATCGGCGCATCTGAACGTGCTCCCGGAGCCCGTCGACGCGGCCGAAGGCTGCCCGCCCTTGCCAGAGAGCCTGGCCGCGCTCGTGATGAAGATGCTGGAGAAGAGCCGCGACGACAGGCCCGCGAGCTATCGCGAGATCCTCGAGGTCCTCGCGAGCGTCCTTCCGGAAGATCGGAGGCCCGTTCTTCCCCCGGAACCCGACAGGCTGGGCGCGCAGCCGGGCGAGGGGCCCTCGGCCCGGACGAAACGGTGGCGGAAGCGCGACCTCGCGGAGCAGGCCCCGCCGGGCGCCGCCCTGGAAGATCTGTCTGGACGAGCCGCGGTTCCCGCACCACCTTCCTCCCGTCGATTGCTCAGGGTCACGGCGGGCGGCGTTGCGCTGGCAGCCGCGATCACCGCCGTCGTGGTGCTGCGACCAGGGCGCGAAGGGCGTGTCGCCCCGGCACCACAGCCGCCCATCCTGGAGTCGTCGAAGGAAGGCCTGCTGACCATCCAGGCCTTGCCCTGGGCGCGCGTGGTGTCGGTCATCGAGGAAGGGACCGGCCGCCGGATGCCGGTGCCTCCCGATCTGACCACACCGGCCATGCTCCGGCTGCCCGCGGGCCGCTGGATCGTGGAGCTGGAACCGCCCGGCGAGGGCAAGCACCGGAGCCCGGTCGTCGAGGTGCAGGCCGGTTCGGTACAGCACCATGTCGAGGCGTTCGAGACTCCTCGTGAAGCGCGGCTCCGTCTCGACTGACAGATCCCCGGCGAAGGAGGAGAAAGAGATGAGGAAGCGTGGTCCCCGTGTCGCGTTGATCGCGTCGGTTGCCCTGATGACGGTCTTCCCCGTGGTCGAGGCGCAGTTCGAGGCGCCGCTGGTCTCGAAGATCCAGCTCAACTTCGCGAACCCAGGGGGAAAATCGCTCGCCATGGGCGGGGCGTTCGTCTCCCTCGCAGACGACGCGACGGCCGCCTTCTCGAATCCGGCCGGGATCGTCGACCAGAACAAGTGGACGGCGGGACTGAGCGGCAAGACCTTCGAGTTCCGGCCGGAGCTGCGGACCGGCAACTTCTACCAGGACCCGAACGCGGCGGGCTTTTCGCTCGATGGCGTCGACACGTACCACCCCACCGACCGCGTCACGGACCTGGAGTACGTCTCCGTGGCCGGTCCGATCACCAAGAACATCTCGGTGGCCGTCTACCGTGCGGTGAACCTGCGCTACAGCGTGGACTCGTCGAAGGACCCGAGCAGCCCGCTCGGCGACTACAGGCTGTTCTCGATCGTGGTCGGCGGCAGCTCCGACCTGAGCTGGTCGGTGGACGAGCAGGGCGCCGTGGACCTCGGCAACGAGGCCTATGGAGCATCGATCGGAGCGCGCTTCGGGGCGATCTCGGTGGGGGCCGGTGTCACGCTGAACCGTCTGAAGTTCGACCTGACGGGCGGCGCCGCGGGGCCGCGCCACCTCTTCGTCGTCAATCGGGGCGTGGCGGGTCGCGAGCTCAGCGTGGAGCTTGGGGCGGAGGTCACCTCCCCCACCAGACTGGGATGGAGCGTGGGGGCACGCTGGGAGGTGAACGAGCGGTACAGGGTCAACGTCGGGGCGGTGTACCGGCGCTCCCCGAGCTTCGACGTCGACTACACGGCCCGCTACAGCGGCGGGATCGGATCGTTCTCGTGCGAGGGGGGCTCGGACACGGTCGGGGATCCCACGCTCTGTGGGACCTTCAAGCTACCGGACGACTACTCGATCGGTGTCTCGATCGCCCCGACGAAGAACCTGACCGTGGCCATCGATCTCCAGCGGATCCGATACTCGGAGCTCAACGAATCGTACGTGGCGTTCTTCGCCTACAGGGGCTGCCAGGACTCCCTCGCGCCGTCGAGCTGCTCCTTCGGGACGAGCACCCGGGCACTGGCCGGCGGCGAGTCGGACGACGCCACGATCCCGCGGGTCGGCGCCGAGCTGAAGGTCCCGCTGGCTCGGACGTCGGACCTCTTCATTCGGGGCGGCTATTACCGGGAGCCGGCGCACGGGACACGCGTGTCGCTCTTTCCGGACGCGAACAGCGACCGCGTGCGCGACGGAGAGACTCCCGTCGAGATCCGGACACCCGTCTTCAGCGAGGCGCACCGGGTGGCCTACGACGGCGGCAGCAGCGAAGACCATGTCGCCTTCGGTCTGGGCGCTTCGGTCGGCTCGCTCTCCATCGACCTCGGCGCCGACATCGGCAGCACGAATCGGTTCGTCGTCCTGTCGGCGTTCTACCGCTTCCCCTGACGCCGCCGCCAGCGGCGCTAGACTCGTGGCAAGAGGAGACTCGTTGGGCGAGATCATCGAAGGAAAGTACGAAGTCCTCGAGAAGCTAGCCGAAGGCGGCATGGGGGCGGTCTACAAGGTCCGCCACATCCACCTCGACAAGATCCAGGTCATCAAGACCATCCGGTCGGAGTATCAGGCGGACGAGGAGACGCGTCAGCGCTTCCTGCGGGAAGCCCGTATGGCGACCGGTCTCAACCACCCGAACATCGCCTCGATGCTCGATTTCTCGGTCCGGGCCGACCTGACGGCGTACATGGTGATGGAGTTCGTCAGCGGCCACACGGTGGCCCAGCTCGACGCTCAGCTCCCCGTCCGTGCCGTGGTGGACATCGGCCGCCAGTGTCTCGCGGCCCTCGGGTATCTCCACCGGAAAGGGATCGTCCACCGCGACATCTCACCGCAGAACCTCATGCTGACGCGGGACGAGACGGGCTCGCTCGTCGTCAAGCTGATCGACCTCGGCGTGGCGAAGAACCTCAATGACGAAGGCTTCACCGCGACGGGCGTCTTCGTCGGAAAGCTGCGGTACTGCTCGCCCGAGCAGCTGGGTGCGCTGGCCCATGGCGAGCGGCTGGACGGCCGCGGCGATCTCTATTCTCTCGGCTGCGTCCTCTACCTGATGCTCACGGGCCGGACGGCCGTGGACGGGGAGAGCCTTCAGACCTTCATCGCCGCTCATCTGCGGAAGGCCCCGCTTTCCTTCGAGGAGAGCGACCCGACAGGACGGGTCCCGCAGGCTCTTCGCGATGTCGTGATGCGGGCGCTGAAGAAGAAGCGGACGGAGCGCTGGCCGACCGCCCAGGCGTTCGCGGACGCTCTCGCGGCCGTGGAACGCGAGCTGCCACCAGATCCTCCGGCCGAGGTCGATCGTCTCCACGAGCTGTCGGCGACGATTGCGTGGACGGAGGTCACGCCGTCGCGAGGCCGCCCGGCCGCGGAGCCGGAGCCGGCGGCCGTCAGCGAGATGTCGACGACGATCGAGGTGCCCGAGACGAGCCCGCTGCGCAGCCAGAGGAAGCTGGCACTGCACAAGCCGGGGCCTTCCCCGTCGTGGCCGCCGCCCCGCGCACCGCACGTTCAGGCGGCGCCACGATCGTCGCCGACGAAGCCGTCGCCGACCCACACCGCCGAGCCGCCACCTCGCAACCACGCTGTCCTGCTGGGCGCCGCAGCGCTCGTCGTGATCCTGGCGGGGGTCTTCGGCGCGTTGAAGGTCTGGCCGATGCTGAAAGCGCGGGGTGCGCCGGCCGTACCCGCCTCCACAGTCTCCACAGTCTCCACAGTGTCGTCCGGCCACCTCACCATCGTCGCTATGCCCTGGGCGCAGGTCGTCGGGATCAAACCGCTCGACAGCGGTCCGGACGTGAAGATCGAGACCACCTATACGCCACGGCGCCTCGACCTCCCACCGGGGCGCTATGCGATCCGCCTTCTCGGCCCCGGCGGCAGTCCTGAGATCGAGCTTCGAGCGACGGTCCTTTCGGACCAGGAGGCGCGCATCTTCGCCGAAATCCCTGGATACGATCTCGAGGCCGCGGTACGAAGCTATGCGCCCTGACGCCCGCGCGGCGCTCTTCTTCCCTTTGACCCAGGTCGCCTGGTTGGCAGCCGTCGCCCTCGTGGCGGTGTTCCCGGCGCTCGCCTACACGCCCGGCCAGGCGGCGTACAAGGAGGGGGAGCTCGCCTACCAGGCGGGGAAGTACGCGGTGTCCGTAGAGAAGCTGAACGTCGCCATCCAGGAGGATCCGTTGGAGGGGCTCGCCAGGTTCCGGTTCAAGGGCCTGAACCAGGAGGACTACTTCCCCCACTTCTACCTCGGCCAGTCGCTGAAGGCGCTCGGGCGGGGAGACGAGGCCTTGAGGTCCCTACGCGAATCGAAGCGCCAGGGTGCCATCGCCCAGCGTGCGGCCCTGATCCGCCTGCTCGATCGCTCGATCCTCGCGCTGGAAGCCGAGGCACCCCGGGCGCCGTCGCCCACCCCCAAGGTCGTCGCCCCGGTCGAGGAGCCGACCGCTGTTCCGCCCATGGCGCTCGCTCCGGCAACGCCCAAGGCCGTTGTTTCGACGGCGGCTCCGCCAACGCCCACGCCCGTCCCCGCCACGCGACGGAAGGACGCCACCCCGAGCCCGGTGACGCCGACTGCACCCAGCCCGGAGCCGGAGGCTTCCGCCGATCCGGTGCCGATCGCCAGGGAAGGGCTCCGGCTCTACCTCAAGGGCGACTACGAAGGTGCCGCTCGCATCCTCGAAGGGATCCGGGAGAAGAGCGCGCTGGCGCGGTTGTTCCTTTCCTACGCGCTCGCCGGGAGCTATCTGGAGGGGGGAGGCAAGGTGCCCGCGACGCTCGAGCGGGCTCGCGCCGAGCACAAGCTGGCGCGGGCCGCGGGAATCCGGGAGGCGCGGGAAGAGGACCTGTCCCCGTCGATCCGGGCGCTCTTCAAGGAGAGGTGACGCGCTCCGTGCGGACGGCCGGGTGGAGGCTCGCGGTTTCGACCAGCCTGCTGCCGCTCGTCGTGGCCTCTTCAGCGTGCTTCGGCGAACTGCCGAACCCTCTCTTCTGGGCGTCGGAGGCCGAATTCCGCAAGGTCGTCGACGACGGTCAGTTCGACCCCCATCTCGAGCTCCACCTCCTCCAGTACGCTTCCGACCCCCGCTGGGCCGCGGACTGGGCGGCGAATCGGTATTCGGGCAACGGCCTCTTCGGGGAGTACGGCTCCACGACGGCCCGGGCCCTCTTCGTGAACAGCCAGATCGCTCTCAACCTCTTCCCGCTCGAGAGGTTGCAGATCCGCTACGAACGTCGGGACTACCAGGACGGCCGCTTCGACCTGACCGACCAGCGTCTGGACGTCCTCTGGTATCCCGGGCCCGGATGGGCGGTCTTGATCTCCGGCTGGCCGACCCATCTGAAGGACCAGGCGTCGGCGGGTCTCGGGCTCCGGATCGGGGCGCCGAAGAGCCGGCACGGCCTCGTCCTCCGGGTCGTCAACGATCGTTTCATCTGGAACGAGAAGACCGAGGAAAGCGTCCGTTTCGCGAGCGCGCCCGTGCGGCTGCAGGCCGACGGCTTCCTCGAGAGCGGCAGGTGGCGCGTCCACGGATCCGTCGACTACGGGCTCCGGTACGAGGCCGTCGACGGTGCGGGCCTCTCCACGGAAGGCTCACAGCGCTTCGCGGACGTGGGCGCGGCGTACCGATCCGGCGACTGGGAAGCGGGAGCGCGCGTGACGGCGGCCTCGCGCCGGAGGCGGCAGGCCGACGAGGCCGGTTCCGTCCACGAGCTGGATCGATCCTGGG
>Ga0154020_10009206_pt1 | contig 11373 bp, 11 predicted proteins | sample Klosneuvirus_201_FD_109709 | JGI IMG/M metagenome (GOLD analysis project Ga0154020, IMG submission 109709) | Active sludge microbial communities from wastewater, Klosterneuburg, Austria - Klosneuvirus_20160825_MG | ecosystem: Engineered > WWTP > Aerobic digester > Activated sludge | place... | reverse complement strand
GTGTAGCGCCGCGGCGGACCGAGCCACCCGCGCAGCCTGTCGAGCGGCGTGGGCGCGCGAACGTCGGGGACCTCGTCGGCCTCGCTCACGCCGGTACTGTAGCGCCGGTCAGGAGCCGAGCTGTCGGGTCACGAATCGAGTCGTATCACGTCGTCGGAGTCGCTCGACGCGAGACGTCCGACCGCCTCGTTCAAGCGGTAGCGCCACGCGTCGTCGAGCATCTCGCCGACGGCGAGCGCGTTCCGGATCGCCTCTGCGTCGGCCGTGCGCAACGCGCGCAGCATCGCGTGCACGCGGACGTCGTCGAGCTGGCCGACGAGCTCGGCGAGCTTCTCGCGCGACTCGACGTAGGCGGCGATGTGAAGCAGATCGATCTCGCCGGGGATGCTGTCGATGACAGCTTTGATCGTGGGCGCGGACAGATAGTCGACGAAGCGCGCCATCGTCACGAAGTCGCGCGCGCCGACGAGCACCTGCGCGACGGCGACGATGCGCGGCGCCGGGATCGCGGCCACGACCTCGCCCGCGCTGCGCGGATCGATCATCGCCGACACCTGCGCGAGGAACGCGTCTGGCATGCGCAGCGCGATCTCGAGCGCGTGGTGCGGCGAGAGCAAGCCCGCGATGCGCGCGCACAGCATCGCGCCGAACACCTTCTCGCCGACGCGCGCGACGAGCCCGACCGGCAGCAGCCGCGATCCGGTCGCGACGCGCGAGAGAACGGGCCGCGCGTCGTCGAACAGGCGCGCCGAGATGGCCTCGCGCAGTGCGTGGAGATCGGACGCGTGCAGCGCGTCGACGAACGCGAGCTCGTCGATGCCGCGCCCGAGCGTGCGCGCGAGCTTCACCTGCTCGCCGTGGCGGAGGACCTCGGTCATCCGAACAGCACCTTGCGCAGCGCGCCGCGCAGCACGCGAGGCACGTGCTCCATCGCGGCGTCGATCGCATCCTCGAGCACCGCGCGTTGTCGCTCGCGCGCGTGCCGGACCGCCGCTACCAGCGCCACTTGCTGATCGGGCGCGAGGCGCTCGAGGCCCGGGAGAGTCACGTCGGTCATCGGGCTGTATGTACCAAAGCCCGCGCCCTCTCGGGGTAGCCTGGCCGCCATGCAGCAGCCCGGGGAGACCGACCTCTATACGCGGCTCGCCCCGTTCTACGACTGGATGTCGCGCGGCCTCCTCGCGCCGTTCGGTGGGGACACGCGGTTTCGCGCCGATGTCGTCGACGCATGGAGCATTCGCGCCGGCGATCGGATCCTCGAGCTGGGTTGCGGCACGGGGCTCATGACCCGACAGCTGCTCGATCGCGGCGCGCTGGTGACCTGCGTCGATCGCTCCCCGCCGATGCTCGAGCGCGCTCGCAAGCGCGCACCGGAAGCGACGTTCGTCGAGCACGACGTCCCCACGTTCGCGCCGAGCGGCTCCTACGATCGCGTGATCCTCAGCTACATCCTGCACGAGCTGGATCGCGACGCGCGCCGAGTAACGCTCGCGATGGCGCGCGATGCCCTCGCACCCGGCGGCCTCGTCGGCGTCGTCGACTTCGATGACAGCGCGCGCGAGCCGGTGCGCACGCTGATCGATCTGTATCTGCGCGTCGCGGAGCCGCCGTCCGCGCGCGAGTGGGCACGCGATGGCTTCCGCAGCGAGATCACAGCGGCAGGTCTACGCGTCGTGCGCAGCGACGCCATCGGCTGGGGCACCGCACGCGCCGGGCTGCTCGCGCCGGTCTAGATCACAGCTCGGGATCGACGCCGCCCTTGAGGTAGGCGACCGTATCGACCAAGGTCAGCTGCGGATCGCGCGCCGCGAAGCCGAGCTCGGCCTCTGCTTTGCGCGAGTCGATCCACCAGAAGTGCTCGGACATCTCGACGGAGATGCGATCGATCGGCGGCTCCTTGCCGCGATGGCGATACAGCTCTTCGACGAGCGACGCGCCCCACTTCGACAACTTCGACGGCAGCTTGATCCGCGGCGGCGCCTTCTTCGTGATGCGCCCGAGGCGTCCGAAGAACTCCTTCATCGTCCAGTTCGGTCCGCCGAGCAGATAGCGCTCGCCGGGACGGCCCTGCGTGAGCGCGTTCGCCGTCGCGACCGCGGCATCGCGCGCGTCGACGAAGTTGATCCCGCCATCGGGCAGCGTCGGGATCTGGCCCTTCATGAACTTGCGCACGTCGCCCGTCGACGACAGCCGGCGATCGCCGGGACCGAGGAGCAACGAGGGATTCACCGCGATGACCTCGATGCCGAGGCGCTCGCCGTGCTCGAACGCGAGGCGCTCTTGGTAGATCTTGCTCGCGTAGTACGGCCAGCCCGCGACGATCTCTTCGGCGTACGGCGCCGTCTCGTCGATGATCTCTTCGTCCTTCGAGACGCCGATGGTCCCGCTCGTCGACGCGAGGACCATGCGCTTGACGCCGGCGGCGGCCATCTTCTCGAAGACACGCCGCGTACCGTCGACATGGAGGCGCATCATGCGCTGCGCGTCGTCCGGATCGCGCGACACCGCGCCCGCGAGGTGAAACACCGCGTCGCAACCGACGAGCGCCTGCTCGAGCTCGGGGCCGCTCAGCACGTCACCGCGGATGTGCTCGACGCCGTCGACCACGGAGCGCGAACGTGCGAGCCCGCGAACGGTGTGGCCCTGCTCGACGAGAACACGGCACAAGTGCTCGCCCAAAAAGCCGGTGGCTCCGGTGACGAGCACCGTGCTCATGTGTAGTCCTCGTCGGCCGTCGCGTAGTCCTCGGGCGCGATCATGCTGGCCTTGCACGGCGCGATCGCGGGGATGGTGCGGTGAACACGGAGACCGAAGCGCGGCGCGGCCGCGATGGCCGGCACATCGGAGGCCGGGCGAACCGACTCCCCGACGCGAGCGCCCGAGACGCGAAACGAGAGCTTCGTGCGGCCCGGCAGCGTCGTCGCGACGCTCGCATTCGTGGCGCTCGTCGCCTGCGCGGCGATGATCGCCGGCTCGTCCTTCTTCATCATGTCGATGCCTCGTCCTCGGTCACAGTCTCACCCCGCTCCGCGAGCCACTCCGCCATCGGCGTCGTTCCCGCGTCGCCCAGTGTCCACGCTTGGTCTCTCGGTGCCAGTCGGCGAATGACGCCTTCCACGTGATACGTGATCGCGCGGTACTGCTCGCTGCGCGAGCGCTCGCCGCCCAGCCGAGCGACGTCCTCGTACGACAGGTACGGCCCGACATACGCGGCCACGCGCTCGCCGCGCTTGGGCAGGTAGCGCCCCTTCGGCATCGCGTCGTGCGTGCCCGACAAGTACATCGGCAGGATGCCGCACTTGTTGGTCATCGCGAGGTAGCCGAGCGAGGGCTTGAAGTCCGTCATCACGCCCGTGTCGGAGCGCGTGCCCTCGGGGAAGATCAGCAGGATGTAGCCGTTCTTGATCACGTCGCCCGCCAGGCGGAGCGATTCGCGGAGCGATCCGTGGCGCTCCATCGGCACGACGTTCGTGAAGTTCTCGAAGTACATCCGGCGCACCGGATCCTCGAAGAAGTAGTCCTTCGCGCCGAGCGCGACGAGCGCATCACCCTGCTCGCCCAGCGCGTACTTCACGAGCCCCGTATCGAGGTGACTCGCGTGGTTCGCGGCGACGATGTATCCGCCGAACGGAGGCACCTGGCCACCGCCGTAGATGTTCGTCTCGAGGACGCGCTCGTACAGCGCGCGCATGCCGCCGCGCAGCGCACGGCGACCGAGCGACACGAGCGGCGCGGGGACGTCGATGTCATCGTCCAGCGCATCCCGATCCTTGTCGCCCGACTTCATCTTCTTGGGGACACGCGACTGCTGATCCTGCTTCGCACCGACGCGCGCGACGAGCTTCTCGACGTCGGCCACGGTCTCGAGCCCCGTGAGCTCCTGTGGATCGGGCAAGTTCACGCCCGCTGCTTCGATCGCCACGGCGAGCTCGGTGAACATCAGCGAATCGAAGCCCAGCTCCTCGAGCCGAGTCTCGCTGTTGATCGCCATGCCCTTCTTCTGCGAGACGTTCGCGAGCATCTCGATCACCCACGACGACGCCGACGAGCCTGCCACCTGGTGTTGCTTGGCTTCGAGGCCGGTCTTCGCCGCCTTCTCGATGCGCTCGATCTCCTTGATCACCTCGCGGCGCTTCGGCTTGCGCGACGCGGTCTTCGGCAGCTCGAGGTCGGTCAGGTGGACGACCTTGGGCCGCTTGTACAGCGCCATCGTCTTGCTGATCTTCTTGATGTGCTCGCGGACGTTGTCGCGAACTTCGTCGCGCGACACGTTGTCGTGATCGTAGTCCGGCACGACGAGCATCGCGACCGACTCGGACTTCGCATCGCCCTGCGTCGGCAGGCCGACGACCGAGAGCTCCTTGATGTACTTCGAGTCGCGGAACGCCTCCTCGAGCTCGTCGGGATAGATGTTCTCGCCCGACGCGCCGAGGATCATCTCCTTCTTGCGACCGACGATGTAGAGGTTCCCATCCTCGTCGATACGGCCCAGGTCACCGGTGTGCAGCCAGCCGTTCTGGATCGTGGCCGCCGTTGCTTCGGCGTTCTCGAAGTACCCCGTCATCACGTTCGGGCCCTTCGCGATCACTTCACCGACGCCGCTCGCATCGGGGCTGTCGATCTTCACGTCGATGCCCGGCAGCGCGCGACCGACCGAGCCCGGAATCAGCTTGTCACCCGGGCGCGAGACCGTCAGCACCGGTGACGACTCGGTCATGCCGTAGCCCTCGTACAAGTTGAAGCCGAGGCCGCGGAACGCCTTCATCGTCTCGGGCGGCAGCGCGGAGCCGCCGCTGATCAGCAGACGCATGCGACCGCCGAGCTTGCGGTGCACGGGGAAGAACAGCGCCTTGCCCACACCGAAGTCCCACGGGAGCTTGTCGCGCAGCGAGCGATTGAGATCGATGACGGAATCGAACGCCTTCTCGACGAGCACGCCCGCCTCGCTGACGTTCTTGTAGATCTTGCGCTCGAGCGCCTGGAACAGCGCCGGCACGCCGACCATGCCGGTGATGCCTTCGTCCTCGAGCGCGCGCGACAGCGAGTCGGCTTCGAGCTCTTCGAGGTAGTCGATCGATGCACCGTGCATCAGCGGCATGAGCAGGCCCGCGGAGAACTCGAGCGTGTGATGCAGCGGCAGCACGCTGAGCAGCTTGTCGTGCTTGTACAACGTGAACAGCGAGCTGAGCTTGCTCACCATCGACGTCAGGTTCTTGTGCGTGATCATCACGCCCTTCGGCGTGCCCGTCGTTCCCGACGTGAAGATCAGCGACGCGAGGACATCGCCCTTCACGTCCGGTTGGACGGCCCCGACGGAGACATCCGGCTCGGCGAGCAGCTCGTCGAACGCGAGGACCTTCGCCTCGATGCCCTGTTGCGCGAGCCAGCCGTTGAACGCGCCGTGCGCCGGCGACCACACGACCTCGGCGTTACCTTCGCCGTCGCCGATCGGGACCGCGATGTCTGCTTCCCCGGCGAGACGCTCGACGACCTTGCGCGAGAGCACGAGCGCCTTCGCGCGCGAGACCTTGGTCAGGTTCAGCACCTCGGCGAGCGTGAGCTCCCGATCGAGCGGGACGTTCGTCGCGCCCGCGAGCAGCACCGCGAAGTAGCTGACCGCCCACTCGGGTCGGTTCTCGGACATGAGGACTACGCGATCGCCGTGGACCAGGCCGAGCTGGCGCAGCACGCCCGCGCCCTGCCACGCCGCGTCGGCCATCTGGCCGTACGTATACGTGATCGGCTCGAGCGCCTCGTCCTTGCGAACGAGCCGCAACGCGACGCGATTCTTGTGCAGCTTCGTCGCCGACTCGAACAGCTCGACGAGCGACTTGTACGTGTAGACACTCTTCGGCTTGGGCCCGAACTCGTCGTCGAGCTTGTCGAACGTCCACTTCTGCAGACCCGGGAAGTGGGTCTGGAGCCAGTACTTGCGCCAGTCCACGAGGTGCGGCGCCCACAGCAGCTTGTCCTGATCCTGCGGCGTCACGCGCGCCCACAGCGCTCGCATGTTGTCGCAGCGGAACGCGATGTCGTGGTCCGTGGTGAACGGCTTGAACAGCTCGACGAGCTCGATGATCTGCCCGGTGAACGTGCTGATCTTCTGCAGCTCGTCGCGCGCGCGCTCTGCGAACGCCTCGACGCGCGGCGCGCCCCACTTCGGCAGCTTCTCGTCGATGACGTGGATCAGCCGGTCCGCCACCTTCTTGAACAGCGGCGCGCTGCGGCGCTCGAACAGCTCGAACGACACGGGCTTGGGCTCGAGCCGCGCGCGCAGACGCGAGCGGATCTCGTCTTCGCCGGCGTCGGCCTTGTCCTTGTAGACCTGGCGCACCGCGAGCCCGGTGAGCTCGGTGACGCGCTTGCTCGTCACACGGTTCTCGTCGGAGGTTCCCATCTGATAGATGGGCTCGTGCTCGCCGGCGAGGATGGCCGCCGTGGCGAGCCACATGCCCGCGGCGACGAAGTCGACCGGAATGATGTCGAGTGCCGCATCCGCGCCGACGGGGATGTTCCGGTGCCCTTTGAGCATCAGGTACATCAGCGGCGCGGTCGTGTTGAAGCCTTCGTTCCAGCCGGGGAACGGATAGCGGATCGCGCTCTCGACCACGGCGGGCCGCACGATCGTCGACGTGACGCTCGCGTCGCTGAGGATGATCTGCTCGCCGAGCGACTTCGTATACGTGTACGTGTTCGTCCAGCCCCAGTGCTTCGCGCGCTCCATGCCGAGCTTCGTGAGCACGTCGTTCATCCAGATCTTGCGCTCTCGCGCGACGGCGATCTTCAGATCGTCTTCGTCGTCCGGATCGCGGCGCTGCGCACGCAACGACTCCGCACCCTTCTCGCGGAACTGCGAGATGTGCTGGCGATCGTTGGATCGCTCGCGCGCCTGATCGATGATCTTCTGGCAGTCCGCGATCTCGGCCGCGGGATCGAAGTCGCGATCGAGCAGCTCGTTATCGTTTCCGTAGTCGTGCGCGACTGCCGCGCTGCGCGGGAAGTAGCCGACGACGGGCTCGTCTTCCCACACGTCGCCATCGCGGCGACCGGCGACGTAGCACGTCGACACGTGCACGAGCTTCGCGCCCAGCTTGCGCGCGAGATCGAGCACGTTCTTCGCGCCCATCGCGTTGATGCGCAGCGCGCTCTCGAGCGACGGCATGAACGAGACGAGACCGGCGCTGTTCACCACGACGTGAATGCCGCCGTGCTTCTCGACCTCGGCAAACTCGACGTCCGTGAAGTTGCAGAGTGGACGACCGATGTCGCCCGGCACCGCGACGATCTTCGTGCGCAGGAACGCTTCGTAGCCCGCGCCGTGCACGTCGCGCACGGGATCGAACACTTCGACGTTGGCGACCTTGCGATAGAAGCGCTCGTCGGCGGTGTTACCGGCGCCGGGGCGCACGAGGCAGAACACCTTCCCGACCTCGGGATAGCGATGCAGCAGCATCGACAGCGCGACTTTTCCGACGAAGCCGGTCGTGCCGATCAGCAAGATGTTCTTGCCGGCGAGCGTGGCCGCGACATCGATCCGCGGCTTGCCCGTGATCGGCTCGCGCAGCTTGGGCAGTGGCACGCCGCGCTTCGCGTCGGGCCATGGCGGCGTCGTCGCGTGCGCGCCCCAGTCCAGCTCTGTCTCGCGGAAGTATCCGCGCGATCCGTTCGCTCCGTTGCCGCTATGTCCGTTGCCGTGGCTCATCGTCGCGTCTCGGGATCACATCACGTCGCAGATCATGTAGGGCGGGTGGTGCAGCATGCTGATCTGCGCGCTGCGTCCCATGGTCGAGCGCGCCATCGCGATCGCTTCGGCGAGCGAGCCGGCGGTCTCCCAGCCCATGATCGCTGGCACGGTCGCGTTGTCTGCACCGACGACGATCACGCGGCTCGTCTTCTCGCGTCCGCGCTGGCCCCAGTACCACATGAAGCACGGGTGCGCGCCGTGGTACGCGTTGCCGCGCCGGTACATCTCGATGTAGCTCGGGTTGTACGCGAGCTCGTCCTGGTACTTCTTCTCGATCGTGTAGCTGTCCGTGGTCTCGGTCAGGATGCGATTGAAGAACTCGATGTAGCTCGGGTGATGCACCGGATCGAACTTGTCCGAGCACGGGTGCGTGATGATCAGGACGCCGCCATCGCGCAGGATCGGCTGGTTCCGATACATGTGATAGAAGTAGCCGAGCGCCATCACCTGCACGAGCAGCGGATTGAGCGCCTTGCTGTTCACGTTGTACGGCGAGATGTACGGGATGCCGTAGATCATGATGTCGGCGGGACCGTCGACCTCGACGCAGTTCTGCTCGTTCTGCTTCGCGACCGTGCGGTCGTGCGTGGGATCGCACTCGCCCGCGTAGCAAGCGATCAGCTCGTACGCGGCGGGGATGCGATGAAAGATCTCGCGGCGCGCGGTGAACGGCATCTTGTCGAGCGTCCACTTGAGCGCCTGGTACTTCAGGCGATCCGCCTCGGTGAAGTCATCCTCGTTCTTGGTGAGGAACTCCATCGGGCCGTCGAACGCGCGATTGTTCAGCACCGTCTCGATGTGGAACACCTTGAGCGACTTCTCGATCAGATCGCCCTGTCGCTTGAACGAGTGCGACAGATAGCTCTTCGGCGGATCCATGAACGAGTTCGACTTCACGATGCCGGCGGGCGTGTGGTGCGCCTTCAGCGACTCGTACCCGCACAGGCCGACGGCCATGCTCTTGTTGCCGCCGTTCATCGGCACGAAGTTCAGGTTCACGTAGATCGTCAGGTCGCTCTCGGCGACGCGGCGATTCATCTCGACGAGCTCGCCGTGCGGCGTCTTCCCGAGGACAACCATGCCGTCGGGATCGCAGCCGTCGTGGTTGTACAGGCGATCGGGCCAGTACTCGTCCCACACCTTCTGCCCGACCATCCGCTTGATCTCCCAGTCGTGCATCCGGCGATGCAGACCGAGCGCGATCACGATGTGAACGTCGTCGACGCCGTGATCCGCGAGCATCTCGCACACGATCTCGAGCACGAGCTGACGCACGTCCGGCGTCTTCATGATCGGCAACGGCATCGAGATGTCGTCGACGGCGATCGTGACCTTCATGCCCGGCGACAGCATCGCGTGCAGCGGATCGCTGTTGCCCTCGGGGTGGTTCAGCGCGTAGCGAATCGCGGCCTTGGGATTCGCGACCGCCGTCATCGGGCGCTTCGGATAGATGACGCGCGTGCCGACGGGGAGATCCTCCATCAGCAAGTTCTCGCCGTACCACATGAGGCGCGGCGCACTGTCCGTGTCGATCGTGACGATGTGCTCGCGCGTGTGGCTACGGGTCTTGGGTCGAATCGCGCGCATCAGTCAGCCTTTCCAGTTCGCAATCGCCGCGTCTTCGGTTGCGGCGCCATCCCTTGCGGGCGACGCGTGACCGAACGAGCAGGATCTTCGTCGAGGTCGAGGACCGGCCAGTCGTAGCTCCGCGCCATCGCGCGCAGTCGCATGTCCGGGTTGCACGCCGTCGGGTGACCGACGACCGCGAGCATCGCGTAGTCGCTAAACGAATCCGAGTACGCCCAGCTCTCGGCGAGATCGATGCCGTGCTCTTTGGCGTACGCACGCATGATCTCCGCCTTGGTCGCGCCGGCGACGAACGGCTTCTTGAGCTTGCCGGTGGCGTAGTTGTCGACGAACTCGAGCTGGTTGGCGATCAAGTCATCGACGCCGAGGTAGCGCGCGAGCGGGCGCATCGTGAAGTCGAGCGCACCGGACAGGAGCACCTGCCGGCAGCCCGCGCGGCGCGACTCTTCGATCAGATCCTTCGCGCGCGGATAGATGTTCGGTTTGACGACGTCCTCGAACAGCTCTTCGGCCAGCACGACCAAGCGATCCTCGCTCTGGCCTTCATACGAGCGATAGAAAATCTCGTTGAACCACTTCCGGCTCAGCTTGTCGGCGGCCCAGAACATCGGGATCGAAAGCGCGGTCTTGATCGTGTTCGTCGCGCTGGTCGCCAGTGACGCGTGACGGCTCGCGTAATACGCGAACGTGTGCACGATGTTGATCTTGATCAGCGTTCCATCGACGTCATAGAACGCCGCGGAATTCTTGTACTTGGCCTGAGATTGCATCGAGACCGAGCGCACTCTTGATCAGCCCCGGATCCCTGTCAATGCGTTGCCAACTACGCACCTGCGCAGGGCATTTTGCGTGGTAGGACCCGCTCATGCTCCGCATCCCGGTCTGGCTGACCCTCGGCGTCGCCGCCCTCGTCATCATTTTCGGGGTCTACCGCATCACGCTGTCCCGTCGGACCGACGAGCAGGAAGCGGTCGCGAAGAAGCGCAAGGGCCTCTACGGCATGGCCCGGCGTACGCACATGTTGATCGGAATCGTCTACATCCTCCTGGGAGGCGGGATCGTCGCCGCCACGTTCGGCTGGAATCCGTTCGGAGGCATGCTCGGTCCGAAGACGGAACAGCCCGCGAAGGACAAGGCGCCATCGAAGGGCATTCCGGTCGACAAGCTACCGGCCAAGAGTGATACGCCCAGCAAGTAACCAGGAGCGGGCGATGGATGGACAGCCGAACAACGACGACGCAGCGATCGCCGAGTTCCACGCGGCCGCTCGCCGCAGCAAAGCGCGGGTCTACGGCATCGCGGGTCTGATCGGAATCCTGCTCGGCATCGCGGCGATCGTCGTGACGTTCGTCGCCGCCGAGTCGATGGAGGGTGGCGGCAATCGCTACGAGTTCCGGATCCTCGCGTTCGGCATCGGCTTCGTCGTCATGGGCCTGTTCGGCCTGTTCCAGGCGTGGCGCATCGGCACCGGCCGCGCGAACGACTTCGACTACGACCCGCGCTAACGCTCGACGCTGAGCCCGCCTCGGAGGGCAACGATCGACAATGTGGTGAAGCCCTGACGGCGTGCTGCGCGGGGTTACACCGCACGACCCGCGTTACGAGCCGGCGCGCGAGTTGCGTGTACCTGTTGCATGCTTCGCATCGCCTTGCTCGCCGCGCTCGCTCTGCCGCTCGTCGCCTGTGTCGAACCGACCGAGGAGTACCACTCGGTGACCTGGACGCCCGCTGCTTCGATCGACAACTGCGACGAGGTCAAGATGACCGTCACGTTCGCGAACCGGACGGAGGAGTACGACTACTCCTACGGCTGCAGCGCCTCGGGTGGCTTCTCGTGGGCGTCCGATGATCCGCCGCGGTCCGTCGAGCTGTTTGCCTACGAGACCTGGGAACGCGAATGCGAGTACCTGGAGCTGTTCTGCAACGGGACGACCACCGACTACTTCCTCGTCGGCTCGGCGACGGGCGCGCTCGATCTGACGAGCGACGTCACGCCGCTCGTGATCCAGCCCGCCCCGTGATGATCTCGCGGAGCTCGGGCG
>Ga0154020_10009205_pt1 | contig 11373 bp, 14 predicted proteins | sample Klosneuvirus_201_FD_109709 | JGI IMG/M metagenome (GOLD analysis project Ga0154020, IMG submission 109709) | Active sludge microbial communities from wastewater, Klosterneuburg, Austria - Klosneuvirus_20160825_MG | ecosystem: Engineered > WWTP > Aerobic digester > Activated sludge | place... | reverse complement strand
TGCGGAAGCAGCGCGGCCGCGCGATCGCGATACTGGCGCCGGCGCGCCAGCGCCTCATCGCCGCCCTGAATGTGCTTGGTCGTCGCCGCGATATCGCGACGATCCGCATACGGCGCCGCGCCCAACCGGACGTAGAGCCGGCAAGCAACAGCAAAGGTCTTTTCCGGGTCGCGGAGCCATGCCGCCATGGTTTCGACCGAGACGCCAAAATCAGCCGCCAGGCCCTCGACATTGTCGCGGCCCGTGCACTGGAGAAAGCCCGACCCGCGCAGAACCCAGCCGTCGTCGCTCCCGGGCCGATTGCCCAGCCGGGAACCGTAGACCCGGAGCGCCAGCGCCTTGGGGTTGTGGGCATAGGGTTGCGCGCTGGCCAGCGTCGGGAACCGCTTGGGCCAGACTTGCATCAGGCGTTCCGCGCGGTAATCCAGATTTTCGTCAAGGCGGCTGAGGCCAAAGGACTCGACCATGCCGTGGCCGAACAGATCGCTGGCGCGCAAGACGGTCGCGAGCTTGTTGCGCTCCAGCGCCTCGTCGGCCGTCTTGGCGATCCCGGCGAGGATCTCGTCGTCGCCGTCAGGCGCGAGTCGATTGAGAAAGCCATTCCAGTCCATCGCGGGCCCCCGGGTTCTAAGGCCCCCGGGATATCACGGCGCCGTGACGCTGTGAACCGTCAGGCGACAAGCCCGGGCGCGACCGGGAAATCGCCGACGCCAATGCAGATGAAATCGTCGGGCGCGTCTGGGGCATAAAACCCCAATTCGATCCGCCAAGGCGACGGATACTCGGTCTGCAGGAGGGGGCTAAGATGGACCCGCGTCTGGGCCGACGACGCGCTGAGGCGCAATTTCGAGCCCGCGCGATCGACGGCCGTCTCGCTCGCGGGGTATTGGGCCGACCCGCCGGTGCGCCATTCATAGAGGACGACCGGATGGCCGGCTTGCGGCCTGATCTGGGCCCGCCAGCCGACGTTCTCGACGTCGATCAGCCCCGCCAGATCGGCCAGATCAAAGATCAGCCCGAGACGCGCGCCCGCGATTGCGGGCTGGCCTTGCGTGATATCGCGAATCGGCGGGACTACTTGCTGGCTCATGGGGCAATCGCCGTGCATTCAAATTCGACGTCGATCATCGCGTACCCGACGTCGGTCCCGATCGGGAAGGCATAATAGCGGGCATTTCGGACGGTCCACGTTTGCTTGTCGATGAACAGCGATCGGCGCGAATCGTACCAGAATGCCGCAGGCTGACCCGCGACAGCGTAATAGCTGCCGGGCGCGAGGCAGGGCCCGATGGTCGTCAAGCCCCAATTGTTGAACGAGACAAAGCGGTCGCCCGTCAGCGTTCGGCCGATCAGGGTGTCGATCGAGATTTGGTTCGCCAGCGGGGTCCAGCCCGGGACGCGGATCGTCGACCCGACCTGAATCCCGGCGCCGCCCGGGAGGTCGTCAACGGCGACGTAGCCCGTCGGCTGGCCGGTCGCGGTCTTGCGCGCGACAATCTCCGCGCCCGTCGCCCGCCTGACGGCGCCGATCTGGGTCGTCGTGGCCTGCGCGATCTCATAGCGATTCGACGTCGGGTTGTAGGACAGCGGCGCCAAGGCGCCGGGGAATTTACCCTGGAGCCATGCGACGAACTCCGCGCGGGTCTGGAACATCGCATGGTCGTCGGCCGCGCGCCCATAAGGCAGGCGGTCGTTGTCCGATAGATTGGCGAGCACCGCCTCATGGGTGCCCCGGTTGGTTCGGAAATCGACGACGCCGCCGGTGCTGACCGCAACCATGTCGCCAGAATTGGCCGTCAGGGTCGTCACATTGGTGTAGCTGGTCGCGCCGCCGATGACGCGGAAGCCGGCGCCGTCAGGCACCAGCGCATAGAAGGACGACGCCTTGACCGCCCCAGACGCGAAAGCCGCGCCCGTGTTGTCGTTGACCGGGACGTCGCCCTTGTCCCAGAAATTGGCCGTCAGGGCGCCGCTGTTATCGACCGCGGCCTTGCGGATGATGATCAGCCTTGCGTTCGAATAGACCGCCGGGGGATAGGGTGTGGTTCCGACCAGATGGTTGGCCGACCCGGTGTCGGCGATGAAATAGACCCCAAAGGGCTGGAGAAAGGCCAGCAGCGCCTTCTCGAAGCTGGCCAGCAGCGTCTCGATATCGCCGTTGTCCAGCGCGTCGTCGCCGGCGCGATTGTTGATGAACTCGCCGACCATGGAGGCCAGGCTGGTCGGGCCGCGCATGACGGTATTGAATTCCTCGGGCGGGACGACGCCTTCCTGGAAGCCTTGCGCGATCAGGCTGATCAGCGACGTAAAGCTGGCTGACGGTAGCGCGGTCGCGCCCTCGCCGGTCGCAAAGGGCTTGAATTGATTCTGCGGCATCGCCCTATCCCCTATCCAGCGTGGTCGAGCAACCATTTGGCCGAAACGCCCCAGGCGCCCGACCCCAGCCCGCCGATGAACCGATTGTTTACCCCGAACCCGAACAAGGGGGAACGGTCGACCGAGACGAAATAGTAGCGGCGTTGAACGGCCGACCGTTTCACCGGGATCTGATTTTGCTCCAGCATGAAGGCAAAGAGGAGCGGAATCCATGCCCCGGAGACACAAAGGGCGTCTCGGCGATCCGGGGCCTCGTCGATCCAGACGTTGGTGTCGGTCTGGTCGATGAAAGCCCGAATCGCGGCCTCGGCGCCCGCGCGGGTCCCGTCCCAATTATTGGCCGCGATCTTGGCCCTCAAGAGCTTGCGAAAGACGACGTCGTCCAGCCGATTGAGCGAGACGCCCGGCGAATACTTGTCTTTCCAGATACCGCGCCCCAGACCCCGGGAGGCGTCACCGAAGCGAAACCATGGATCGCGAACCGGGGCTTCGATCAGCCGCGACCGCCCGACCCATTTGCCGCAAACGTCCAGCTGAGCCCCGACGGATTGATCCAGATCAAAGGCGTCAACGAAAGTCGCGACCAGCGCCTGGAGGTCGACGTAGGGCTGGAGGCATAGCGCCGCCATGGCCATGAATTTCGGCTTGTCGGAGTGCGCGGCGGTAAAGCGCCCCAGATAGGTCTCGAGATCGGCCATCAGTCGTCCAGAATGACTTGAACGTAGGAGGCGACGCAGGCGGGCTTTTCGTCGAAAGCCAGCGCGATATCGTCGGGCGTCGCCAGCATGGCGTCGCGCCCGGCCGCAATCGCGTTAAGGCGAAAATACTGCGCCCCGCTGGTCTGCTGGATCGGAATCTGGGCCCGGGGCAAGACGATCTGCCCGCCGATCCCCAGCGCGACGGTCCATGCGGCCAACGCGGCCTGAATTTCGGCCTTATGGTCGACCGTAAAGCCCTCATAGGCTTTCAGGTGGATTCGCCAGCCGATCGGGACGTCGCGCGGCCGAGAAAAATTAATCGTCTTGCGCGCGCCCGCGGTATCCAGAACCCCGATCTGGGTCGTCCCGAACGTCGGGGTCGCGATGCCGCGCTGGTGCGCCAGAACGGCCGCGATCTGATCAGCATCGCCCCCCAGCGCGACGACGGCCAGCGCCTTGCCCGGGATGCCGTAGCGATCCGGCAAGGCGGTGTCGTTCTCATAAATCCGGAGCGCGGAGACGCCCAGCGCCAGAATTGCGCCCCGGAGGGCGTCGATCGGGCTGGTGGCGGGAATCTGGGTCGAGGCGGCCTGACGCTGACGGAGCCAGGCGTCTTTCTCGACTGGTTGGCCCGGGTTGGCGGCCGACGGGTTAGTCGCGGTCTGCCAGCCGACGACCGGCGTCGCGATGGTGCGAATCGTTCCCGGGCTGGCCGCGATCGCGCCTTTCTGGGTGCATGTCGCGCTGACGACGACCTGACCGGCGCGCGGAATTTCGACCTCGGCCGGGAGCGCCCAGACGAACCCTTGATCGTCAGCAACCAGACCGCCCGAAATGATCGTCCCGACGACGCCCCCGATCAGGATGTCGGATTGGGAATAGCTTGGGATAAAGCGCGCCAGCCCGTTGATCTTGACGACGCTGGACAGGCCCTCGCCGACCGATTGCGCGGGATCGCGGGAGCCGAAATCGGCGACCAGCGCGGCGCAGACGTCGTCGGCCGCGGTCGCGAGCATGTCGAGAAATTGGGTGTCGCGGTCGTCCTCGGCAAAATAGACGTCTTGGCCATAGATGCCGCGGAAGCCGTCGCGGAAATAGGTCTGCCAAGCCGAGAACGGCTGCTTGGTGATGCCCGCGGCGTCGATCGTCGGGATAGGCGTCGTTCCGGCCATGCTAGACCCCTCGTTGCGGCAGCGGCGCCAGGAAAGCGATAGCGAAAGAACTGAACCGCGTCACGATCTGGGCCGAGACAGTAAACCGGCGGGTGTCGCGGTCAAGATTGGAGGACCAGCCCGAGATCGTCTGGACCCCCGGGGTGCCCAGAACGCGCGCGCGCAAGACCGGGTCCCGGGTCGCGGTCTTGCCGCGGCCAATGATCTGGGCCGCATAGGGCGTCCCGGCCGCCAGATTGAGCCACCAGTCGCCCTCCCAGAGCGCCAGCCTGTAGACGGCCGCCAGCGCGACCGCGTCGGGAACGTCGACCCAGAAATCGGCCAGGCCGCGCCCCCAGGCATAGTCTCCTGTAGGGTCGGTTTTCCGAATCCTCATTTCCCAACCCTTTCTCGTCTTTTCGCCCAGCCGGCAATCGACGCTGCTCGACGAAACGCTGGGTCCATCCTAGCGACAACCTTTGCTCGACTTTCGCTCATTTTCTTGCGGGTCTCGGCGCTAGCGACCCGGCCGATCTGAATAGACGAGATTAAAGCGCGCGTTTCTTCTGATCGCTTACGACCTTTTTGCAGAGCCCGTAGCTTGTCTTTTGTTTCGTCGGATAGACGCCTAGCGCTCATCGAAACGCTGATCTTTCTTTTCGTTTCGTCGGAGTGTTTGCGCCCCCGCGCACGGGCCGACATAGCCGCGCGCTCATAATCCGACACTTCCCTTCCTCGGTTCGTTCTAGAATCGGCCCTCACATTCATTCCGCGCAATCCGGTGGCGCCCAGCGCCGCTATCCAAAATTGCTCGCGATCTGCTAAATCCGACACAGCGGCTTGCTCTAGAACAACAAAGACAAACGCGGCTTCGCCGTGCTTGTTCCATGAATTCTGAAGCCGCTTTGAATGATGATTATTGCGACGCAACGCGTATCTATGCTGATTCCAGCGCGCGGAAATGCTGCAACTCATGCCAACATAGAAGCGCCCGCTGATAATGTTTTGGATTAGGTAAATACCGCACATTTTAGCCAAAGCGCGCCTCCTCCAAATCGTCGCCCGATATAGCCTGCGACGACAACGAGACAAAGCGCGCATGGTCAGGATACCGGCGTTGTGTCGTCGACGGTTCCCGGCGCGCCGTCAAACAGCGGCGCCTTGACCCCGACGTCGGATGAAATCGCTTTGGTGGCCTTGAGCTTGCCGTCGACCTTGAGGTCCATTTTGAAGGTCCCTTTCGGGGCCTCGATGTTCAGGGCGACGCTGGATTTCAGGCTGATCCCGGCCGTCTTGTCGATCGTCGTGACATGCTTGCCGCCGTCGACGCTGGTCGTAAACCGGCCGTTCTTGGCGTCGATTTCGGAGAAATGCTTGCCATCGACGCTCCGCATCTGGGCGGTCGTCGTCGAGAGATTTTTCAGCCGGCGGGGCTTCGATCTGGCCCCGGGGTAAAAGATCGCGTCGGAAAGCGAGTGCGTACGCAAGTCGACGCCCTCCTGGATTCCGCCCTTTTCGGCCCAATCCTCCATGGGCCGCGACATGAAAACGACCGTTCCCTCGTCGCCCTTGCGAACCGGATGGGTGAAGACGACCCCGGGGTTCTCCTTGCCCGAGTCCTCGCCATCGCCCGCGCCAGCGAAATGGACCAGCGCGTCCTTGATCAGCGGATAATCGACATGGGTCGTCTTGCCCTCATGGTCTTTGATCCGCGCCTTGGTGACGATCTTGAGGTCGACCGTATGGCCGTCGGAATCCTTCTGAACGATGACCGGCATCGCGGTCCAGATGCCAGTCCGGACGCCGTCGATCAGCGCCCGCATGGCTTCCTCGGGGTCGTTATAGATCGACTCGCGGATATCCATCGCTAGTTGCCCGTGAAATTGACGTTGCGGTTAGACCCGGCGGGCTGCGCGCCCGTCTTGGCCCCGATGCAGACGAGCTCGTCGTACCATTCTTGCCCCCGGGTGTCGCCCCGGCGCTCAAGCCCGATGATGCGGTAGACGCCATCGCTGGTGCCCAGCGTCGCCAGCAGCTGGTTGGTGGTCGAATCGTCATAGTTCAGGAGCCAGGGGGCCCGATTGATCGACTTTTCGGCGATTTCGACTTTGCCGTTGACCTTGAGTTTCGGGTTGATCAGCGACCGCACAATAATGCCGTTGACGGTTTCTTGCGGCATGCCGACCAGCCCGGTATTAGCGTTCAGGACGAAAGTCTCGCCCGAGCCCTCGTCTTTGTTCGGGATATGATTCAGCTTGCCGCTCTGGAGGTTCCATGTCGCCTCATTGCTGTGGGCGATCCATCGCATGACGTCGCGCGCCATGCCGAAAAGGACCAGCGGCCGCCGATAGGGTGTCTCCGATAGGCCCTTGATCATGCCCTCGGCGATTTCGAACGGTTTGTAGACCTTGAGGACTTCCTCGACGATATCGCGCTGCTTGGCCCCAGCGGCGAAAGTCTTGTTGATGATGCCCCAATTGTACGCCTTGTCGCCGTCGCGACAGAAGAAATCGGCAAACGTCTCCGTCGGGGTCTCGCGCCCGGTCTGGCTCTTGATAATCGAACCGTCATAAATCGTCCCGACGTTCGACTGGCCATTCAGGCCCAGATAGCCGGCGTCGATTCGGATTTGCTTGAACTCGGTCGTCTGGCCCGCAACCAGCGAGGCCGTCTCGCGCGCCAGATTGTAGATCCTGACCTCAGCGGCGTTCAGGCTCTGGGTCGTCCATTGCTTGACCAGAAATTTGACGCGGAATTTCGAGAAGTCGACGACGGTCCCGCTCCCGGAGCCGATCATGACCCTGCAGGCGCGATCATAATTGACGCTCATGGTGCCGCGACCTCGTCGGCCTGAAACCAGAGATGCGACGACGTCCCGAAATCGCCATAGCCTGGCGCGTCCTCGATCGCGCCGTCGCGGCCGCAATAGAGCGACCCCGGAAACCCAAGGTGGCGATGCTGGGCCAGCAAGTCGGAGCCGGTCACCAGCGTGATTCCATGCACCAGCGGCGCGCCCGCGGCGTCGTCGATATCAAGATGCCAGCGCCCCAGCGTCGTATTCCAGAGGATGCGCAAGCGATAAGTCTCGCCCGCAAGTTCGACCGTCATGGACTGGTTGCGCGGCTGGACCGCTATTTCGACCGGCTTGCTCATTGGGTCGCTCCGCGGGCCCGCGCGGCGGCGCGCAAGCCGGTGATCTGGGCGATCGTCGGCGCGACGGCCTCCGATACCGGAACCTGACCGCGCTGGCTGGGGTCGCCGGTCTGCTCGGGCGAGCCTTGGCCGTCGGCTTGCGAAACCTCCGTGCTGGTCAGGATGATTTCGCGGCAAGAGACGGTCGCGATCAGCGCGTTCTCGGTCTGCTGGTCAGTCGTGTTCTGGAGCGCCTGGATCAGCATCTGGCGGTAAAACCGCTTGCCGGTGCTGATATCGAAGGGAATGCGGGCGGCCTTTAGCTGGAGGAGCGCGCCATAGATCGCCTCGCTGTAGCCCTCGAAATTGCCCGAGTCCGACCAGCCGACCCGCATGGTCACCTCGACGGGCAAATTGAACGCATGATCGGTGATCGCGGCCCCGACCTCGACCGGATGATCGGTGATCTTGGTTGCGTCGAGGCTCGTTTCCTCGATCGTGACGTCTGGGATGATGCCGCCGATCGACCGCACACTGGTCATGATCAGCGCATAGGCGCCGTCGATCAGTTCCGAATCCATGCTGCCCGACCCCTACCCCGTCAGTGCGCCGACCCCTGCATGATCCTGACCATGTCGGAGTTCGTCTGGCTCTGAATACCAGAAATCGAACGGGCGGTCGCGCCCGGGTCTTTCGCGCCGTCGACGTTCCAAGTGTTGCTCTGGTTGATTTCGATCGAGCGCGGGCCCGATAGACCAAAGCCGCCGCCGCCCAGAGGGGTTGACGACGACATGGGGGCCAGCGTCCCGGCCCAAGGCGGTGCGCCCGGGACGCCGCCGCCCGGCATCGCGCGCTGGGGCCCCGGGGCCGCGGCCGCGCTCCCGGGCTGACCGCGCTCCAGACCCGCCAGCGCGCGGGCATGCGAACTGCTCCGCATGGCCGCGACGCCGCTGCGGGGCGACGTCCCGTTGGCGTCTGTGCGGTTCCAGTATTTGGGCTCCGCGCGGCCCGCCAGGATCGCGCTGTAGAGCGCTTCCATGGGCATGCCGGGCTTATAGCCCCGGTCTTTCAAGAAGCGGCCCGCGGCCTCGACTTGCTCGCTGATCGTCGCTTTATAGAAATTCTCGTCGGAGCCGAAGTATTGCTTGCGCTCCGCTGGGCCCCATTGGATCAGGCCCCGATAGCGATTGCCCGCGCCGCCGATCTTGTGGGGGTTCATCGTTCCGCCAGTCTCGAACGACATGACGGCCGCAAGCTCGTCCGGGTTGGCCCCGATCTTGGCCGCGACCGATCTGATCGCGGCGGCCATCTCGGATTTCTGGCTTGCTGAAATCTTGTTGTAACTCGGATTCGGGCCCGCATAGGAGCCGCCGCCGGCGCCAGCATCGCCCCCGCCGAACTTGCGCTTGAACCACCGCCCGATCTTGCCCCAGCCGCCCCCGCCGTCGCTGCCATTGCCGCCCCGGATGCCCGCGCCCGGGACTGGCGCGCCCGTGTTGGGGTCGACCGTATAGTCGCCGCCCTGAACCGCGTCTGCCGCGCTCTTGCCGGCCGCAGCCGCGCCCCCGGCCCCGAGGCCGCCCATAAGGGCCGCAGCCGCGCCTGTGACGCCCAGCGCGGCCAAGCCCATGAACAGGGCCCGCCAGACCGGCCCGCCGACCAGCGTCGCCATCGCGGCGATCATGGCCGGGATTCGGGTCGCGGCCAGCAAGAGCAAGACGGCCGCCAGCTTTTCAAAGCCGTTCTTCACCCCGAACGTCTTTTCGATCCATGGGTCGGCCTGCTCGGCCCATTCGCCGAACTTGATGATCAGTTTCGCGATCCACTCCGCGGCCGTCATCAGGGCCTGGCCGATCGAGACGAGCCCGCTGGCGATCTTGCCGGAGTTCTTGTCCAGAAAGGCGATGAAGTCCTGCAGCTTGTCGCCGCCCTTGCCCGCCAGCGCGGTCGCGACCTGATCGCCGATCAGCCGGAAGCTTGTCGCCATGGAGCGCCAGGCTTGCTCGAATTTCTGGGCATTCTTGGCCGCGACGTCGGGGTCGAGGCCCGCGGCGGCCAGCTTGGCCTTATATTCGCGCGAGAACCGATCGACGTCTTGCAAAAGCGCCCGATAGGTCTTTTCGTCCAGCCCGATCGACTCGGCGATTTTCAGCCTGACGAAATCGGGCTGTTGCTGGAATTTCGACGATTTCAGCAGATCGCGGATCAGATCTGTGGACTCGCGAATCCGGCCCGCGGCATCGCGGGTCTGGACGCCCCAAGATTTCAGGAAGGCCTCTTGCCCCGGGCCCTCGCGCATCTTGCGCGAAAAGGCCTCCAGCGAGGCCATTGCGCCCTCGGCCGACCCGCCCAACTGGCTGACCGCATATTTGAACGCGTTGATGTTGGTGACTGACGCGCCGATGCGCCCGGAGGCGTAGTAGACCGACTCGAAGTCCGACGCGATCCGGTGGACCCAAGCCGCGCCGGCGATCGCGGCGGCCTCAAGACCGGCGGCCAGACCCGCGACCGCCTTGGTCGCGCTGGTGACGGATTCGCGGAAGCGCGCCTCGCCGCCCCGATCGACGTCCCAGCCCAGACGGACCAAAAAACTCTTGAGGACTTCCGCGTCGTTCATCGCCTTGCCTCAGCCTCAGCGCGGGCGGCCTCCTCGGCGCGCCAGCGGTTCTCGGCCACGATCCCCATGGCGTGGTTCGCGATCGCGAAATCGACCAGCGACAAGGAGCCGTCGTAGATCGCCGCGTAAGGGATATGGCCCGCGATCACGGGCCCCATGACGTAGTCGAAATCATCGCCCCCGCTGGCGGCGCGATAGTTGGGGCCTGGGGCCCGGCGATCTATGTCGTCGGGCCGGAAGGAAAAAAAGTCTTGAGGCGGCTCCTGATCACCGCGCTGATCGCGACCCCGGCGAACATGAGATCGTTCAGATCGTCATACTGGAGACAGTGCGCCTGATCGTTCCAGATATCTTCCCAGCCGACCCCGCCCGGGCGCTTGATCTTGATGACCTTAAAGCAGCTGATCATCAGCGAATCCGAGACCTCGTCGGGCATTTCGGACAGCAGCTTTGCGATCGAGTCGAAATTGCCGACGACGAAATCCAGCGCGGCCTTGGTCTTCTCGCTCTTTTCCGCCCCGTCCTTCGACGATGCCGCCAGATCGGCGATCATCGCCGGGTTGGCCATGTAGAGCTTGGCAAGGGGGACGATAAACGGAGCGATCTTGGTCGCGATCCGCTTCTGGTCAAAAATACTCATCACCCCGACCTGGAATGATTTTCCGTCGTAAGTGAAATCAAAGCCCGTCTGCGGGCCGCCGCCGAAATCGTCCATGAGATAGCCTCCTCGGGAACCTTACCGCCCAGCATGCGGGCGGGAAAGTCTTACCTCAGCCCGCCGGCAAAGTCGCTAGGGGGCCCGATCGGCCGCCCGGGTCAGGAAATCTCAGGCGTCCCGGAGCCCAGAACGCCGTCGATCATGCCGATATTGAAGACCCATTCGAGCGCCGGCCCCTCGACGTTATAGACCGTCGTCGGCAAGCCGGTGAACGCGCAGCCAATCGCGGTCCAGTTGTCGCCCGCGACCGGATTGCGCACCGAAATGACGTTCTGCCCGGTGTTCGCGCTGCTGGCCTGATCGCCCGCGAACATCTTGCTCAGGAGCCCGTTGATCTTGCCGTTTTTCATGCAGCGGACGCGGATTTTGCCGCCCTTGGCCTTATGGAGCGAGTGCATCCACGAGCCGTCGGCGCCGTAGGTCGTCGAAACCCGCTCGGCGGGCTCGACCGAGATACCCTCGTTTGCGATGCCTTTCTCCGACAGGCTGATCGACCCCGAGGGGCCCTGAATGCCTGACGTCACATCGCCGAAGCTGTAGGCGAATTGCTTGTCGACCATTGCGGTAGCTCCTCAGAGTCAGCGAACGAAAGTCATCATGACCGAGACGGTTCTGACCGCCCCGGCGAACTTGCAAGCGACCTGGATCGGGACCGCCTTGCGGGCCGCCCGACCGGCGTCG
>Ga0154020_10009204_pt1 | contig 11374 bp, 7 predicted proteins | sample Klosneuvirus_201_FD_109709 | JGI IMG/M metagenome (GOLD analysis project Ga0154020, IMG submission 109709) | Active sludge microbial communities from wastewater, Klosterneuburg, Austria - Klosneuvirus_20160825_MG | ecosystem: Engineered > WWTP > Aerobic digester > Activated sludge | place... | reverse complement strand
CGCTGGATCTCGGCCGCCAGGGCCTTCAGGCTCTTGGGCGGCGCCGCCTCGTCGACGAAGTGGAAGCCCGTGTTGCCCGTCTCGGCGACGATGGCCTCGATGCGGTCGCACAGCGTCTCTGCGGTGGCGGTGTCGTAGCGGCCGATGTAGTCCAGGCTGACGTCGCAGAAGCTGCACTTCTTCCAGTAGCAGCCGTGGGCCACGGTCAGCTTGTTCCAGCGCCCGTCGCTCCACAGCCGGTGCATGGGGTTGAGCATGTCCAGCAGCGACAGGTAGTCGGCCAGCGGCAGGCCGTCCCAGGTGGGCGTGCCGACCTCGTCGAAGGGCACGTCGGCCTCGACGAAGTTGACGTAGCGCACCGCGCCCGTGCCGGCGTCGCGCAGGAAGGTGCGCACCAGGCGCTGCGCCGAGCGCCGGCCCTGCAGGTGGTCCAGCAGCGCCAGCAGCGGGCGCTCGCCGGCGTCCAGCGTCACGTAGTCGAAGGCGTCGAAGACGCGGGGCTCCTTCAGTTCACGCAGTTCGGTGTTGACGTAGCCGCCGCCGAGCACGGTGACGATGGCCGGGTCGTGGCGCTTGATCGCCTGCGCGATGCGGAAGGCGGCGTAGACCGCGCCGGGGAAGGGCACCGAAAGCAGCACCACGGTGGGTTGGTGCGTGGCCAGCGCGTCCAGCGTCAACGCGGTCAGCGTGTGGTCCACCAGGTTGGGTGGCGCGGCCAGCGCGGCGGCCAGCGGCTCGAAGCTGGGCTGGCTCATGGCCAGGCTCTCGGCGTAGCGCACGAACTCGAAGCGCGGGTCGACGGCGTCCTTCAGCACGTCGGCGATGTCGTTGAGGTAGAGGGTGGCGATGTGGCGCGCGCGGTCGTGCACGCCCAGCGAGCCGAAGGCCCAGGCCAGCGGGTCGCCACCCTCTTCGTCGACGAAGACGTCCAGCGCGGCGAAACGCGGCCCCTCGGGCAGGAAGCCGCGGCTGGCGATGCGGTGCGCCAGCGTCGGGTCGCGGCCCTGCAGGAAGGCCAGCGTGGGCGGCAGCGTGGCGAGATAGGTGTCGTAGGCGTCGACGAAGGCCTGCACGGCTTCGCTGCGCTTTGGCAGCGCGTCGATGCCCGAGCGCACCGCCTGCAGCCCTTCCCGCGACAGCAGCTTCAGGATCAGCGCCAGTGCCAGGTCGGCCTGCACCGCGTGCACCCCGCGTGAGCGCAGGAAACCCGTCAGGTAGGCGGTGGACGGGTAGGGCGTGTTCAGCTGGGTCATCGGCGCGATGACGCTCAGCACGCGCGGCGGGGGTGGCGGGGTCGTCATGGGCTGCGCCGATTGTCGTGCCGGTGCCCCGCCGGCCGGCGGGGCCGTCACGATGGGGGATGCCGGGGGCAGGCTTTCCGAAGCGTGAAGTCCGACCACACGCCGGCGGGGCGGGGCCGCTCAGAATCGCGGCCGATGTGGTCCCACCTCTGTCCTGCCTGCCGGTCCACGAACCGACCCACGGCGCGACGCTGCGAGGCCTGCGGCGCCGCATTGGGTGATTTCGACACCGTGCCCTCGGCGCTGACGGCGTCGCGCGACCCCGCCGGCGGCGTCGACTCGCAGGTCGGCGCGCTGTGGTTCGACGACCTCCTCCCGCACGCGCCACCGCCGCCCGCCTTGCCCGCGCTGCCGGGCATGACGGTGCGCGAGATACGGCTGGGCCCGCAGGGCGCGCCCGCCGAGCGCGCCCTGCGGGCGCCGGCCAGCCCCGGCCCGGCGCCGGGCCGCCCGGCCTCGGCCGCGGCCGGTCCCGCGCCCGCCAGCCCGGCGGCGGCCCCGCTACCCACCGACCGGGCCGCGCGTGCCGCGATCAAGGTGGCGCGGCGCGCCGCCGTGCGCCATGCCAGGCTGGCCGGGGCGGCGCCACCGCCGGTGGTGGACGTGCTGGTGACCGACGGCGACGCCGTCGCCCGCAACCGGCTCGACGAACTGCTGGGCGAGTTCGGCTTCCACGTCCGGCCGGTGGCCACCCTGGCCCAGGCGGCGCAGCTGGCGGGCTGCCATCCTTTCGCGGCGGTGTTCGTGGCCGTGCCGCCCGGCGCCGTCGACGGCGCGGTGCACGACCTCTTCGAGCAGGTGCTGGCCACCGGCCGGCGTGCCGGCGTGCCGCCGGCCGTGCGGGTGCTGCTGGCCGCGCAGTGGTCGCCGGTGGACCGCGTGCGCGCCGAGCTGGCGGGCTGCGATGCCACGCTGCTCAAGCCGCCAGGCCGCCGCGACCTCGCCCGTGTGCTCGACGCGCACGGCGTCGCGCTGCCGCGCGATCCGCGCCGGGTTTGAACCGGGATTCGACTCGTCCGCCCAGGGGGCCCGGCTGAAGGTCGCGGCCGGGGGTCGCGGCCGATCCACCCCGGCGCGTGGTCAGGCGTCGCGGGTGACGGGCAGGGTCGCCGCCCCCGGGGCCAGCCATCGCTGCAGGCAGCGGCCCACCTCGGGGCTGTCCAGCAGTTCCAGGTGGCCGGTGCCGTGCACCACGCACTGGCGGTCGGGCGCGAAGGCCAGCGTGTGCGCGGGGTCGCGGTGGTGGCCCAGCGCGCTGTCCACCGGCACCAGGCCGTCGCCGAGCAGGCGGCCCTTCAGCGCGCCCCGGCCTTCACCCAGCGTCGCCGCCACGGCCCAGCAGCGGGGGCCGGCGGGCAGCGGCAGCGGCGTGTGGTGCGGGCCGGACAGGCCGTGGCGCAGGTCGGTGATGCCGGCGCTGCGCACGCGGCCCAGGCGCGCCAGCGGCGCGGCGTAGGGCGCGGCAGCCAGCAGCAGGTCGACGCCGTGGCCGGCACGTTCCAGCGGTGCGCCGTGGTGCGGTGTGCCGAGGAAGACCACGTCGTCCACCCGCGCCGGCCAGGCCTGCCCGGCGGCCTGCGCCTGGTGCAGCGCGCTGCGTGCCACCAGGCCGCCCATGCTGTGCGTCAGCAGCACCACACGCTGCAGCGGCACGGGCCAGGCGGCCAGCAGCTGCGCCATCAGGCCGGCGAACTGGCGGCCGTTCTCGGCGATGGGCAGGCCGGTGTTGTAGTGCAGGTAGACGGGCGTGGCGTCCAGCACCTGCGCGAGCAGGGCGCCATGGTCGTGGCCGTTGCGCTGCCACTGCAGGTCGTTCCTGCACAGGCCGTGCAGCAGCACCAGCAGCACCGGCCGTGCATCGGGCAGCGCGGCGGCCAGCGCCCGGGCTTCCAGCGGCAGCGCGCGGCCGTTGCGGCGCAGCGCCATCGTGATGGCCAGCGGGTTGGCGCTGGCCGCGAGATGGTCACCCAGCACGCCGTTGAGCGCCGCCACCACGGCTTCACGCTCGCGGCGCGGCGGTGCCGCCGGCGCGTCGGCGGCCAGCGCCGGCGCGATCAGCGCCAGCAGCCCGTCGACGCTGCCGCCGACGACGCGGGTCACGCCGCGGATGCTGCGGTAGACGAGCCCCGTGATGCCGCGGGTACGGCCGTCCAGCGCCGCGCCGCCGCCGGGCAGGCGCGCGATGCGTTCGTGCATCGCCTCCACGAGGTCGGTCAGGCCGGCGGTGGCGTCGGTGGCCAGGCGCGCGGCACCCCGCAGGTCGTTGGTCTTCATGGCGTGGACCTCTTTCTCACCGCAGCATGGCCAGGCCCGCGGGTCGCCCGACTCTACCCGCAGGCCGCAACGGTCGACCCCGGCCGCTGCGGCGCGGGCCCGCGGTCCGGGGCCGGCGCACCGCGGGCCCGACCCGGGGGTCGGCCGCGGGGGCCTCGGGTACATTGCGCGGCCATGTCCGAGCCCGCACCGCCGTTCCTGCCTGCCCACGGCCCGGCCGACTTCCAGGACCGCCTGCTCGCTGGCCACCTCAACGCGCTGTTCGGCGCGCTCGACGCCGACGCGCTGGCGCTGCTGCGCCGCGAACTGCAGTGGGTCGAGGTGGCTGCCGGCCAGACGCTGATGGCCCAGGGCGAGCGCGGCGACTGCGTCTACCTGTCGATCAGCGGCCGCCTGCGCGCCACCGTGCGCGACGACGACGGCAGCGAGCGCCTGGTGCGCGAGATGTCGCGCGGCCAGGTCATCGGCGAGATGGCGCTCTACACCGACGAGCCGCGCTCGGCCACCGTGGTGGCCATCCGCGACTCGGTGCTGGTGCGGCTGGACAAGCCGGCCTTCCTGCAGCTGCTGGCCGGCAGCGTGTCGCTGTCGATGGCGCTCACGCGCCAGCTCGTCCGGCGGCTGCAGACGGTGCCGGCGCGCACCGACCTGGCGCCGCCGGTGGTGATGGCGCTGCTGCCCGTCTCCGCCGGCGTCGACGCGCCGGCCTTCGCCGAGGCGCTGGCCGTGCAGCTGCGGCGGGTGCCGCGCGCGCGCCCGGCGGGCGGCGTCTGCGTGCTCGACGCCGCGGCCATCGACGCCGCGCTGGGCCAGCCCGGGCTGGCACGCAGCGACGCCGCCGACGGCGCCGCCAACCGCTGCATCGCCTTGCATCTGGACGAGGTCGAGGCCAGCCACGACGCCGTGCTGCTGCTCGCCGACGACGCCCCCACGGCGTGGACGCAGCGTTGCACGCGCCGCTGCGACGAGATGCTGCTGCTGGCCGACGCCGCGCAGCCAGCGCTGCTGCACGCCAGCGAAAGCGCCTTCCTGGCGCAGCGCGCCGGCCGCGCCGAGGCCGCCGAGGTGCTGGTGCTGCTGCATGCGGCCGAGCGCCGCTGCCCGCAGGGCACGCAGGCCTGGCTGGCGCGGCGGCCGCTGGCCGACCACGTGCACGTGCGCCCGGCGCTCGAACGCGACATGGCGCGGCTGGCGCGCATCCAGAGCCGCAGCGCGGTGGGCCTGGTGCTGGCCGGCGGCGGTGCCCGCGGCCTGGCCCATCTGGGCGTGGCGCAGGCGCTGCAGCAGCAGGGCATCGAGTTCGACTTCGTCGGCGGCACCAGCATCGGCGCCGTGATGGCGGTGCTGCTGGCCAGCGACCGGCCGCTGGACGAGACGGTGGCCGTCGCGCGCCGCGGCTTCACGCAGAACCCCACCGGCGACTACAACTGGCTGCCGCTGATCTCGCTCATCCGCGGCCGGCGGCTGCGGCGCGTCGTCGAGGCCGGGCGCCTCGAACTGCTGGGCCACGCCGCCGGCATCGAGGACCTGTGGAAGAACTGCTTCTGCGTGGCCAGCAACTACTCGCAGGCGCGCGAACAGGTGCTGAGCCAGGGCGACGCCGCGAAGGCCATGCGGGCCAGCGCCGCCATCCCCGGCGCGCTGCCGCCGGTGCTGCTGGACGGCGAACTGCTCTGCGACGGCGGCACCTTCAACAACTTCCCCGTCGACGTGATGCGCGCGCGGCGCGGCGTGGGCCGCGTCATCGGCGTCGACCTGGCCTTCCGCAAGCCGCGCCGCATCGAGCACGACGAGGTGCCCGGCCCCTGGGCGCTGCTGCGCGACCGGCTGCGCCCCTACCCACGCCGCCGCTACCGCCTGCCTTCGCTGGTGGCCTACCTGATGAACGTCACCATCCTCTACAGCAGCTCGCGCCAGCAGGCGTCGCGCCGGCTCACCGACCTGCACTTCAACCCGCCGCTGGAACGTGTGGGCATGCTGCAGTGGAACAAGTTCGACAGCATCGTCGAGCAGGGGCGCGCGCACGCGCTGCAAGTGCTGCAGGCGCTGTCGCCCGAGGCGCTGCGGGCCTGGCGTGAGCGGGCGCGATGAGCGGCGTCGTGGACACCACGCTGCACCCGCTGCTGCAGCCCCACGCGCACAAGGTGTGCACGGCGGCGCAGGCCGTGGCCCACGTGCGCCCCGGCGACCACGTCTTCGTCGGCACCGCCTGCGCCACGCCGCGCGCGCTGGTGGCCGCGCTGGAGTCGGTGGACTACGGCCCCGCCGACGTCGAGCTGCTGCATTTCTTCACCGACCACGCCGTGCCGCACGACATGCAGGGCCGGCCGACGACACGCTTCCGCCACCGCAGCTTCTTCGTCGGCGCCGACATGCGCGCCGCGGTCAGGCAGGGCCTGGCCGACTACGTGCCGATGAGCATCGCGCGTGTGCCCGAACTGATGGCGCTGGGGCGCATCGCGGTCGACGTGGCCTTCATACAGGTCTCGCTGCCCGACGCCTTCGGCTACGTCAACCTGGGCGTCAGCGTCGACATCGTCCCGGCCGCGGTGGCGCGGGCGCGGCTGGTCATCGCCGAGGTCAACCCGCACATGCCGCGCAGCCTGGGCGACAGCGTGCTGCACGTCGACCAGCTGCACCACCTGGTGCCGGTGGACACGCCCGTCATCGAGTACGTGCACGAGCCCACCGACAGCCCGGCGATGGAGCAGATCGCGCGCTACATCGGCGGCATCATCGACGACGGCAGCACGCTGCAGATCGGCCTGGGCCGCGTCACCAACGAGGCGCTGAAGTACCTCACCGACCGCCAGGACCTGGGCATCCACAGCGATGTCATCACCGACGCCCTCGTTCCGCTGCTGGAGAAGGGCATCCTGACCGGCGCGTGCAAGACGCAGCGGCCGCGCAAGATCGTCACCAGCTTCGCGATGGGCACGCGCCGGCTCTACGACCTGATCGACCGCAACCCGCTCTTCGTCTTCCTGCCCATCGAGGCCGTCTGCAACCCGGTGACCATCGCGGCGCAGCACAAGATGGTGTCGGTGACGCAGGCCTTCGCGGTCGACCTCACGGGCCAGGTCTGTGCCGACCAGTTCGAGGGCCAGTTCTACAGCGGCCTGGCGGCGCAGGGCGAGTTCCTGCGCGGCGCCTCGCGCTCGCCCGGCGGCAAGCCCATCATCTGCCTGACCAGCACCGACGACGCCGGCGCGGCTTCGCGCATCCGCGCCACGCTGCTGCCGGGCGAAGGCGTGACGGTGGCGCGTTCCGACGTGCACTACGTCATCACCGAGTTCGGCATCGCCTACCTCTTCGGCAAGAGCATCCGCGAACGCGCGGTGGCGCTGATCGAGATCGCGCACCCGAAGTTCCGCGCCGAGCTCTTCGCGCAGGCCCGGGCGCTGGGCTACGTGGGCCCCGAGCAGACGCTGAAGAACATGCGTGCCTACGCGGTGGAAGCCGAGAAGACCGTGGTGCTGAAGGACGGCCGCCAGGTGCTGCTGCGCCCCGCGGCCTCGGGCGACGCCGCGGGGGTGCGCGACCTGTTCCACGGCCTGTCCGACCGCGACGTCTACACGCGCTTCTTCCGCAAGGTGCGCGGCCTGAGCGACCGCGACGTGCAGCGCCTGTGCAACCTGAACTTCGAGAACGAGGTCGCCTTCGTGGCCTGCGAGGGCCCGCGCGAGAACGCGCAGGTGGTGGCGCATGCGTGCTACTTCGTCGACCCGTCGACCAACCTGGCCGAGACCGCCTTCATGGTGCACCCGGCGTGGCAGGGCAGCGGCCTGGGCAGCGCGCTGCAGCGCCACATGGCCGGACACGCGCAACAGCGCGGCGTGCGCGGCTTCGTGGCCGAGATCCTGTCGAGCAACGAGAACATGATCCGGCTGGCGCGCGCCAGCGCCGGTGTCGTGCCCGGCGGCCCGAAGGTGACGGTGGAGCCCAGCGGCAGCACGGTGCGCATCACCACGCTGTGGTGACGGCCGGCGTGCAGCGTGTGCGGCGGGCCGGCACCGCGCCGCGGCGCGGCCGCTGAAAGCGCTGCCTTCTTCGCGTCGGCAGGCGCTTAAACTGCGCCCCGAACAACACCACGCGACAGCGCCGAGGGCATGGCACGCAAGACAGCAAGCGCGAAAGTCGCCGCACCGGGCCGGCGCCGCACGGTCGCGGCCGCGCCCGAGCCCGGCAAGGTGACGCTCGAGATGGTGGCCGCTGCCGCCGGCGTCTCGCCCAGCACCGTCTCGCGCATCCTCAACGGCACGGCCGTGGTCAGCGACGACAAGCGTGCCGCGGTCGACGAGGCCGTGGCGCGGCTGGGCTTCGTGCCCAACCCGATGGCGCGCGGCCTGGCCGGCGGGCGCACGCTGAGCATCGGCGTCGTCACCCAGGCCATCGACAGCCCCTTCTACGGCGGTGCGCTGCGCGGCATCGAAGAGGAACTCGGCCGCGCCGGCTACAGCCCGCTGTTCGTCAGCGGCCACTGGAACGCCGCGCAGGAGGCGCACTGCATCGACACGCTGCGCTCGCGCCGCGTCGACGGCCTCATCGTGCTCGACTGCCGCCTGGGCGACGCGGCGCTGAGTGCGATCGCGCAGCGCCTGCCCGTGGTCATGACCGGCCGCGCGCTGAGGGCGCCGGGGCTGTATGCGCTGCACTTCGACAACTTCGAAGGCGGCCGCCTGGCCACCCAGCACCTGCTGAGCCTGGGCCACCAGCGCATCGCCTTCATCGCCGGCGATGCACGCCACGCCGACACCAAGGAACGCCAGCGCGGCTACCGCGCCGCACTGGAAGCCGCCGGCCTGGCCTTCGACCCGGCACTGGTGATGCCCGGCAGCTACACCGAGGACAGCGGCCGCCTGGCGGTGGAACGCCTGCTCGACAGCCGCCAGGCCTTCAGCGCCATCTTCGCGGCGAACGACCAGATGGCCTTCGGCGCCACGCTGGCGCTGCACCGTCGCCGCCTGCACGTGCCGGGCGACGTGTCGCTGGTCGGCTTCGACGATCTGCAGACCGCGCTGTACAGCATCCCGCCGCTGAGCACCGTGCACCATCCGGTCTATGAACTGGGCCAGATGGCGGCCACCGCGATGCTGCAGCTGCTGGCCGGCGAAACGCCCACCGTCGAACTGCCGGCGCCGCGTTTCATCGTGCGCGAGTCGACCCGCAGCGCGGTCTGAGCTTGCCCGGGGCTGGCCTGCGCCCGGCCCGCCGCTGCCGCTGCGACGCCGCCAGGCCCGTCGTCCGCCCCCCCGGGCCTTGGCGAATACCCTCGATTGACAGGCCACCGGCACGCCCGTAAATTCTGAAAGCGCTTTCATGAACCGGCCGGACGACGCCGGTGTCTTGGTTTTCGGAACATCGGGACGGCCCAGCGGGCGCCCGCAGCGGAGCAGGGTGGATGGGCCAGCAGGCAGTGGGCGGGCGGTGCAGCGTGGGTGGCCGGTGGCCCCGCGTGCTGGCACTGGCCGCGTCCGTTCTGCTGGCCGGTGCGGCCTGCGGCCAGCAGGTGCTCACCGTGGCCGCCTACCCCGCGGTGGACAAGATCGTCGAGGCGGCGATTCCGGCCTGGAAGCAGCGTCACCCCAACGTCGGCATCAAGGTCGTCAGCCGCCAGTTCGCCGACCACCACACCGCGATGACCACCGCGCTGTCGACCCGCTTCCACCTGCCCGACGTGATGGCGCTGGAGGTGGGCTACGTCGGCCGCTTCGCGCAGGGCGGCGGGCTCGAGGACCTGCGCCAGCCGCCCTTCGACATCGGCCAGGTGTCGGCGGCATGGGTGCCCTACGCGGTGGCGCAGGCCACCAGCCGCAACGGCAGCATCGTCGCCGCGCCCGCCGACATCGGCCCCGGCACGCTGCTGTGGCGTGCCGACGTGCTGGCCAGGGCCGGCGTCGGCGAGGCCGAACTGACGAAGTCCTGGGACAGCTACGTCGCCGCGGGCGTGAAGATCAAGCAGGCCACCGGCGCCTACCTGCTGCCCCATGCGCGCGACATGAAGGACATCCTCATCCGCACCGGCATCCAGCCCGGCGAAGGGCTGTACTTCGACGCCGACAGCCGGGTGCTCGTGACCAGTCCGCGCTTCGTGCGCGCCTTCGAGCTGGCGCGCGAGGTGCGGCGTCACAAGCTGGACGCGCGCGTCATGGTCTGGTCCAACGAATGGAGCGAAGGTTTCAAGCGCGGCACCCTGGCCACGCAGATGAGCGGTGCCTGGCTGGCCGGCCACCTGAGCAACTGGCTGGCGCCCGAGACCCGGGGCCTGTGGCGTGCGTCGCAGCTGCCCGAAGGCGCCTTCGTGGCCTACGGCGGCACCTTCTTCGCCATCGCGCGCGGTGCCCCGGCGGCCCACAAGGGCCTGGCCTGGGCGTTCATCCGCATGCTCACGCTCGACCGCGAACTGCAGCTCGCCGCGTTCAAGAGCCAGGACGCCTTTCCGGCGCTGCTGTCGTCCTACGACGACCCGTTCTTCGAGCAGCCGCTGCCTTTCCTGGGCAGCCAGCCCGCGCGCGGCCTGTGGCGCGACGCCACGCGGCGCATCGGCGCGGTGACGGTGCACAAGCAGGATGTCTTCGCCAGCGAAGTCATCGACACCGAACTCGACAAGGTGCTCGACCAGGGCAAGGACATCCCCACCGCGCTGGCCGATGCGGCGCGCCTGCTGCAACGCCGCGCCAGGCGCTGAGCGGTCGACGAAGAGCATGAAGCTGGCGGCCTTCCTGCGCATCTCGCCTGCGCTCACGCCCTACGTGCTGCTCAGCCCCTTCGTCGGCCTGTTCCTGGTCTTCGGCCTGTTCCCGCTGGCCTTTTCGCTCTACCTCGCCTTCCAGACATGGGAACCGACCAGCGGCCTGGCTTCGATGCAGTACGTCGGCCTGGAGAACTTCGCCTTCGCGCTGCAGGACGAGTGGTTCTGGAAGAGCCTGAAGAACACCGGCTGGCTGGCCGTCGCCTCGGGCGTGCCGCAGCACCTGGTGGCCATTCCGCTGGCGGTGTTCATCCACAACAGCTTCGGGCGCCTGCGCAACGGTGTCGTCGGCGCCTACTTCCTGCCCTACATCACCAGCACAGTGGCCATCGCCATCATGTTCAGCAGCCTGTTCTCGACGGACTACGGCGTCGTCAACGCGGCGCTGCGCAGCCTGTTCGGCATGGAGAACATCGACTGGCTGGGCCGGCCCGAGAACATCAAGCCGGCCATCGCGATGATCGTGTTCTGGCGCTACGTCGGCTTCAACGTCGTGCTCTACCTGGCCGCGCTGCAGACGATCCCGAAAGACCTTTACGAGGCGGCGACGATGGACGGCGCGGGCCGCCTGCAGCAGTTCTTCCACATCACGCTGCCGAGCCTGAAGCCGATGATCTTCTTCGGCGTCACGCTGTCGGTCATCGGCGGGCTGCAGCTCTTCGAGGAGCCCTTCATCCTCACCGGCGGCCGGGGCGGTTCAGACCAGTCGGGCATGACGACGGCCATCTACCTCTACCGCATGGCCTTCGACTTCAACGACTTCGGCGCCGCGAGCGCGATGTCGTGGCTGCTGTTCTTCCTGGTGGTGCTGCTGACGTGGCTCACCAACCGTGCATTCAAGCCGAGAAACGCGGGTGGATGAGATGAACCCATCGACTGCTTTCGGCACGTTGCGGACGATCAGGCTCTGCGTTGGCGTGCAGGTTTCAGTGGCGGCGCAGGGCTGTCCGGGCGGGGCGCGGCGGTCGACTGAAGCGGCCTTCGCTGCGCTCAGGCTGCCCTGCGGTGCTCGGGTCCATGGCCCGGCGCATAACTCGCTTCGTTCGCT
>Ga0154020_10009203_pt1 | contig 11375 bp, 9 predicted proteins | sample Klosneuvirus_201_FD_109709 | JGI IMG/M metagenome (GOLD analysis project Ga0154020, IMG submission 109709) | Active sludge microbial communities from wastewater, Klosterneuburg, Austria - Klosneuvirus_20160825_MG | ecosystem: Engineered > WWTP > Aerobic digester > Activated sludge | place... | reverse complement strand
CGCTCACGGCGCGTGACTTCGCGGCGCGCCACCTGGACGAATGCGCGCTGCTGCGGGTGCTGGGCCAGCGCGCGGCCCAGGTCGGATGGACCTACGCGGCCGAGTTCCTGCTGGCCGGACTGGCGGGCAGTCTGGCGGGCCTGGCGCTGGGCTATCTGTTGCACATGGTGCTGCTGGCCTTGCTGGGCGGCCTGGTGGGGGTGGCGCTGCCCGCAGCCGGGGTGCTGCCCTATCTGCTCGGACTGGGTCTGGGGCTCGCGCTGCTGGTGGCCTTCGGCCTGCCGCCGGTGCTGGCGCTGGCGCGCGTGCCGCCCTTGCGCGTGTTGCGCCGCGATGCCGGCACGGCCGGGACCTGGAGCGCCTGGTTCGCCTTGCTGACCGGCGGGGCGGGCAGCGTCGCGCTGCTGATGGCCGTGGCGCGCGACGCCACACTGGGTTTGCTGACCCTGGCCGGCTTCGCGCTGGCCGGTGCGCTGCTGGTGGCCTTGGCCTGGGGGGTGATCCGCTTCGCCTTGCCGCGCATCGGGGGTCCGCAATCGTGGCGCCTGGCGACGCGGCAGCTGGGTTCGCGGCCGGCGCTGGCCGCCGCGCAGGTGGCGGCGCTGGGCCTGGGGCTGCTGGCGCTGGCCCTGCTGGCTCTGGTGCGCACCGACCTGATGGAGAGCTGGCGCATGGCCACGCCGGATCGCGGCCCGGACCGCTTCGTGATCAACCTGCTGCCGGACCAGGGTGAGGCGTTCCGCACCGAGTTGCAGCAGGCTGGGGTGCAGCCGCTCGACTGGTATCCGATGTTCCGTGGCCGGCTGACGACGATCAACGGCGAGGCGGTCACCACCCTGCGTTTCGCCACCGATCGTGCCAGCCGCCTGGTGGAGCGCGAGTTCAACCTCAGTCACGCGCAAGAGCAGCCGGCGCACAACCGCGCCACGGACGGGCGATGGTTGGCCGACAGCGGCAGCCTGAGCGTCGAGGCCGGTCTGGCCGAGCAACTCGGGCTGAAGCTCGGCGACCGCCTCGGCTTCGATGTGGCCGGACAGCAGATCACGGCGCCGATCGGCCAGATCCGCGAGGTGGATTGGTCCTCGATGCGGGTCAATTTCTTCGTGATGTTCCAGCGCGCGCAGATGCCCGAGGTGCCCAGCACCTGGATCGCCACTTTCCGCGCACCGCCGCGCGACGCCGCGCAACTCGACCGGCGCTTGGCACGCGCCTTTCCGAACGCCACGTTGATCGACGTCAGCGAGCAGATCGCCCAGGTCCAGCGCGTGCTCGGCCAGATTGCCCAGGCGGTCGAGATCCTGTTCGGCTTCACCTTGGCGGCTGGCTTGGTGGTGTTGATCGGGGCCATGACGGCGACACGCGAGGTGCGCATCCGCGAGGCCGCCGTGTGGCGGGCGATGGGCGCCAGCTCGGCGCTGCTGGCACGCGTGCAACGCGCCGAACTGCTGACCATCGGGCTGCTGGCGGGGGCCTTTGCCGGGCTGGTGGCGCTGGGCCTCGGCGCCCTGCTGGCCTACCAGGTCTTCCAGTTCGACTGGCAGCCCAAGCCCTGGGTGCCGCTGGGCACTTTGGCGGCGGGCGCGCTGCTGGCCTGGGTGGCGGGTTACTGGGGGCTGCGCGGCGTGCTGCGCCGGCCGGTGCTGCAGACCCTGCGCGCCGCCACGCAGGATTGAGCCAACAAATGGATCGGCCCCTCGCTGGAGGGGCCGATCGGCAAGGAAGGTCGCTGCTTCAGGATACGGCGGCGATCAGTCCCATGTCGGCGCTGCTCATCAGGCCTTCGATGTCCATCAGGATCAGCATGCGCTCGTTGGCCGTGGCGATGCCGGTGATGTACTGCGTGTCCACGGTGGCGGTGGCCATCTCGGGGGCTGGCTTGATCTGGTCGCGGCCGAGTTCCATCACGTCGGACACCGAATCGACCACCGCGCCGACCACCCGGTTGCGCACATTGAGCACGATGACCACGGTGAAGCTGTTGATTTCGTTGCTGGCGCAGCCAAGCTTCACGCGCAGGTCGACGATCGGCACGATGACGCCGCGCAGATTCACCACGCCCTTGATGAACTCGGGGGCGTTGGCAATGCGCGTCGGCGCCTCGTAGGAACGGATCTCCTGCACCTTCAGGATGTCGATGCCGTATTCCTCGGTGCCGAGGCGGAAGGTCAGGTATTCACCGGCGTTGGCGGCTTGCATGCGGCTGCCGGGGGCAGCGATGGCGAGTTCCATGGGGTTCCTTTCAGTGGCGCGACTTGCGCACCAGGCTGCCGATGTCGAGGATCAGGGCCACACGGCCGTCTCCCATGATGGTGGCGCCGGATACGTCGCTGACCTTGCGGTAATTGGCCTCGAGGTTCTTCACCACCACCTGCTGCTGGCCCAGCAGTTCGTCGACCAGCAGGGCCACCCGGCCGCCTTCGGCCTCGACCACCACCATGATGTTGGAGACATGCTCGAAGTCGAAGCGCGGCACCTCGAAGACCTTCTCGAGTTCGATGACGGGCATGAACTCGTCGCGCACCTCGACCACGCGGCCTGATCCGGCCACGGTCTTCACGGTGTCCTGCTTGACCTGGAAGCTCTCGACCACCGACGACAGCGGCAGGATGTAGACCTCCTCGCCGACGCCCACGCTCATGCCGTCCATGATGGCCAGCGTCAGCGGCAGGCGCACCGAGACCTTCATGCCGTAACCCTCGGCGGAGTCGATCTCGACATGCCCGCCCAGCGAGGTGATGTTGCGCTTGACCACGTCCATGCCCACGCCGCGGCCGGACACGTCGGTGACCTGCTCGGCGGTCGAAAAGCCGGGCGCGAAGATCAGGTTCCACACCTCGGAGTCGCTCATGCCCTCGTGAGCGTCGATGCCCTTTTCCTGGGCCTTGCTGATCAGCTTCTGGCGGTTCAGGCCCTTGCCGTCGTCGCGCACCTCGATGACGATGCTGCCGCCCTGGTGGCTGGCCACCAGGGTGATGGTGCCGGTCTCGGGCTTGCCCTTGGCGGCGCGCTCAGCCGGCATCTCGATGCCGTGGTCGCAGCTGTTGCGCACCAGGTGGGTCAAGGGGTCGGTGATTTTTTCCACCAGGCCCTTGTCGAGTTCGGTGGCCTCGCCCTGCGTGACCAGCTCGACCTTCTTGCCCAGCTTGGCGGCGAGGTCGCGCAGCATGCGCGGGAAGCGGTTGAACACCACCGACATCGGAATCATGCGGATCGACATCACCGCTTCCTGCAGGTCGCGGGTGTTGCGTTCCAGATCGGCCAGGCCGGAGGTGAGCTGCTGGTACAGGCCGGGGTCGACGTTGCGGCTGTTCTGCGCCAGCATGGCCTGGGTGATGACCAGTTCGCCGACCAGGTTGATCAGCTGATCGACCTTCTCGATCGACACCCGCAAGGTGCTCTGGTCGCCGGCCGCAGCGGGCTTGGCAGGCGGCGCAGCGGCGGGCTTGGCGGCCGGTACCACGGCCGCCTTGGGCGCCTCGGTCGGCGCTGGGGCAGCACTTGCGGAAGAGCCTGGCGCACCAGGGGCGTCGTCGAAGAAGCCGTAGCCGGCGTCCTGCTGCGGCGCTTCCGGCTCGGGGGCGCCAGGGGCGCCCTCGTGGAATCCGAAGCCAGGCCCGAAGGCCTGCAGGATGACCTGCTCGCGCGCGACATGGAAGGTGAACAGATCGAGCAGGTCGCTGTCGCTCGACGCCGTGACGATCTTGAAGCGCCGCATGCCGTCGGCCGCCTGACCGCCGTCGAGCATCTCGATGGTGCCCAGGTCGGTGATCTCCTTGAACAACTCGATCAGGTTGTTGGCCTGGCTCGGATCCGGCAGCGGTCCCACCAGCAGTTCCAGCTCGCGCACGCCCGACTTCAGCGCAGCCCGCGCTGGCGCAGGCTCAGGTGCAGCGGCCTGCTTGGTCGCGGGCGCGGGCGCGCCTTCCAGCACGCCGCCGTCCACCAGGGTCCGGATGCCGGCCACCAATCCCGAACTGTCGACCCGCTCGCTGCTGGTGCCCGCGTGCCGCGCCAGCAAGCCCTTGAGCGCATCACCGGCCTGCAGCAGGATGTCGATCATCTGCGTGGTCGGCTGCAACTCGTGGCGACGCAGCTTGTCGAGCAGGGTCTCCATGATGTGCGTCAACTCGGCCACGTCGTTGAAGCCGAAGGTCGCCGCACCGCCCTTGATCGAGTGGGCGCAGCGGAAGATGGCGTTGAGCTCCTCGTCGTCTGCAGCGTCGACGTTCACATTGAGCAGCAACTGCTCCATGTTCTCAAGGTTCTCACTCGCCTCCTCGAAGAAGACTTGGTAGAACTGGCTGAGGTCAATGCCGGCACCGAGGTTGCTGCCCTCGTTGGTCATCTCACCCATCGCGGGTTCTCCTTACTTGATGACCTTGCCGATCACTTCGATCAGCTTGGCCGGGTCGAAGGGCTTGACCAACCAGCCGGTGGCACCCGCCGCGCGCCCCGCCTGCTTCATCGCGTCGCTGCTTTCGGTGGTGAGGATCAGGATCGGCGTGGTCTTGAACTTCGGACTCTCGCGCAGCTTCTTGACCAGGCTGATGCCGTCCATGCGCGGCATGTTCTGGTCGGTCAGCACGAGGTCGAAGTCGCGCTGCGTCGCCTTCTCCCAGGCGTCCTGGCCGTCGACGGCCTCGACCACGTTGAATCCTGCGTTCTTCAGGGTGAAGGACACCATCTGGCGCATCGAAGCGGAGTCGTCTACCGCAAGGATGGAATGCATCGTCAGCTCTCCGGGCAATCAATCATTCAAACAGGCAAGAGGCCACTATCAGAACAGCTCTACGGATCCGGCGTCGACTTCGTCTTGCGTCACCGGGTTGGGGCGCAGCGGCGCCTCCACCACAGCGGCCGCGCCGTCCTCGTCGTCGCCGAACGCGTCGCGCGCCATCATGTCGGCACTGGCACGCAGGCGCAGGCTGGTGTGCGCAATCAATTGGGTGGACATGTCCTGGAACTGCAGCGCGATGATGGCCTGCGCCACATGGTTGAGCACATCACCGAGTGCGCCGGGGGCGAGCGCCTCGCCGTTCTCCAGCTTGGCAGCCAGGTCCTGCAACTTGGCCGAGGCAGCGAAGAAGTGCGTCGACAAGGTCTCGCCGGCGTCGTCGAGCAGGCGTTGCAGGCGCTCGAGGTCATTGCTGACCGACATGAGGTGATCCTGCACCTCGGCAGCCGACAGCAGCGTGAGCGTTGCGCCACCCGCGTCGAAGGGTTCGGCATCGGCTGCACTGTCTTCTGGCAGCGGAGGTTCAACCATGCAGGCTCCGAATCAACATGCTGCGGCCGGCTCGGCCGGCGGGTGGAACTTCAGGGGCATCCAAGGGCACCCGTGAAGTGGCATCGCTGCAAGCCTAACCGATGGCCCTGCCATGCGCGTGTGAGGAGCCGCTAGGGTAATCCCGTTCGCTCTATGAAGCATCGACGCCGGTCGGCTGCGCGGCATACTGCCCGCATGCCCCCAGAGACGCCCCTGCGCCTGCTCCATGTCGAGGATTCCGAGTTCGACCACGCGCTGCTGCAGGCGCAGGTGGCCGCAGAGGGTGTCCCGGCCGACTGGCACTGCGTGCAGAGCGAGGAGGCCTTCTTGCTGGCGCTCGAACAGACCTGGGATGCGGTGATCTGCGACCACCACCTGCCGGGCAGCTCGGGGCTGCGCCTGTTGGCCCTGTTGCGCGAGCGTGACGACCTGCTGCCCTTCCTGCTGGTGTCGGGCCAGATCGGCGAGGAATTGGCCGTCGAGGCGATGCGCTGCGGCGCCAGCGACTACCTGCTCAAGGGGCGTCTGGCGCGGTTCGTGCCCGCCTTGCTGCAGGCCATCCGCGCTGCGGCCGCGCAGCGCGAGCGCGCCCAAGCCCTGCGCGATCTGCAGCGTTCGCGCGCGCAGCTGGCCGAGCTCACCGAACACCTGCAGCAGCGCATCGAGGCCGAACGGGCGCAGCTGTCGCGCGAACTGCACGACGACGTCGGCAGCCAGCTCACGGCACTCAAGTTCGACCTCGCGTGGCTGCAGCGCCACGGCAGCGGGGCCGAGGCCGCGCCGCGCCTTGCGCAGGCGCTGGAGCTGCTGGATGGGGCGATCGCCGCCAGCCGCCGCCTGATGCAGAACCTGCGCCCGCCGATCCTCGAGGAAGGCGTGGTGGCGGCGCTGCAATGGCTGGTGCAGGGCTTTGAGCGCCAGCATGCCGAGTTGCAGCTCAGCCTGCAGTACCCGGACGAGCGCGTCGACGTGGGCGAGGCCTGCTGTCTGGTGGCCTACCGCTTCGTCCAGGAGGCCTTGAGCAATGTGGCCAAGCACGCGCAGGCCCGGCGCGTGCGCATCGAGTTGCAATGGGCCTCCGGCGTGCTGGGCGTGGAGGTCGAGGACGACGGTTGCGGCCTGCGGCCGGGGGCCTTGGAGCAGGCGCAGCGCTTTGGCCTGCGGGGCTTGCGCGAGCGGGCCGAGCAGGCCGGCGGCTGGGTCGACGTCAGCAGCCGCGCCGGGCGCGGCACCCTGCTGGCCCTCAACCTGCCGATTCCGACCCGCATGCGTGGCGCCCACCCGCTTGCCGAGGAGGCGTGGACATGATCCGTGTGCTGCTCTGCGATGACCACGCACTGATCCGCCGCGGCATCCGCGACACGCTGCAGGACGCCGGTGGCATCGAGGTGGTGGGCGAGGTGGCCGACTACCCGAGCCTGCGCGAGTGGCTGCGCTCGCAGCAGGCCGATGTGCTGGTGCTCGACGTCAACCTGCCGGGACGCAGCGGCCTGGATGTGCTGCACGTGCTGAAGGAGGAAGGCAGCCGGCTGCGCACCCTGGTGGTGTCGATGTATCCGGAGGAGCAGTACGCCATCCGCTGCCTGCGCGCCGGCGCCTTCGGCTACGTGAACAAGGGCGGCGATGCCGAAGAATTGGCGGCGGCCGTGCGCACGGTGGCGCAGGGGCGCAAGTACGTGACGCCGCAGATCGCCCAGATGCTGGTGGAGAACCTCACCACGCCGGCGCCCGAGCAGGCGCATCAGAAGCTCTCGGATCGCGAGTTGCAGACCCTGGTGATGATCGCGTCGGGCAAGCGCCTGTCGGACATCGCCGAGGAGCTGCTGTTGAGCCCCAAGACGGTCAGCGTGTACCGCGCCCGGGTGCTGGAGAAGCTCGGCCTGTCGAACAACTCCGAGCTCACGGTCTATGCCATCCGCAGCGGCCTGGTCGAAAGCTGAGCGGAGCGACTCGCTGGTCCGGCGCCTGACGCGCTGGAACCTGCTGGTGCTGGCGTTGGCGCTGCTGCTCAGCGTCGGCCTGCTGTTGCGCGTGGTTCACCAGACCGGACTCTCGCAACAGCGCGCCGACGCCGAGGCCGCCGCCGCGCTGCTGGCGCAGAACCTGGCGCCGATGCTGGCCTTCCAGGACGCAGCGGCCGGTCGCGATCTGCTGGCCGAGTTGGCGCGCCGACGCGATCTGCTGGCGGTGCGTGTGCTGGGCACCGGCGCCGTCGAGTTCGCGCGCTGGCAGGCCACGGCGCCGCCCGCCAGCACACTTTGGCCACCGGCGGAGTTCGAATTGAAGCTGCCGGTGCGCATGCAGGGCGAATTGCTCGGCTGGGTGATCTGGCGCGAGTCGAATTCCGGACTGGAACAGACCCTTGCTTGGGTGGCGCTGGGTGGCGGCTTGATCCTGTGCGGCGCCCTGCTGCTCACCTGGTTGCTGCTGGCCTGGGTGCAACGGCGTGCGCTGCAGCCGCTCATCGAACTGGCGCGGCTCACCGAGCGTGTGGCGAGCACCCAGGACTACAGCCTGCGCGCGGGCGTGGTGCGCGCCGACGAGGTGGGGCGCCTGAGTTCGCGCGTCAACGACCTGCTGCACCGGGTCGAGCTCTGGCACGCCGAGCTCAACGAGCGCCTGCGCCGTGAACAGGAGGCCGGCGCCCAGTACCAACAGCTGGCGCAGCACGATCACCTGACGGGCCTGCCCAACCGCATGGCCTTCGAGCTGGAGCTGGAATCGCGTCTGGTGAAGGCCCAGTCCCAGCAGCGCCAGCTGGCGCTGTTCTTCATCGACCTGGACGGTTTCAAGACGATCAACGATCAGCTCGGCCACGCCGCCGGCGATCAGGCCCTGAAGTCGGCCGCCGAACGCATGCTGCAGGTGCTGCGCAGCGAGGACCGTCTGTTCCGCCTGGGCGGCGATGAGTTTGCGCTGCTGGTCTCGGCGCAGGGAGAGGACATGCCCGCGCAACTGGCCAGCCGCCTGGTCAGCGCCGTCTCCCAACCCTTTGAAGTCAATGGTCGGCGCGCGCCGCTGGGCGCCAGCATCGGCCTGTGCTTCTACCCCAACGACGCCAGCGACCCGGCCGACCTGCTGCGCCTGGCCGATGCCGCCATGTACCAGGCCAAGGCCGCCGGCAAGAACGGCTGGCAGCGCGCCAATCCCCTCGCCGACGATGCCTAAGTTGCCCGGCCTCTTGTTGGCGGCTTGGACGCTGGCGGCCGGCGCCCAGCAGGCCGAGCCCGACCTGGAGGAATTGCTGCGCCAGGCCGGCGAGCAGCGCCACGCCGACGCCGCCGTCAGCACCAGTGGCCGCAAGGGGCAGAGCCAGTCTCTGGCGCCGGGCGTCACGCATGTGGTGACGCGCCAGGACATCGAACGCCTCGGCCTGCGCAACTTCGGCGAGGTGCTGCAGCTTTTCCCCGGCCTGTACCTGCGTCAGGACCAGCTCTTCACCACCGTGGGCGTGCGTGGCATCGGCCGCGCCGGCGACCTCAACAGCCGCCTGCTCTTCCTGCTCGACGGCATGCGGCTCAACGAGAACATCTACGACGCCGGGCAGATCGACGAGGACTTCCTGCTCGACGTCGGGATGATCGAGCGTGTCGAGTACAGCGCCGGTCCGGGCTCCTCGCTCTACGGCGCCAACGCCTTCCTGGGCGTGGTCAACGTCATCACCCAGCGCGCCGACCAGTTGGCCGGCTGGCAGGGGCAGGCCGTGTTGGAACCGCGCGGTCGCTGGCAGACCCGCATCAGCCACGCCCGACGCGACGAGTCGGGCGGCGAGTGGTGGATCGCCGCCAGCGGCATGGAGCGTCGCGATTTGCCGTTGACCTTCGCGGTGCAGGCGGGTGACGAGGCGCCGCTGCGGCGCGTCAACGACGACCGCGCGCGTCGCCTCAACCTGGGCTGGCGCAGGGCCGGGCTGGCCGTCAGCGGCGGCCTGGTCGAGCGCGAGCGGCGCCTGCCGGCGGCGCTCGATCGGGTCGAGGACGACTTGATCACCACCGCGGCACCGGATTGGACCCGCATCCGCCACCTGCGCCTGAGCTGGGAGCGACCGCTGGGCGAGGGCTGGGAATTGCAGGCCGCATGGAGCGCGCAACAGCTCGACTACCGCACCGACTGGCCCTATCTGGACGAGCAGGGTGAAGCGCTGCTCGAGCGTTACGGCACGCTGGGGCGCTGGGGGGTGGCCGAGTTGCGCGCCGCTGGGCCGGTGGGTGAGCGCCACGAGCTGCAGGCCGGGCTCGAGTGGCAGCGCGACCAGACCCAGCAGTTCTTCTACGAGATCACCGGCGAGGATCGCTGGGTCGAGCGCTACCGGGCGCGCCGTGTCGGCCTGTTCGTGCAGGACGAGTGGGCGCTGGCCGAGCGACAGCGCCTGGTGCTGGGCTTGCGTTGGGACGATGCCAGCCTGGGCGGCCGGCGCTGGAGCCCACGCCTGGCCTATGCGTGGTCACCGAGCCCGGGGCGCAGCCTCAAGCTGACGGTGGGCAGCGCCTACCGCGGTGCCAACCGCTTCGAGTCGGCGCAGAACGAGGCCTTCGATCGATTGCCGCCGCCGGCTGAGCGTGTCAGCAGCACCGAGTTGGCCTGGGAGTCGGGCGAGACGGACCGGCGCTGGCGCGTGCACCTGTTCAGCAACCGTTTCTCGGGCCTGATCGATAGCGCCGAGGAGGGCTATTTCGTCAGCAGCCCGCGCCTGCGCAACCGGGGGGTCGACCTTGGCCTGGACCTGGCGCTGGCGCATACCCGGCTGCAGCTGGACGCCACGCTGCAGAGCAGCCGCTACGCCGACGGCAGGCGGCCGAGCAACAGTCCGCGGCAACTGCTGAAGTGGCGCTGGATGCTGCCCCTGGCACCGCAGTGGGCGCTGGGTCTGCACGGCAGGCTGCTGTCCAGACGCGACGCCGGCCAGCAGGCCCTGCCGGGCCACGGCCTGCTGCATGCCCATCTGCACTGGCAGCCGCTGCCCATGCTGGGCCTCGGGCTGGGCGTGCAAAACCTGACGCGCCGCCGCTACCTGGACGCGCCGGCCCTGGACTCGCACGACCCGGTGCTGCACCGAGGCAGCGACTGGCGCCTGATCGCCACGCTGAAGTTGCCGTGACGCAAAGGCTCTCGCGCGTCGGCCGGGCCCTGGCCCTGGGCTTGGCGGCGTTCACGCTGGTCGGGGCCGCGGCGGCGGCCGACGACCAGCGCCTGCGCGCCGCCTTCGTATTGCGTTTCGCGCAGTACACGCAGTGGTCCGAGTTGCCCGCAGGCGGTCAGCTGCAGCTGTGCGCGGCGGGCCTCGACGGCGGCGACGATGAAATGCGCCGCTTGGCCGGACGCAACGTGGGTGCGCGCGTGCTGCAGGTCAGCATCATCGAACTGCCGCGCGAGGCGCAGGCCTGCCAGGTGCTGGTGCTGGGCCACGACGAGCCGGCGCAGCTGCGCCGCTGGCTGCGCGAGTTGGGCGACGCCCCGGTGCTGGTGGTGGGCACCCGTCCCGAGGCCTGGCGCGCCGGTGTGGCCATCGCGCTGCTGACCGAGCCGCAGGGCCTGGCCTTCAGCATCAACCTCAGCGAGGCCAGGCGGCGCGGACTGGGCTTGTCGGCGCAGATGCTGAAGCTGGCCCGCGAAGTCAGGTGAAGCCCGACAGCAGGCGTTGCAGCACGGCCTGCAGGGGCGTCTCCATCAAAGGGAGCGTGGCCGCCAGGCCGAGCAGGCCGACCGACACGGTGAGCGGGAAGCCCACCGCGAACACGTTGAGCTGGGGCGCCACGCGCGACACCACGCCGAGGCTGAGGTTGACGAACAGCAGCAGGGTGATCAGCGGCAGCGCAACCCACAGTCCGGCCTGAAAAATCTCGGCGCCCCAGACCTGCGGCTGGGCGGCGCGCAGGAAGGCGAAGGGCTCGGGTCCGACCGGGAAGGCGTGAAAGCTCTGCGCCAGCGCCTGGATCAGCAGCAGGTGGCCGCCGCCGGCGATGAAGACGAATGCCACCAGGGTGCCGAAGAAGCGCGCCGTGGCGGTGCCTTGTGCGCCCGTGCCGGGGTCGAAGAAACCGGCGAAGTTCAGGCCCATCTGCAGGCCGATGATCTCGCCACCGAACTCCATGGCCGCGAACACCAGTCG
>Ga0154020_10009201_pt1 | contig 11375 bp, 11 predicted proteins | sample Klosneuvirus_201_FD_109709 | JGI IMG/M metagenome (GOLD analysis project Ga0154020, IMG submission 109709) | Active sludge microbial communities from wastewater, Klosterneuburg, Austria - Klosneuvirus_20160825_MG | ecosystem: Engineered > WWTP > Aerobic digester > Activated sludge | place... | reverse complement strand
TTAGTTTCGAATAACATCGTTTCAGCACCTTCACACGCGCTTGAAAAGTGGGCTGCGCGGTTGGTATAAGGCTCTGGCCCAAAAGCTGAGCTCATTCATAGTCGTATAGAATTTCCTGATCAATCAGAGCAAAGAGCGTATCGCCTTCAACCTTGCTGTCGTAGCGTTTCAACGGCTTTTGAGCCAACCCCATTGGATTACCTGTTTCCAAATCCCATTGCCACAAATGTTTGTGGCATGTTAGCGTCCGGCCATCACAAATCCCTTCACACAGCGGCTCTTCCAAATGAGGGCACATTGGCGGGATCACAACCGGCTGGTTTTCTCCGCGCACTACCGCGACCAGAACTCCTTGCACATCGAACTCCGCAATCTGATCCTTCTCCAGGTCATTCAGCGAACAAACTTTTTTCCAGGGCATTACCTATTTCCTTTCAACCAAAATCATCGGAACGAATTGCCAGTGGGTTCAACTTGCCGTGCACGATCAGCGTTTTTACCGTGGCTTGTACCATCGGCTTCGGGCCGGAGACAAAAGCGATACCGCTTAACGAGCCGTCGCTTGCCAGCTCGCGGACAGCGTCATGCGCATAGCCGGCCACGACCCTGCCAAAGTCCCTGACTTGCTTCTGCAGATTATTGACGTCGCCGTCGCGCGGTTCGGACAACGCGATGACCACGTCGAGGCGACCATCTGAACGTTTCGCAAGATCGATCACCTCATTCAGCAAGACGGTGTCTTCGCCCGTCCGCACTCCATAAACCAGCCGCGCCGAACCCGGCGCTCTGCGGTGCACCCAGTCGAAGAGTATGGGAAGCATGGGTGCAATTCCGGTGCTTCCGGCCACGCATGTGATCTCGCCGTGCTCCGATTCGTCGTACAGGCATGCCGAGCCAAGGGGGCCGAATACCCGCAGCGGCATGCCGCTCGAATCCGCCGAACGCAATAGGGCATCAAACTCGCCTCCTTGTCGAGGCTTTACGAGCAAGCGGACGCGGTCTACCGGAAAACGCTCGACGTTTGAAATCGATAGCGCGCGCGGGCCGCTCAAGCCGTCAAACCAGACCAGAATGAACTGGCCAGGAATGAAGGTGAAAGCACAATCGAGTTGCAGCTGCAGTTCCGTGACGCCAGGAGCAAGAGCAACTGTTTTCACCAAGCGCCCGACGTGATAGTCGGGAACAGGCAAGAGGGAGCGGATGCATGCCGCGCCTTCGCTTGCGCGCAATCGGACCGGACTCGTTACCGCGGACTGGCACGACAGCACCCGGCCGGCTTGGCGCATCCTTGCTGAAAGGCCGGGCGCGTCTGGCCAGCGATTCTCCAACGCGCCTTCCATCACCTGCGCCACGCAGGTTCCGCAGGTTCCGCTCGCGCACGAATACGCCAATGGAACTCCGGCACGCAAGGCCTCGTGGAGATTCAGGTCACCTGCCGCAACATCCACCTTATATGAGTTATGCTCCGTTTCGATCGTGACCGGGACCGTGGCGCGAGCACGATCGGGGCGGCAGTTCGGCAGTGCAATCTCCTTTTTCATATGCGCTCCATCTCCATGGCTCGTGCAGCAATCGGTTTTTGCCGCGTACGATACCCGGCAAAAACCGACCAGATGAAGGCTGCAAGGCATACGGCTACCGCGGCCCAGTAGGTCGACCTTATACCGGCAAATCCCGCGCTCCATGCGATTATCGGCGGCAAGGCAAGCAGTACCCTTTCGAACATGGATATCGGGCGCCCCAGCCATCCCAGCAAACTTACCGTCAACAGGAAAATGCTTACCGACGTAACTATTACCGCTTCCAGAACGGCTCCCAGCGATGCGTCATGCAACAGGAGAGCCGGATAGGAAAAGAGGAAGAAAGGCAACAGCATTGACCCTGCTCCAGCCTTCATGGCCTCCAGACCCGCGCGCATATAATTCGCTCCCGCGATCCGCGCCGTAAGCATCAGCGTTGGCGCGACCGGCGGCGTGAAGCTGGAAAGAATGGTCATGTACATGATCAGGAAATGCGCCATCAATGGCTCAGCCCCGAGGCTGATCAACACCGGAGCCAAGGTGACGGCCAGTACCGTATACACCGCAACGCCCGGCATGCCCATACCCATCACATACGCGGCCACCAGCACCAGGAGGAAATTCGCCAGCACGCTGGCGCCGCCGATCTGGCTAACAATAAAGCCGACGATCATCCCGAGCTGTGTAATGTCCAGCGAGGCCATCACGACATCGAGCACACCGGAAGCCATTCCAAGCGCCGCTCCATTGATGGCTGCCTCTAATACGGCATGCAGCCAAACCTTCGGATCGCGCTCGAGGCGGAATATGAGCGCCAGCACCGCGATGGCGACGATAGACCAGAACACCGCCAGCTGGACCGACATGCCAGCGATGATGAGGGCGACGATCACCGCGATCGGAAAAAGAAAACTGATGCTAACCTTGATCCATCCATGCGCCGGGCCGGCATGGGCTTCTCCTTGAATTTGCCCTTGTCCGCCATTCCTGCGATAAATCAAGACTACGAAAAGCAGCAGCCCCATATAAAAAAGCGCCGCAGGAATAATGGCTGCCAGAACAACCCTGGCGTAGGGCACGCCGATGAAATCGGCCATCAGGAACGCCACCATTCCCAGGATCGGCGGCGTGATCTGCCCGCCGGTAGACGCTATCGCCTCGATTGCGGCGGCCTGCTCGGACGTATACCCATCGCGTTTCATCAGCGGGATCGCAATCGGCCCCGTAATGCCGACATTGGCCGCGCCAACACCAGTAAAGCTAGCCACCAGGCCGCTAGATACCACCGTAAGCGCTCCGGTCCCGCCGCCAATACGGCGTGCCAAATTGCCTGCGACCCGCCAGATGAATGCACCGGCGCCGGACGCCTGTAGGAAGGTTCCGAAGACTAATAGCAAGAAAATGATTGTGACGCTTAACTCAACGACGTCCCCCAACGCGCCTACCGTCAGCTTTGAAGTCACCCTCAGCAAGTCTAACGCAGGCGCGGTCAAAGGCGCAGGCAAATAGCTTCCCAGATAGGCATAGACGAAAAAAACAATGCCGATGACCGCAAAAGGAACGCCGAAGTAAAGCCCGGTCAGAAAAAACATCCAGAATACGAGAACCGCTCCGGCCAGCATGTCGGGAGGAGAGGCGAAGCCATATCGGGTCAATACGCCGATCTGATCGGACAGAAAGTAAGCGGATGCCGCGAGCACGGACACCCATGCAAAGGCCGCGACAATCTTCATGGACCGGCCTGAATGCCGGCGCAGCAGGTCAAGCGTCAGCACGCCGATGCCCATGGAGATGTGAATAACTTTCGAGCCCATCGGCCCGAAAGTCATGAACAGGTTCAAGAAATGAAATCCCACATAGACAAGAGCTAACGCCGCCAATGCCTTCTCGGTCCATTTCAATTCCGCAATCGTTAATTTCCAATTTTTCATTAAATGTCTCTTCAGCTCTTGTGTGCCGGTCCTTGTTTAAAGAATTGTTGACGAATCCGGAACAGGCTTCCTGCATTTCACTGCTTGGTGTGTGCTTTAATGCCCTCCAGTCCATAGCTGAACCCCAGTTCCTGGTATGCGCGCCGCGCGCCCGGATGGAATTCGGCCTGCGGAACAGCCATGTGCCCGATTTGTTCCTTGAGCAGCTTGCCCAGCGCGTGGTCGTTTCCGAACTGATCAATATTTTTCAGCGCAGTTTTGACGATTTCATAGGCAATCTCATCCGGCATGTCCGCGGACACCCAGAATCCCGCCGTGAGGGCCGGTGCCAGCGTGCCGGAGTCCTCGCGCGCGACTTCATAATCAAGCGCATAGCTTTCCTTGAATGCGCCTTTCTTTACCGGAAGCGGCAACTGCGGCACACCGGTCGTGTCTTGGGCCTTCTTAAACAACTCTTGCGGCACATCGACCTGATATATCTTATTTTTCTTTACAATATCCGATGGACCGGGCGGCAAAAGACGCATATTGATGATGCCTGCGCCGGTTGCGTCGACCACCTTGTCCCCGAGCCGCTGCCAGCCCTGATTGAGGCTTACGCTGGGTAATAGCTGGATTTTTTGCATGAGGCCGGCCGCGGTGAACAGTGGAGCCAGCGAGTTGTAGATATAGGATCCGGGCAGGCCCAAATCCACTTTTTTGCCGGCGAGATCATAGATGGTCTTGACCGACGGGTCATTTGTGAACATGGCCGCGGCGCTATTCGGACTAAAGGTCATCAACGCTTTCATGCGCGGCACCGGCTTGGCCCAAGGTATCTGGCCTTTTTCGCCAAGAACAGGTTCGATGTGGAGCATCGTCAGGATCATGAGCTTGCGCTTCTCGGGCGATGCATCCGCATAGTCTGCATACTGTTCCCGTCCGGCGGCAGGCAGAGACTCAATGCGCAGCGACTTGCTGTTTTTCGCAATCAGCTTCTGCAGCGTGACCCCAGCAACCTGGCCATAGGCTCCTTGCGGGTAGGTATATAGGCGCACCACTGTCTGGGCCGTAGCGCTGGTGCCCCACATGGCGAATGAAATTGCGAGCAGTCCTAGTGCCGAATTTCGACGCCTGAATGCGATCGAAATAAAATCTGCGCGCGCCCGCTTGGATGTCTTCGTGTACATATTGTCTCCTTTAGTTATGGAACTACTTTCGCCTTGATCTACAAATGATCTCAGGCAGTTGCGAAGCTAGATCGGAATATGAGATCCGAAAGGCAATCTACGTGTATCCATCATCACCAACCTCGAACACAGAACAGGTACCCCCGACTCGAAACGGAATTGGTCTTGATACTTCCCGGTACAGTAGAGAATTGACGTCCCGTGAAGGTCAGTGTGGTAGACGCACAAGCCGCTTTCCACAACAAATAGCTCTGCCGAATCATCCTGACTGACTATATCGGTCCAGCCGAGTATTCTCCTGAATTGGCCCTTGTACTTTTCATGCATGGGGAGCTGCTTGAAGAGTAATTTCAACCCCTTATTGTCCTTTTCAAGCCAAGTAACTTCTCTGCGAATTTCGGGGCTATACGCTCGGATGGAATATTTGAAGTCGTCCGCGTAAGCGGCTACCCACTCGGAATAGTTTTCAGCGTCGAGCAAGCGGCATCCGCGTTCGATAACACGCCGTATCGCATGCAGCGAATCTGAAACCGACACTTCAGGCATCTGGGCCAATATTGTTTTGTCTTGATCCATATCTACTCCTGCTTTTCTTCGACCGCGGATGCGGCACATAATCCTGTATGACGCTCCCACTCACGATAAAACTCGCGAATCGGAAAGTCATCCTGGCTGAGGCGATTTTCCTCTCTCGCCAACAGGGAGTACTTCGAAGCCTTGCCCATGGTTTCCGTCTGTCTTTCTGTCGCAAGGCCATCTTCAGGAAGGTTTCTGCCGAACGGCCCCCAAAACTCTGCATGGTCTCGAATACGACGGCGCCTCATTTCTTCGGGCTCACCTTTGACGCCCAGACCTCGAAATTGAATTAACGTCTTTCCTGGCGCCAGGGGGATTTGGGTGTCGATTCGGAGTACGGAAGCGCGGCAATTAAGCATGACATCAGGGAAAATATCTAAAGCACGAAATTCATTCGGCTTTAATCCCGGAAGAGTAAAATCCTCTCGAGATACACTGCCCTGCATTTTTTCGTATTGAATAACCAGTGGATCAACGGTCATATGGCCATTTGGAAATGCGTGCCACTTTCTTTTAAAGTACCCCGGATCTATCATGCTGGTCTTTCGATTAAGCACGTGCAGGAACTCATGATAAAGCTCCATGTTGGTCTCCTGCCAATGCTTCCAATCGGTATTCAAAATCTGTTCGTGAAAATGGAAAACCTCAAGATCCGCTCCATCGAAAACGTCGTCAAACACGCTTAGGCATCCAGCAAGATATTCTTCAAGAGGCGATGCGTTGTCGTCCAGATTAACAAATACCAAGCCGCGCATGATCTCGCATCGGACCTGCTTAAGCCCGCATTGAGCCTTGTCGATCTTTACGCATTCATACGCCTCTTCGCGGGGAATATCGATGCATTTGCCATGCGCATCGTATGTCCACCTATGGAATAGGCATTCAAACTTTCGTGCATTGCCGGCAGTTTCTTCGACAAGTTTTACTCCACGATGCGAACAGGAATTCACCAATGCTCGAATCGTCAAATCGGGACCACGGACAATCAGGAGTGGGATACCCGCCACCGTGGTCGTTCGAAAATCGTTTATTTGGGCGACCTCGGATTCGCAGCACACGAATTTCCATACTTTTGAGAAGATGGTCTGCTGCTCAATGTCGAATATTTCCTGACTGCAGAAAATATTATTATCGACATAATGAGTTTTCGGTAATCGATCCCAAAAAATATTGGAATAAGCTGTACGGTTGCTCATATCACTCCTTTGTGCAATGTATATCCATTGAATAAAAATCAAATTCGAAGAGATCTAAATAAGAACCTGAATCCGTGATAAGAATCAGAGAATTTTTCATAATCTCTATCGAAATTAACAACTTAGCCGTCAAGTGCTATTCACCCAGAGGGTGAGAAAAACCATGACCGACTTCATTATCAAGAAGCTCAAATACGACCTCTCCTCCAATGCCGGTTTGACACTCGTGGGGCAATTCCTTAAGCGCACGGAGAGCAACAAGCGCGTTGACCATGCTTTTCCTCTCGCAGGCAAAGGCATCATCAATGGCGACATCTCGAAGAGCCACTTGGGCCTGTTGGTGCAAGGCAAGAACGACTTTGACGCCATTGAGGCGTTAGAGGCCATGAGTTCCGTCTTTTGCAGCCCGCTCGATTGATGAGCCCGAACTTGAGGTCGGGGTTGAAGTGAGGTGTGTAGCTCATAGCATGACGTGTGTGATGTGTCAGACCTCGCAAGTTGCATGCCAAAATCGTCGGGATTTAGAAAAATCTCCAGAATTTAGTGGAAAACACCTAGAAATTTGATTCTTATCGATGGTTTTTTATCCTCGATTGGGTGGTGTCCATGCTTTGACAAATGCCATTTTTCGATGCAATATCGATTAAATTACGCAATTGAACTATTCGAACCAGCTGCAATTTACCAAATGATCAAAACCATCGCCGATCCGTGTGTTCAACACGGCATCGTGCCCCGATGGCGTAATATCGAGAAAATGGCCTCATGGCCTTGCCAGGAGATGATGTGCCCCTGAACTTCAAATACCCGCCGGACAGCGACTTGCGTCGCCTGTTGCGCTTCGAGCCCGACAACGGCGCCATCTGGCTGGGCGACCGGCGCATGGTCTTGATGCACACCATGGCGCTGGCAGCGCTGCGCGAGGATCTGCTCAGTTCGGTCGGCCCCGAGCACGCCCGACGTATCATGACACGCATGGGCTACGCCTCGGGACTGTGCGACGCCGAGTACGCCAAGAAGATGCGCCCCGGCCAGGCGCTGCAGGACAGTTTTCTGGTCGGGCCCCAACTGCACATGCTCGAAGGGGCAGCGCGCGTCACGCCAGTCAAGCTCACGTTCGATGTGTCGGCTGGCCAGTTTTACGGCGAGTTTCTCTGGGACCACTCCTGGGAGGCCTATGCGCACCGGCAGAAGTTCGGCCTGGTCGACGACCCGGCTTGCTGGACGCTGCTGGGCTATGCCAGCGGCTACACCAGCGCGTTCATGGGGCGGCTGATCCTGTTCAAGGAGACCCTTTGCGCCGCCTGTGGCGCTGACCACTGCCTGATCGTCGGCCGCCCGATCGAAGAATGGCCCGACGGCGAGGCCCATCGTGTCTACTTCACCGACGAATCACTGATGGAAAAGATGGAGGCCCTGCAGCCGCAGGTGGAAGCCTTGAAGTCAACGCTTGCGCCTGTCAGTCAGGGCGGTCAGTTGATTGGCGTCTCGGCGGCTTTTCGCAAGGCTTACGCGCTGATGCAAAAGGCTGCGCAGACCCAGGTCACGGTGTTGTTGACCGGCGAGACTGGCGTAGGCAAGGAGCGCTTCGCGCGCGCCCTGCACGAACTCTCAAGCCGTGCCGACGCACCGTTCGTGGCGGTGAATTGCGCCGCCTTGCCTTCCGAGCTGATCGAGGCCGAGCTGTTTGGCGTGGAGAAGGGGGCCTACACCGGCGCACACGCCTCGCGCGCCGGACGCTTCGAGCGTGCCGACGGCGGCACCCTGTTGCTCGACGAGGTGGGTGAGCTGCCAATGGCGGCCCAGGCCAAATTGCTGCGCGTACTGCAAGAAGGTGAAATCGAACGCGTGGGTGGCGAGACCACGCGCAAAGTCAATGTGCGGCTGGTGGCCGCCACCAACGTCGACCTGGAGCAGGCGGTGCGGGCCGGCCGTTTCCGGCGTGACTTGATGTACCGCCTCAATGTCTATCCCATTTGCATTCCGGCGTTGCGCGAGCGCCATGCCGACATCGAGCTGCTGGCGCAAAGCATGCTGGTGCGCTTTTGCGCGCTGCACAACACGCGCCTCTCGGGCTTTGGAGAGCGAGCCCTGCAGGCATTGCAGCAGCACGACTGGCCGGGCAACGTGCGCGAGCTGGAAAACCTGGTCGAGCGGGGCGTGATCCTGGCGAGCCAGGGCGGCATGGTGGAAGTCGAGCATCTTTTCCCCAACCAGCCGGAGGCGGTGCAGACCGGCCTGGACGCGCGCGGCCAATTGGCCCGGTTGCCCAGCGCGCAGGACGACGACCTGAGTGCGCGCATCTTGGATAGCGGCAGCTCGCTGGAGGAAATCGAGGCGCGCGTGCTCGACCACGCGGTCGCCCGCGCCCGCGGCAACCTGTCCGAGGCAGCGCGCCTGCTGGGCCTGACCCGGCCGCAACTGGCCTACCGGCAAAAGCACCGGCAGGCCGCAGGCGCTGGCGCGCAAACGCTTGAAACCAAACACCTTCCGGGAGCGTTGTGATGTCGACCCAGAAACACCGTCTCGGCGCCCACCCCGAAGCCGAAATAACCACCCCGCGCACCTTGGTCGAACGCGCCTATCTGGGCCTACGCCATGACGTGGTGTGCGGCAAGCTCGCACCCGGAGAGCGGCTGCGCGTGGAGCACCTGAAAGACCAGTACCAAGTCGGCGCCGGCACCTTGCGCGAGGCCTTGTCGCTGCTGGTGTCCGACGCGCTGGTCACCGCCGAGGGCCAGCGCGGGTTCCGGGTGGCGCCGATCTCGCTGGCCGACCTGGAAGACGTGACCAATACCCGTGTCATGCTGGAGACCGAAGCCTTGCGCCAGTCGATCCGTCACGGTGACGCGCACTGGGAAGCCGCGCTGGTGGCCAGCTACCACCTGCTGACGCAAACCGAAAGCGACCCGGCCGGACCCGAACCCGACCTCTGGGAGCGTCGCAACAAGGCCTTCCACGAAGCGCTGATCGCCAGCTTCGATTCGACCTGGAGCAAGTATTTCCTGGCCATCCTGTACCGCCATGCCGAGCGCTACCGCAACATTAACTGGCGGCTGACGGCCGCCCACGCCAGCGGACGCGACGTGCACCGCGAGCACGAAAACATCTTTCGCGCCGCCATCGACCGCCAGGAAGCGCGCGCTGCGTTGGCCCTAGAAGCCCATGTGCGGCTGACGCACGACATCGTCAAACGCCAGGCGCAGCTCGGATGAAGCCAACGCGGCCCCCGGCCAAGGGTGTGTCCACGCACTGAACGCCCATCGTGATGGTCGGTACTGGGACCAGCCTCGCGGGGCTGGATTGCCGGCACTGCGGTGCAGTTGCAGCAGGTCGAGCTGTTTGCAGCCTGGGTTTATGAATGTTCATGTTGTCAGTGCCCTTTAAATACGGGCGCAAGCAACTATCAATTCGAGCCAATTGCAGAACTCAACGCAAAAGTGGGGGGCGGTGCTTGATACGGAGCCTGAGTGGTTGCAAAGTGAGCGGCTAGCCGCACCCTCTTGACTTCGTCGGCACGACTTTGCTGCCGCCGGCCGGCGATCAGGCGTCGGGCTTGGACCAGCGGTGCGGCAGCAACTCGTCGATGCGGCTGTTCGGATGGCTGGGAAGCCGTTCGAGCACGTCGCGCAGGTACGCCCACGGATCGTGCCCATTGAGTTTGGCCGACTGCACCAGGCTCATGACGATCGCCGCGCGTTGGCCGGCTAACTCGCTGCCGCAGAAGAGCCACGCCTTCCTGCCCATTGCCCAGGGCTTGATTTGGCGCTCGATGAAGTTGTTATCGCGCCTTCGAAAAGCTCGACGATTCGGCGCACACTTGGCTCGATCCACTTCGCAACTGCCGCGCCTGTAATGCCAGGTCGCACTCGCGCTTACCCGACGAGCCCAGTTCGCTTCGTTTCCTTTCAACTTGGACCCCCAAGGCTGCGGCGGCTGACCTCTCAACGCAGCATGGCTGCCACGCCGGCAAGTGATACCAGTACAACGCAGACCACACAACCCGCCATAACGCGCGATGTTGCTCTGGCAGGTGTCTTCGCGAGTTGGTGGCGCCGCCCTTCCCCAATCAACAGCATGCCTCCGGCAATCGCGAGAGATCCGATACCGAGGAGTTCGATAGGCCGATCGCCCGCGTTAACGCCGAGGCGAAGCACCAATAACGAGTTGACGATCATCGCCAGCCCGGTTCGGCTCCACGCGAGCGCTGTTCGTTGGGCTTGAACGCCCCGGTCTGTCGGGCGCCTCACTGGCGTGCAAGCACGACCGCAGCGCTTGCCGACAAAGTCATGATGCAGATCGACACGACAGGCAAGAGTCTTGAATACGGGAGCGGCCGCGAATGCCGCATCGCGATTTCATTCGCCTTCCAGCGCTGGTATGCGCCTGCTCCCAGTACCGCCGCGAGAACCGCCAGAGCCACGCTGGCACCCGCGATGAAGGCCGCCGGCTGGATATGAGCCGCGAACTCATGCAAGAGGATGGCACCCGCGAGAATGGCAAGCGCCGTTCTGACCCAGGCGAGAAACGTCCGCTCGTTCGCCAACGAGAAGCGGTAGTCCGGCTCTTCGCCCTGCTCATGCCATTCTGGCCCTTGCTCCATCAAGAAACAACCTGGTAATAAAGGTTTTGGGGATGGCGCGCCTGGGCGAAGAAGAACCACCGCTCCGCCAGCACGCCCGCCAGCTGAATCGGCACTGCTACAAGCCATGCCGCGCTCCATCCACTGGTCACCGCAAAACCCACGAGCGCGAGCGGCGCCGCGAATGCGAACAGCTGGAAGATGATCTTCATTCGCCGGAATGCAGCGACCGACGCGTGGTGAAAGAATTCCCGTGTGTTGAATGAGCCCCCCGTCATGCCCATGGACTTCTGGACGATGACGGTGGACTTGATCCCCGTAGCAGACTGGAGGGTGCATTTGGGCTTCAGCCTGGCATTGCGACGCAGCGCCAGCACACGTGTCAGCCATGCGAGCGTCGT
>Ga0154020_10009200_pt1 | contig 11376 bp, 10 predicted proteins | sample Klosneuvirus_201_FD_109709 | JGI IMG/M metagenome (GOLD analysis project Ga0154020, IMG submission 109709) | Active sludge microbial communities from wastewater, Klosterneuburg, Austria - Klosneuvirus_20160825_MG | ecosystem: Engineered > WWTP > Aerobic digester > Activated sludge | place... | reverse complement strand
TGGCTGACTGGCAGGAACCACATCTGCTTTGATCATCTTTTCAGGAAACTGATCAGCGAAGGTGTCTGCCATTGTCTTGGCGTGAAATAAGACTTTATCACTTTGCTTCGCCAATTCATAAAACTTAGCGAAGGCATCTTCCAACATTGGATAAACGAACTTGCTCAATTGTTTTTTTGCTAAGAATGGATTTTTCCGAATTTTCTTTCCTTCCTCAGAAGTTAGTAAAGACTGAAAGTCGGCCTCAACAGGAATAAAGTTCAATCCATATGACTCAACCAGATTTTGAAAATTCTTTGCAGTAGATAGCACAACACTATGCCCACGTTTTTTTAAGGCTTGCCCCAGAACGGCATAAGGCTGAACGTCTCCTCTGGTTCCAAGTGTTAATATTGCTATTTTCATTTCTATCCTAAATGTTATTTAAGGACAGATAAATTACCATGAAAGATATTTATAAACTATCCTTATCAAGCGATAAGCCTCATCCATATTTTTTGCTTGGTATGATATGGTGTACCCATCAACTCGTTTTATACCTGGTATTCCCATAGCAACATCGGCCCGGGTGGGGGAGTCCACTTTAAGCGTAAATTCAATAGGGTCTTTTACAGCTAAGGGCTTTGCATTTTTTAAATCTTTAATTGCGGCTAATGTTTGCGTCTGTAATTCTTTATTTACAACATCGGGGTGAAGAAGTTTAGCGGCACTGGTGCCAATGGCTTCTTTGGTGATTACCGTTCGGGTAGCTGTTATTTTTTTAATCTCGTCTGAGAAAGTTCTATCACCACTTGTTAAAATAACAGGCACACCGATAGATCCCGCGAAAAATGTATTCAAACCACCTTCGCCAACTTCAGTACCATTAAGCCAAAGTCCCTTTACTACACCTGAACCTGTATGCGCTAAAAAGCCATTTTCTGCACCAGCCATAGCATGATAGCCGATAAAGATCACCCCATCAAAGCTTGCATCAAGTCCTTGAACCATGCCCAGCGGTTTGATATTACTTTGAATGTATTCAACGCGAGGATCAAGTTCGGTATGCAGTAAGTTTTGCATGTCACCATGACTATCATTGACCAAGATAGTGGCTGGCCCCGTCTGGAAAATTGCTTTTACCACCGTATTCACTTCTTCCGTCATTAGTTTTCTCCCAGTCGCATAATCTTTTCCGCTGCTGCTTACCATGGCCGAGGTGCCAATACCCCCAATACCCTCCATATCCACCGAAATGAAAATTTTAACGGGCTTTGGTTGAGCGAATGAAAGAGTAGAAATACTAAGCAGGAGAAATAATAGTTTTTTCATAATCTGAATTTTGGCTGTGTTAAGGTAGCAACTTATTAAGACTCCGCCATCAGTTCAATGTAAAAACAAAAAGAGCGGAATCACTTCCGCTCTTTTTTCCTACATCTAATACTTTTTAATTCTTAACCTTCATGTCTAACGCAAAATCCTTAGCGGTTTTAGCGGTCATTATATCCATGAAGTTAAGGGCGCCATTACCCGTAGTGCCTCCGCCTGTTTGAATTTGCGGAACTACTGCTCCCGTATATTTACTAAAGGCATCGGCCCAAACTTTTTGAACTTCAACTTGGGCGTTTAATTTCATCTCTAACGCTCCATCGGCTTGCATGATGCGTTGACGGGCATAGGCATTCGCGTCAGCCAACTCTTTTATTTTCTTAGCTTCCAGGATGGCACCTTCGTAGGCAATCTTTTGCTGCAGCTTATCCTGTTCAGCCACCTTTACTTTGGTTTGTGCTTCTACAACTTGCTTGGTCTGATCTTGTTTTTGCTGATACTCAATTTCGACTAGCGCCTGTTCCCCTTTAGCTTTAGCCGTTAGTGTTTGTTGCTGCGCAGTCATCAATTCTTGTTTTGAAATTGATGATTTTGTGACAGCATCAATAATCTTTACCAACTTCTCGTCTACCTTATTTTCATAATCTACATCGGTGATGGCGGCATCGGCAACGGTAATTCCATATTCCTTTATAGACGAAAGTTTACGTTTTGGTAACATGGTCTTTTTATCGAACTGAACTTCGGTTTGATACACACGCTTCTTTTCCATTTCCATCGAATCGAAGACTAAATTTTCTTCGGTCTTCAACAAATAAACACCTTCCTTTAATTGATCTAAAAAATCCTGAGCCATTTGGGCCCGACCACCGCCATAGTGTTTTTCACTACTCATAAGTTGAGCCGATGACTGTAAACACTCTTTGGTATAGGGCGCCAACCTTTTCACAACGAGCGACTGGGGTGTACGATGTGTATTGTGGATAAGAATCATTTCTTTTTCATCAGACGGTAAAATAAACTGGGTGATTCCGCGGACATCAGCGGTGGTAGCATCGCTAAAGCGGATCATAATCTGACCTACTTCAATACCATTGTCTTCCAACTCTAGTTGAGCAGTAACTTCTTGATAGGTTACAGATATCTGGTTAGGCCATTCCTTTTCTTTAGCAAAGAAACCGGCATAAAAAATTCCGGGTGCAAACTGCACAATTTGTTCACCGGTTGTTCGCTCCACTACGGTCCGATTACCCGCGTCATTCCATGAAAATGGATTAACGATGGAAAAGAAAATAAGTGCAAGAACTGAGACCACGCCAATTGCGATGGCTTTTTTGTTTAGTAAGGGATTCATTTTATCAGGAGTTTGAGTTTTTGTCTTGGTTATCTTTTTTATTAAAGTGTTGGACGAGCAGCATGACAATGGCATAGGCTACTATTCCGAATACGGCCAGAAATCCGACCGCAAGGGCTAATCTGATCATGAGTTTTTTTAGTTTAAGTTTTTTTGAAATAGAATGGGAAGGCTGAATCTCCCAGTAAGCACCTAACCGATAGAAGGCTACATGATTTGTAAATTTGATTGTTTATTCTCCAGCTTTAGTAAATGAAACCAGCCTTTTGAAAATTTATTTTGAGTTTTAGGTGCTCAAAAATTTTGACGATCCAATCCTTTTATTTATCAAATTCGATAGCAAGAAGTAGAATGACTGTAGCGTAGGCGCTAGGGTCCGCGTAGTATACGAAGGCCCCTATTATGCAATTCATTGGCTTCAGGTGAAACTTTTGTTATCAGAATCAGACCGCTATAGAGCAAGGTGGTTAATGCTGAACGCAAAAGAATATCCAGCATGATAGAATCTGATCGGTAAGAAAAATAGTTGGCAGTCAACACGATGGAAGCAATGATAAGTACTTTTAAGGTATTGATACCGAAGGGTTGAATTTTATACTTCGAATAGATAAACAAGTACTTGATTGCATTGAAAGAAACTAAAGCAAATGCTGCGCCCCACGCGGCTCCCACAATGCCATAGCGAGGAATTAACAAGTTGTTGGACACCACTATCAATACCGCTAAAATCAAAATCAACACAATATTGAATTTAAAATATTTAGAAAGTACAATAATCTCACTGCTTGGTCCAAAGAGCATATCGACTAATTTTCCTGCCCCGACAATGATAACAACCCATTTGCCCACCGCAAATACTTCGCCCTTCGGCATTAAAGCAAACAGGCTATCCAGATTGATCCAGACTCCGATAAGCAAAAGAGAACCTATAATTAATTGATTGATGGATGTTTTGCGATAGAGCGAAGCCACTTCTTTAATGTCGTTTCGTTCGAAGGCTCGCGAAATTAAGGGCATCGCGATCTGACTTAAGGCCCGCTTCGGGATTTCAATGACGGTCGCCATATAAAAGGCGGTGGTATAAATGGCGTTGGCACTAAAGCCGATCATTGCCGAAACCATCATGCTATCGATCTTGCCAATGAGAATAAGTCCTGCCATGCCGGCAAAACTCAACAGACTATATTTTACTAATTCAGGTAGTTTTTTTTGATCAAGGGAATTGAAATTTGTTTGAAGAGATAATTCACCCTGTTGCCACAAATAAAACATCAAAATCAATAACCAAATAAGATAACTGATTACCGATCCAAGAATAAACTGATCAAAGGAAATTGTTTCAGTAAAATAGAGTAGCACAAGAACGGAGAGAAACAAACGCGCCATTACCTCGCGCAGCAGATTGGGAACAACTGTTTTTAATAATGAACGCGAGAAGGCTTCCATTACAGCAACCATCACGAGAATGAGTGTTAACCAAAGAACCAGATTTGCATATTGAATAATTTCTGGGGCGTTGTCCTGAAAGTATGCGAGCAAAGACGATTCGAAAATTTTAAACAAAAGAAAGAAAAGCGCAAAGCCAACTAAAGCCAGTAAGCTCATGAGTGAGATAAAACTGTGCGAAGATTTTTTATCTCTAGCTAATTGAGGGTAGAACCGAATGATGGTTTGCGATAAACCAAATTGGGCAAATGGAGAAAACAGAATAGCGGCATCCTGAATAGTTCGGAATAACCCGATCTGCTCGGTAGAAAGAAATTTCGGATAGAGGTAGAGTAGATTAATGTAGCCGATTACTACACCCGCGTAGGAGATGATGGAGGAATAAATACTTTGGCGGATAACGATGCCCATCTTACTCGTTAAGAAGTTTCGTGACAATATTTTTAAGAAGGACTTTATTTTGCTCTGCTGATAATGTGGTTGCGGCTTTATTCGATTGCTCTTTAAATCTAGCTATATCCGAGTTGGATAGTGCATTTATCTTTTTTGCTAGAGAGATTGCAGTAAAATCATCGGCTACAACCCCAAGATCATAGGTATTGACCAGCGCAGCCATTTCGGGTGTTGGTCCGATGGCTATGCAAAGCCTTGCTTGCACAAAATCAAAAAACTTGTTGGGAAGGGTATTGGCATAGTTAAAATTTATTGGCGGAAGAAGAAAGATACCAATATCATAGTGATGAATAGACACAACAACTTCACTGCTTTTAACCGGGGGGATAATGTTAATGTTCGGTTTATCCTTGATCATGTTTTTTAAAGTAGTCAAATAGTCACGGGTTTTTTTATTGGCCGTAGAAGGCGTTAATAGCATTAGATCAAGACTAAAGCGTTCATCCAAAAGATTCATCATCTCAATCATAATTTCTAATTGACGCGATGGGTTAGCAGCACCATGATGAATCAATTTTATTTTATTAGGATCAACTTTTGATGGCGCATGATTTGAGAGATAGTTAGCATTTGTTACTACAATGGGATCTACCGGATAGTGTTTGGTATATTCTTTAGCTAATGCTTCTCCAACAGTAATCATCTTATCTACCTGAGGTAAATATTTTTTACAAAGATATTTATTGAATCGTTGAAAAAATATTCGCCACACGAGCTTATCTTCAAAGTGCCGGGGTGCATACTCATGGGCATCAAAAAGTATTTTTTCCTTTCCTTTAATTTTAAATGCAAGGGGTAAGCTCTCTATATCATTGGCAACAATAAGATCAAATGCCCGGTCTTTTATTTTACTTCTGAAGTTAGGGAAGTCATACAATACGCTATAAGCCGATTCAAATTGATTAGTCAATAGGAAAATAGAGCTAATTGCTTTTTCGAGATACGTGGGCCTAATTCTCTTAATATGAAGAACTTCATGAGTCCACTCTGGGGGGGAGTTAAAACAAGCAATAGTTAATTGATTGCCTTCTGATAAAAAGTCAACTTGTCTTGCTACTCTGGCATCATGCCTTAAATCGCTATAAGCAAGAATTAGTATTTTTTTCATTTCTTTCTTCGTGCTTCAACAATATAGTAGCGAGGAGTAAATAATCGGAGAATTGGACGGATACCATTGATTTTTGTTGGACTCGTCCATTTTTCACTTCGAACGATCTCCCAGCCACCTTTTTCAAGAAGCCAGTCAAACTGCCAGTCTTCAAACTCGTGAAAATGTTGATCCCACCGATCATTCTTATTTCGATAAGCTTTTGCAAACCAGAGCGATAAAGGAATGCTGGCAAATAGACGTTCTGATTTTATGGCCTTTAAAACGCCTAATGGATTTAGTAAGTGTTCAAAGATTTCAAAAGCTGTGGTTATATCCGCATCATATTTTCTAACTGATTCTGGTGACTCGTCAAGATCTAAACCGGTTGTGTTGTATACGGTAAGCCCCTGATTCTGTAAGCGATCTGAAAATGGATTTGGTGTTCCAATATCAAGGATCGATTCATTTTGATTGATGGAGGACTGCATGAAACTCCACGTTTTATCGTATCGTTTTTTCTTTGAGCTTGATATTTGATAAGTGTTTGATGACATGTTGTGTTTGAATAATTTTATTTTAATGACTTTAACCGCTCAGGATTATCCTTCAAAAAACTATCCCACGACTTGCTCTTGCTTTTCAGAGCTCCGTTTTGATAATGGTGGCACAAAGCGACTGCCAGCGCATCAGAAGCATCGAACAATTTTGGAATTTCTTTAAGATTAAAAATCTGCATCAGCATTTTGGCCACTTGTTCTTTGGAAGCATTGCCATTACCGGTTACTGACTGTTTTACTTTTTTTGGTGCGTATTCGGTTATTGGCACTTCGCGATATAACGCAGCCGACATGGCAACGCCTTGTGCGCGTCCAAGCTTTAACATAGATTGAACGTTTTTGCCAAAGAACGGAGCTTCCAGGGCTACCTGATCAGGGTGAAACTCATCGACCAGACTAAGTACCCGATCAAAGATTTTTTTAAGTTTCAATTCATGAGCTCCGGTTTTACCCATTTGGATTACACCAAATTGAATCAAGGAAAGTTTACTGGCCCTTACGATAATCACCGCATAACCCATTACGTTGGTTCCGGGGTCAAGTCCAAGAATTATCTTTTCAGTCACTACTTTTTTCTCAACTTTGCTCACAACCCAAACTTACAGAGAAAGAGGCAATGTGGATTTATCTGGTCGTTATCTTTAGTATTTATTTTGTTGGCTTGCTTTTGCTGATAATAGGATGGCAACGGATAGGCCAATCCCGAAAGGTTTCTTCTGTGCAACCCTTTGTGTCTGTTGTAGTAGCCGCTCGTAATGAAGCGGACACATTACCTGCCTTGCTTGAATCATTGGCTAAGCAGCACTATGACTTCACAAATTTTGAGGTGATTCTAATTGACGATCATTCTCGAGATCGAACTGCGGAGGTTATTGCTAAACTAATGGATAAATATCCGCACCTGAAAATTGGAACACGACAGTCCCATGGCATAGGTAAGAAACAGGCATTGACCACAGCAATAGAAATAGCCAGGGGCGAAATTATTTTAACCACCGATGCTGATTGTCAGGTACCTGTAAACTGGATAAAAGATTTGATCGGATCATTCAATCCGGGTACACATATGGTTGTGGGGTGCGTACGGATTCAAGCTGATAAAACTTTTTTTTCAAAACTTCAGGCCATGGAGTTCACTAGCGTAATAGGTATTGGTCTGGCCATGTTGGGTTGGAAGTTGCCCATCATGTGCAATGGAGCAAGCCTTGCGTTTATCAGACAATCCTTCTATGAAGTCAATGGGTATCAGGGTAATTTTCAAATCCCTTCCGGGGATGATGAATTTTTGATGCGAAAAATTCTAAACAAATACCCGGGGTCCATTACTGCGGTTAGCAGTTTTGATTCTGTAGTTTCGACTCAACCGCTTACCTCGATTCGTGATTTTTTTCAACAACGACTTCGCTGGGCCGGCAAATGGAAAGTAAATGATTCATTATTGGCTAAAGGACTGGCGTTCTTTATTTTGTTAGTTCAACTAGCCTGGTTAATGATGTTGCTGCTTTTTCTTTTTTCGGGCTCTCAATTACTGATGATTCTAATCGGAATAAAACTGGTTTTGGAGGGAATCTTTTTGTGGAAAATAGCTCAATCCTTTAAACAGCAGTTTGATATCCGGGCCTTTCTGGCGCTTCAGATACTCTATCCCATATATGTGATTTCTGTGGGCGTACTGGCTCAAGTAAAAAGTTACCAGTGGAAAGACAGACCGGCTTCTTTTTATCGTTAAGAGAATGTTAATGTAGGAAGGCATAATCATTTATTCTTAATTTTACCTTATTCAGGATTATGAATGACCTAGAGTTAAGGAAACAAATTGAACGGAAAGAACTGGAGCTCAACGCCTTGTTAGAGATCACGCAATCGATCAACAATAATGTGCCGGAAGAATCTTTATATAAGATTTTTAATTTCACGTTGCGCTCAAATCTGAATATTAAGAAGCTGGCGCTTTTCGTGCTAGGCGAAACCTGGGATTGTAAGGTAAATTTTGGTACGCAAAATAATTTTCAAAAACTTAAGTTGGATGATCGGTTTAAACTGATCCGGAATATCCATCGCATGGATGAATTTGAAGAGTGTGAATTCCATGAGTTTGATATGGTAATACCTGTAGCGCATAAGTCTGATACGCTCGCGCTTATTTTTGTTGGAGGTCTAAATAAGAACAATAGTCACGATCATGACGAAAGTATAAAATTTATTCAAGCCCTGAGTAATATCATTATCGTGGCCATTGAAAATAAAAAATTGGCCCGCAAGCAACTCGAGCAAGAAGCCTTCCGAAAGGAGTTGGAGATCGCCAGCGATGTGCAACAATTTCTTTTTCCGGAGCGGCTTCCCTACACACCGCGTGTAAAAATGGAGGCAAGCTACTTACCCCACGATCTGGTTGGGGGAGATTACTATGACTACATACCCATAAATAAAAATCAGTTTCTTATCTGTGTAGCAGATGTAAGTGGCAAGGGTATTCCGGCTGCGCTAATGATGTCAAATTTTCAAGCATCGTTACGAACGTTGTTGCGCCAAACGCCTAATTTAAAGGAGATTGTTGAAGCGTTGAATTATCAGGTAATGGAAAACACCAAAGGGGAAAAGTTTATTACCTTTTTTGGGGCTATCTACGACTTGAGTTTAAAAACAATGATTTATGTTAATGCAGGACACAACGCGCCTATTTTAATCGATAAGAAGCACGGCCTGCGTCTCCTTGAAGAAGGGTCAACGGTATTGGGTGCCATGAATCCACTTCCTTTTATGAACGAAGGTTTTATTACCGACCTGGATGACTTTACATTGTTTGCTTATACCGATGGCCTCACAGAAACGGTTAATGAAGAGGGCGAGGAGTTTGGTGTAGAAGCATTGATGAAATATTTTGAGGCAAACCAAACGAAAGACATTAAGACAATTCATCAGGATATCATTGTCGCTTTAGACGGTTTTAAAGGTCGTAATGGCTACCGCGATGATATTACTATGCTTACGTGCCGCGTGGAGTAACCCGAAGCCGGATATTCGAGTTTCTAACTTCTTGGATTTATGTTTTTTAGAACACCTGCCATCCTTCCAGCACTCTTTCCAAAATTAGAATGGCGGATTAAGACGAACAAAAAGGAGATTTTTCTTACGTTTGATGATGGGCCAATTCCCGGGCCAACGGAATTCGTTTTAGAAACGCTCAAAGAGTTCGCAGCGAAAGCAACTTTTTTTTGCATTGGAGATAATGTTGCTAAGCACCCTAAAATCTTTTCACAAATAATAGAAGATGGACATTCAGTGGGTAATCACACCTTCAATCACCTGAAAGGATGGAATTATACTACGGAAGAATATTTGACTAACGTGGAGGCGTGCGCCAGACAACTAAAATCCGCGGTCATCAGTCCACTGTCGACCGTTGACCGTTGTCTGTTCCGTCCCCCTTATGGAAGAATCACATTAGATCAAATCAAAAACTTAAAGACGAACTACCGAATCATTATGTGGGATGTCTTAAGCCAGGATTATAATAAGTCAATCTCTGAAGCAAAATGTTTGGCAGGTACGATAAACGCCACACGGCATGGTTCTATCGCAGTATTTCATGATAGTTTAAAGGCCAAACGTAATTTACAATATGTACTTCCCCGGTATCTGGAACATTTCTCAAATCTTAATTATATTTTTTCAGCGCTTTGATCGCTTGTTCAGGTTCAGATACCTTTGGGGAAATGACCGAACCGGCTAAACATATTTTAGTATCTGTCTTGGATTGGGGGTTGGGTCATGCAACCCGCAGTGTTCCCGTTATCCAGTCCTTGATAGCACGCGGGTGTAAAGTTTCTCTGGCGGGGCATGGTGATTCTCTGTTATTGTTGAAGATGGAATTTCCTCAACTACAAACCTACGAAATCACATCTTACAGAGTTGCTTATTCTGCGAGCATCCCCTTCATGACAAAAATTTTCATGCAACTTCCTAAATTTTTACTTGCCATAAGAAGGGAACATCGGCAAATTGAAAAATTATGTTTGGATAAAAGTATAGACGCTATTATTTCTGACAATCGTTATGGCTGTTGGTCAAACTCAATTCCGTCTATATTAATTACCCATCAATTAAATTTGATACTGCCATCCTCATTTCGATGGCTAAGTGGCTTAATTAATTTTTTCAATCATAAATTGATTAAAAAATTTGATGTCTGTTGGGTGCCAGATTATTCAGATAACAGAGTTACAGGAACATTATCACAATCAGGCAATTTGCGGGTACGATTCATCGGAATGTTATCCAGAATGAAGCCCGAAAAAATTGATTTGGAGGCGGATACTATTTTGGCGATCCTATCCGGTCCGGAGCCGCAACGGCAAATCCTGGAAAAAATCTTAATCAAAGAAATGTCGGGTAGGCAAGAGAGATGTACGCTTGTTCGCGGCCTACCAAACGATGAGACAACTAAACAGGGTGGCCAAACTATTTACAATCACTTAAATGGAGATCAGCTAAGCAAATTGATTCAAAAATCGTCCACGGTAATTACCAGAAGTGGTTATAGTAGTATCATGGATCTCACCATGATTAATGCTAAAAGGGTAATTTTGATTCCGACACCTGGCCAAACGGAGCAAGAGTATCTGGCTCAGGAACTGGATAGGCGAAAAGTTGCCCTGTATCAAGCGCAAGCCAACGTTGATTTAAAGGGCGCTATAAGTAGACTGAATGAATATAGAGGTTTTATAAAAAGTGCATCAGGTTCTAACTTATTGGCAGAAGCCATTGAGAATATGTTGAAGATGGAAAAAGATTATTTATGAATTTTTGGATTGATACCCACGCACATATCTATTCTAAGGAATTCGATGCGGATAGGGAGGATGTATTAAGTCGATGCCTCGATTTAGGTATTTCAAAAATCTATATGCCTAATGTAGATCATACTTCCGTGGATGCCATGCTCGAAGTTGAATATAAACATCCCAATCAATGTATTTCTATGATGGGCCTTCATCCTTGCTCTGTAAAAAAAGATTTTGAGAAGGAGTTATACAAGATAGAGGCATGGCTTTCAAAGAGAAAGTTTGCGGCCATTGGCGAAATGGGCACCGATTTATATTGGGACAAAACGTTATGGGAAGAACAGGCAGAAGCTTTTACCATTCAAATTGGCTGGGCAAAAAAGT
>Ga0154020_10009199_pt1 | contig 11377 bp, 11 predicted proteins | sample Klosneuvirus_201_FD_109709 | JGI IMG/M metagenome (GOLD analysis project Ga0154020, IMG submission 109709) | Active sludge microbial communities from wastewater, Klosterneuburg, Austria - Klosneuvirus_20160825_MG | ecosystem: Engineered > WWTP > Aerobic digester > Activated sludge | place... | reverse complement strand
TCAACAGTCAGTCAGTTTATCAGTCGACAGTCGTCAGTCGGCTGTCATCAGTCTACAGTCATCAGTCTACAGTCGAGAGTCTGTAGTCGTCGGTCAGCTTACCGCAAGCCGTATCAATAAATACCAGAATGTTACACTTTAAGGACTACATACTAATGACTAAGGGCTAACGACTACGGACTTACTCAAGCGTTCCGAATTTCCCGGCATTCGCATCCCTGATCGCCTGTTCCACTTCGGGCCAGGTATTCATCAGGAAGGGACCGTAAGCGGCAATGGGTTCCTGGATGGGTTCGCCGGATAAAATAAGTACGATACTATTTTCGGCAGCCTTGAGTTGAATTTCTTCTCCTTCATTCCTGAATAAAACAAAATGATCGGTGGCGACATTGCTGCCATTGATCTCCACATTTCCTTCAATCACCAGCATGCCGGTATTGTAATGGGCAGGAAGACTGATTCTTGCTGTTGCATTTTTTTGAAGCCGGGCATTGTATACCTCCATCGGACTGAAAGTAAAGGCAGGACCTTTTGTCTCCTGATAAGTTCCGGCAATCACTTCAATAAAACTTTTACCATCATCCAGAATGTGACGGCCCATTTGCGGATGGGTGATCTCCTGGTACTTGGGTTTTGTTTTTTTATGGGCAGCGGGCAGGTTCACCCAAAGCTGCACCATTTGAAACAAGCCTCCTGCTTTACTGAATCCTTCTTCATGGTATTCTTTATGCAATAAACCGGATCCGGCCGTCATCCATTGCACATCCCCTTCACCTATGATTCCGTGATTACCGGCACTGTCGTGATGGGCGATTTTACCATGATAAGCAATGGTCACTGTTTCAAAACCGGCATGCGGATGTACACCAACCCCTCTTGGTTCAGCGGAAGGAGTGAAATCAACCTTTGCACCGTAATCCAACAGAAAAAAAGGACTCATTCTTTTTTTATCGATCAATCTCCCTCCCGGGAAAAAACTATGCACTCTGAATCCATCTCCCACCATGTGCGGCGGGGGAGGGTTGATGGTATATTCGATTGCTTTAAGTGTGTTCATGTTTTTAGTATTTAGTCGGGAGTCTACAGTCGGCAGTCTACAGTCTAGAGTCAAGAGTAAGTTATTGATATTCGGCAGTCTAATACCCAATATCTAATAACTAATTGCCAATATCTAACTCACCGGTACTTCCATCAATAAAACCTCTGCATCTGTGTTTGCTACGAGATCGAATCCTGTGGTATCAGTGATACCCATGCCGTCACGCTTTTGCAGTAATTCTCCGTTAATGGATACTTCTCCTTCGATCACAAAAACGTAAACACCGTTGCCATTTTTTTTCAATTCATAAATGGTTTGAAAATCTTTATCCAGTTTACCGAGACTGAACCAGGCTTCCTGGTGAATTTGTACACCGGGATCATTTGATCCGAGGGGAGATACAACGGTTAGCAGGCGGTTGTGTTTTTCTGTATCATCAAAATGTTGCTGATCATACCTTGGTTCAACATTCTTCAGATTGGGAAATATCCAGATCTGGAAGAATTTGACGGGTTGGTCCTGGTTCTTATTTTTTTCGGAGTGTTGAACACCGGTACCTGCACTCATTACCTGCACATCTCCCTGCTTAATCACCTGGGTATTTCCTATGCTGTCTTTATGTTCAAGGTCACCACTGGTGGGGATGGAGATGATCTCCATATTATCATGCGGGTGTGTGCCGAAACCCATGCCACCGGCCACTGTATCATCATTCAGCACCCGAAGGGCACCAAAGTGCATGCGGTCTGCCTGGTAATAACCGGCAAAACTAAATGTGTGATAGGAGTCCAGCCAGCCATGGTTGGCATGTCCACGTGTACCGGCTTTGTGTATGAAGGTTTTCATTTGTTATGCTTTAAGCGGTTACTTTTTCAACGACTATTTTTTCAGCAAGCCAGAGAAATTCAGTAATAAAATTATGAACTGCATTCTGGAAACTTTCGTCGATCAGGTCGCCATCCGGACTGAATTTTTTATCCACGGCCGGTGTGATCAGCATATAAGGCGATGCAATACCAAACAATGCCGGCACCAGTTGCAGTAATTGCTGGGAAGCACGCATCCCACCCATGGCACCCGGCGAAGCAGTTACAATCCCAAATGGCTTGTGGTGTCTTTTAGGAAAATGATCGAGCAGGTTTTTCATGGCAGGGGAGTAGCTTCCATTATATTCCGGTGTCACCAGGATATATCCATCTGCATTAAATATTTTCTCAGCCAGCGGCTGGAGTGCTACAGGAGCTTTATCGGGTGTAACCCATACCGTTTGTACCGGTGGTACATCCCAGTCTTTCATTTCGATCAGATCAATTTCATGGCTGCTGTTTTTTTTCAGCCAGCCCTGAAGGTAAAGGGCTACACGTCGGGTAACACTGGCGGTTCGGGGACTTCCGGATATGATTGCTATTTTCATTTTCTTGATTTATGGTGTAAAGGTATATAATCAATGTTTAAACATCAAATATTTCTTCTTTCTGTTTTGTTAATCCTTTTTTGGCATGAATTGGGCCGGAATCGGTTAATTTCGATTTGTATAACTCAACAACATGATTAACAGGCGAAAGTTTATTCAGGCATCGGCATTTACCGGACTCGCAACTGCTATTGGACAGCCCTTGAGGGGAAATGACCTGCATCCGGCTATTAAGGGCAAGCCGGTGGTGGTGTCGACCTGGGATGCGGGAATCAGGGCTAATAAAGCGGCCTGGGATATTCTCAGTAAGGGAGGCCGGGCCCTGGATGCGGTGGAGAAAGGGGTCATGGTAACTGAAGAGGAGCAAAACTGTTGTGTGGGACTGGGTGCCAATCCCGACCGTGATGGATTTGTGACCCTGGATGCCTGTATCATGGATGAATTTTCCAATTGTGGCAGTGTGGCTTTTCTGGAAAGAATCAAACACCCGATTGCGGTGGCGCGCAGAGTGATGGAAAAAACACCACATGTGATGCTGGTGGGTAGTGGTGCCCAGCAATTTGCCGTAGCCGAGGGTTTCCCATTGGAAGAACAAAAATTATCCCCGGAAGCAGAAAAAGCATACAAGGACTGGCTGATCAAATCGGAGTACAAACCACCAGCTATCAATGTGGAAAATAAACAGGGAGGACATGGGCCATTTGCACCAGCCCGTTTAAGTAATGGAGAATGGAATCATGATACCATCGGTATGGTAGCCATGGATACAAATGGAAATCTGAGTGGAAGTTGTACCACCAGTGGTGCCGGGTTTAAAATGCGTGGACGGCTGGGAGATTCACCAATCATTGGTGCGGGTTTATTTGTTGATAATGAAGTTGGAGCCTGCACCGCAACCGGTCAGGGTGAGGATGTGATCAGGGTGGCCGGCTCACATTCAGTAGTGGAACTGATGCGACAGGGATTATCGCCTGAAATGGCCTGCAAAAAAGTAATTGAAAGAATCATCAGGATCAAAGGGCCGAAGGCAAAAGATATTCAGGTTGGGTTTCTGGCCATTAATAAAAAAGGTCAGGTGGGAGCCTGGTCCATACACAAGGGATTTGAATATGCCATCAGGAACCAGGGAGAGGAAAGATTGGTGAAGGCGAAGTTTGTGATGGAGTAGAGAGTGGGATATTAGTTATTGGGAATTTGGTATTAGATATTGAGTTCTAAGAAGTGAACTGCATTTGTAGTTGAGTAGTTGAGATGTTGAGTAGTTTAGCCAACACCAGGTTCAGCGTTAGTTATTTCAATTACCACCTCTGTGTAAACACTGACAGACTAACAGACTGATGACTGCCGACTGCTGACTGCTGACTGTTGACTGCTGACTGCCGACTGATGACTAACAGACTGAAGACTGCCATCTTCCGGACTTTATCTTTATAAATATGAAGTACATCATAGAAATAGCCACTTCCGATTTTAGTACAACGGCTTCTGCAGTAGAGGGCGGGGCCAACCGGATTGAGTTATGTGGTAACCTGGCAGAAGGTGGAACAACTCCTTCTTATGGAACCATTCGTCAATGCCGGGAGGCATTCTCCGTTTTGTTGTATCCGATAATTCGTCCCAGAGGGGGTGACTTTTTATATTCAGCGGAAGAGTTTGATATCATGCTGCAGGATGTAAAAATATGCAAAGCGCTGGGATGCGACGGTGTTGTGATCGGTATGTTAGCAGCGGATGGAAGTATTGCGGCAGAGCAATGCAAAAAGCTGGTGGATGCGGCCTATCCGATGGGTGTTACTTTTCACCGGGCTTTCGATCGTTGCCGTGATCCGTTTGAAGCAGTAGAACAAATTATAGCAATAGGTTGTGAACGCATTCTTACATCCGGACAAAGACCGGCAGCGCCGGATGGCATAGACCTGATTACACAATTAAATCAAACAGCAGATAACCGGATTATCATTATGCCAGGGAGTGGTGTTCGGGCAGAGAATATAAAGATGCTGGCAGCAAAAACAGGCTGCACTGAATTTCATTCTTCACTTCGGGGCAAACTGGCCAGTGCAATGGAGTATATCCATCCAGGCTTTGCAGGTTCTTCAGAAAGTTATATGAATAACTGGATCAATCCTGAAGATGTAAAAATGTTAAGACAGGCGCTGCAACAGGGTTAAGAAGAATCGAATCCAAAGATGCTTGTCAGATTTTCAATTTCTTCATGTAACCGGCATTTGTTTTCACCGCTTCCAATGGAGTACCATTTGGATATGCTTCCTGCTCCACGATGAAATGCTTCATACCGTTATCGGCAGCGGTCTTCAAAACAGATTTCCAGTTGATGCTACCTGTGCCCAGGTCAACCGAGTTCTTGCCATTGTCGGTGCCGGGTGTTTTGCTACGGTCCTTAACATGACAAAGTCTGAAACGGTTTTTATATTTTTTAAACCAGGCTTCGGGATCCTGGCCCCCTGCAACCACCCAGTAAATATCCATTTCAAAATCTACCAGTGAAGGATCTGTTTCATTCATCATCACATCCTGTGGTAATTGTCCTTCCAGTGTTTTGAAACTATAGTCGTGGTTATGATAGGCAAACTGAATGCCTTCTGTTTTGCAGATATTACCACACTCATTGAATCTTGCGGCGGCTTTTTTAAATTCATCCAGTGATTTCTGTGGTCCGAGCCAGGGACAAATCAGGTATTTCATTCCGATGGCAGCGGCATCAGCGGCTTTTTTCTGAAAATCTTTACTGATATCACAATGGCTGGCTACGATGGTCATGCCCAGATCGTCCATGTATTTTTTGAAACCGGTATTACCCATGCCCCAGAACATCCCTTTGGCCCCTTCATAACTTTCGATTTGTTTGTAACCGAATGAAGCTACCTGTTTAAGTACAGCGGAAGGGTCTTTGGGCATATCATCCCGCAGTGTATAGAGTTGCAAGCCAAAACGGGAAAGATCGGCGCCTGCGCCAGGAGCCATATCAATAGCAGGTGCGGTTGTTTTCACCGCACAGGAGGGCAGGAGGATGGATCCCATGGCCACCGCTCCGGTTAATTTCAAAAACTTTCTTCTCTCGTTGTTCATTATATATTATTTTTTCATCAGGCCCAGGCACGGTCGCCTTTTGTATAAGGGTATGCTCCATCATATTTTCCCGGAACCGGCAGGTGGCGCAGGGCCTCTGTCATACCGATCTTGGAACTGAAATAACCGTTCAGGGTCAGTTGTTTCATCATGGTATAATAATGCGGGGGCTCGGATACAAATTCTTTCTGGTCTTTCCAGGCCAGTTTTTCATTTTCTTTATTCAAAGCTTCCCTTTTGGCTTTGTTCCTTTCATCACGCCCTTTATTGTATTCGGTGGCTTCTTTTTCAAGCGTGATCAGGAAGTCATGGCGTTGTTGCGGAGTGCAATCCATATAGGATTTGCTATTGGCTTTTTTGCAGGCTTCTTCCAGACTGCTGATACCTTTCATGAATACATCCTGTTCAGCCTGGGTATAGCAATCGGTGATCATGACTTTCATGAATTCTCCAATCTGCGCCGCTTTAGCTCCCGGAACAGTGGTTGCCGGAATGATGGTTTCACCGATTTCATCCAGCAATGAAATCTGGGATGCGCTGAATCCGGCTTCTGATTTGGCTCCGGTTTTGCAACCGGTGAGCATCAGTTCACCACCTACTACAGCACCACCGGTAACGATGGCGATCATTTTTAATAGTTCTCTTCTGTCCATATGCCTGAGAAATTAGGTTATTAAAGATTTTGTTTCTTGAGTTCATTCACGGCAAAATCAGCTGCCCTTGCGGTCAATGCCATATAAGTAAGAGAGGGATTGACACAGGAGGCTGAAGTCATACAGGCACCGTCGGTTACAAATACATTGGGTGCATCCCAAACCTGATTATTGCCATTGAGCACTGAGGTCTTGGGGTCACGACCCATACGGGCTGTTCCCATTTCATGGATGCCCATACCGGGAGCATAGCCATTGTCGTTGGCTTTTACATCTTTCATACCGGCAGCTTCCAATATTTCTTTGGCATCATTCATCATGTCGATCCGCATCTTCTTTTCATTTTCCTTGATCTCTACATCGAAATCCAATGAGGGCAATCCCCATTTATCTTTCAGTGTTTTGCTCAGGCTGATTTTATTTTCATGGTAGGGAAGCATCTCTCCGAAGCCGGTCATGCCAAAATACCAATGCTCGGAGGGCTGGCTCAGGGCTTCTTTCAGATCGGCTCCGATGGTGAGTTCGGCCACAGGCAATCCGCGACCCCGGCTTGCACCGCCCTGATAACCGAATCCACGGAGATAATCTCTTTTATCTTCATAGATATTCCGGAAACGGGGCACATATATACCTGTAGGTCTTCTGCCATATACATATTTATCCTCGAATCCTTCCACGGTACCACCGGCACCGGCACGGAAATGGTGATCCATTACATTATGTCCGAGTTCACCACTGGCACTACCCAGACCTCCCGGCCAGATATCATTGGCACTGTTCATCAGGATCCAGGTGCTGTTGAATGCAGAAGCGCAGAGGAATACAATTTTTGACTTGAATTCGTAAGTCTTGTTGTCAGTGGCATCCATGATTTCTACACCGCTGGCTTTCTTTTTATCTTTATCGTATAACACTTTTGTTACGATAGAAAAGGGGCGGAGGGTGAGGTTCCCTGTTTTCATAGCCGCTGGTAAAGTGGCGCTTTGGGAACTGAAATAAGCACCGAAGGGACAACCTCTCCAGCAACGATCGCGGTACTGGCAATTGGTTCGGTTTTGTTCAGGTCTTGCTTCGGTGATATTGGCACTGCGGCCAATAAACATATGCCTTTGTCCTTTGTAATGTGCTTTGATTTTTGCGGCCAGGTCTTTCTCCACAATATTCAAATCCATGGCTGGAAGAAATTCACCGTCAGGTAACACTTCCAAACCTTCTTTACTGCCCTGTATTCCGGCAAATCTTTCTACATAGCTATACCAGGAGGCCAGATCATCATAGCGGATGGGCCAGTCAATGGCGATACCTTCTTTGGCATTGGCTTCAAAATCCCATTTGTTCCAGCGGTAACTCTGGCGGCCCCACATCAGGGAACGGCCACCGACATGATAACCGCGGTACCAGTCGAAACGTTTGGTTTCTGAATAAGGATGATCCTTATCGCTGCACCAGTAATCGAGGTTGGTTTCATTCAGGGGGTAATCTCTTTTGAGTACCGGATAATCTTTGATCATCTGCTGGGTACGTCCGCCCCGGTGAGGAAACTCCCAGGATTCTTTGGTGGCGTTGACATAGTCTTTAACATGTTCAATATTGCGACCTCTTTCGAGTAACAATACTTTAAGTCCTTTTTCCGCCAGTTCTTTGGCTGCCCAGCCTCCGCTGATTCCGGAGCCTACCACAATTGCGTCGTATTGATTATCCGCCATAAAAGATTGAGGGTTTTTGTATGAAGTATTTGGGGTTCCTGTTTCTGTTTGCTTGTTTACACATCACAAATCCGGATAGCTTTTTTCAGTGCTGCGATTTTTTCTTTGTTATCCTTTGAGCTCGGCATGAATTCCTGAGCCACATAACCTTTGTAGCCGGTTGCCACAATGGCTTTCATGATAGCGGGGTACTGCAGTTCCTGTGTTTCATCAATTTCATGCCGGCCTGGTACACCTGCTGTATGATAATGTCCGAAGTATTCATGATGATCACGGATGGTGCGGATTACATCGCCTTCGTTAATCTGCATATGATAGATGTCATAGAGCAGTTTGAAATTCGGGGAGCCGATTTTTTTACAGAGTTCTACTCCCCAGGCGCTTTTATCACACATATAATCTTTGTGATCCACTTTGCTGTTGAATAATTCCATCTGGATGATAACGCCATTTTTTTCGGCCAGCGACATTATTTTTTTCAGGCCCTCAGCGCAATTGTCCATTCCCACTTTATCATCCATCCCTTTCCGGTTGCCGCTGAAACAGATCAGGTTTTTATAACCCGCCTGGGCCACCATTGGAATTGCTTCTTCAAAATCTTTAATCAGCCAGGCGTGATTGTCTTTATTATTCCAGCCCTCAGTCAGACTGATTTTTCCTGCGGTATAACACATGGAACAATAGATGCCATTTTTTTGAACTGTGGGCCAGTCTTTGGGAGCCAGTAAATCAATTGCTGAAAATCCAATTTTCTTTACCATGGCACACATCTCATCCAGGGGAAGAAAATTATAGGTCCAGCTGGCGACAGAATGGTTGATATTTCCTTTTAGTGCCATTGGCTCTGCTGAGTCATGTTCCATATTGGCAAAACTTTTATCGGAGATCGCGACTCCGGCTGTACCCAGTGCTATGGATTGAATTAGCTGACGCCGGTTCATCATTTGTTTGTTATTTTTTGTTTGTCTGAAAAGGCAACAATAAAGAAGAGCATTACTGCTGCTGCAATACCGGCAGGGATCAGCCAGATCATTTTATAATCAACACCGGCAGCAGTGGTATACTTTTCAGAGATCCAGCCTGCTACTTTAAAACCAATTAACATACCAACTCCATAAGTGGCAAGTGTAATCAGTCCCTGTGCGGAGCTTTTGAATTTTTCACCTGCGCGGGCATTGGTGTATAGTTGTCCGGATACAAAAAAGAAATCATAACAAATACCATGCAGGGCAATGCCAATCAGTAACATAAAACTAAGTGATCCGGCATCCCCAAATGCAAAGAGTATATAACGAAGTGCCCAGGCCAGCATGCCGACGAGGATGGTTTTTTTGAAACCAAATTTGGTAAAGAATAAGGGGAGTGCCAGCAGGAATAACACTTCAGAGATTTGACCGATCGTCATTTTCCCTGTTGGATTTTCCATTCCTATACCCGAAAGAAACGGATTGGCAATCTGGTAATAAAAAGCAAGGGGGATACAGATAAGGATAGAAGCGATAAAGAATACAGCAAAGTTTTTATCCTTTAATAATTTAAGTGCATCCAGTCCGATGATTTGCCCGATGCTGATTTTTTCATTTCCCTGTTTGGAGGGAGGGGTAGCTGGTAATGTAAAGCTCATGAGGCCAAGTGCAGCAGCTGCAATGCCAGAAAGCAGGAATGTATTTTTAAGCATGCCTTTGCCGATATTCTCTGCGGAATCCCAGTGAAAAAGGAAACTGATCAGTAATCCGGCAACGATCCAGCCAATTGTTCCGAAAATGCGGATGATTGGAAATTCCTTTTCAGGATTTTTCATCTGCCGGAATGAAACAGAATTCACCAGTGCCAGTGTTGGCATATATAATATCATATAACCCAGCGCATAGGGGAAGAAACTACCGGCATTATCTGAACTGTACATCAGGTACATGAGTCCGGCACCCGCCAGGTGTAAAACTCCCAGAATTCTTTCAGCATTGAAATAACGGTCAGCAATCAGACCGATGATAAAAGGAGCAATGATGGCTCCCCATGATTGGGTGGAATATATATTAGCGATCTGGCTGCCATTGGCCTGCAGGTTGGCACCGAGGAAGGTTCCCAGTGTGACAAACCATCCGCCCCAGATAAAAAATTCAAGAAACATCATGACAGAGAGCTGCACCCTGGTGGTAGACTTCATAGACAATCGTTGTTTTGCTTCAAATAATCAGAGAGTTAAATGTAGTTATTTTAAAATAACTTTTATGTTTGTACTGCTTCTTTTATTTCACAACTTTACCGAAAACGTTTACGGAAATGAACAGGAAACTCAGAATGGGAATGATTGGTGGCGGTCCCGGTGCATTTATCGGTGCTGTTCACCGGATTGCAGCCAATATGGATGGAGCTATTGAACTGGTATGCGGTGCTTTTAGCAGTGATCCGGAAAAATCAAAACAGGCTGGAGAAATGCTTGGTCTCGATCCTGCCAGGGTATATGGTTCTTACCGGGAAATGATCAGGGCTGAAGCGGCACTGCCGGCTTCCGAGAGAATGGATTTTGTGAGTATCGTTACCCCCAACCATGTTCATTTTGAACCGGCGAAGCTGGCGATGGAAAATGGTTTTCATGTGGTGCTTGATAAGCCTGCCACTTTTAATCTCGCTGAAGCAAAAGAACTGGAATCGATAGTGGCTGCTACCGGTAAATATTTTTGTCTGACCCATACCTATACCGGCTACCCCATGGTGAAAGAAGCCCGTCAGCAGCTGATGAGCGGAAAGTTTGGTGCTATCCGAAAAGTATATGTGGAGTATCCGCAGGGCTGGTTGAGTGCGAACCTGGAAGAGAGCGGACAGAAACAGGCTGCCTGGAGAACTGATCCCACCAAGAGTGGAATCGCCGGGGCCATGGGTGATATTGGAACGCACGCTTTTAACCTGGCCGAATATGTTACCGGTTTAGAAGTTAAAAAAATATGTGCGGATGTGAATACGGTTGTTCCAGGTCGTAAACTCGATGATGACGGAGCGGCCCTGCTCAATTTTTCCAACGGGGCCAGTGGAGTATTATTCGCCACACAGGTGGCAGCCGGTGAAGAGAATAATGTCAAAATCCGTGTGTATGGAGAGAAGGGTGGAGTAGAGTGGAAGCAGGAAGATTGTAATACATTACTGGTAAAATGGCTGGACAAGCCCACTGAAATCTGGCGGGCCGGAACCGGTTATCTCAGTTCTTTTGCACAGCATAACAGCCGTACCCCGGCCGGTCACCCCGAAGGATACCTGGAAGCATTTGCCAATCATTACCGCAATTTTGCACTGGCAGTGATGGCCAGTATGAAAGGGGAAGCACCTCAACCCGAATGGCTTGATTTTCCCGGCATCCGGGATGGCGTGAGAGGCATGTTGTTTATTGAGAAAGTGATTGAAAGCGGAAGGAGTGAGGAGAAGTGGGTGGGGATGTAGCAGTCTGTCAGTCGGCAGTCGGCAGTCAGCAGTCGACAGT
>Ga0154020_10009197_pt1 | contig 11379 bp, 18 predicted proteins | sample Klosneuvirus_201_FD_109709 | JGI IMG/M metagenome (GOLD analysis project Ga0154020, IMG submission 109709) | Active sludge microbial communities from wastewater, Klosterneuburg, Austria - Klosneuvirus_20160825_MG | ecosystem: Engineered > WWTP > Aerobic digester > Activated sludge | place... | reverse complement strand
TTACAGTCTGTTGCGTTTGACCGCTTCGCTACCCCTGCATGCTCTCTATGGAGCCCAAACCGAGGATTGAACTCGGGACCTCTTCCTTACCATGGAAGCGCTCTACCACTGAGCTATTTGGGCGATTTATGTATAAAAAACAGAGCTTAGTTTACCAGTTTTTCCGTGTTTTTTCAATGAGTGTGTGACCGAGCCGCACGGGCTTTTTCGATCGCGGGGCTCTCGGTGTCAAATTTTTGAGTCGCATAGAAAGTTAGCCTCTGCTCTTCATTCTTATCTAAAATCCCCTGCGCCTTAGCAAGAGCCAAATATCGACTCACGCTTGGTTCGATTTCAATGGACTTTTTGAGTGAGGCCTCCACTTCGTCATGTGACCTTAGGTGGTACTGGACAGTAGCAAGGTTCTGCCAATCAGCTGCTGTGCCTCCGCTCTTCATCGCAATCTGGAAGCACTCTGCTGCATCTGAGTAATTTTTGAGCTGAGAGTACACCATGCCGAGTCGTCGGTAGGCGGTCGTGTTCTTGTGATCTAGTTTGAGGACTTTTACATAGGCCTTCTCGGCGGCAAGCCACTTGCGCTCATCATAATAACGTCCGGCAGCCGCAATGAGCCGCTCGAGCTGACTCTCGTGTGTCACAGCCTCATTATCTAAGCCGGCATTCAGGTAGTGAGCAAACTGATTGTAGCTGGACCGGGTAATCCGCCACGTTACAAAAGCCAGCACCACAAAAATAATAAGCTCATACATCATGTTTGACCCCATTCGAAGCTGACTGCAAAGGCCTCAAGGGCCAAGCGTACGTTCACGCTCTGACCGGCTACACTAACGACATGCTGAAGCCATTCTGCAGCAGCAAACCAGTGTCGGTCTCGGCTGACAATCAGAATATCCTTCAGCAACTCCATTTGCTCCACACGATCCGCAAGAGCTGCGATTATTGCAAGTCGGCTAGCAATGCCTGACTCAATAAACCTAGCCGCTTGAGATTCGTCCCTTGGACTCGCGACTTCATGCGCTACTGATACCGTTGAGCGAGAACGCAGAGTTGGTAGAATACGAGCAACCGTACTAACAAGTAAATAAAAGCGCACTCCCGCCGGTGGCTCTTCGATACTCTTTAAGAGCATATTTGCAGCCTCCGGCGTCATGGTATCTGCCGGCTCGATCACAATCGCCCGCGTAGTATCAGCATATGCGTGCAATGAGAGCTCATGGAGCACTGTCGCGATAGCGGGGCGAGCTATAATACCTTTCTCCTCTCGAACCCAAACCACTTGGCTGCTGGTCACCACGGACTCCGGGCTACCACCCACCCATTGCGAGATCAGCTCAAGGGCACGCTTACGCCGAGGTAGCTCGGCTGCCCCACTCACGATACATGAATGCATCGAGGCATACTGGTTCTTCACTGTGGCATTCGACATGAATATTGTTCCATTGTACTCTGAAAATCAGCCGGTACAGAAGCCTCGAATGTTTTGTGCTCGCCACTTGGGAGCACAAAGCTTAATTCGCGCGCATGAAGCATCTGGCGGCGCACTAAATCACCTGATTTGCCGTAGATTTTATCCCCTAGAATTGGAAACCCAAGTGCTGTCAGATGAACTCTGATTTGGTGTGTCCGCCCGGTAATTGGTCGAGCTTCAACGAGAGACACTTCCGGCCCACGGCTGAGTGTAGAAATGATTGTTTCGGCAGATTTACCCAGTGGATCAACTCGCATCACACCAGCTCGACCACCGGCTGGCGACATGCCAAAAGCCAAACGCTTCACGCCAATGCCTGGGTCACCCCACACCAAGGCCCAATAGGTTTTCTTCACTTTGCGAGCGCGAAAAGCCGATTGCAGAAATTTCTTTGCTTCAAGAGTTCGCGCCAGCACCATTACTCCTGACGTATCACGATCAAGACGATGGACGACACCTGGACGTACTTGGTCAGGGTCTGCGATCTGCTCACGATAGCTGCCCACGACACTTGGCTCATCCGATCCAACCGTGGGATGCACGATAAGACCAGCCGGCTTAAAAATCACGATTACGTCTTCATCAATAAAGAGCGTCTGGGGCGTTTCTTGACTTGCGACCAGCTCCGTATGCTTCGGCACTGGCAGAGACAGCACTACAATACGAGAACCAAATAAAACTGATTGCGATGGCTTCGCCGGAGCATTATCGAGCAAAATTTGCTGACCTTTTATAAGGCTCACCCAGGAAGAGCGACTAATGTCCGGCCACACAGCTGCCAACACCGTATCAAGCCGCTGACCTTCTCGAGAGCCATCAACGACGTAGTCCCGTACCCCCTGCTTACGGTGACCCGCCATCAAATTAGACCATGCACCTCTGCGAGCTGAGCCTCTGTGCCTAGCACGATTAGTGTATCGCCTGCATAAATCGTTTCATTACCCGATGGATTGACCTTACTCGCGCCATCCGCGGAGTTCATCGCCAGCACTGTGGCTCCGGGCTTGTGCGAATAAAGGCGACTCAGGGGCTGGCCTGCTAGTTGGCTCGCCTCATCAATCGTCAGCTCCCTGACAGCAAGGTCGCTATTATTATTAGTTGCCAGAATCTCCAGAAAATCAACAACGTTAGGACGGGTTAGTGTTGTTGCCATGTGGTATGCACCTATCTGATATGGCATGGTCGTGCGATCAGCCCCCGCACGGATCATACGCTGTCGGTTTTCTTCACGGTTTACACGTGTCACTATAAAAATACTAGGGTTTAGCTGGCGGCTGGCCAGAGTGATAAACAAGTTTCCGCTATCAGTCCCAAGCGATGCAACGATCCCCTGGGCGCGTTCTATACCACATGACTGGAGCGTTTCTTCTTTGGTGGCGTCGCCGACAATTGCGGTGTAGCCCTGGGCTATCATCGCTTTTACAAACTCTTCATTCTGATCTACACACACGAATTGAACACCATCGTCAGCTAGCTCATCGGCTACTTGGGAGCCAACACGCCCGAGCCCACAAATAATGTAGTGGTTTTTCATGCGAGAGATTGTTCGTTTCATATGTTTGCGTCTGAGTCCGTCACCTAATCCTACTATATAGTCCGCCAAGACTTTGAGCAAATACCCAATCAATACGAGCGAGCTAATCGCTAAAAATACCACCATTGTTCGACTCGCCGGATCCTTAAAGCCGTAGTGATCAAAATGCGAGATCAGGATGAATGCTGTCTCATACAGCGCTTCACCGAACGATAATTTCGCCGTAGACATAAATGTAGCCGTCCCGAGAGTAAGCAGAAGGATACTCGCCAAGATGATATTTCTCAGCAGCCTGCGATCTACCATTGCACTGTGGTTCTCATTTTTGTTCTCATAATATAAGCATAACCACTGTACATTATACGGGAAAAGTCGACTAACTCAGCCCAAATAGATCTACAAAAACAAACAGCCGACTGGAGGAGAACCCTTATCGACTGTCTGCGAACCTAGCAAGCAACCAAAGAAGCTTAACGCTTTGAGAACTGAGGAGCTTTGCGGGCCTTCTTGAGGCCGTACTTCTTGCGTTCCTTCTCTCGTGGATCACGCGTCAGCATACCCGCTTTTTTGAGGCTCAACCGGTAGTCTTCACTAATCTCAACAAGCGCACGTGCGATGCCAAGGCGAATCGCATCAACTTGACCACGCTTGCCGCCACCCTCAACGCGGATGATTGCGTCAAGCTTATCGTGCTTAGCAACCAGCTCGAGGGGCGCAACAACAAGCTTTGAGAGCATTTCGTTATTCAGATACTCCCCTGATGGAGCGCCATTAATGGTGAGCACACCTTTGCCGTTCATGAGCCGCACTGTAGCAACTGCGGACTTACGACGACCTACCGCGTAATAATAATGCTTCTTATCTGCCATACTATTTCACCTTCATTTCTTTAGGCTGTTGTGCACTATGCGGATGTTCTCCACCAGCATACACATGCAATCGAGCAAGCATGTGCTTCGCGAGCTTATTCTTTGGCAACATGCCTCGAACAGCATGTTCGATGACCAGCGTTGGCTTCTTTTCGAGCTGCTCTTCGAGAGTAGTTTCGGTTAGTCCGCCTGGGTAACCGCTGTGCCGATAATACTTCTTATCGAGTAACTTATTGCCAGTCACGGCAACTTTTTCAGCATTAATGACAATTATTGTGTCACCCGTCAAAACATGCGGACTGTACTGAGGCTTGTGCTTGCCCATGAGCTTCATAGCAATTTCGGTCGCAAGACGTCCGAGCACAACATCTGTTGCGTCGATCACGTACCAGTCAGACTCAATAAGCCCTTGCTTGGCTTGATATGTTCGGCTTGCATTTATCATTTCGTCACCTTCTTAGCTTTAGCGGTTGACTTAGCTGGCTTTTCAGCTGGCTTCTGCTCGGCCTGACGTGCCTTCAGCTTTTCTTCAAAGTCTGGATCAAGGACGAGCTCTACTACGACCATACTGGCAGCATCGCCGCGGCGATAACCCGTCTTGATCAGTCGTGTGTACCCTGAGTTGCGACCTTCAAAACCAATAACCAGTTCTTGAATGAGCTTATCGGCAGCAGTTTTTGAACCGAGTCCAGCGTGAATCGCACGAATGTTATGGAGACCGCCTTTCTTAGCGCGGGTTACAAGGCGGTCAAATGCCGGCTTGATGGTCTTTGCTTTTGCTTCAGTAGTCTCTATTTTTTCGTATAGTACCAATGACTCCAAGAGACCTTTGACGACAGCTTGTCGTGGACCGATCTTTCGGGAGAGCTTAGGTGTTGTATGGTAGTGGGCGTGCATAATATTGTCCTATTCGCGTCAAATGACCTACGCGAGCTTAATTCCAATCTCCTCGAGCTTTTCGAGTACTTCCTCGTACGCTTTCTGACCAAAGCCCTTGAGCGACTTCAGCTCTTGCTGAGTGAGTTGGCTCAAATCACCAACCGTGGCGATGTCATTGTTAATCAGTGCGTTCGTGGTGCGCTGTGAGAGCGAGAGTTCTTCTATAGCGATTGCCCCATGCTCAGCTTCAGCCTTGGCTTCTGCGGTCATGATACCGCCAGCTCCCACTGAAACCACGTCGAGTCCAGCGACGACCTGGAAGTGACCCACGAGGATTTCACCTGCTTGCTGCATAGCTTCGTAAGGCGAAAGTGAGCCATCGGTTTCAACTTCCATTACCAGGCTATCAAGGTTGGTCATCTGCCCAACACGGGTGTTTTCAATATTGAAACGGACTCGACGGATTGGCGTATAGATCGCATCAACTGCAATAAAGCCAACCGGAAGACGCTCACCCTGGCGGGTTTCGACTGGGCTATATCCACGACCCTGCTCTACCTTGAACTCGATTTCGAGCTTGCCCTTAGCATCATCGATGTAACAAAGTTCGAGGTCCTTGTTGACGACTTCCATATCGCCCGTGGTCTGGATATCACCAACGGTCACTGGGCCCTTACCAGTCTTTGAGAGTGTCATCGTTGCTGGCTCATCGCCCTGATAGCGTACTTTAATCTGCTTAATGTTCAAGATTAGCGCAATCACGTCTTCACGAATGCCTGGCAGAGTCGAAAACTCATGGTCGGCACCTTCAATGCGGACAGCGGTAACTGCAGCACCGGCAAGGCTAGAAAGGATCACTCGACGCATCGAGTTACCGATCGTCATACCATATCCTGGATATAGTGGGGCAATAGTGAAGCGGCTGGTATGATCAGCGATCTGCTCCTCTTTCATTTCTGGTAGGTTGATGTCGAATAAGGCCATGATGACTCCTCTTACTTACTTAGGCGGCTAACGAGAGTAGAACTCGATGATTAATTGTTCTTCAATGAAATTGTCACTGTCGTCACGAACTGGGGCACCAGTGACTGTGCCGGCCAGTTTTTTAGCGTCAAGCTTCAGCCAGCTTGGGGTTTCTGGTGTTGCTGACTTAAGCTGTTCTGCGAGCTCTACAAAGAGCGGCTTCTTCTTGCTAGATTCTTTTACTTCAATGGTGTCCCCTGCTTTCACCTGGATCGATGGCACATCGACCTTTTTACCATTCAGGCGAATATGAGCATGAGTGACCATCTGACGCGCAGCCTGGCGTGAGCTCGCAAGACCAAGACGGTAGACAACATTATCGAGTCGCTGCTCGAGCAGGCGGAGTAGATTTTCACCCGACACACCATCTCGGCGCTCAGCTTCGGTGACGTAGCGACGGAATTGCTTCTCCATGACGCCATACAAGCGCTTCACTTTTTGCTTTTCACGCAGCTGAACTGCATAGTCTGAAGGTTTCGGGCGGCGCGCTTGACCATGCTGACCTGGAGCATAATTACGGCGCGTGAGCGCTTTTACGGCCTTCGGGTGTAGCTGAACACCCTCTCGACGTGAAAGCTTTCCAATTGGAGTCAGATTACGTGCCATAATTAATTCCTCTTTGCCTTTCGTGGTCGGCAACCGTTATGCGGTACACCTGTAATGTCGCGAATGCCAGACACGCCAACACCAGTGTTCTGCAGGGCGCGAACGGCGCTTTCGCGACCAGAACCAATACCCTGCACGATGACCGACACTTGCTTCAAGCCAAAATCTTTGGCTTTCTCGAGAGCTTTTTCGGTAGCAACCTGGGCCGCATAAGGTGTACTTTTTCGGGAACCCTTAAATCCAGCAGAGCCTGATGAAGCCCATGATACAACGTTTCCCGCTTCATCGGTGACACTGATGATGGTGTTATTAAATGTCGACTGAATATGGACCACGCCCTTTGGTAAGTTGCGCTTGATCTTTCGACGTCGTGTTTTAGCTTTCGCTTGTGCCATAATCGTATTCCGTTCCTATTCCCTTATCAGCCTTATGTCTTCTGTGCCGGCTTCTTACGACCAGAACCCATAGTATTGCGACGACCGCGACGAGTTCGACCGTTCGTCTTTGTGCGCTGACCTCTTGAAGGCAGTCCAGCTGCATGGCGCAACCCTCGATATGCCTTAATTTCCTTGAGACGCTTGATGTTCAAGGTGACCTTACGCATGAGATCCGCCTCTACTTCATAGCTGGCGTCAATTTCGTTGCGCAATTGAGTCAATTCAGCTTCGGTTAGATCTTTCACGCGTGTGTCAGGATTGATCTTGGTTTTTGCCAGGATCTTCTGACTAGAAACCAATCCTATGCCATGGACATAGGTTAGGCCGATTTCTACTCGTTTTTCATTCGGAATGTTGGTTCCCGCAATACGTGCCATACTACTAACTTACCCTTGTCGCTGCTTATGTTTAGGGTTTTCACAAATCACGCGTACGACACCGCGTCGGCGTACGACTTTGCACTTGGCACAGATTGGCTTGACTCCAGCGCGGACTTTCATGCGTGATTCTTTCCCTAAACGTTAATTACTTATGACGATACGTGATGCGACCCTTATTCAGATCATAAGGCGTCATTTCGAGCGTCACCTTATCCCCTGGAAGGATTTTTATATAATGCATCCGCATCTTACCCGATACATGAGCAAGAACAATATGACCATTCTCGAGCTCAACCTTAAAGGTTACATTTGGGAGCGCTTCGAGAACAGTCCCTTCGACTTCGATTACTTCCTTTGTGCTTGTCATAATGTGGATGGGCTACAGTTGATTAGTTTACCTGATTTTCTTCTGATTGTAAAGTGTTTTCTTCTGGAAATAGTCATTTTGTCTTAATACCGCTCATAGGTAGCCATTGTAACCCGACTTTCGAGCTGTCGCTTGGTCTCAATTGCTACCGAAACCAAGATAAATACACTTGTGCCGCCGATCGCGACTGCTTGACTCATATTGAGATACTTCTCAACTAGAAGGGGCAGGATAGCAATGACACCAAGCGCCAACGCTCCAGTGAAGTTTAAGCGACTAATTACGGTCTTCAAATACTTTGCCGTCTCGTTTCCTGGCCGAATCCCCGGTATAAAACCACCTTGTTTCTGAAGATTCTCAGCGATTTCTTTAGGCTTAAAGATAATCGACGTATAGATGTACGTAAAGACGAAGATGAGAAGGAAATAGCTGACGAGGTACACCCAGCTGGTTGGAGAGAACCAAGTCGTCATGTTCTGAGCGAGCCGGGCCACCCATTCTGTTGAGGCCTTTTCGAAAACCTGTCCGAGAAACGTCGGTATCGAGAGAAATGTGAGCGCAAAGATAACCGGGATAACACCTGCAGTAATCAGGCGTAATGGCAAATGCGTATCAACACTTCCGTACGTGCCGATGGCAGCACTTCGACGAGCATACGAAATAGGAATGTTGCGCTGAGCCTCATTGACCATCACAACTCCAAATGTAGTTACGAGGAACATACCAACAAGGGCTATCACCTTGATCAGCTGGGTACTATCACCTTGCACAAGAGTAGCTTGTTGAGCAATTGTACCTGGGAGCGTTGAGATAATACCGGCGGCGATAATCATTGATATGCCATTACCAAAACCCTTTTCAGTAATAAGCTCGCCAAGCCACATGAGGAACATACTTCCGGCGGTCAGCGCCGATATCATGAGCACCCACTGACCTATGCTTGGACTACCAATCAGATCCGCCCCAGTTGAGCGTGTTGACAGCTGACGAACCAGCGTGATCACTGTAAATGACTGAACAATTGCCAGTGGGACGGTCAGCATACGCATGTACTGATTGAGCTTGGCACGGCCGCGCTCTCCTTCTTTCGAAAGTGCTTCCCAGCTGGGAATGACCTGCTGCATAAGCTGCACGATAATCGAGGCAGTAATGTACGGGCCGATACCCATAGCGATGATTGAGAAGTTCGCTAAGGCGCCTCCGGTGAAAAGATTTGCAAAGCCAAGCACTGGCGACTGACTGAACACTGACAGCAAGAAAGTTTGTAGTCGCTTCACATCGGGCACCGGTGCCGGAACATGTGTCATGAGTGAATACACGACTAAGATACCGAGCACGACAAAAAGCCGGTTGCGTAGATCACGGTTGCGCCAAAACAGCTTCAGCGAATCTTTCTTCATATCCCTCCAGTATACCTATAAAAACTTCAGCTAAATAGCCTTTTAGCGGCTACTTACTGGTCTTTGCGGTCTTCTTACGTGGTCGCTCGAAGGCAGCTACTTCAAATGTGCCGCCAGCAGCTTCGATCGCAGCAATGGCAGACTTGGTTGCACCCTGCAGTCGAACTGTGAGTTTCTTTTCGAGCTTCTGGCCATCTTTGGCAGTCAAAAGCTTAACCGGCTGCTTAGCATGCTTGATGACACCAGCCTCGACGAGTGTCGAGATGGTGACCTCACCAGCCTTGAGGCCTGCAAGACTACCAACTAGCACTTCATTGTACTCAATGCGATTTACACTTGTAAAACCACGTGCCTTTGGCAAGCGCATCGCCAACTTCGTCTGACCACCCTCGAAACCTGGCTTAATCTTCTTACCCGTGCGGGCCTTCTGGCCCTTAGTTCCACGACCTGCAGTCTTGCCACCGCCAGCTGAGATACCGCGACCAACGCGGCGACGGCTCGTCTTCGTGGAGATTTCTAGTTCATGATATTTCATGCCTTCACCTCTTTCTGGACACTCTTTGGAGGCTTGACTTCATCGGTTTTCAGCATCGTCAGAGCAAGGATTGTTGCATAGGCGTTGTTGATCTTATTCGTTGATCCAAGGGCTTTTGTAAAGACATCGCGTACACCAGCAACTTCTAGCACTGAGCGTACTGCTCCACCAGCTATCACACCCGTACCCTCAGGAGCAGGCTTCATGAAAACACGAGCTCCACCTTTCTTGACGGTTACTTCATGGGGAATTGTGGTTCCCATCAATGGAACGGTGACCATACTCTTGCGGCCTACAGAAGTAGCTTTCTGAATAGCACTAGCCACATCGCCGCCCTTGCCTACGCCTACTCCTACCTGACCAGAGCCGTCACCGACGACGACAACTGCACGGAAACGGAATCGGCGGCCACCTTTTACAACGCGCGCAACTCGATCAAGCGAGATCATTCGCTCTGTAAGCTCAGGGCCCTGTGATTCAATCATTGGCTTCATAGTAGTTATACCTTCAACCCTTTCTCGCGAGCCGCGTCAGCTAAAGCAGCAACTCGACCGTGATATTGTTTAGCGCCGCGATCAAATACAACTGCTTCAATTTTCTGGCTCTTGGCAGCTGCAGCAATCTGCTCACCAACCCAAGTAGCTTTCTCCGTCATAGTCTTACCTTTAAGGCTTTTCTCATTGAGAGTACTAACGGCAGCAAGAGTTTTACTTGCATCGTCGTCAATAAGCTGAGCAGCAACATTGCGTAGCGACACAAACACCGACAAGCGTGGCTTCACGGCTGTACCGTGCAAGCGAGCTCGAGTGCGGTTGGCTCGACGAAGGCGATTAGCCTGTTTTCGTTGTAGTTCTTTTGTACTCATACTTATGCTCCCTTGGCCGCTGCTTTACCAGCCTTACGTCGGACGCGTTCGTCGATATAACGAATGCCCTTACCTTTATACGGCTCTGGCTTCTTGAGCGCGCGAATCTGTGCTGCCGTCTGACCAACCAACTGTTTATCAATGCCAGCGACAGTAATGATGTTACCCTCGATTGCCAGTGCGATACCCGATGGGGCGTTGAATTCGATCTTGTGCGAGAAGCCGAGTGAAAAGTTGAGGCCTTCACCTTTTTTCTCGACACGGAAACCGACTCCGTTCATCTCGAGCTTCTTCTCGAAACCGGCATGTACGCCAATAATCGCATTTGCGATGAGCGTACGCAAGAGTCCGTAACGCGCGTTTGTTTCGCGGTCTTCCTTGAGCTTGATGACCGATAGATTTGCATCCGTCTGGTCGAGTTTAAAGCCTTCGGGCATACCGACGGTTAATTCACCCTTAGGGCCGTTTACGAGGATCTGATCACCTTCGAGAGTAACAGTAACTCCTTCGGGGATTGTAATGATGCTGCGTCCAATTCTACTCATAGCCTTGCCCTACCATACCTTACAGATTAGTTCGCCACCTAGGCCTTTGGCTCGAGCCTCATAGCCAGTCATGAGACCGGCAGAAGTCGAAACAATAATGATGCCACGGCCACCGAGGATACGCGGGATATCATCTCGCTTGGCGTACATACGTCGGCCAGGCTTAGAGACACGAATCAGAGCGGTAATTGGTTTGTCAGTTTTTTGCTGGTCGATATCCAACACCAGCTGGCGGAATCCGCCTTCTTCAACACTCGTCGCGCCATTAATGTAGCCATTGCGAACCAAGATTTCGGCGATACGCTCTTTAATCTTAGAATGCGGTAGCCGTACCTCAACCTTATCGGCGGCTGCGGCGTTTCTGATGCGAGTCAGCATGTCTGCAATTGGATCAGTTGTTATCATAGTTTTTCCTTATCTTCCTTCTCTACCAACTTGCCTTACGGACACCAGGGATCTGGCCCTTGGATG
>Ga0154020_10009196_pt1 | contig 11381 bp, 7 predicted proteins | sample Klosneuvirus_201_FD_109709 | JGI IMG/M metagenome (GOLD analysis project Ga0154020, IMG submission 109709) | Active sludge microbial communities from wastewater, Klosterneuburg, Austria - Klosneuvirus_20160825_MG | ecosystem: Engineered > WWTP > Aerobic digester > Activated sludge | place... | reverse complement strand
TGCAAGCGCAGATAGGCCAGCAGATAATCAAACCGTGCCCGTGAAAGATCGCGTTGTGCGGTATACAGTTGTTGTTGCGCATCCAAAAGATTTAAATTGATGCGGATACCGCCACGGATGCTTTTTTCTGTTGCATCGACGAGCAGTTCAGCCGATTTAACTGCCAGTTCCAATGATTCAATCTTTTTGATGCCGCTTTTTAACAGATTGTATTGTTTTTTCAATTCGACCAGTACTTTGTCGGTTACTGCGTCGAGATCGGCTTCCGCGCGTGCGTGATTCGCTTTAGCCTGAGCCGTGAGGGCGTTTACACGGCCACCGGCATATAGAGGGAAATTAACTTCAACACCGATTGTGCCAAGCTCGGCATCTTGATTGCGTGTGATAAATGATCCTCTATTGTTCTTGGATAAACTGGCGACTAAATCGACGCGCGGGGTATGTCCGGCAAAACTCTTTCTGATTTCCTCTTTACCGGATGTTACCGCATGGCGTTGTGTCACCAGCTCGGCATTGCGTTCCAGCGCCAAAGCATACCAATTGTCATAATCTTGCAACTGAATGGCGCGCGTATTAAACGCATCGGACAATCGATCTAACTGGTTTATTTTTTGTCCTATGATGGCTTCAAGTTTAAGTTGAGCTCCTTCCAGCTCATCATTGGCTTCAATAACACGTGCTTGTGCAATGGCGTGTTTCGATTGCGTTTCCAAAACATCGGTCGTTGTTCCCTCACCCTTGATTAACATGCGCTCATTGACGCGCTTGAGTTCCTCAAGGGAAACCAGCTGCGCTTCTGCGAGCTTGACATGATCTTGTGCCAGCAATGTTTCCACATAAGCTTCTACTAACCTTACAATGAGCTGCTGACTGCGCCCGGTAAATTTTGCCCGGCTGGAATCGGCTTGTGCTTTTCCGATGCGATAACTGGCTACCGCTTCCAAATTGATCAAAGGTTGACGCAAAGTCAATGAGCTTATCTGACTATCAAAAGTAACAACGTCAGAAACACTCTGGCCGGTTTGTGTTTTACCCGTAATGGTTCCTGAGCTTTTGTTTTGTGTATGTGTGATTGAAAGGTTGGGCAGCAAGCTAGCTAGACCGATGGCCTCGGCTTGTTGTCCGGCCTCATTTTCATGATAAGCGGAACGATAAGTCGGGTCATGCTGTAATGCAGCTTCATAAGCATCTAAGAGGCTCATTGCATGACCATGGCTGATCGGGCTCAAGAAAAACCCGGCTAAAATTAAAATTTTACGGATATCTATCATTACCGTTATTCTTCACTCAAGGCCGAATGAACGCGATCCAGGATCGGTTTGAATAGATAGCTCATCAACGAGCGTTCACCGGTTTTAATGAATATTTCTACCGGCATGCCGGCGCGTATTTGTTGGTCGGTCAGCTTTTTTATACCTTCCGGTGTAACCTTGGCCTTGATATTATAAAACGGAAGTCCGCTACGTTCATCCATAAGGCGATCCGCCGATACTTGGGTGACGGTGCCCGGTATATTAGGGGTTTTCTTTTGATTGAGCGCGGAAAAAATAAGATCGACTGGAAGGTCTACGTGCACCCGGTCAATCAGATGAACCGGCACTTGCCCGGTAATGATCAGCATATCATCGCTCGGAACGATATCCATCAACTTAAATCCCGGGCTGATCACACCGCCTTCGGTAAATACGTTCATACCGACCACAATACCGTCGACAGGCGCTTTAACTTCCACATTGGCCAGTTCAAAATCCTGTCCGCTCAGACGGCTGCTTAAAGAATCAACTTCCCGTTTGATATCGGATAGCTGTTGCCGCACTTCTTTCTGGTATTCCTGCTGGCGATGAATGCGCCGTTGTTCCAGTTCGGCTATTTGGCGCTGAATGCGGCCGATATTGCCGGTTTCCGCAGAAATCTCCCCGGTCAATTGGGTATACGTGCGTTCGAGTTCCAACACGCGATTGCGAGGTACGAAACCATCCTGTGCCAAGTCGCGAAGGTTGACAAGCTGTTCTTCCAGGAACTTCAATTGCGCATTTTTACTGCTCCGCGAAGCTTCCAGTCCACGCAATTGCATTCTTGAGCCTGCAATATTTTCTTCCAGTGCCGCGATTTCATGATGCAAGGCTAACTGGCGCGATGTGAACAATTGGTTCTGAGTGATAATGTTATTGGCGATACGGGGATCATGCTGGAGTGTTAACAAGTCCTGCGGAAAAGTGATTTCCTTGATGCCATCACGTTCCGCCAATAGACGCGATTCCACTGCGCGCGCGGTATACAGTTGACTGCGGGTGATTTCAGCTTGCGCTTTAAGCTGAACATCATTCATCCGGACTAAAACTTGGCCGACTGCGACATGATCGCCTTCCTTCACCAGGATGCTGTCGATAATGCCGCCGATTTGATGCTGGACTGCTTGCAAATGACTGGCGACCGTAACCGTGCCAGGAACTGGCACGCCTTTATCCAGCGGTGCGAAAGTGGCCCACAGAATAAATCCGCCAAAGCCTGCCAGGACGATCCACCAGCCCAATTTGGTATGGAGGGTCTCATCGGTTTCGACCTGATGAGATAAATCGGTTGGCGCATGTTCAACGACGGTCTTTTTCTCTTCAGCTGCAAGCTTCATTATTCTTCCTGTCCGGTAATCAGTATGTTCTCAAGGTAAGATTGAAAGGCGCGGTAAAAATCAGCCGGTTTGAGAGTCGGCCGCATGAGCGGTTGGGGGTGCTGGGTTTTGCGCAGCTTGCTGCTCGGCTTTCTTTTGTGCCAGCTGTGCCTGATGCGCTTGCTGTTGCTTTGCGAGCGCCTCCACCACTTGATTGGTCGGCCCGAATATTTTTGCAGCGCCGTCCTGCAATAATAGCAATTTCGTGGTTACGCTGAGGATACTGGTGCGGTGTGTGATCAAAACAATGGTTTTACCGCGTATGCGCAGATCGGTGATGGCGGCCAGAAGTGCCTGTTCGCCCACATCATCCAGGTTTGAGTTGGGTTCATCGAGAACGATCAAGGATGGATCATCATACATGGCGCGCGCCAAACCGATGCGTTGTTTTTGTCCGCCGGAAAGACCGGCGCCACCTTCACCCAGATGCGTGTCGTAACCTTCCGGCATATTCAAAATCATGTCGTGTACCCCGGCACGTTTGGCCGCCAGAATAACTTTTTCCGCATTGATTTCGCCGAAACGGGCGATATTTTCCGAAACCGTGCCAGCGAAGAGTTCGATATCTTGCGGCAGATAACCGATATGCGGACCCAATTCGTCCTTGTTCCACAGATAAACATCGGCGCCATCCAATCTGACTTTCCCCGCCGCTGCTGGCCACACGCCGACCAGTAAGCGCGCCAGAGTTGATTTTCCCGATCCGCTCGGTCCAATAATGCCGAGAACTTCACCAGCGGCGAGGGAAAAATTCAATCCCTTGATGACGGGAACTTTGCTGCCGGGCGGAGCAGCCGTTACATTTTCTACCGCAATCACGCCGAGCGGTTTGGGCAGCGCCATGCCAGCCGTTCGTTCCGGATTCTGTTCGAGCAATTGCGTCAGACGCTCATAAGCGCTGCGGGTGCCGCCAATCTGCTTCCACACACTGATGAGTAATTGTACTGGTGCAATGGCTCTGCCCAACAGGATTGAACCGGCGATCATCATACCCGGGGTGATGCTGTTATCCAGCACCAATAAAGCGCCTAATCCCAGCATCAGCGACTGTAATGCGACGGTACAAGATTTGGACAGCGCGGTGACGATACCGGATTTCTCGCTGGCCTCGGCTTGCAGATTGAGAAAACGGCGATGCAGCTTATACCAACGTGCTTGGAGATTAGGCAGCATACCCATCGCTTCGATGACTTCGGCATTGCGCAAATTGTTGGAAGCGATATTGCTGGACGCAATCGACATCGAATTGGCTTCCGCTAGAGGTTTATGCGAGATTTTCTCATTGATGTACGCTAATGCAATTAATAGGGTTGTGCCGCACAAAGCGAAAACCCCCAGAATGGGATGAAACATGAATATCACGAACAAATAAATCGGAAACCATGGTGCGTCAAAGAAAGCGAACAAAGCATTGCCGGTCAGGAATTGCCGTAAATTGGTCAAATCTTTTAAAGCTTGCCCGGCATTGCTAGCGCCTTTTTTGAGACTTTCCTCAAAGGCGGCGGTATAAACGCGTTTATTCAATTTCATATCGAGTTGCGCACCGACACGAATCAATACAAAGCTGCGGACGAATTCCAGCGCGCCCATGAAAATGTAGGCGCCTAACATGATCAGTGTCAGCATCAATAAAGTCATTTCATTGCGGCTGGTTAATACGCTGTCATACAGTTGCAGCATGTAAATGGCCGGCATGAGCATCAGCATGTTGATGACTGCGCTAAAAACACCAATGTTTCTAAAAGTTCTTTTAAAGCTGGTCAGTACTTGCGCGATTTCATTCTGAGATGCTTTAAATTTGAACTTCATTTGAATATAAATGCCATGGAGTTGAATAATTCATCAGTGAATACTTGATCCATTGAATTGATTATAGTTGTCGATTGTTAGTGTTGGCCTGGTAAATCTTCTGCCGTCAGTTTGAATGATCGTGGGGAAAAATCTAAATCTCGTTTGGCTTCGGACCAGTCAAATTTCAAATTCTGATTCATTCTTTCCGCCATTGCCGTGGTCCAAATGCGGTATTTCGGCAGCCATCGTAGTCCCCATGTTGCGATCTCAAAAAGCCACAGCGGCACTGTCAGCATGCGTGGAGAACGGTTCATCGCCGCAAATATGCGTTCAACCATTGCGCGATAGGTTAAAGTTTCCTCGCCGCTGAGGTTATAAGTCCGGTTGGTCAAATTTTCCCTGCTCAGTGCGGCATAACACGCAGCGGCTACATCTTCCACGTGAATAGGCTGCCGCAAACCGCTCGCTGATCCGAACAAGGGAAAGAACCCAAACCGGCGGATAAATTGCGCAATTTCAGTAATATTTTTGTCACGTCCGTATCCGTAAATCAGTGTCGGACGCAAAATGATGTATTCTACCTCATGTGCGGCGGCCCATGTTTGCAGTAACTCTTCACTTCTAATTAATTGTTGTGCAATCTTCCTTTCGTTGAGATCGGATGAAGTATTTTTGGTGAAACGGCTGGTGGAGGATAACACGACGATCCGTCGAGCGCCATAAGCCGATAAAAGATCAAAATGCTCGGATAACGCCCAAATTGGCGCCACGCATAACCAAGCGCGAATTTTACGGCTTTTATTGTAAACCTTTGTGCTATCCATTGTAGCAAATTGTTGCCACGTGATTTGCGGATGCAGTGTTTTGTTTGTGATGGAATGGCGAGTGAATGCGGTGACATGCCAGCCATACTCAATCAGTTTCCTGATTAAACATTCTCCTGCAAAGCTCGTTGCACCCAGCAATCCGACGCGTTGCTCATTCATATTTGAATTTCAGCGTCCGGTAACAATTTTGCGCCGCTTGGACTAGCACTGTGGCGCTGAAGCGCAGCCATACACTTAATGTAATCAGCCCCATTAATATGCCGGGATATTGTTGATGGAAAAATTTCCGGTAGAAACGCAGCATGCCTTTATGTTTGTGCCAAGCAACGAAGTACGGCCGAGCGCGGCTGCAGGTTCCCTGGAAATGAACAACCGGAGCATCCGGCACAAAAACAATTTTCCAGTTCTTTTGTTTGAATCGTATGCACCAATCCAAGTCCTCGCAATGCAGGAAATATTGTTCGTCCCAAGAGCCGACATCGTCGATGGCTCGACGCTTAACCAGCATCAACGCGCCGGATATCGCCCCAACTTCGATTGGGGTTTGGGGTAAAGGTTGTTTATCCAGATGAAAATCAAAAAACAGCCGCGGCCAGTATTTTTCCAAACGATGCAAGCCGAAGGCGCGTACGAAAGCCCGCCATGGCGTCGGAATTGCCCGCCGCCCGCCGCCTTGTTCGGAACCATCCGGGTTGACGAGATAGCCGCCAATCATGCCGATGCGAGGATCCGATGCCATTACTTGCATCATACGCTGTAGTGAATTTTCCTGCAGGATGCAATCCGGATTCAAGAAAAGAATATAGGGTTGCGTTGATGCAGCAAGTCCAGTGTTGCAACCGGCGGCAAAACCGAGATTTCTGCTAGTCGCGATTAAATTCAGGCGATTTTCATCGGGGAAGCAATGCGCTAATTGTTCCATACTTCGGTCTTCCGAAGCATTATCGACGATGATGACTTCTCGTGCTTGCTCAAGCGCAGTATTGACGCACCGGGCTAGCAGCGCACCGGCATTGTGATTGACAATCACGATCGATATCGGTTGCAGACTGTGTGCTTCAGTGTCCATTCGTTATAGTTTTCCCGTGCGCCGGTTAGAACCGTCCTTCATGCCTTTCAACATCATACGCAAATTGGTGATTCGATTGGGTGAGAATAGTGTGAAAAAGAACAGAAGCGACAGGATTCTCAACTTGTCGGCTCGTTTCCATGCTGCGGGCATATAGGGCCGCTGCCATAATAAAATGCTATTTCTGAACGTATAATAATAACGGAAAGGCTGATGAAAGGAGATATTTCTCCACCGCCCCCACCAGAAGCGGATTTGCTTGTCACCCAAGGAATGCTGCATGATGGCGTCACATACTCCGTATAATGCAAAGCCTTTGGATTGTGCCCGGAAACACCATTCAGTATCAATGTGATCGATAAAGAGTTCATCGTCCATTCCACCCGCCTGATCCAGTGCTTGCATGGCAATGAGTGAACCGGAGGAGATCAGAAAATCTGCACGTGTGTAGTTGGTGTCGTCGTCATTGGTTATTCGCGCTAATCCAAATCGGGAAATACGCACAAATTGTGATAGTTGTGAAGATGTGCTACCGCGATAACGAGGCGCGACAGCGCCAACTGAAATTCCCTGTTTTTTAAGATATTGATATGCATCATGCAATTTGCTCAGCATATCTGATTCAGGAATGCTGTCTTGATCCATGAGCAGCACAAAAGCGGCATTCAAGTCACGCGCAACCGATATACCGGTATTAAAGGCTTTACCCAAGCCATTATTATGTTGCAGTTTGATCAAGTTGATTCTGCTGAAGCGCGCTTTGTCAAGGTGTTTGGTGATCTCGGCGACATCACGTATTGAATCATTATCTACAATAACAATATTTTGGACTTGGGAGAGTAATGCAGTGAGATTGGCAATCAATGTAGATTCATCGGGGTTATAAGTGACGATTACCGGCACAATATCCGTATACAATTTTTTCAATCGATCGCCTTGTGAATTAAAATTGTAATAACTCTAGACTACCAGAGGTTAATAATATCTAACGAGCTGCCATAGTTCACTAGCAAGTTCATCAGGTTGTTTTTTTCAGCGCCATTCAGATTCTTTCAAATGCAGCTCAAAGTTAACTGACACGCCGTTAAACTTTTCCAATCTTACGCTTGGTAAAACTCCAAAACGATTCAATTCCGTTAATGTGGCAATGCCCATCCCGGGCAAATTCATTGTCACCATGCGATACTCGAAAATGCTTGGAGTATCCCACATCTACCAAACCATTATAACCACGCCAACCATCACTATAAATGACACCTTCAATGGACACTTTACCTAGTATTACGCTTGTAAGGTCAAGCGCTTACAATCCAGTACTATTTCGGTGTATACCCTGCCATCTCGCTCAAACACCCCGAACACAGGTTGTTTTAATGTACCGCGGCCGCGTTTGAGTTTGCCGTGATAACCACGTTGCCGTTTCGCACCAAAATAGCTTTCATCTACTTCTACTCTACCTAACAGCTTGTCTTTAAGGGCAGTCTGAGGTGGTGTATTACTTGCCTGAATATGCCATATCAACGATTAATCATGTTACGATTTTTACCCAATAACAGCGCTGTTTTGCTGGCTGGTATATCAATGCTGAAACATTGAATTATTTTTTAACAGAGTAATCACTTAATTTGCTATTTCTTAACATCTTTCTAGACTAACAGATTGTCTCTGCTAGTCTAGAGCCTTGTAATTACTTAGCGCTTACTTGGAAATTCGTAGCCTGTATCAGGCATATCGCCATTCAGCTGAAGCAGGGTAAAGGAATTCACCGAAGTGAGGTAGAAATGCAAAACATGCCTTCCTATATTCATTTAAGCCGTGATAAAAGAAATGATTTAAGGCGGCTTGCAAAGCACCTAATTGTATAAGAAATTCCCTCCGGTTTATTATTATTCGGATTTGCGGGTATGTCGTACGTAAACTTTTTTTCCAATTCATGGGCTTTCCCGCCAATAAAAGAGCAACTCCCAGGAACGGCTACTGTGGGATATTTTTCTGCCAGATAGCGCAGTCCTGCATGATACCTTTCCGTCACTTTTCCATATGAGTAATGCTGAAATTTAAGTGGAAATACTTTTACATCGATTCCATGCGCCTGAGCATTAATAGAAAAATCTTCCGCATACAAATCAAATGTCAGGTTTTCATCAAAACGAAGGAATGCATGGTCAGCAAGCAGTGATGTATGAACCAAAACACTCTGGCAATCGAGGGTTTGCACTTTGATTGTATCCGGTACTTCATTGCCAACATCCAGTGGACAGGAGCCATCTTTTTTGCTACAGATATGCTTTCCATGCCCAACAGGTGCGTCATATTCAAGATTTATACCGAAAGTACCATAAACGCTCCTTCGATCTAAGTGATCGATTATGGCCAAGTCACACTTAATCTCGAAATCCTCGTGAACAAAAAACAGCCAGCAATCATCATTGATGTGATTTTCAATGACTTCGTTATAAATGATGGGTAAACCGCGATTAAGTTGCCTGTTATCGATGCCGATTAAATCATAGCCATTGATGTTGGCATTTGATGTGAAAAACCTGTTGTACATTTCCGGGGTAATGAAAACTATTACCAATTTAATGTCGTGCATACATCAAGTTCTCAGATTAATTACTGGGTGTGTATAGCTGTTACCGATCATCATTGCGTGTCTCAGTTGTCCAAATTGAACAATATCCTCTTCAGAAGAGTAGTCTCGTAATGACTCAAATAATGCCTTGAAATCGTCCGCATGAATGAAATCCATGGTATCGATATGCCGCTTTTTAATCAGGTGTGCAAAATCGAGTATGCCTTTCTGGATCTCCGCTGAAACAAGCTGCCTTTTTTTCTCATGTTCACTGATTGCTCCGGTCACTGAAACAAAATTTCCATCAACACGATCAATACGAACTATTCCGTTTTGGGGGGAAGAAGTTATAAGCTCGATCAAATTAAAATACTCGAAAAACTGCGCTTGATCTCCTTCAAACAAGAAACCGGTCTTGTTTTGCTTGTATGTCACGCCGTCATTTACACCGAGATAAATTCCATGTAGACGTTTCGCCGGATAATTCCAAAGCTCCAGCAATTTTACAAGAGAGTTTTGTATGCTTCCTCCCCAACCCACATCGACAATAACGATATCATCCTGGTCAAAGCAATTCATCTCTGAGAGATAATTGAAAAGCATACCACGCTCCGCGTCTACCTTTTCCATGATGGATTGCTTGTGTCGCAGAATGCAAGCGAGTATGTCTTGGTCAGTCCATTTAGAGGGATCCGGACCTATTTTTTCCAGGTCCGCTTCCAGATTATCCAAGTCGATATAGCCGAATCGTTCCAAAATATCTTTCGCACTGGTATTGCCCAATGGTCCGATGAATTGCTTCAGTGTTTCCTCATCATCCGCATGAGTCAGACTCTTGAGCGAAGGGAAAAGCATGCAGCGGCGAGAGGCCATTAAGTACACTGCTTGAATGTCATGATAAAGCAGTTGGTACACTTGACACATGATGTCGCCATCGCGTGCGAGAAAGTAGATTTTGTTGCACGATAATTTTTTTTTCGAGAGCTGTTTGTTAATAAAGCCGCAGAAAGCGGATATCAGCGCGCCACCGTATAGAAAACCGAACTGCCTCCAATAATCAGGTGGTTGATCGTGAAAGCCTGATTTCCAATAGCGAAAAGTAGCAGTCAAGAAAGACAGACCGAGACTGTGCTTTGAATTGAGAAATTCTATTTTGGAATATAAGAATGAATCTTGCCGGTAATATACGCTGCATTCCATAAAATGGAGTGCGTCAAATCCATGAGCTCGTGGCTGTAAGAAATCGGAAATGTGATTGTCGCCAATGTGAATTGTAGAACCTGCACTCTCAGGAATATTCCTTTTCAACCACTCAAATCTGCTGCCGTCACCCTTTAAAAGATCATCTTCCGATGAGACATACACATCCTCATATGTGCAAAATCCATTTTCTTGCAGAATCCTGGCGACGATTTCTCTGTCTAGGTACATGTCCGAGACGAAATATATTTTTTTTTCGGCATTCAGTAGCTTTAAATAAAAATCATATACTTCCGGATGGGCCACGCAAAATTTAAGTTCTGCGGCAATTTCCTCTTCGATTGAATCGTTTGCCAAGTTGTTATAAATCTCAAAGAGATTTATTTCTTTGCGATCCTTGTACTGCTCGCGGGTTTCTGCTTCCTGACGAATGCGCTTCCGATGAAAATCAGGATTTTTAGTTTTAAACGAGATATATTCAAATAAATCAATCGGTCTTTGAAAAAGCCGGATAATCGCTGTGTCAAATACATCAAAGAAAAAAAAGTCATATTTGGTGATGTCAATGGACGAAAGCGGCAAGTGGTTGTGTTTTTCCAATTTTTCGGCTGGTTTAGCCTTTAATCCGGTAGAAATTGGCCCATGATTGGTTTCATGATTGTTGTGCAATGGCTTCAAACGCGACTTTATTCCGTTCAGACCCTCGTTACGCAGGATATTGAAAGCACGTTTAAAGAGTTTGTAAATTGATTCGCGGCGATAGTATTGAAGGACTAAACTGGAAATAATCCTGATGTATTTCAGAAAGTTCCGGGTTGCGATAATAGAAAAACGAATGGGCGCGGTTAGTTTCCAGCTTCTCGAATTCAATATTTCCGCAATAGTGTATTTTAGTTGAGCAACTTGCTCATAGGAGGAACTCAGCTGCGTATTCGTTTGCAAATTCTGCTCATTGGCGGCACTCAATTGCATACTCAGTTGGGCAATTTGTTCGTTGCGTTCGCGTGCGGCTTGATTAAGGGCCTGCTTGAGAGAAACGATCCGTTCTTCGTGCTCGGCTTGCAGCCGTTCCTTTTCTGCGAGTAACTGTTCCTTTTCTGCGAGTAACTGTTCCTTTTCTGCGAGTAACTGCTCCTTTTCTGCGAGTAACTGTTCCTTTTCTGCTGGTAACTGTTCCTTTTGTGTGAGTAACTGTTCCTTTTGTGCGAGTAACTGTTCCTTTTGTGCGAGTAACTGTTCCTTTTGTGCGAG
>Ga0154020_10009195_pt1 | contig 11382 bp, 8 predicted proteins | sample Klosneuvirus_201_FD_109709 | JGI IMG/M metagenome (GOLD analysis project Ga0154020, IMG submission 109709) | Active sludge microbial communities from wastewater, Klosterneuburg, Austria - Klosneuvirus_20160825_MG | ecosystem: Engineered > WWTP > Aerobic digester > Activated sludge | place... | reverse complement strand
TTGTTTTTAATAAACTCCTACAATCTCATCGATGGATCGGATGGATTGGCAGCCGGATTGGGTTTGATCGCTTCACTCAGCTTTGGACTTTTATTTTATTTGTATCATGATTTATTCATGGCTGTACTTTCCTTTTCCCTTGCCGGAGCATTGATAGGATTTCTTTTCTTCAATTTTCAACCTGCAAAAATTTTCATGGGCGATACAGGTTCAATGACTGTTGGATTTATTCTTTCAATTCTGGCAATCCGTTTTGTTGAGCTTAATAAATCTTCCAGCACGTTGGAATTGTTTAATCATCGATCGGCACCGGTGGTGGTTCTGGCAATTCTTATTATTCCGACAATTGATGCACTCAGAGTGTTTGTGCTTCGAATTCTGAAAAGAAGATCACCTTTCAAGGCTGATCGACTGCATATTCACCATAAACTTCTTGAGCTCGGATTCAGCCAGGAGCAAGTAGCACTGGTGCTTTATTCAATAAATGTGCTTTTCATAATCATGTCCTGGCTCCTACGATTTGAGAACCCAACAACATTGTTTTATGCATTCATTTTCAGCGCTTTACTCTTAACTCAGCTTCCGCACTTTCTTTTGTATTACCGGAAAAAGCGGATGATTGTGTGAAAGTGCAACCCAATTGATTCTTATAGGTATAAGTATGGCTAGGCATTTATCAGCGCTTTACCACACTCATGGCTGTTCCCGGCTCAACTTTACTCTTCATTTTCGGTACAAGACCGGAAGCCATTAAATTAGCTCCTCTCATTCGTGAATTTCGTCAACGTCCTGACGTAAATGTTCTCGTATGTGTAACCGCACAACATCGGGAGATGTTGGATCAGGTGCTTTCATTTTTCGAAATCAAGCCTGACTATGACTTGAACATCATGACAAAAAATCAAACCTTGTTTGACGTGACGGTTGTTGGATTAAAAGCTCTGGAGGAAGTACTCACACATTCAAAGCCTGATTTGGTTTTCGTGCAAGGAGATACTACCACTTCTTTTATCGGAGCATTGGCAGCTTACTATAAAAAAATTAAAGTGGCGCATATTGAAGCCGGACTGAGAAGTGGAAATAAGTATTCTCCCTTTCCTGAAGAGATGAATCGTGTACTTGCAAGTCATTTAGCAGATTTTCATTTTACTCCTACCAGACAGTCTGTGGGAAATCTTGAAAGAGAAAACATCAAAGCACACCTGTATAAAGTTGGCAACACAGTAATTGATGCTTTATTTCTTGGCCTTGATTTGATCAACAAACAGGATGAATCTGCTTTCGAGAAATATTTCCCTGGTGTGCAATTGCAGAAGCGCATTGTTCTAATCACCGGACATCGTCGAGAGAGTTTCGGCGGTCCCTTTGAAGATATATGTAATGCTATTCGTGAGGTGGCAGGTCAGTTTGAAGATGTTGAATTTGTTTATCCCGTTCATCTCAATCCAAATGTTCAGGAACCGGTGAACAGAATTTTGATGGGATTATCGAATGTTCATCTCATTGCACCTCTCGACTATCCCCAATTTATTTGGCTTATGAATAAATGCCACGTCGTACTTACAGACAGCGGTGGTTTGCAGGAGGAGGCACCGGCTCTAGGAAAACCGGTTCTTGTCATGAGAGAAGTTACAGAAAGAAAAGAAGGAGTTGATGCAGGTACCGCCAAATTGGTTGGTACTGATAAGGCTGTAATCGTAAAAGAATTGACAACTTTGCTTTCTGATGAGAGAGCTTATCAGGAGATGGCAAAGGCTGTTAATCCATATGGAGATGGCACAGCTTGCAAACAGATTGCTGATCTGGTGATGAAGATATTGCCCCGGAGTTAAAAAAATAAAGAAAGAATACGATGAATGTAACAATCATGGGTCTTGGTTATATCGGCCTTCCTACAGCTGCTTTGATAGCAAGCAAAGGAATAAATGTTCATGGTGTAGATATTAATAAGCAGGTTGTAGATACAATCAATCTGGGCAAGATTCATATTGTTGAACCCGATCTGGAAGGACTGGTTCATTATGCTGTTCAGAAAAAATTTCTCAAAGCCTCTGTGAAAGTGCAGGCTTCTGATGTTTTTCTGGTTGCAGTTCCAACTCCTTTTAAAGCGCAGCATATTCCTGATTTGTCTTATGTTGAGAATGCTACCAGAATGATAATTCCAAAACTTAAACCCGGAAATCTATTCATCATTGAGTCAACAAGTCCGGTTGGTACTACTGAGAAAATGGCTAAGCTTATTTTCAAGGAGCGTCCTGAGTTAAAAGATAAAATCTGGGTAGCCTATTGTCCTGAAAGGGTTCTTCCCGGTCATGTGATCTATGAGTTGCAGCAAAACGACCGTGTAATCGGTGGTATTGATGAAGCCTCAACAGAAGCGGCCATAAATTTCTATACCAAATTTGTAAATGGAGATTTGCACCGTACTAATTCACGCACTGCGGAAATGTGTAAACTGGTGGAGAATGCTTACCGGGATGTAAACATTGCCTTCGCCAATGAATTATCCATGATCTGCGATAAAGCGGAAATAAATGTGAATGAATTGATTGATTTGGCAAGTAAGCATCCACGAGTGAAAATATTGAATCCGGGTCCCGGAGTTGGCGGACATTGTATTGCCGTAGATCCCTGGTTTATTGTTTCTGAGTTTCCGGAAGATGCAAAGATCATCAAGCAGGCACGACTCATCAATAAATATAAACAAGAGTGGGTATATAAGAAAGTTAAATCCGTCGCAAAGAAGTTTCAAAAAGATAAAGGGCGGATGCCAACAATCGCCTGTATGGGTTTAAGCTACAAGCCCGACATTGATGACATGCGAGAATCGCCCGCTCTTGATATTTATACAGCACTTGGGAAAGAAAAATTTAAGTTGCTCGCCGTTGAACCGAACATCAGAAAAAATTCAACACTTGTTACCACGGAAACACTGAAAGCCATTCTGTCTGCTGATATACTCGTGTTTCTTGTTGCACACAAAGAGTTTCGTTTGCTTTCTGTTCCTTCAGACAAGATAGTACTTGATTTTTGTGGTGTGACGAATCGATAATCCGCCTCTCTGGATTTTATTTTACGAATTAGAACGATTAATGCTCAAGTTTATTTCTTCCATTTTTCCCGGAGACGGTTCAGCCGTGATGCGAAAGTCCATCGCTCAATCGCTGATCATCCGTTCGGTAGGATTGGGCTTGATATTCCTTAGTCAGATTTTATTGGCCAGACTTATGGGTGTGAAAGGATACGGAGAATATTCCGTCATCATCACGGCCTTAAATTTTGTGGTCGTCATAAGTCTGTTTGGTTTGGACACCAGTGTGCTTCGTTTCTTGCCCTCATACCTTCAAAAGAAAGACTATGCTTCCGCACACGGATTTCTTCGATTCAGTTATAGGTTGATTTCTGTCTTGGCTGTCATCTGCGCAACAGGAGTTTTTGTTTTTTTACTGAGTAATTCAAAAAAATATAATATTGGTTTTTCTGAAGCTGTTTTTTGGTCTGTACTTGTAGTTCCTTTTCTGGTTTTCGTAAATCAGGCCAGCTCTGTACTAAGAGCCTTGCAGAAAGTAAAAGCCTCTTTGCTGCCGGCCTATTTCCTGCTTCCTGTAGGAATGGGGCTTGGCTGGGGCTATTATTATTTCTCCCATCAAAAATTACCTGTCGATGCGGCGATGATGATCAATCTGATGGTAACCATCATTGTTTTCATATATATATATCGTAAGGTAACTTCCGGTGTGAACAAGATGATACCTGTCGCCGATCCAAAACCGGAAAGGAAGCTTTGGATGATGGTTTCATTGACAGTTCTTCTTACCTCATTGCTTAATTTATTAATCAAACAGTCGGATATTCTCTTCGTTAGTTACTTTTTAGGAAATACCGCAGCGGGGAAATATTCAGCAGCTGCAAAAATGGCGACATTGGTTGCGCTGGGACTTTCTATTATTGACTATGTTTATGTTCCTAAGATTGCCGCGCTTTGGGAGAGTCATAAACTGATCGGGCTACAAAAATTGATTAGGGAAGCTTCGAAGCAAATATTGGTAATTACAATACCTATTTCTATTGTGCTGATTGTAGGAGGGAAGTGGCTGCTCGGACTGTTTGGTCATGCCTTTGAAGCATCATATGTTCCATTGGTTATTCTTGTTTGTGGACAAATGATAAATTCGCTCACCGGAATGGTGGGCGGCGTACTTATGATGACCGGTCATCAACGTGTTTTTTTCCTGTTCTATTTTCTTTCTTTCGTTATACAGGCTTCATTGAATTTTATTCTGATTCCAAGTCTTGGAATTATAGGAGCGGCCATTGCAACTGCAAGTGCTATCATCATCCTGAATTTGATGGGCTATTTCTTTATTCGGAAGAAAATTCATATTTCGGCATCAGTTTTCTGATAGCTTTCAATAAATGATACCTCAGGCAAATTATTTAGTAAATTCGCCAGAGTGATTACAACATCCCAGAGTGAACAGACTACTATCCGATCGACTCTATTTGATAGAGTATTGATTTTTTTGTTGGTATTCAGTATTTATTTTGAAGCGAATCTTCCATACATAGGTACGGCGAGCACTCCCTTTCTTATTTTTGGATTTACCTTTGTATACGTTGCCGCGACAAGGATCAAAACCTTGCTCCGTTTATTTTCGGGAAAATATTTTATTGCTTCAGTGCTTTTTGCAGCTATATGTATATTCATGGAGACTTTGCATCCTTTTGCCTCCTATGAATTTATTTTTCGTTACCTTAATATGACCCTGGGGATTTTCTGTATCGCCGTATTGTGCAGAGACCAAACCGCTATGGATGTTGCCTTGTTCACTTTTGTTTTAGCAAGTGCATTGCAATCTGTTATTTTGATCAGTGGTTCCTTTCATTTACTCAGCGGATTTAACGCTTTAGGATTTTATGATGCGTCAAAGGCAAGAATTGAAGCATTCGAGGAATTGTTTCTGCGAGGCAATCTGAATGAAATCTCATATTTCTCGTCTATAGGAGCAATGATGGGAATGATTTGGATTTACTACGAAAAAAACAAATGGATACGTTGGATGCTTATAGCTTTGACAGTTCCGTCCATTCTGGGTGTGTTCTTTCCTGCTTCCCGAACGGGTGCATTAATATTTTTTGCTTCAACACTCATCTTCATTTATAAGACCAAAGTCAAAATCAGCAGATGGATTTTGCCTACCGGATTTCTAATTTTATTATTGGTTTTTGCAATTCCTGATGTGATTTGGGTACGGCTTTCCTCCCTGATGCATTTCTCAGAATTACAGGAATCGGATTCACGTACAAAAGTATTTTCTGCGATCATTACCCACATTGATCAGTATGCCCTCACAGGTGTGGGTGCAGGGAATTACTGGCATGGATGGGCAGTATCTGCCGGTATTACCAATCGTTTTACGACGGATATAGCTATGGCTGCGCATAATGCATATTTTCAATTGTGGATGTATTGGGGTGCTCCGGCACTGATTGCTTTCATTGCTTTGGTATGGTTATTTGCGCAAGCGGTTCATCGGAACATCACCGGTGACAGATTGAAATCAAGTTTGTTTATTTTCTCTCTGATGTTGCCAATGATATTTTTGTTTTATCACTCATTTTATCATAAATCATTTTCGATTGGATTGGGAATGCTGATTGGTTCCAGGTTCTGGAATCTTTTTGATAGTACTGATGAGCAAAAACCAGTCAGCTGATGCAAACCCCAATTCGTCATATTGCAATAGTTATTGGTTCCATGCGTATGGGAGGCGCAGAACGTGCAACCTTGAATTTAGTCAATGAACTTGCTTCCCGTGGAATTCAATGCGACCTTATACTTGTGCATGAAGAAGGTGATTTTTTAAAAGAGTTGCATCCGGATGTCAATATTGTAAGTCTGGGAAGAGGAAGAACCTTGTTTTCCGGTTTGGCACTTTCTCGCTATCTGAAAAAAATAAAACCTCAGTTGATCATTGCTAACCAGACGCATGTTCATCTCCTGACTCTGTGGGCAAGGAACAGGGGTGCAAGAAAAATTCCTGTCATACTCAATGAGCACAGCATCTTTTCCAAAAACTTATTGAAAGGTACCCGAAAAACCTGGCTTATAAAATATTTGGCTCATCGATGGTTTCGTTCAGCTAATGCTGTAACGGCAGTTTCAGAAGGGGTAGCCAATGATTTTTTAAAAAACTTTCCGGAACTGAGAGCTAAAGTCAATATCATTTACAATCCTGTTGTTACACCTGATATAATTAAAAAAAGTTTCGAAGCTATAGTTTATCCCTGGACAGATCATATTTCTCTTCCGGTAATTCTTGGAGCAGGACGCCTCGTGGCAGACAAAGATTTTGGAAACCTTATTGAAGCTGTATCATTGGTCAGAAAAACTACGAGAGTAAGGCTGGTTATTTTAGGAGATGGTGTAGAGAAGGACAAACTGATTCAATTAGCAAATCGATTAAATTTTGAAGACGATATTTTATTTGAGGGAATAAGTCAGAACCCATTTTCCTGGATGAGGTCTTGCTCTGTATTTGTTCTTCCTTCGAAACGGGAGGGGCTTCCTATGACTCTCATTGAGGCACTTGCCTGCGGTTGCAAAGTCATAAGTACAGATTGCGCGAGCGGACCCCGGGAAATTCTAAGGGATGGTATGTATGGTAAATTAGTGCCTGTTGCAGATTCTCTTTCCCTTGCAAAAGCCATTCTTGAAAGCTTGGACAATTCCGGAACTGGACTTAATCATGATGATGCGATAAAACCTTTCCTTGTATCGACAGTATGTGAGCAGTATCTTGCATTGATGCAAAAGTTGATTTCTGCAAAAAAGATCTGATGCAAGACAGGAATGTAGTTTTAATTGGTCCGATGCCCCCTCCGATTGGCGGCGTTTCCACGCACCTTTCAAGATTGCTTCTACGAAGTAGAGAAGAGGACAAGTTAAACTTAAGTGTCTTGGACATTCGTCGGCTTCGTTTGCATAGTCTGGATGGTTCATCACGCAATCTGTTCAGCTTGTTGATATGTTTGCTTAGAGCTGACATCATTCATGTTCATATCAGCAGGAAATTCAAGCTTTTTCTGGTTCGCTTTTCAAAAATTTGTGGAAAGAAAGTAGTATACACTCATCACAATTCGCGAAATCTGAACGAAGCATTAACCTTGCGCACTATGAAATCGGTTGATCAGGTAATACTTGTTCGTCCATTACAAGAAAAATTTCCGACGGATATTCAGGAGAAATGCACAGTGATACCTGCATACCTTCATGCACATGATTCCAATGAGCTACCTGCAGAGCTCATTTCCCAATTTACAGAAGACATAGTTTTATTTGCGCATTGCTATCAACGAAAGCCTGATCCTATCTTGATTGACGGCAAAGATCTGTATGGCTTTGACGTAATTTTGAAAGCCCTCGATTCGATTATGCTATCACAGCCTGATTTGAATCTCCTCTTATTTTTGGCTGACCCTGCAGATGCTATGAAGGAATATTACAGTTCACATCTTCTCGCGCTGACGAGATTTTCAAAACTGAAAATAATTTACTGGAATAAGCAATTGAATTTTTCATCCGCTTTGAAGCACAGCACTATGCTCATCCGGGCAACCCGCTCAGAGGGCGATGCTATTTCGGTACGCGAAGCTTTGCAATCCGGCGTACCCGTTTTAGCCAGCAATTGTGTGCAACGGCCGGAAGGAGTCATCACATTTGAAACCGGAGATCATGAAGCATTGGCAGCAGCGATCATTAAACAAATTGGCAGTCCGGCGAAAAAATTATTTCCCCAGCCGGATTTTGCTCCGGAAATCTTTAAAATTTACAATTCAATTTGAATTTAATGTTTTCGATCAACAATTGAAAGCGGATATTTATTTGTCAGAGCTATAGGATTTGTTGGCAATTTTATTAACTTTGATTTATTCCATTTTTCGATTCAGGCTCCTCATGAACATTCTTCGCTTTTTACATACCGTTCGTAATTTCCAGACTGATCAGATCCGGCAGAAGATGGTATACAGTCTGGCAAAGACGAAAGCAGCCAGAAGTTTGCACAAGTATTCACTGGCCTATTCAGCAACAGTTTTCCCCTTTAACTATCAACAACCGGCAATAATCTGTAAATCCTATGAACCGGGCAGGTTTACTTTTCTCAACAAAGCATTGGTATTTGATGAGAGCCCTCCATGGAATGACACAAAATTCGGAAAGCTTTGGAATCTCAGACTGAATTCATTCGAGTATTTATTGCAAGAGAATATTCTCAAAGAAGAAGGCATAGCACTTATCAAAGATTTTATCCGGAATTCTTCAGGAAACAAAACTTTGTATGATGCCTACTCTGTTTCACAAAGGATTTTAAACTGGAGCACTTTTTTTTCAACACATTCAGTTTCTGATCCTGCACTTGTAGATTTCTTATACAGACAGGCTAATTATCTTTCAATAAATCCGGAGTATCATCTGCGCAACAATCACCTTTTGGATAATGGTTTCGCTTTGCTTCGTGCCGGAATTTATTTTCAGGAGAAGAAATTCAAAAGAGCCGCAACAAATATTTTATCAGTAGAATTTAAAAAGCAAATACTGAGAGATGGGGCCCATTTTGAACTAAGTCCAATGTATCACTGTATACTGTTACGACGCATACTAGAAAGTATTGACCTGCTTCGTCAGCGGAATGATCCTGACGACACTGAACTCATCACTCTGCTGGTAGATAATGCCGGACTCATGTGTGGATGGTTGATGAATATTTCTTTTGATAATGGAGACCTCCCACAGTTAAATGATTCCGATGATGAATCACATACCTGGTTTTCTTTGTTTCGTTATGCAGACAGTCTGGGTATCAAGTGCAGGCCGAGAGTATTAGGCCCTAGTGGCTTCAGAAAATTCAGAAACCGGCATTTCGAAATGCTGGTCGACATCAACGGGCTCACGCCATCTGTTGCACCCGGTCACAGTCATGCCGATACTTTTCATTTTATACTGCATGTGTTCGGATCTCCATTCATGGTTGATACAGGAGTATCTACTTATGCACCAAGTCCGGAGCGGACTTATGAAAGGTCGACTCAGGCACATAATACAGTTAGCATTGCCAATAAAGACCAAAGTGAAGTCTATGGCAGTTTTCGAGTGGGGCGAAAGGCCTCCGTGTATAACTTAAAAGAGTCCAGAAATACTGTTTCTGCCTCCCACAATGGATATAGATTGCTAGGCGCTGTTCATCACCGCAGTTTTGAATTCAAAGACAGAGAGATAATTATAAGAGATACAGTTGAACCCGGAGCCAAATTGCCTGCCAGTGCTTTTTTTCATGTTCATAAAAACTGCACGCTAAAACTAAAAGATGGAAAATTATTTTCTAAATTTGTTCAGGTCAGCTTTGAGGGAGCAAGATCTGTCCAACTCTGCGATACTTGGATCTCGCCAACATTTGGAGTCAGGCTTCCTGCAAAAAAAGTAAGAGTTGATTTTTCGGGAGAATTAACAACCCGGATCTACTTACCCTAAGAGTTTTTGAAAGTAATTAATGTCATAACACCTCATTTTACGCCTGAAATTACGGCGGCTGCACATCGGATGGATGCTGTGGTTTCTACTCTTGGGACAGAGTATAAGGTCAACGTTTTCACACTTACCGAGAGAGGTCGCAAAGCTTTTGATAAAGAGAATCAGGTCTCTGATAATATTATTGTTCACTCAATCAATTTACCGAAATATACCAAGTCGCTTTTTTTTATAAGAGCACTTTTTGAACTGTACTATTCGATTAGACTAAGTCAAAAAGCGTCAAAAACACCGGCTGATTTAACTTTTGTCACCAGCCCCTACATGTTTTTAATTCCTGCCGCCGCCTTGTTTGCCGGTAAGGGAAAAAAAATCGCAGATGTACGTGACCTGGTATGGTGTTATCTTCCAAAGAAGAATTGGTTTCAAAGATATATACGCAGAAACTTTGAAAAACTAGTCTGCCGCTTTCTCACCCATTTTGATCATGTGACAGTGACGAACCCTGTAGAAAGAACCTGGTTGTTGAAGCATACTTCTTTGGAGGAAGAGAAAATAAGTATTTTAAGTAATGGAATTTCGCTGGATCGATTTGAGAGACTGGCATCATTAAAGTATCATAATAAAAATTCGCCTTTCGTCATTACTTATATTGGCAATATAGGAAACGGGCAAGATCTTCAGCCTTTGATCAACACCATAAAGGGGATGAGAGATGTGAAGCTGAATATTATCGGTGATGGAATTGAGTTTAAGAAGTTTTTTAATCTCGTTCGCTCTGAAAATTTATCGAACATACATCTTCATGGTAAATTGCGGTGGAACAGAGTACTCCCTTTTTATCAAAGTTCATCCGTACTCTATGCAAGACTTGGGGAGAATTATAACAGTGCCATCCCTTCAAAATTATTCGAATATTTAAGTACAGGTTTGCCTGTAGTTTTTCATGGCTCCGGTGTAGCAAAAGATTTCTTAGGTCAGTTTGAAAATACATTTATAGTGGATAATGAAGTCAGCGGAAGTTTAGCCTCGATTCTGAATGGACTAAGACAGAAGCAAAAGTTGCTTTCTTTTTCAAACAGAGAAATGATTGAATCCTTTTATTTGAGAGAGAATATCAATCGAAAGCTTTTTTCTATCATTGATGGTCTGCTCAGCACCGCTAAACTTACCGCTATTCCCGAAGATCCGATGTTATTAGTATTGCATGAAGATGTGTTTTGATCTTTGTGGATTGAAGGATTTTAATAAACTTGCAACCTGTTTTAAGCACAAAGAATGTCAGATAAAACCTTGACGCTCACTCATCAGGTGTCCTTTTCAAGCAAGCTCCAAGATTACATGCTTTTAACCAAATTCCGTTTATCGGCATTGGTTGTATTCTCGGCTGCAATGGGATTCATTATAGCCTCAGGTTCAGGGTTTTCCTGGACAACTCTGGGGATTTTGATGTTGGGTGGTTTTTTAGTGACCGGAGCCTCTAACGGTTTCAACCAAATTTTAGAAAAGGATCTGGATAAGTTAATGGAGCGGACTGAAAACCGCCCTCTTCCGACAGGTAGAATGAGTATTGCAGAAGCCCTGATGGCTTCTTTGTTGATGGCAATCTCAGGAGTGGGAATTTTATGGCTGGCTATCAATCCATTATGTGGGGTGTTGAGTCTTATGTCATTGCTAATCTATGCACTCATTTACACACCGGCAAAGCGAATTACTCCTTTCTCAGTTTTGATAGGTGCAATTCCCGGTGCCTTCCCGCCATTGCTGGGTTGGATAGCTTATACAGGTGAAGTCGGTCTGGAAGGGCTCGCGCTTTATGCTGTGCAGTTTATCTGGCAGTTTCCTCATTTCTGGGC
>Ga0154020_10009194_pt1 | contig 11384 bp, 22 predicted proteins | sample Klosneuvirus_201_FD_109709 | JGI IMG/M metagenome (GOLD analysis project Ga0154020, IMG submission 109709) | Active sludge microbial communities from wastewater, Klosterneuburg, Austria - Klosneuvirus_20160825_MG | ecosystem: Engineered > WWTP > Aerobic digester > Activated sludge | place... | reverse complement strand
TCGCATCCTTTTATGTACTGATTGTTGATTAGTACCGCTTCTGAATCCCCCTGTCAATAAATCCGTGCCTTTGATGACCAGATGACAATGCCTGGAATTTGCTATTTTAATGACATATCTCAATCTCCACAAAATACAATCTAAAACGCCGACTCAAAGGGAGCCCAGTCGAAGTAGACCACGATGACTGAGATGTTGTCCTGTGACATGCTGTCATAGGCGGTTTGGGCGAGCTTTTGAGCCGCTTCTTCGGGTCCCGTCCCCTTAGCACGTTCTGCGGCAACCATGTCGACAGCTTGCTGGTAAGTGACCACGTCCCACAAACCGTCGCAGGCAAGGATGAGGAAATCGTTGCGAGGGACCAAGGGGAAGTGATTCAAGTAAGGATCGTTCGAGACGTGGTTCACAGGGGCTTTGGGGATCTAGAGTTGATAATCATAAGAAGAAGGGAGAGAGAAACAACGTAATTGAATTGGCACCTTGAAGTCGCTGTCACCAAGAGCACGAGAGACAGCAAGCTTACCAAATACACGGCCGCGAGCAACGAGGGCACCGCCAGCGACCATGCGGTCAACCTCTTCGGGATCCTCTACAAGAAGAGTGTAAGTGCATGACTACGACCCTGTGCCCAGAGACAATATGAACCTGGCTTATGTTTCTTGCTGACCAAGAAAGCAGAAAAGGTTCCGTCGTCTTTCTTATTTCCCATGACGGCCTCCGAATCGCCTAAGTTGGCCACGTAAAGATCCTCCTTCTGGATGTAGACGACTACCATGGTCGAGCCAGATTTGATATCTGTGCGATGGAGAGAAATGAACACTTGCGAGTTGCAGGAAACAAGATAGCACGCATACTCTCAGCATTCGCTTTAGCATTGATAAAATGGTCAGTTTCGTGGACGGCGAGGTCGAGGACGTGGATAATGTCGTGGCCCGTCATCTTGCTGGCCAGGTGCTTCACCACGTACTTCGGGAGATACTGCTCCGCCAAGACAGCAATTTCATCGCCTGAAATGTGGATTCAACCACTATAAAAAATACACCAAAACATTGGATTATGCACGGAATGGTACCAGCATGGCCGTCAAAGACGGCATAAATCGAGCGATTGGCCTGCGGCGTCAGCAGCGCCGAGTAAGAATTAAAATCGTCCAAGTGGATGACGCGGTCCTCCATCTGCGGACGTCGACCAGTCAAAGAGAAGTGTCCTACGAATATACCCAATAGATCAGAAATGGAAATGAGTCACAAAGTCTCCACTGCAGCGTGCCTGATTTCAGTCGGGTTTTGCAGCTAAGCATTTGAGGAACGTAGCTGATCTTAGACACGAGGTTGACTTTGTCAAGCCGCCGCTCAAGCTCCACTCTGGTCGATCTACGAATTCGAAAAACAAGAAGATGAGGCGCGGAACATGTCACTCAAGGCGAAAGGAAGTCAGCTAAAGCGCACCGTAGCCGAGACAGGATCTCCTCGATATCGTCACTGGCATTGGCGCCGTCGATTTGCTTCTCTATGAACTTGAGCTGCGCAGAGAGCTCACTGATGCGCAGCTCCAGCTCCGATTTCAACGTCAGGACTGCCATTTTCTTATTCGAAACAATGTGAGCGTGTCCATGCTCGATCAATGTATGCGTTTTGACAGGTTTCTAGCACGAATGTTCGTTAGGAGTCAATAAGGGATGAAGGATCAACAGGCTTACCTCGTAGATTTGCTTCAGATGAGTCATGATGGTCTCGACTACCAACGAAGCTTTCTCCATCAAAAGAATATTCTCGGTATCGCCAATTTGAAGAAAGAGAGGCGCAAACACGCTCGCGAGGGCCGTTGTGGTCATTTGATTCACCGCGGCATGCTCGGCGATGAGGTTGAGGAAGGAGAGGAGCGCCAAGAGCAGCACACGGTGCGGCGTAGGAAATTCATTGACAATAATCTTAATTTCTTCGAGATTCCCTACAAGATCCCAGTCGCAAAGCTTCAAGTTCACACAGCAAAGGGAAGAGGTCGACGAACCAAAAGAATTAATGATGCGATTCTGGAAGCGAGTCGCGATGAGGCCGCCTGGCAGATCCGCAAAGAACTTCTTCAGTAAAGCTGCGACTACGTGCGGATTATCGGATTTATAGTTAAACCGCGAAATGCCTAGAGGAAAGACTCCAGTGAGCCTGGAAACGCCACAAGAAGAGGCGAGGCAGGTCGTCGAGTACGTTGATTGACCGCTTTGACGGCCTCCTCGACGTCCTTCTGCGGCGGAACAATGCGAAAAATGCCCACGACATTCACTATTAAATAAGAATAAATGTCAGCTCAAGAACAACCGGAGAGGACCAGGGAACAGCGGCGTTCGAGGGCGAGGGAAGAACGGAAAGAAGGAACGGCTACAAAGAGGCCTCGGTCGCTCTCTGCGCGACAAGGCAATGACACTTATATAAAAATATCAAATACTCTATATAAATAGAGGCACAGCGCACCACACTTGGAGAGGTAGAAGCAGAGGTCCTTGACGAGACTCGGGATATGGCGCTCATAAGGGCGCTCGAGAATCGTCTCGAGGGGCACGCCGAACTGCGCATCCGAGAGGATGGCTGCCATCCTCTCAGCGATATATAAGTGAATTTTCTGATTTTTCTCGATTAGATAATTTTTTGCGCGAAGGCAATCGCCTCGGAGCTCAACGCCTTGGCTGAAACAAATCGCCGTCCCTCCGTTTGGATCCGACGCAGGGTCACTACCATTCTGAAGGACTACCTTTATTCAACACCAACGGCACGAATGGTCGGAATAGCGAACAAAGACTCCGTGAAAAGTGCTACACACCGCGCCTGCGCTCTCCCGGACTTGCTGACCGTCTACTTCCGCGACCATAATCGCACAGTCCTGTCGTACGAGCATGTTGCCAACATGTCGTGCTCTGGTGAGTATGCGATGCCTCTCTAGCAGGAAGAGCATGATGGGATCTCATGGAACCAAGGAACAAGTATTCGAAAAGTACCACTATGCCAGTGTGACCCTTCAAGTGGTCAATCTTGCTTTCATTTCGAGGATCATAGACAACAATCGAGTTATCCTGAGAAGTCTGCGAATAGATATAATAAGGAGACCTCCGGCCAATCACAGGTAATATCAACCTTCAGTGAGTAACGTACAATGTAGAGGAGGCCGCGTGAGTCAAAAGCAGCTCGAGGCTGACTCAACATGTCCGCATGGAAGCCGTAGAAATTGCGAATCTGGAACGGTTGCATCGTCTTGAAAGCAATCGCACGATTCTTATCTATTGATGGAAATAATATTAAAGATTCTAATGCAAGATTACAAGATCAGATGAGGTTCAGCATCAAAGAGGCGGACCCGTCACCGCAATGATCGCAGTGCCGTCGTTGTTTCGTTTGAGGTCGAGCACGTTGAAAGAGACATGAGGATCGCCAAGAGCATTCACAGAAACCTCCGATTCCTAAGAACGAAAATAAGAACCAAGGAGGGGCAAGGCGGAATTGAAAGAAGGGAAGAGGTCGCGAACCTTCCAGGTGTTGAGCTCTACGTATGTCAGGTGCGCGGTCTCTCGCTGTGACACAACAACGCTCTTCGAGTCCTACATAGATCAATATAAGCAACGAAGATTCAAGGTAATGGACCAGGAAGGGCTCGACAAAACAGACAAAAGCGGACACTCAGCCATTCCAACGCCTCGATGGTGTTCAGGAGTTGGGTTTGCTTCAGTAACTCAGCCTTGCCCGTCTCAGAGTCGAATTTATAGATCAAGATGCTCTTGTCGTGTGACGCTGTCGCAAAATGGACACCATCTGGAGCCCACTTGGTCCGAACCACGTACTTCTTGTGAACGTCATAAGATTGCAACGTCTTCACTTCAACTGATTCCGGGTCGTCCTCGTCGAATTGCAAAGCGAGAACCGCATGTTTAGCATCCATCGTTCCAATGATAATTATATTCTATAATCATAAAAATGGAGGAATCAGATCAATATTCATTGCTCGACTAGCGGAGCGCCGCACAGGATGAAGAGGATTGACGTCGAGTGAAATGATCGAGCCCATGAACGGATTGTTCTCTCGCTCCTTATTCAAGATCTTTCCGGTGCGGAAATCAGTAATTGCTAAGAACTTGTTCACATCGGTGGTGATGATCCACGGCTGCTTCGCATGGAAAGCGATGGCGAGGATTCCAGAGGAGTGGATCTCGTCGTAGGTGGCGTCGAGGGACGAGATATGGACGCTGGGCGACTGAGTATTCGTAGAAGCGCCACTGATCTGCATCAATCAAAAGGATGGTCAAAATACATAATATAACATCCTTTTATTGATTGGGGCTCGAGCACTCCCTGGAAAGTCAAGGGCGAGCGCCGGGAGGAGGTACCTCGCCTGCAAGTTGCTTGTCGAGAACTTCGTCGTACTCCGCCAGGAGGGTATCAAGGGTCTTCATCAATTTCTTTTCTTTAAGCCAATTCATAACCCAGTGGAATTGGGCTGCCGTGCCATCGGAAGCACCCTCAGGCAGAGAGAGGCCCGCCTCGGCCTTGACGTCGGCGAGCTCGTCGAGGAACTCCAGCTTCGGCTCGATCACGAACTCATCGTCTGAGGAAGAGTCCATCGACATATGTGATCAAAGAGAAACTAAACAGATGCCACTCATGATAGATCAGCAACTCCTTGGAATCTTCCACATTGAAAAGAGAGGTGACTTTTTCGATTCAGCGGCTTCCACGTCATCACCAAACGTTCCGCTCTGCCACCTGCCTTCATCGGCTCCCGCTCCGCCAAACGATATTAACTATATGTGTGTAATCATTTATTCATCTTTGTATTTGCGAGTTGCCATCGACTCTCCTTGTGTGTGCACAATCGATTGGTTGCTTATCCTATGAATCTCTCGCGCGCGACGATCTCGGCCCTCTTCTTCGCCCTGATCGCGTTCAATGCGGTCAGCGCTGTTGTCATGGGTATCGATTTTGGCTCCAGCACGTATAAGGCGGTGCTGGTGCAGAACAAGTTCCGCATCGTGCTCAACGAGCAGAGCGGTCGTAAGACCAGCTCCAGCATCTCCTTCCGGCAAGGCGTGCGCGCTTTCAGCTCTGGTGCTGATAATGCGGTATGATTTATCTATTTTTGACTAGATCATTTGTTTTGACCGCGGGTCGACTTTATCCGCAGAATTGACGTCATCGGGTCTTCCCTCCTCCCTTTCGTCGTTCTGTAGACGGAGCCTATTTATTCCGATTTTTAGTATTAATGTTTTCTTTTTTTCTAGGCTCGATTCCAACCGGACATTTCCTTCAACTACCTGCGTGATTTGCTGGGCAAAGAGTCTCTTGAGCAGCAGTCCGTCAAGGACCTCAAGAAGTACATCTTCTACGGCGATCGCCTCGTGCAGAGCAAGGCCAAGGCCCCGAACGGCACCGAGATCGATTTTAACTTCATTAGCGTGAAGCTTGATGATGGAAACACTCTTGGAGTTCACGAGATGATCGCGATGATCCTCGAGCAGTGCCGCATGATGGTCGAGAAGGACGCCGGCACCAAGGTGCCTGACGCGGCCATCACCGTGCCCGTCTACTTCACTCAGCGCGAGAGACAGGCGCTCATCGAGGCTGCAGAGTTGGCGGGAATCAATGTTCTCTCCCTCATCAATGAGCCGACCGCCTACGCTCTCCAGCACGCTCTCGACTTCGCCTCTTCGTTCACCGAGCCCAAGAACGTTCTCCTCGTCGACCTTGGCGAGAGTGCGCTCCAGCTCTCTTTGTTCAAGTATGAGCAGGTTGCTGGAAAGGACAAGAAGAATGTCACTCAGGTGCGAATGTTGTGATTCACTGCGTCTGCCGATCTTGTTGTGATTGTGATTCGAAGGTGACGAACCTTGCGACTGGCTGGGATACTAACTTGGGTGGCCGCGAGTTCGATCGCTCCATTGTTGCCCACTTTGCCTCGCAGCTTTTGAAGAAGGGCGGTGATATTTATTCGAATAAGCGTGCCCATTACAGGATGCTCGCGCAGATGCACAAGAGCAAAGAGGTGTTGAGTGCCAATAAGGAGACGGAGTTCTCGTTGGATGGCCTCGTCTACGACATTGACTTCAAGGGTATTCGGAATCGTTTGCCCTTGTTGCGATTGTTCTTTGCGATGTCATATCGATCTTATCAGGTAAGATTACTCGTCAAGAGTTCGAGGCTCTCAACTCGCACCTCTTCGCTGGCGTTGCCGCAAGGATCGAGACTCTCCTCAAGGCTGCCAATGTCACCAAGACTGAGGTCGACTATGTGGAGCTTATTGGCGGCTCCGCTCGTGTTCCGAAGCTTCAGGTACTCTTCCTCGATTTGATTTGACGATTTGATGATATTATATCGACTCGACCTCGATAACTTTTGTAGGATGAGCTCAAGATTTTCTTTGGTCGCGAGTCCCTTGACTACCACATCAACGGTGATGAGGCTGGCGTGTTTGGCGCTGCTTACTTTGCTGCTTCACTTTCGTCACAGCACCGTGTGAAGGAGATTAAGCTCAAGGACGCTTCCCCGTGGCGTGTTGGTGTTGCTGTGAAGGAGCTCGATAATGCCGCGATTCCCTCTGAGGAGGAGAAACTTGAGCGCAACACTGTCCTCTTCCGCGACGGCAACCGCTACTCGTCGAAGAAGACGATCTCCTTCAACTCGGCCAGGGACTTCCAGATGGAGATGTTCTACAATGTCAGCGCCGAGGACGCTGCCCCCCTCCCTGTTGGTATACCTCTCCCGTGTCGAGATGTCGTCTGCTTTCCGCTGATTCCTCGCTGTAGGCACTGACCCGCTCCTCGACCGTTTCGAGTTCCATGGCGTTCCTACCAAAGAGGTGTACAACTTGACGGAGGTCCCCAAGGTCCACGTGGGTTTCCGCTTGACTCCTGCTGGTACCATCGACCTCGTTGAACAGAAAGCGGAGATTCAGGTTTCCGAGACTGTCAAGACCTTGAAGAAGAAGGAGATCCCCGCCGTCGAGGCTAAGGAGGCAGCGCCTGAGGAGGAGAAGGAAGGTGAGGTTGAGGAGCCTGTTGAGGCCGCCTCGGAAGAGACTGAGGGTAAGGCCGAGGAGAAGACCGAGGAGGCGGAGAAGAAGCCCGAGGAGAAGCCCGAGGAGGCTGAGAAGAAGGCTGATGAGGAGAAGCCTGCTGGTGCGCTATGTTGTTGTGTTACGAGTTGCGTTTGCTGACTTCTGCTTTCAGAGACGGTCGAGGAGTACGTCATGGAGGAGAAGATCGTCACCAAGACCATTCCCCTTCGTGTCACCAAGTCTCCCCGCACCTCCCTTCCCTTCAACTTGCGTAAGACTACCATCAAGCTCATGGGCGAGTACAACGAGAAGGATCGCATTCGCGTCCAGACCGAGATGGCGAAGAACGATCTCGAGGCCTACATCATCCTCTCTAAGGACAAGATCGAGGATAGCACCTTCATCGAGTTCTCCACTGAGAGTGATCGTGAAAAGATCTCTGAGCTTTCGAGTACGCAATCGCTTTCTTTGATTCCCTTCTTACATTCCTGATATTTCGATCATCCAGGTGATTCTCGTGACTGGCTCGAGAGCGACGGTGAGAATGCTGGCATGAGCGCCTACGTTGATAAGAAGAACAACTTGGTGAACCTCGTGTCACCTGTGCTCTTCCGCATCAAGGAAGTCCAAGCCCGTCAGGACTCTCTCCTCTATTGCGACAAGATCTTCAACTACACGCGCACCTACCTTCCTGTCCTCTCTATCACTCACAACGTGACCGAGGAGGAGGTCTCCGCAACCCTCCAGCAGGCCGATGACCTCGAGAAGTGGATTATGGAGAAGCTGGCTGATCAAGCTAAGCTTGAGCTGTTCAAGGTCCGATAATGTTCTGATTTTGTGTTATTCCCTTCAAATGACGTATTCCTCATTCCCTCTCTCAGGATCCGCTTGTTACTGCCGACCAAATCAAGGCAAAGTGCGAGCTGACGCAGACGGCCGCTACCAAGCTGCTGCGCCGCCCCAAGAAGAAGCTTCCTCCTGTGGTCAACAAGACTGTTATCAATGAGACCACTTCGGAGCAGAAGGATCCCGAGCAGGAGGAGCAGCAGCAAGAGGAGCAGCAAGAGGACAAGGCTGAGCAGGAGACCCAGAACGAGCAGCAGGAAGAGCAGGTCCCTCCCAAGAGCGATTTATAAACTATTAGAGATGATCAAAATCCTGATCAAAGCAAAGATAAACGTCATAATGTTGAAAGAGCTTGGCTATTTTCTCAATAGGGGCGCTATATTTTCAAAAACAAGGGATGACTGGAATCGGGAGTGGGTCATGAGCTCGACGAGGGCTTCGATGTGGTCGTCGAAGGAGGCTCCACAGCCTTCTGAGTGGCCTCGAGCCTTCGCTGCTTCACAAGGTCCTCCAAGTACTAGAATAAATAGAGTATTATTTTCTAATTTTAACAACGTCGAGAAAACGATTTGTGTGCAGGTTCAAGATAAGGGCATGATAATGGCATGGGTCTAAGATGAGGTCGAGCACAGCGAATGGCAATCGGAGGAAATCCACCAACGTGAGCCCCAGCAAAGCAAACAAAGAATTTCACAGTATTGCGCGGTAGAATATTTGGGCCAGGGAAAGGGACCTTCTCGGGATTGAAGATGTAGTGCGTCAGCGTGGCGCCAGCAAACATGCTCGTCAAGCACAGCGCGAACACCTTCGTCGCGTGGCTCACCATTGTAAGTATTGATAATATTAATATAGGAATACCTACAGGCAAACAGGAAGCCAGGGGCTTCAGATCTGAGAGAGTGAGCATCCTCGAGCATTTTTTCGACGAGTCAGTTCGGTGATTGGACGTCAGCTGTCCGCCTCATTCTTAGGTTCCACGTCATTCTCCTACTCTTCGCTCATATCTATAGTATCTAGTTCATTTTCTTTTCCTCTAATTTAATTGCCGTCGAAGAAGGAGAATGGTCTTCAAAAAGATTCTGCGACTTCTTTTTAACTTCCTCACCCTCGTCCTTCAGTTCCTCTTCCCTTCCCGCCTCGAGCTCGTCCGTGTCCAGATCCCTTCGCACACCCTCCGCAAAAATCTAAATAGGAAAATCAAAATTGTGCAATTGAGCGACTTCCATGTTGACCGCTTTTGGCCGGACAAAATCTCTACCAAGCTCTTGCAGAAAGCAGTCGACCTCGCCAACAAAGAGAACCCCGACTTGATCTTGCTCACCGGTCAGCTCCTCTCCTTCTTTTTCAACAATTTTCCGTTTGTATATGTTCACATGGATCTTTATTTCGCTTTTGTTAGGTGATTATGTGGATAAGGACACTGAGGCGGTCCACCAGATTGTTCCGTTTCTCAAGCAGCTCAATGCCAAATATGGGGTCTTCGCTTGCCTTGGCAATCACGACTACAAAGGTGCTTCTCATTTCGATACTACCTCTTTGAAGGGATGTTTGAAGTGGCTTCTATTGTTGTATAGAGAGCTATGAAGGGAGGACGAAGGTGCTGAGGACCTTGGAGAGCTGCAACATCCGAGTACTGGTCAATGGGGTGGCTCGACCATTCCCTGAATCGAAGGACTTCGAGATTGTCGGGGTCGGCGACGTTGTTTCAAATGTTGATTTCAAGTACGAATTCTTTCAAGATTTTATTGTGTTTTATCTGAGTTTTTTTCTGCATTTTCATGGTTCTTGTCTCTTTAGACCTCAAGTGGCTTTTGCCCACGCCAAGCATCCCAGTGAAGAAGGGAACGTGACGCGAATCCTCTTGTCGCATAATCCCGATACATCGAGCAACTTCAACAGTTGGAAGGTCGACTTGCATCTTGCTGGACATGCCCATGGTTGCTACTCGTTTTACCCATTGGTTATTTCTGACGCTCTCTAACTCTGCGCCAACAGGTGGCCAAATCTGTTTACCTTTCACGGGGAAACCCGTGCTTCGTTACCTCCGTGCGATTTACAATGCCATTCCACAAAATATGAAGGGTTTGAAGAAGTTGTTTCCTATCCACGTTGTTGCCATCGACAATTGGGACTACGTAGCCGGCTTGCACTCGATCAAACGTCTCGATGGTACGGCTGAATATGCTCTTGGATTCTTGATTTTAATTCAACATTGGTCACATTTTCTTCTCCTCCTTTTCAGGTGGAGATAATCTCATGTATGTGAGTCGTGGCTTGGGCACGCATCCTCCGTGCAGAATCAATTGCCCTTGCGAAGTGAACGTACTCGAGCTCATCCCGGTGTGAAAACGTTGTAACTTGTCGAGAATGCCATGGTTGTATTGTTTATTAGGGTATTATTGTATCTTTTCGCCCCTCGATTGTAGGCAAAAAGTTTTATGCGAATTCCAATCTTTCTTTTGGCAATCAACGGAGCAGTATGAGACCTTGCGGCAAGCGGAGCAGGCTTTGAGTCGAAGCTGGATGCCCTCGTAGCGGCCGCATTGGGCGCATTTGAGATGTTTCATATCCTCAGGTGTCACTTTCTTACCTTCGTATTTCGGATCAGGTTTGTATACGCAAACAGAGACGATTGGATTCTTGCTGTCATTGTATGTCTTGGTGGCAAAGTCCACCTGGAGGCCGAGGCTCTTGTAGTCCACGAACATATTGACAACGTTATCCCGCGGAGGTTTGCCATCAGGCTCTCCAAATCTAGAAGGGAAAACAGATCAGAAAAGAAGAAAATAGGAATCGAAGATAGTATTGAAAAAAGGGTTGCCAAAGGGGAAGAGAGAGCACTTTTTCACTACGTCGGCGTTGATCATATCGAATCTGAGGGCGTGAGGGAGAGCGCCCTTGTAGCCCGAGTATTTTTTCTCAGCACCTATGATAATTCCAAAATTTGGTTACATCGACAAAATGGAGATATCGCAGCAGAGCGGAGGTACCATCAGTGTAGAGGAACACGGAGTCGAGCTCGAGCGTCGACGAGGTGGCCGAGACCTCGAAGCAGAGGGACAATCCGTCCTCGTAATAATTCTCAAAAATCGTCGATTTGACTTTCCTTTCGTCTACTTTATGCAAATTGGACCTAAGAGTATTGTGAGCGAAACCCGGGCGAAAGGACGATGGAAGGAAAGGGCAGAGCTGATGGAAGGCGCGAAGAGAGGGGCGGGATACCTCAACGCGCTGAGCGTCTCGGAATCCCGCGCCTTCCCTAGGAGCACATAATAGTCAACAGATGACAGAGGCTCTGATTCATCAGCAGCCATGAAATATCGAGTTGCAGTGAATGATCAAGGAGCGAATTGCAGAGAAAGACCGACGACAAACAGCGGATCGTCGGTGCATGTTCTCAGTCTCAAACCACTTCTTTCTTGCTCTGCGAAAGGCCTCCGCTTCTTGTATTTCCCTTTATCGACATTGTTGTTTAGCGTGCACTTACGGTTTTCGTAGGCTCAAGG
>Ga0154020_10009192_pt1 | contig 11385 bp, 8 predicted proteins | sample Klosneuvirus_201_FD_109709 | JGI IMG/M metagenome (GOLD analysis project Ga0154020, IMG submission 109709) | Active sludge microbial communities from wastewater, Klosterneuburg, Austria - Klosneuvirus_20160825_MG | ecosystem: Engineered > WWTP > Aerobic digester > Activated sludge | place... | reverse complement strand
CTCAGAACCCGGCTGGAAAAATTCGCCCCTGAATATCAAAAGCGAACTGAAGCAACTCACCGACGGCTCATATGAGCTGTACGCCAATAAGTCATTCATTCTCGACGCCGATTCAGGCGTTTTTGCCGTCAAATATGGCAAAGATTTCGCGCTGGTGATCGTCGACACCGATCACTATCGCACTCTTCGTGTGCCGCTCGATATGCCCGAAGCGACCTATAAGGTCAGCGATACTGATTTCGTCACACACTACCGCGCTGAATTTACCGTGCCGCTGAGCATCGTGCCGTTCCGTGAGATCAGCAAGCGCGACATTCTGCTGCTATCGCGCACAATCGTCTTCCGCGAACAGGTCGCGTATGCCATACTCGCTGCGGCCGAAGCCGCCAAACACAACGACATGACCGCAATCAACTCGCGGGTCGAATTGTTGTGCCAGCGCGCCAAAGAAGAGCCGGGACAAGACGACATTGCCGTCGCGCGCGAGATACTCTCTTCTGCGATTATGCGCATTCTGGATAATCCGACCGCGCATGGCTTTTGGAAGTGGTTGGGTCGGTTTGTAAAGCCGGCTTAGCGGGCCGTGCAAAGTTCAACTCCATGCGGCGGAAATATAAATATCAGGTACGGCGATAATTGCCTCTGCAATAGGATGAATATCCGGGTCTGTCGCAAATGCTTCCAAAAAGACTTTGCCGTAACCGTTGCCGAATCATTCTGGCGATGAAGCCTTGACTAGAATGTCCCCTCTGAACGCTGTTCATCTCCACGAGAGTTGATGATCTTTCATGGGGATTGTACGGAACCGGTTTCGAAATAAATCAAAAACAAGAGGGAACATGAAAAATAATTTAATGATGATCGGTGCCACAATCGCCATGCTTGCTGTCACCAACTGCAAACAAAAACCTGCTACAGGCACCGATGTCGCTGCCGGAAAAACAGCCAAATGGGATTGCAAATTTACCGGCGACTACACCGAAAAAGGAAGTTCAGGTGGAAAGTTTACCTGGAATGTCATTTGGGCAGAAACCGGTGATAATTCAGTTTTAACCGGAACCGGAAAAGATGATGGCGGCGAGTCAACAGCCAACGGCACATGCGTTAAGCATGAATGCAAAATTTCTGAAGAGTACACTTCAGGCAGCTTGAAAGGAAAGAAGGGCTACTGGGCGTTCTCTTACGTTGATGCAGAAACGAAAGACGAAAAAGTTTTTGTAACAACGTTGAAAGGAAGTTACGGACCTTCAGAAGCCGACCGTACCAGCCTCGGAACTTTGACAGCTAAAGCCGACTGCAAAGCGATGCCATAATCTTCGCAACCCCTGCAATGCCGCAAGCGCGGCATTGCAGATCAATGAAATGACTGCCCGCAGTGGTCTACGCAGTGCCTACGCGGGACTTTTTAGGTAAAAAAACCGGTTGCCTGATCGAGTTTTCAGTAGAGATTGTTTTCATAATCCCAGTCGAGACCAGTTTGTGAAACGCCCGGTACCGTTGCGAAATCCGTCGACTCGGCGATTTCCCGGTCGATCTGGATACCAGAACTGGCCATCATCGAGCTGCGGCAACATTCCAGCCGGATCACCCTTGGAGCTCATATCAGCTTTTCGTTCATTATCACTGGACGCAACCAGATAGTAAGAAAACGCGCACTGGCTTTGACTAACCCAGGTTCACCACCTGCAATGGTTGCCTGTACCAGATTATCCTACAGCCGGGCGAATGATGCAAGACCGTAACTATTTTTAGCGGTTAGGCGCTCTTCGTTCTTACACTGTAAGAATCAAAAAAGGCCATGTCGTCGTCGTTGAGCTTTTCACGGTTCAGCGCCATCTGGCTAAAGTAGCCCGCGAGAATGCCCAGATGAATCTTCTCTTCGTCTTCGACCGTGCGCAGTCCCATATCTTTTGCAAGGCTGTCGCTGTATTCATAGAGTGCGCTATCCAGAAATGCCTGCGGTTTTTCTGAGAAGATCAGGCATGCGGCGATGAAATCGAAGATCACTGTTTCACAGATTTTCTCAAACTCGGCTTCGCTTTTTTCCCAGTGGTCAGAGGCAATCTCTGCGGCGAAAAAATCGCCCCAGGTTGTGACATCAGGCTCGACGCCGAAACGGCCGACAATGCCATCTAACTCGGCCTTTTCCATATAAGAGCGCGTCGAAACGCGCTCGGCAACGTTCGCCACATCGACAAGGTTGCGCAGCTTGCGGGGCGTCAGTTTTTTCTGCAATACAAAGCTCTCGAGCGCGCGACGGGTGGGTGCCTGCATGTTTAATTGTCGGAAAGTGTATTATTCGCATAAGCGAATAATACACTTTCCGCGGGTCAGACGTAGATCTCGCCGCCCTTTGCCTTGAACTCTGCCGACTTCTGAGCCATGCCGTCAGCCAGTTCACGCACATCCTGCGTGATCTTCATCGAGCAAAAATGCGGCCCGCACATGGAGCAAAAGTGCGCTTTTTTCATGCCATCCTGCGGCAGCGTCTGGTCGTGATACTTGCGCGCAGTTTCGGGGTCGAGCGACAGGTCGAACTGGTCTTCCCAGCGGAATTCAAAGCGAGCCTTCGAAAGTGCATCGTCGCGCTCGCGTGCCCCCGGGTGGTTCTTGGCTAAATCCGCCGCGTGCGCAGCGATTTTGTACGTGATGACGCCAGTCTTGACATCTTCTTTATCGGGCAAGCCCAAGTGCTCTTTGGGCGTCACGTAGCAGAGCATCGCCGTGCCGAACCAGCCAATCATCGCGGCACCGATCGCCGAAGTGATGTGGTCATAACCGGGTGCAATGTCGGTGACGAGTGGCCCGAGTGTATAAAACGGCGCCTCATGGCAGATCTCGAGCTGTAGATCCATGTTCTCTTTAATCATGTGCATCGGCACATGGCCCGGACCTTCAATCATCGTCTGCACATTGTGTTGCCACGCAATTTTCGTGAGCTCGCCCAGAGTGCGTAGCTCACCGAACTGCGCTTCATCATTCGCATCAGCGGTTGAGCCAGGACGCAGACCGTCACCCAATGAAAACGACACGTCGTATTTCTTCATCACGTCGCAGATGTCGGCAAAGTGAGTGAAGAGAAAATTTTCCTGATGGTGCGCAAGGCACCACTTCGCCATGATCGAACCACCGCGCGAGACAATACCCGTCGTGCGGTTAGCAGTGAGAGGGATGTACTTCAGCAAGACGCCGGCGTGTATGGTGAAATAATCCACACCCTGCTCTGCCTGCTCGACCAGCGTCTCAAGAAAAATATCGATATTGAGATCTTCTGCCTTACCCTTCACTTTTTCGAGCGCCTGGTAGATCGGCACTGTGCCGATCGGCACGGGTGAATTGCGAATGATATGCTCGCGTGTCTGGTGGATGTTTTTGCCGGTCGAAAGATCCATCACCGTGTCGGCACCCCACTTCGTTGCCCAGCGCAACTTCTCGACCTCTTCGTCGATCGACGACGCGAGCGCCGAATTGCCGATATTGGCGTTGATTTTGACGAGAAAGTTTCGCCCGATAATCATCGGTTCGAGCTCGGGATGGTTGATGTTGGCAGGGATAATCGCACGACCGCGCGCGACTTCGCTGCGCACGAATTCAGCGTCCATTTTTTCGCGCATCGCGATGAACTGCATCTCTTCGGTAATGATGCCCTTCTTCGCATAGTACATCTGCGTCGGCGTACTGTCACCGGCGGCGCGCCGCGCAGCGATCCACTTTTCACGCCGCCTGGGAATGCCCTGTTCGGCCGCAAACCCCTGCGGACCGGCGGTCTCATACAGCTTTATTATGTCTCCATTGGTGAGCTTAACTTCCCGGCAGGGGACGTCCATTGTGCGGTCTGTCATGGTGTTGCGGTGGAGGGGCTTCTTAGGCTGTCGAGGAGAAATACCAGTATGCAATACCCGGATTGCCTCGGTCAATCACGGTCGCTTTGAGCGCATCATCTCGCGGTTAATTCTGCCCTTCTGCCGCAGGTAGCGTGCCAGGAGCATCGCGTCGGTTTCACCCAGGTCGGTGAATCTACCGCGCGAGATGTAATCGGGATAGCCCGAACCACCCGACGCCATATATGAATTGATGGCGATACGGTAGACGCGTTTTGCCTCGAGCGGTTTGCCCTGAAATATCAGACGGAGTGATTTTGTCTCTGGCAGAATTTCGACATCAAGACCGGCCACAACCGGGTAGCCACCCCGATCGCTACTGCGGAGAATACGGCCTTCGAGTAACTCTGTCAGTTCGCGGCCGCTCATCTCCACGATACCGACCGTATTATCGAACGGAAATACCGTGAGTACATCGCGCAGGGTAATCTTGCCTTTTTTAAACCCGCCGCGAATACCGCCGGCAATCAGCACCGCAATGTCAGCGCGGCTTTCGGCAAGCTGGCTTTGCGCAACCAGTGCCGTGATCGGTGACTTAAGCACATGCTCGCGCTCATAGTGAAAATCATCTTCGCTTTCGGCGATCACCTCGCCGAACTTCTCGGCGCTTTTCGCCAGGTACGCGTCGATCACCAGGCGTGCCTCTGCGCGTTTCTTCTGTTCATGCGCTTTCAGATCGCGCGGCGCAGTGCGCAGATCGATAACCTGCGACGAAATGAAACGCGCCTGTGCCTTGCCGTCGGTCGCGCGCGGTGCAATCTCATAGTCGACGCGCACGAGATAGGCGGAAAAACATTTCGCCTGAAACACCCGCACGCCGTTAATCACCTGCGCGTCGATCAGGTTATGCGAATGCCCGCCGAGAATGAGATCGACATCCGCAACCTTTTCGGCCACAGCGCGGTCGTCCGCATAGCCGAAAGGCGCCTGATTCTGCGGGTAGAGCCCGAGGTGTGTCAGCGCCACAATAAAATCGGTCTCACCTCTGAGCTTATCCACACTGCGGCGGGCCGCGGCGATTGCGTCGGTGAAACGATAAGGTTTGATATTTTGCGGATTGCCCACTTTGGCGGTCTGTTCGGTCGTAAGGCCCAGAAAGCCGATGCGGAGTTTACCCGCGGGGATGACAAGATGCGGTCTCGTGACCTGCCCGCCATTTTGCCGCTCTACGTTCGCCGAAATCCACGAAAATCCCGATCTGGCGATTTGTTTTTCGAAAACTTCGGGTGCATTGTCGAATTCGTGGTTGCCGACCACCGCAACTTTAAGGCCGGCAAGGCGCAGAAGCTCCATGTCGGGCTGCGCCCGAAACAAGGCCGATTCAGGTGTGCCGGTGTTGAGGTCGCCACCAAAAGTCAAAATGACTTCTGCGTCTTTGCCGGCTTCACTGCGAATCGCCTCGGCATGCGCGACAAGGTTTTCCAGCGCGTAGCCATTTTTCGCGCGCTGGCCATTCTCCAGTTTACCGTAAAAATGCCCGTGCTGGTCGTTGGTGTGCAGAAAAATCACGCGGCGTGGCGTGGGCGCGGCGGCAAAAGACAGGTTCAAAAAGAGTGTTGCCGCCAGCAGAAATTTATAACGCAGAAAAATCATCCATCCCCCTATTCAAACCAGCCGATTCTTCTGGTTCGGGCCGCTGAATAACCACGCAGCGTTTCGTGCTGCACCGGTTGCGCCGAGCCGGTTTTGGCCACGCCGACACGCTGCGCGTGGTAAATGCCCGAATGGCCGCTGAAATAGTACGCCGTAAAACTCGCGACGCCGAAATACACAATGTGTTCACCGCCGAAGAGTTCAACGCCCATGACCATACAGGCAATCGGCGTATTGGTGGCAGCCGCGAAGACAGCAATAAAACCGAGGCCGGCCATCAGATCGACAGGCGCATGGGTCAGCTGTGCAATGGCATTGCCCAGCGTTGCGCCGATAAAAAACAGCGGAGTCACCTCGCCGCCCTTAAAACCTGTCGCGAGCGTTACCGCAGTGAAGAGCAGCTTCCAGAACCAACTGAACGTATCGGCACCGCCCGATTCAAAAGCCGCGGTGATACTGACCTTTGATCCAAAACCACCAACACCGATGCCGAGATAGTCGCGCGTGCCGAGTGCATAGGTCAGAGCGATAATAGCCACACCACCCAGCACAGGAATCAGCCATTTCACCGACACACGCTGCACGGCATGTTTGATCTGGTGCGAAAGCTCGGAAAACAGATAACCCACGAGACCGAAGCAGACGCCGGCAAAAATAACCTTGCCGAGCAGCAGAATGTCGAGTTTCAAAAACGGCAGCAGTTGCTGACCGTTGACAATGTGGGAAATATGGTAATGCGTGTGCGAGATGCCCCATGCGGTACAGACGATGTCGGCAAAGAAGCTGGCAATGAATGCCGGCAAAAGTGCGTTGTGATTAATCTTGCCGACGGTCAGAACCTCGAGCGCAAATATCGCTCCGGCGAGCGGTGTACCGAACACTGCGCCAAAACCCGCGGCAATACCGGCAACGAGAATAATCCGCGTATCTTCGTGCGAAAGGCTGAGCCAGCGCCCGAAGCGCCCCGCGATACTGCCACCCATCTGCACCGCAGTGCCTTCGCGCCCGGCAGAGCCACCGAAGAGATGCGTGATAATCGTCGTGCCCAACACCAGCGGCGCCATGCGCAGCGGCACACCGCCACCGGGAGCATGGATCTCTTCCATAATTAGATTATTACCGGCTTCTGCCTTTTTGCCAATCGTGTGATAGACGAAATAAATGAAGACACCCGCGACCGGCAGCAAAAAGAGCAGCCACGGATTTTCCGCTCGGAGTTCAGTAACCTTGTCGAGCAGCCAGAGAAAGAGCGCCACCAGCGAACCGACACTGAGCGCCACCGGAAATGCCAGCAGAGTCCATTTCAGCAGGTGCCGCAGTATAAAAAGATGTTCAAAGCTATTAACCGAAATCCGCCAGTTGTGTCTGCCCATAACTACTCCTTAGAGCAGGAGTCATCAGCCTTTCGGCGGTTTTCAGACGGGAAGAACCCCATTTCCCCAGATGAATTGTTATTTGCCCCTATTAGAATCTTGCTACAATTATACAATCAAAATCCAGTCTAAGGAAGTTCTGCAAAAGTCATGTTCGCGCCAAGCGCGAACGCATGAATACGCGCGAATGAAGAAATTCGCGCTCCTAATTTTGGCTTTTGCAGAACCTCCCTAACAATATTTCACTCAAGCAATTCAGGCTTCTGGCGAGAATAAACCATGAGCCGCAATCTGTTCATGCTGGTTTTTGCCCTCGTTTATGCCGGGGATGCAGGCTTTTCTGCGCAGGCGCCCGAGATCCGCAGGCAGCCAGCGCTCGAACAGATAAACACTTCCGCACAGGAATTTGCCCCCACCTTTACCGCCGACGGCAAGACGATGATATTCTCTTCAACCCGTGGGGGTGGCGGCGGCACTTATTCGCACCTGTATCTGTCACGTCTGGTCGACGGCAAATGGTCGGCCCCTGCTCCGTTGCACTCGGTCAACTCGCAATTCAACGACGAGACACCTTTTCTCAGCGCGGATGGAAAAATTCTGCTCTTCGCTTCTGACCGCGACGGCAGCGTCGAACTGCCGCGCGACCTGCAGGGCCGCGTGCGAGTCAGCTTCGACATCTACCTTGCGCAGTGGGATGGCAAAACCTGGTCAAACCCGAAGCCAGTGCACGAAATCAATACGCCGTGGAATGAAAAGTCCCCTTCGATCAGCCGCGATGGTCGCTACCTGTTTTTTTCGAGCTGGCCGTTCGGCGACATGAAGCGTTCGCGCATACGCATGCTCGATCTTAAGTCGAATGGCAATGTCATCGAAGATCTGCCGCCGCAGATCAATTCGGGGAATCAGGAAACTGCGTTTGTGCCGGGCGAAGACAACACGAAATACTACTTTTCGTCGCGCCGTCCCGGTGGTAAGGGCGGCTGGGATATTTACCAGACACGCTGGGAAAACGGTGTGTGGAGCGAACCCGCACCGGTGCCCGGCAATGTGAATACCGAAGGCAACGAAGCTTTTCTCACTGTCTCTTCGGGTAATTATTTTATTTCGAGCACGTTTAATGCAGAAAAAACAGACTACGACCTGAATATCGAACCGATTCGCCCCGAACCCAAACCTGTCATTGCTGCGGTGGTGCCGGCGCAGCCAGTAAAGCCGGTTGAGGTGCCCAAAGTCGTTGAAAAGCCCAAGGCAGCGCCGCAGAAGAAAAGCTGGCAGGTACAACTGATCGACGCCGATACGCGCGAGAAGATTGGCGGCTTCGTCAAACTCGAGATTCTCGAAGCGGATTCGGAAAATGATTCGAGCTATACCCTCGAGCAGAGCGGCGGCGCTACGCATGCGATCGAACTCGACGCGCCTAAAAAAGTGGCCGACAACGAAGTCGTGCGGCTGACAGGCAAATCGAGCGGCTACCTGCCTTCGACAGAAGATACCGATGTCGAGACCCTCGAAGGCAATACCTACCTGTTGCCGCTGAAAAAGATGGCAAAGAATGCGAGCCTGAACGTGCGCTCGATCTACTTCGACTTTGATTCAGCGCGGATTAAAAAATCTTCTGAGCCTACCCTCAAAATGATTCTCGATTTTCTCAAGCAAAACCCAAAAGCCGAGTTTGAAATTATCGGCCACACAGACCTCAACGGCACCGTCGAATACAATCAGGATCTCTCAGAAAAACGCGCCGCCAGCGTGCGCACCTGGCTCGCGAACCACGGCATAGAAAAAAACCGTCTGACCACCTCGGGCGCCGGCAAATCGCGCCCGGTTGTTGCCAAGCGCGGCAAACCTTACGACGAGCAGAACCGTCGCACAGAATTTAAACTAAAGACAGAACTCTAAACGCAGCAAGACAGAGGCGCTACGCGCCTCGCTCTTGCTGCGAAACATAATATGCGTGTTTGCGTGCGCGCATGACGTTGCCCAGTGGGCGGTGGTCTTCGAGTGCATTCCATGGATCGAATTTCATCTTTTCCACTTCGACGGCCAATGCCTGCCCTGCGGCGCTGTCGGCATCTTGCACGGGAATCACGAGGCGGGCGACGGTGAGCCACGGCGATTCGGCTTCTGGCCATTCGACCGAACCGTCTTCAATCGGTGTACTTTCGGCATCGGTATAGAATTGTAGTTCGACAGCATATTCAACCGGTGTCGATTTGAGCACACGGCGCAAATCCGCCGTAATATCTGCCTTATTGGGTTGTGCGAGTTCCAGTTTCAGAGGGCGAATGCGCAGCTTAGCCGCATAGTCGCCGTTCTTGATGGCGAGCGCCGTCGACAGGTTTTCTGACAGATAGCTCGAAAATTTCTTGCCGATCACCTTCGAGAGTTTCGAGATCGCGCCAAACATGCCGAAAAAGCCATGCGTCTTCATCAGGTGGCCAAGCAGAGCGCCGCCGCCCGAGCCCAATGCAACCAGCAGGTCGAGAAACTCTTCGGCGCGCGCCGCCGAGAATGTCATGTGGTTAATGAGCAGAAAATCCTGCTCTGTTTGGGCCTTACCAGTGAGCGCCGACTTGCCGGTCACGTTCTTCACTTTGAGTGCGAAACCGCGGATGTCGGGTGCTTTGTCGCTCTTCACATCGAGGCCGCCGTTGGAAAGCCTGATCACCGCGGGATATTTTTTGGCTGTAGCAAAGATGCCCTGCGCGGCGTGCGCGGGCAGTTTACCTTCGACCACCAGCTCGGCTTTGAGCGCCAGTGTCTGCTTGCGGTGCAGCAGGCGGCCATTGCCATATTTCTTCGATTTGACTTTTTGCAGCGCGCGCAGCTTGTTTGCGTACGAAGCAAATTTTTCGTCTTCGCCCGGCGGAATAATTTCGTTGAAGGATTTTGAAGGTTGTTTGGTCATTTACACCAAGGGCTGCAAGGCAGCCCTTGGTGTAAATACTTATCTCATGAGATCTTCAGCCGTCAGGTGGTCTGCGGAACGCTCGTGCTCGTATTTCAGAATACCCAGCTGCGCATACTTCGGACGGATACGGTCGCTCAACAGGCCAATCGCCTTGAGGTTCGGAATCATGCGCGTGAACAGCTGCTGCCGGAACTCGGTCATCATCTCTGATGTGTCGAGCAGGTGCAACCAGTCTTTGCGGCTGATCGATTGTCCGTAGAACTCTTCATGGATCTCCAGGAAGTGAAAGCGGTTGCGCAGCATGATCGCCACTTCATACGCCCAGTCTTCGCGCTCGCGGCGCTTCGACTCTGAAATTTCTTTCGTAAAGTAATCGCGCAGCGCAACGACACCGTAGTGCACGTGGCGGGCTTCGTCTGAAATCACTTGTTTCAAGAGTTGCTTCAAAAGCGGCTCTTCGGTGAACTTATAGAGTGTGCCGAATGCACCGAGTGCGAGACCCTCGATCATGATCTGCATCCCCAGAAATTTGAGGTCCCAGTCTGAACCGGCAGTGATTGAACGCAGAATGACAAACAGGTTATCGTTCACGTGGTAGAGCTTCTCTAACTTCTGTTGCAGGTAACGCGCAAATACCTCAACGTGGCGGCCTTCGTCAACGACCTGCGTCGAACCATAGAGCTTCGCGTCAAACCACGGGCTCGCTTCGACGGTTTCACCGGCAATATAGAGTGCGCCCTGCTCGCCGTGCAAAAACTGCGACAGCAGAAAGCTGATTGCCGAATGCTGAATCTTCTGACGCGCCCGCAGGTCTTTCGGATAGAATTTTTCGCCAAATCCGGGAACCAAGCGCTCGGGAATGATCGCAATATTCGGGTTATAAGGATCTACCTTGGTATCCCATGGCAGGTCCTCTGCATCCCACTGCCCTTTGTACGCGCGGCGGTAGAGCGATTTGAATTCGGGATTGCCGAAGTTCGAATAAGTCCAGTCATAGTGAACCGCATGGCCTGAGACGATTTTCAGGGTATTATTGTCGCCCTGGTGCAGCACATAGCCCGCAATTGCCGAGGGAAACAGTTCTGCCGCGACCTTGGGGTTGCGCAGCACCATATTGCCCAACGTTGAGATATTATCCGTAATTTCCATTTTTCCTCCCTTGGGTAGAAATAGTTCTTACAAGGAACCATCCTTACCTGAGGCTCTCGCCCCTGCCTCTGAATAAAAAACTATTCAGTAAACAATAGTTTACCAGTAGTTTCTGAGCACCCCGTCAAGTATTTTTTTGTTAGCGGTGCACAATTTTTATTCCCGCTTTGGAAATTGCGGGATACACGATGACCATAGCGTGAGGAGGCGGGAAGAAATTGGATTGACGCCTTACGATTTCATGAAATGATACAGTATGAAAACAACTCTGGATATTCCTGAAGAGAAGATTTCTACCGTACAAAATGCGTATAATATACATACAAAAAGAGACGCGGTCATATTCGCGCTGGATGAGGCAGCAAAAAGGTATAAAATTGAGAGGCTGATCGACAAGTTGGGCACATTTGAAAATTTCATGACGCAGGAAGATCTGCGAGCCATGAGGGATCTTGATACTCCTCGAGACTTCAGCCTT
>Ga0154020_10009190_pt1 | contig 11388 bp, 7 predicted proteins | sample Klosneuvirus_201_FD_109709 | JGI IMG/M metagenome (GOLD analysis project Ga0154020, IMG submission 109709) | Active sludge microbial communities from wastewater, Klosterneuburg, Austria - Klosneuvirus_20160825_MG | ecosystem: Engineered > WWTP > Aerobic digester > Activated sludge | place... | reverse complement strand
GGTCTCGATGTGGATGTCGCTGGCGCGCAGCCGCACCGCGTCGCCGATCACCGCGTTGACCAGACGCACCAGCGCGTTGTCCGACTGGTTGAGCACCGCCGGGTCGACGTCGACATCGGCATCACCCTCGTCGGCCAGTGACCGGGCGAGCACCTCCACCTCCGGCGGCTGGTTGCCACCCTCGCCACCGCCCGGCGCGCCGAGCGCGCGAAAGGCCAGCGTCACGGCCGGCGCCAGCGTGCCGGGCAGCGCCAGTACCGGCCGCACGCGGGTCTCGGCGGCAAAGCGCAGCTGCTCGAGCAGCGACTGGTCCCAGGGGTCGTCGACGGCTACCACCAGTTCGTCGCCGTGCATCATCAGCGGCAGAACGCCTTCGCGCTCGGCCAGCACGCGCGGCAGCCGCCGCAGCGCCTCGACTTCGGGGGTCAGGCGCCTCGGGTCGACCAGCGGCACGCCCATCCAAGCCGCGAGGGCGCTGTTGAGCTGCAATGGCGTGAGCGCCCCGGCGTCGAGCAGCATCTGCCCGAGCAGGCGGTGCGGCCGCGTGCGCCGCTGTACGTCCAGCGCACCATCGAGCGTGGGCGGATCGATCAGGCCGCGGTCGACCAGCGCCTCGCCCAGGTGGCGGGCGCGGCGACCGGGGGGCGCATCGAGCGCGTGGCGCAGGTCGTCCAGCGTGCCCGGCACCGTCTTGTGCACGGGGTGGGCGTCGTCGAGATCGACGGGTTGGGTATCGGACATCGGGTGTGCGGGCCTCATCGCCCGGCATGTGACCAACTGTGTCAAGCCTAGCGCGCGGAGGGCCTGGCCGGGTGTGCAGATTCGTCCATTGCGGCGACTGCGCCACGACCGCCCGTGCCCGGCTTGCCCTGGGTCAAGCGGCTCGGGACCGGCTCTTGAAATACCCCATCCGGTACCCTATGTGCGCAGATATGGAAACCGCTGCCCTGCACATCGCCTGCGCCGCCTGCGGCGCCGTCAACCGCGTGCCCGCCGCGCGCACGGGGGAGGACCCCACCTGCGGCCATTGCCACCGCCCGCTGCTCGATGGCCAGCCGCTGGAGCTCACCGACGCCAACTTCGATGCCGTGGCGCGCGGCACCGACCTGCCGCTGCTGGTGGACTTCTGGGCGCCCTGGTGCGGCCCCTGCCGGCAGATGGCACCGCAGTTCGAACAGGCGGCGCAGCGCCTGAAGGGCCGCGTGCGCCTGGCCAAGGTGAACACCGACGAGAACCCGGCCCTGGCCGCGCGCTTCGGCATCCGCAGCATCCCGACGCTGGTGCGCCTGGAGCGCGGCCGCGAGACCGGCCGCGACAGCGGCGCGCTGCCAGCGGCGCGGATCATGGCGCTGGCCGAAAGCCGCTGACGGCAGGTGCCGAGCGCCGATGCCGGGGGCCGGCTCAGTTGCCCTTGCGCCGGCGCTCGACGTCCACGTCGACCATGTGCCACCAGTCGTTCCAGAACTGCGGACGGCGGTAGCCGATCACCCAGGGGTGCAGCAGATCGTTGCTGATGCGGTGGACGTGGATCTTGTAGGGCATGTAGGCCGTGGCCAGCAGCTTGGCCTGCCGGAACAGCTCCTCGCGCCGGGGGCCGTCGGGGATGCGCTGCATCTCCTCGTAGATGGCGTCCATCGCGGGCAGCTTGAAGCGCGCCAGATTCTGGCTGCCGGCCTGCGGCCCGTACAGCCGGGCCAGCGACTGCGAGCCGTCGGGCGACGCGGCCGATGACCCCAGCATCCACAACTGCAGCTTGCCGGCGCGCGCGGCCTTGAGCTGCTCGGGCCACTTGCCCACGGCGAACTTCGTGCGGATACCCAGCGCGTCGAGATTCTTCTTCCACTGCTCATCGAACTGGCGGCTGATCTGCTCGGGTTGGGTGGCCACCTCCAGCGTCAGCGGCGAGCCGTCGGGCTGTTCGCGCCAGCCGTCGCCGTCGCGGTCGACCCAGCCGTACAGGTCGAGCAATGCCTTGGCGCGCCCCGGGTCGTACAGCCCCATCTCGGAGCGGAACTCCGGGTCGTAGCCGGTGGTGTGCGGCACCACGATGGAGTGCGCCACCACCGCCTGACCGCGGCGGATGAGGCGGATCTCGCGCTCGACATCGATGCCCAGTGCGATGGCCCGGCGCAACGCCACGCGCTCGGGCGTGTAGCCGCCGACCACCGGATCCTCCATGTTGAAGTAGGTGAAGCCAGTATCGGCATTGACGGTGCGGATGCCGACGATGCCCCGCTTGGCCAGGTTGGGCGCGAGCTTGCCGCCGGGCATGGCGACGTTGGCGAAGTCCAGCGGCAGCGGCCCGGAACTGGTGGCCAGGGCGTCGATCTGCGCATTGAGGAACGACAGCCAGCGCGGCTGGTTTTCCTCGATCACCGAAATCTCGACACGGTCGACAATCGGCAGGCGCCGGCCCTTGAAACGGGCCAGGATGGCCTGGCCTTCGGCGTCGTCGGGCGCCGGCTCGGCGTCGTAGAGCATCTCGCGGAACTCAGGGTTGCGCTCGAGCGCGATGAACGACGAGCGCCGCCACTGCGCCACCCGGAACGGGCCCGTGCCCACCGGATGCTCGCCGATCTTGTCGCCGTAGAACTCGACCACTTCGCGCGCCACGGCTCCGAACAGGTCGGATGCGGCCAGGGTCTCGAGCAGGCGCGGCCGTGGCTCCTCCAGGTTGAACTGAATGGTGTAGCGGTCCAGCACCTTGAGCCCCTCGATGGGCTTGTCGTAGTCGAAGGGCTTCTTGTTCTTGAGCGCATCGTCGCGCAGCGCCGCCAGGCCGATGAACTTGGTTTCCAGGATGCCGGCGACCACCGGGCTCTTGTTGGCCGGGTCGACGACGCGCCTGAACTGGTAGGCATAGTCGGCGGCCACCAGCTCGCGGCGCTGGCCCTTGAAGGCAGGGTCGCTGGCGTAATAGATGCCGGGGCGCACCTTGACGGTCCAGGTGCGGAAGTCGGCCGACACCTCGGGCATGCTGGCGGCGGTGAGCGGCTTGATCTTGGCCGGGCGTGCGAGGTGATCGTAGGTGTACAGCCCCTCGAAGATGTGAGGCGTGATCGTTCGCGAGTACAGGTCGACGATCTTGGCCGGGTCGAACGTGGTTTCGGCCACCGAGAAGGCAAGCCGCAGCACCTTGGGCTCGCCGCCGGGCGCGGAAGCCTCGGCGGGCGGGGCCGCGTGAGCGATGGCGGTAGCAAAGGCAGCGGCGGTGGCCAGGCGGGCGAGCAACGAACGAAAGCGGGGGCGGTACGTCATGGTGGCGTTGCGGCCGCCGTGCGGCCGGTGTCGGATTCGATGTCGATGTAGCGCCAGAACTCGCGCATGAACGGGTGGCGGCGATAGCCTACGACCTTCGGTTGCAGCAGGTCGGTGGCGATGCGGTGGCTGTTGACCTTGTAGGGCATGTAGGCCACCGCGAGCAGCTTGGCCTGGCGGATGAGCGCCTCGCGCTCGGGTCCGTCGGGCAGCAGGAACTGGCGCTCGAACAGGGCGTTGAACTGCGGCAGGTCGAAGCGCGCGTGGTTGGCCTGGCCCTTGTTGGGCCCGTAGAGCAGGTCGAGGAAATAGCTGCCATCCGGGCTGGTGCCGCCCCAGGCCACACCCCACATCATGAGCTTGCCGGCGCGGCTGGCCTTGAGCTGCTCAGGCCACTTGGCGATGCGGAACTCGACCCGGATGCGCAGGGCCTGGAAGGCCTTCTTCCACAGTTCCTGCAACTGTCGCGAGAGTTGGTCGGGCTGGCTGGCGTACTCGATGACCAGCGGCTGGCCGTCGGGTTGGTCGCGCCAGCCGTCGCCATCTTGGTCGGTCCAGCCGTACAGGTCGAGCAGGGCCAGCGCCGCCGGCAGGTCGTGGCGGCTCATTTCAGTGAAGAGGTCGGGGTCGTAGCCGGAGAGCTGTGGCGGCACGATGGATTGGGCGATCACGGCCTGGCCGCGGCGCACCCGCTCGATCTCGAGCTGGGAGTCGTAGCCCAGGGCGATGGCCCGCCTCAGGGCCACCCGCTCGGGCGTGTAGCCGCCCACCACCGGGTGTTCCATCGCGAAGTACGACATGGTGGCATCGACCAGCGGCACGCGCTCCATTCGGATGCCCTTGCGCACCAGGTGCGGCGCGAGCCGGTTGTTCGGGATGGCCAGGCTCGCGAACTCGTTGGGCAGGCGGTCGAGGAGGTCGTGCTGGCCGTTCAAAAAGGCCAGCCAGCGCGGCTGCTGCTCCTCGACGATGGCGATCTCGACGCGGTCGATCATCGGCAGGCGCCGGCCCTGCAGCTGGCGCCCGATGGCCTGGCCCTGGGCATCGTCGGACGCCGCCTGCTCGCCATAGCGTTGCTCCCGGTACTGCGTATTGCGCTCGAGCACGATCAGGCTGGAGCGGCGCCACTTCGCCAGCCGGAATGGACCCGTGCCCACCGGGTGTTCCATCGCCTTTCCGGGGTAGGCCTCGATCACCTCGCGTGCCACAGCCCCCATCACTGCGCCGTCGGCGAATACCTGGTGGAAGCGCGGTGCCGGTGCGCCCAGTCGCACCTCAAAGGCATAGCGGTCCAGCGCTCGCACACCCTCGACCTCGGTGTCGTAGGGGAAAGGCTGCTTGCTCGCGATCGCCCGACGGCGCAACTCTGACAAGCCAAGGATCTTGGCGTTCTCGAGCTGGAACAGGCTCGGGCTCTTGAACTGGGGGTCGTAGTGGCGCTTGATCGAATAGACGTAGTCTGCCGCGGTGAGTTCGCGCGGGCGACCGCCGAAGGCCGGGTCGTCGGCGAAGTGGATGCCCGGGCGGATGCGGAAGACGAAGCGCCGCCCCTCGTCGGTGATTTCGGGCAATGCCACTGCGGTCTGCGGCACGACTCGGGCCGGCCGCGCCAGGTAGTCGTAGGTCAGCGGCGCTTCGAAGATGCCGGCGGCCACCGTGCGCGAGTAAAGATCCGAGATCTGCGCCGGGTCGAACCCGGTCTCGGCCACCGGGAACGCGTAGCGCAGCACCTTGGGCGCCTGCGCGGTGGCGGGCCAGGGCGATGCCAGCAGCACGGCGCAGGCCAGCGCCAGCAGCGTTCTCGGGATGATGGGCACGGGCGGTCTCGTGGGCGTGCGCCGGTGCATCGCGCCACGCACCGCGCCGGGTCGGCACGGTCGCTCGCGCTGCGACGTCGGCAAACCGGCGAGTCTATCCGGGCGTGGCGGCGCGCGCCTGCCCGTTAACCCCGGTGGCGACGACGGTAAACGATCCCGGAAACCACTCACCGGAACCGGGGCAAACCCCCAGGCGGGGCCGCCTGCGCGCTCCCCTACACTCCCGCATCCTGAAATTTCCCGATGCGGGCGGCAGCGCCACGAGCGCCCAGCCGCCCCCTTGCGCTGGAGTGCGCCCGACATGCTGGCCTATCTCATACGGCGCCTGTGGCAGATGATCCCCACCCTGGCGGGCGTCGTGCTGCTGGTGTTCGTGCTGTTCAAGTACTTTGGTGGCGACCCCGCCGAGATTCTCGGCGGCCTGAATGCCACGCCCGACCAGATCACCGCCATCCGCGAGCAACTCGGCCTGAACGAGCCGGTCTGGGTGCAGCTGTGGATCTTCGTCAAGGGCATCGTCACCTTCGATTGGGGCAAGAGCTGGGCCACCAACGAGGCGGTGAGCAACCTGTTCGCCACGCGCCTGCCGGCCACGCTGACCGTGATGGTGCCCATCCTCGTGCTCGATGTGCTGCTGGCACTGCCGCTGGCCATGTGGGTGGCCTATCGCCGTGGTTCGCTGACCGACCGCGTGCTGATGGTGGTGACCACCGTGGCCCTGTCGATCAGCTTCCTCGTGTACATCATCATCGGCCAGTACCTGTTTGGCTTCCAGTTCGGCTGGTTCCCGGTGCAGGGCTGGAGCGACAGCACGCTGACCAACCTGGCCGTCTACACGCCGCTGCCGGTGCTGCTGGCGGTGCTGGTGGGCATTTCGCCGCAGACCCGGCTGTACCGCACCTTCTTCCTCGATGAACTGGGCCAGGACTATGTGCGCACCGCGCGTGCCAAGGGCCTGACCGAGAACACCGTGCTGTTCAAGCACGTGCTGCGCAACGCGATGATTCCCATCCTCACCAACGTCGGCCTGCAATTGCCCGGCGTGTTCGTGGGCTCGTTCCTGATCGAGGTGTTCTTCTCCATACCGGGCCTCGGGCGCGAGATCCTGCTGGCAGTCAACCGCAGCGACTACCCGGTCATCCAGGCGGTCACCGTCTACCTCGCCTTCCTGACGATGCTGATCAACCTGCTCGTCGACCTCGCCTTCAAGCTGGTCGATCCCCGGGTGGTGCTCAAATGAGCGGCGCGGTCATCGCTACCAGCGCCATCGAGCGCTCCGAAGGGGTGTGGCATGCCGCGGTGCGGCGCTTCCGGCGCGACCGCGTCGGCGTGGTCTCGCTGCTGCTGGTGCTGGGCTTCGGGCTGCTGATCCTGGCATCGGCGCTGCGCCTGGTGGCCGGCGGTTGGCAGCAGGAGATCGGCGTACCCAATGCAAGGCCCACGCTCATGGGGCCGGCACCCGCGGCGCAGCAGGCCGCGGTGGACACCGCCCGAGGTCCCATGGCCGACCTGTCGGCTGTCGATCCATTGGCGCCGCGCTATGCCGAGTGGGCCGAACGTGCACGCCAGTACAAGACGGTGGATGCGCCGCGCGCGCAGACGCTGCCGCTGGGCGGCGACCGGCTCGGGCGCGATGTGCTGGCCAAGGCGATCAAGGGCACCGAGATCTCGGTGTTCGTCGGCGTGATGGCCGCCGTCACCGCTACGCTGATCGGCACGCTGCTGGGGGCGCTGTCGGGATTCTTCGGCGGCAAGGTCGGTGACTTCCTCGAGTGGCTCTACAACGTGTTCGAGGCCATACCCGGCATCTTGCTGATCTTCGCCTTCGCTGCGGTGTTCGGCCGCGGCATCGGCACTGTGGTGCTCATCCTGGGGCTGACCGGCTGGACCGGGCTGTACCGCCAGGTGCGTGCCGAATTCATGAAGCACCGCTCGCGCGAATACGTGCGCGCGGCCGAGGCCATCGGCGCCTCGCTCACCTCGCGCATGTTCCGCCACATCCTGCCCAATGTCAGCCACGTGATCCTGGTGCGCATGGGCCTGCTGGTGGTGGGCTTCATCAAGGCCGAAGTGATCCTGTCCTACCTGGGCCTGGGCGTGCCCATCGACCAGGTGAGCTGGGGCACCATGCTGGCCGAGGCGCAGTCCGAGCTGATCCTGGGCCACTGGTGGCAGCTCGGCGCGGCCACGCTGTTCATGGCGGTGTTCGTGACCGCCTTCTCGTTGATGACCGATGCGTTGCGCGACGCGCTCGACCCCAAGCTGCGCGGCCTCGAGTAACGCGCCCGGAGTTCACCCGATGTTGCTCTCCATCCAGGACCTGCGGGTCGACTTCCGCATGGGCAAGGAAGCCGGCGTGATGCAGCGCGCGCAGGCCGTGCGCGGCGTCTCGTTCGACATTGCCGAAAACACCACCCTTGCCCTGGTAGGCGAGTCGGGCTCGGGCAAGAGCGTCACCGCCATGAGCGTGCTCAACCTGTTGCCCGACAACGCCGAGCGCCACGGCCGCGTCCTGTGGCGCGGCCAGGACCTGCTGCAGGCCTCGATGGCCCAGCTCCAGGGCATGCGCGGACGCGAGATCGCCTGCGTCTTCCAGGACCCGATGACCTCGCTGAACCCGGTGTTCACGGTGGGTGACCAGCTCGTGGAGCCCCTGCGCCGGCATCTGGGGCTGTCGCGCCGGCAGGCCCTCGAGCGGGCGCAGGCCCTGCTGGCAGAGGTGGGCATCCCGGAGCCCAAGCGGCGCATGGCGGCCTATCCGCACGAGATGTCAGGCGGCCAGCAGCAGCGCGTGATGATCGCCATGGCGCTGGCCTGCGAGCCCAAGCTGCTGATCGCCGACGAGCCGACCACAGCGCTGGACGTGACCATCCAGCGGCAGATCCTCGAGCTCATCGCCAAGATGAAGGAACGGCACCGCATGAGCGTGCTGTTCATCAGCCACGACCTCGGCGTGGTGGGCGAGATCGCCGACCATGTGGTAGTGATGCGCCACGGCATCGTGCGCGAGCAGGGGCCGGTGGCGCAGATCTTCAGCGCGCCGCAGGACGCTTACACCCGGGCGCTGCTGGCCTGTCGGCCCAGCCTGAACGAGATCCCGGCGCGACTGACCGTGATCGACGAGCACATCGCCGGCCGCAGCAGCACGCCCGCAACGGCGGCACCGGCAAAGCCCAAGGACCCCGAGGCGCCGGTGGTGCTGGAGGTCAAGTCGCTGGCCAAGAGCTTCTTCCTGCGCGAAGGCCTGTTCGGCACGCGCGAGTTCCGTGCGGTGCGTGGCGTCAACTTCCAGTTGCGGCGCGGGCACACCCTGGGCGTGGTGGGCGAGTCGGGCTCGGGCAAGACCACCATGGGCCTCACGCTGTTGCGGCTGCACGAGCCCACCGGTGGGCAGGTGATCTTCGACGGGCGTAACCTGCTCGAGATGGGTGATGCCGAGCGACAGCAGATGCGCCGGCGCATCCAGATCGTGTTCCAGAACCCGTATGCCAGCCTGAACCCGCGCTTCACCATCGGGCAGACGCTCATCGAGCCGATGGCCATTCATGGTGTCGGCGCGAACACCGCCGAGCGCGAGGCTCGCGCGCAGGCGCTGCTGGCCAAGGTGGGGCTGGATGCACGCGCCTTTGGCAAGTACCCGCACGAGTTTTCCGGCGGCCAGCGTCAGCGGGTGGCCATCGCGCGATGCCTGACGCTCGATCCCGAAGTGCTGGTGCTCGACGAAGCCGTCAGCGCGCTCGATGTCTCGGTGCAGGCCCAGGTGCTCAACCTGCTGCGCGACCTGCAAGACGAGCTTGGCCTGTCGTATGTGTTCATCAGCCATGATCTGGCGGTGGTGCGCTTCATCAGCGACGAGGTGCTGGTGATGAAGGACGGCGAGGTGGTCGAGCAGGCCAGCGCGGCGCAGATCCTGGCCGCACCGCAGCAGGAGTACACGCGCCGGCTGCTGGGTGCGGTGCCGCGCGGCTGGGTGCCCGCAGCGAACTGACGCGCTCGCACCGGGCCGCCGAGCAATTCACGCAAGAGCCACGCCTGCCCCCCCCAACTGGCACGGCTGTCCCTACACTGCGCGGATGGTGCGAGGCAGTTCTTCATCCCGGCCTTCGGAGCCGGGGCGCGCCCGGCGGTGGTGGGCGGCGCATGCGTGTCGCCTGTTGGCGGCAATGGCGCTGGGCCTGGCTCTGTGTTCGGCCGCGGTTGCGATGGGCCCGGAGCTCGATCCGCGGGTGGTGGAGGCGGAGCTGCTGCTGCGCTCGCAGACGGTCCAGGCCATCGCCCGGCTCGGCGTGTTGCAGCAGGCGCTGCCGCGCGCGAGCCGCGACCGGGTGCTCGTGCTGTCGATGCGCGGCGCTGCGCAGGCCGGGCGCAACGATCTCGAGGGCGCCGAACTGATGGTCCGCGAGCTCGATGCATTGCGTGCGCTCGAGCCCAGCGCCGCAATGGCCGCCGACCTGGTGCGTGGCGACATCCTCTGGCAGCGCGGACAGCCGCAGCGGGCCGAGCGCCTGTACGCCGAGGCGCTGGCCAAGCTGCCTGCCGATGCACTGGCCCCGCTGCGCATGCGCGTCATGCGTGGGCTGGCCGCGGTGCTGGAAGGTCGGGGGCGGTATGAGGACGCGCTGCGCCTTCGCCACCAGTACATCGCGCTGGTCGATGCCCATGCACCGCCATGGCGGCAGGCCGAGGCGCGCAATCTGCTGGCGGGCACGCTGCACTCGGCCGGTCAGCACGACACGGCGATGAAGCTGATCGACGAAGCGTTGGCCATGACCCGTCAGCAGGGCGACATCCTGGGCGAGGCCCGGGTGCTCACGACGATGGCCGTGGCCTTGGGCGATGCCGGCGACCAGGCCCGCGAGCTGCAAGTGATGCAGCGTGCGCTCGAGTTGTCGCGTCAGGCCCGCTCGCGCGAGGACGAGGCGCTGGCGCTGGGCAATTTGGCCGACCACTACCTGAAGACCGGGCGTTTCGAGGTCGCACAATCGCTGGCGAACCAGGCGCTGCCGCTGGCGCGCGAGCTGGGCGATCCGGGGACCGAGTCGTTGGCCCTGGCCAACATCGGCCTGGCGCTGATCGGCCAGGGCAAGCGCGACGAAGGCCTGGCCTACGCGCGGCAGTCGATCGCCATCGACGAGCGCATCGGCGCGTTGTCCGACTCCGTGCGGTTTCATGAGGAGCTCGGCGAATACCTCGAGCGGGCGGGCTTCATGCGCGATGCCTTGCAGGCCTACCAGCGCCACCGGCGGCTCAACGACGAGCTCTACGGCCGTGACCAGCAGCGAGCGGTGCTGGAGCTGCAAGAGTCGTACGAGCACGACCGGCGCGAACGCGAACTCGAGCTGCTTCAGCGCGAGAACCGCCTGAAGCAGGTGCAACTGCTCAATGCCGAACTGCGCCAGCGTGTGTGGCTCGCATCGGGGGCGGTGGGCGTGTTGCTGGTCGCACTGGTGGGCGCGATGGTGCACCGGTTGCGCCAGGCCGGCCGCCAGCTCACCGAGGGCAATGCGCTGCTGCAGACGCAAAGCGAACGCGACCCGCTGACGCAACTGGCCAACCGGCGCTACCTGCAGCGGGTGATGCAACCCGAAGGCGGCGGCGAGCCACCACCCTTCGAGGGCTCCCTGCTCCTGGTCGATCTCGACCACTTCAAGCGGGTGAACGACCGGCACGGGCACGCTGCGGGTGACGCCGTGCTGGTGGAGGTCGCTCGCCGCCTGACCACCACCTTGCGTGATGCCGATCTGGTTGTGCGCTGGGGCGGCGAGGAATTCCTCATCGTCGCGCACGAACTCACGCCGGACCAGGTGCAGGCGCTCGCGCAGCGCCTGCTCACTTCCATTGGCAGCGCGCCGGTGGTCCTGGGCGACGGCACCCGGCTGTCGATCAGCGCCTCCATCGGCTACGCCACCTTCCCCACCGAACCCACCCGCCTGGCCGTGAGCTGGGAGCGTGCGCTCGACCTGGTGGACACAGCGCTGTACCTGGCCAAGGCGCACGGTCGCAACCTGGCCTACGGCGTGCGCGCCGTGCACGCGCGCGACGAGACCGAGCTGGTGCAGATCAGCCGCGGCATCGAGCAGGCGTGGTCCGATGGCCGGGTCAAGCTCACCCCCCTGCACGGGCCTGTGGCAGCCGAAGCCGCCGCGCCCAGCGAGGAGCACGACCGATGATCCTGCACGCGCTCGCTGGGCGCGCCGCGGTCGTTGTGGGCGCGGCGTTGGCCGCTGGTGCGGTCAGCGCACAGCCGGCTTCGGTGCCGACCGCCACCGCGCAGCAGGCCAGGCCGACTTCCGAACCCGCGTCGGCAGGCCCC
>Ga0154020_10009189_pt1 | contig 11388 bp, 5 predicted proteins | sample Klosneuvirus_201_FD_109709 | JGI IMG/M metagenome (GOLD analysis project Ga0154020, IMG submission 109709) | Active sludge microbial communities from wastewater, Klosterneuburg, Austria - Klosneuvirus_20160825_MG | ecosystem: Engineered > WWTP > Aerobic digester > Activated sludge | place... | reverse complement strand
TGATGGTCTTGCAGTTTCAATTACATAAAAATCAAATCAAATCAGTGGTTTGTGATGATGTGGGTGCTTGCGTACCTGCTTGATTTGATGGTTTCTGACGGAATGTTACGGTGATTGGAAGGACCACGGGGGGACCACATGGGAGAAGTGATACGTAAGCTGAGAAATGGAAAATTCATTGGTTGGTATCTTCGCTTTGTCGATGCAGATGGGGTTCGCAAGCAGCGGGCCAGTGGTCAGCCGAGCGCCGCCGAAGCTCGTCGCTGTCTCGTCGAGATTGAGGCCAAGGTGGCGCGTGGTCGACTCGGCATCCCCGAGCGCGACAAGATCTATCAAGCCACCATCGCCGAGCTGACGACGCGCTACCTCGCTGAATATGACAGCCCGAAGATCAAGGACCTGACCCGCTGGCAAGCCAAGATGCGCTATCACCTCGTCGGGGCGCTTGCAATCGTGGGCGAGGTTCCGGTCACGCACTTTTCCGTGGAAGCAGCCGAGCGACTGCGCAACCGCCTGATGCGTCGCTACGCCGCCAACACCGCGCGCACCCAGCTGTCGGCGCTCTCCGCAGCACTGGCGTGGGCGATGAGGAAGGGACTGATTCCGTCCAATCCGATGGCGAGACTCCCTCTGCCGCGCAAGACCGTCCGTCTGGAGTATCTCAGCCGCGAGGAGGCGAGCAAGCTCCTGTCCACTGCGGAGTCGATCGCACAGTCTGGAAGCACACGCGATCAAATGCTGGCGGTCGCGGTGGCACTGGGAATCTATGCAGGTCTGCGCGCGGGAGAGATCTTCGGTCTGCGCTGGCGTGATGTGAGCCTGCCGAATCGACTCCTAACCATCTCGCGCAGCTTCCATCGCACAACCAAGAATGGACTCACGCGACACATTCCGATCGGTGCCGAGCTGTATGAAATTCTGTCGGCATGGCAACCACTCTGTCCGAACAGTACAGAGGGCCTAGTCTGTCCATCTCTTGACGGAAAATCGTGGACGATTCCTAAACAAGCGCCGCGCGATCTGTCCCGTCTCTACCAAGCCGCAGCGCTCTTCATTCCTGCTGCACCGTGGCACTGTCTGCGCCACACCTTTGCGTCTCTGTTCATGATGAGTGGTGGCAACATTCTTACGCTACGTACGCTGATGGGTCACAGTGATGTCTCACAGACTCAAGCGTACGCGCACCTGGCGCCGCAGTTCCTCGCCGCGGAAGTCGAGCGCTTGCAAATCCGTCCCCGCACTCCGGTCAGCGATTTCCAAAGTCTCAACCCCCTGCACAGGCCACAGAAGTAGTCCTCGCATCGACCATGCGGGGCGCGATTTTGTCCTTATGGGAAGTAGCCGGAGGCGAAGAAGTCACACAGGTCGTTGGTAGTGGAATCAGCCGCGTGGCCAAGCAGCGGAGTGACCGCGAAGATGCGCTGGAGAGACTTCAGGACGGAGTTCATGTTGCAGCGCACGCGGCTCCCACTAGAGCGGAATCCGGTCGGCGTAAACGACGCGCTGCTCGACACCAACCATCATCAGGCGGTTCGGTGGGCCTTCGGGATCGGCGGGTAGGTTCTCAATTTCCTCGACGGTAACGCGGAAGTCTGTGCTGTCACCGGGCTGACGGGCGGGCAGCGCGGACGGCAGCTTGAGCGTTCCCAGCCAGGTCGCATGACCACTGTCTGGATCGTAGCCTTCCAAGCTCAGCGTCACCGTCGACAGCGGACGCCACGCCAGATCCGAGTCGAGCTGCGGTTGCCTCTGTTCCAGGCTGGCCACGAAGCGACGGCTCTTGCCAATTGCCTCGGTGAGCGTAGCAAACGACACCTGACCGTCGCGCAGATCGCGGAAGAACTCCACGCTACCGAGCTTGCCAATCGCCGGCGGACCACTCACCACCACCCGAGCCGTGTGGTCGTCGGGACGCGCCAGGGTAAAGCTCCGCTCGGGCGGTAGCTGCGCAAAGTCACAGCGCACTGGCGTCGACAGCTGACAACCTGGCAGCGACTCCGCTTGATAGCGCGCCAGCACCAGCCGCACAAACGGCCACAGCGACGAACCGGGCCGCACTCCGATGTCGACCATCCACAGCCCGCGCTCAGCGACGAACTCCGGTTGATATGGCAGCACCCACAGCGGAGTCGCGCCCGCCGCCGTGTTGCCCAGGAGCACCGCTTTCCCCGCCGGAGCCGCCAGCTGGGGACGGTCATCAGCGCCGCCAAAGTGCAGGAAGTGATCTAGCTCCATTTGCAGCGCGCGGAATGCTGGGCCACGGCTTAACCACACCGGGTCCGACGCCCACTCGCTGGCCGCTCCTTCGGGGAGCTTGGTGGTCGCTTGCGGGGCCAAAAGCACCGCCAGCTGCTCACCGGTTCCCGACGAAAACCACGGTCGCTTGAGGTAGACGCGCAGACCGACCCGCCGCGTCCGTCGCCAGGCAAACGGCTGCGCGGGCTCGGGCCCCTCCTCCCAGCGGAACAGCGGCAGCACCTGCGCCACTTCGGGCCGCGCCGGCTTCACCGACGCTGGCACCGACACCGTGTAGGCCGCCGAGGTCACATGAGGCGGCTCGGCATCGCTGTAGCTGCTCGCCGGGAAATACTCCTTGAAGCGCGTCGTCGCCCGCAGACGGTACTGGATCAGGCGGTGACGGCTATCACCGAGGACGTGCTCGGCCTTGTGAAGCTGCACACCATCGCCCCCTGGCAGCGTGGTCGCTCCGTCGGCGAGCCAGAGTACGACAGGATCTTCGTCGCTGCTGACCGTAAGCCCAAAGGCATGGCCACCCAGCTTCTGCATCCCCGGTCCCTCTTGGTTGAGGTCGTCGACCTGATCTTCCCACTCCGCCTCGACGTCGAGTCGCCCGGTGCTCGATGCGTCGAGGTCGATCGCCCCGAGCAGACTGACCGAGGTACTACCGGCAGCCCGCCACGGCGCCAGCAGCATCGCCCGCGGCACCTTGGTGGGACGCGGCACCGCATGGACCAGGGTCACGTCCTCGCCAGGCGTCAGCGCCCACAGCCAGCCGTCCGCTGCCGCCTCACGCAGGACTGGATTGTTCCGTGCCGCCTCGGGGAGCATGCGCCACAGACCGAGCTGCGCCAGAGCTCCCGCCTTGACGGTCGACGAGACGCGGAACCGCAGGGTCTCACCCGCCGGCAGCTCGACACGAATCGCCGAGCCGTCCACCTGCGCCGACAGACTCGGTCCATGCCCCAGCACCAACCGAAACGGAGTCGGCTCCGGCCAGCTTCCGCGATAGCGCACCGCGACGCTCTCGATGTTGAGCGGCCAGCGAATCCGACGGTCGGCATTGGCATCGGGAAACACCAGCGACAGGCCACTGGCCAACGGATCGGGCAGCCACGGAACGCGCAGCTGCTCGGTGTCATGGATGACATAGCAACCCGACGGCAAGCCCTCGCCACGCGGCAGGGTCTTGAGATCGACCTTGACCTCGGGATTGCTGCCCGCGACGGAGATTCCCGGCTGGTCGTGGAGCCGACCGGGGTCGGCCAGATCCGGCACCGTGGGTTCGAGCAGGGTGCCGCTCTCGCGCAGAGCCATCTGGAAGGCCTTCTTATGGGCCGCTGGATCTTGGACGCCAATCGCAAAATCGAACATGCCGTGGCGCTCGGCTTCGTTCTGGGTGGTCTTGGGCGGAACCAAGTGGCGCTCACTGGTCGCTCGATAACCATGGTCCTCGAGCGTACTCGGCGACTCGACCCATGGCGTCACCACCAGCGAGCCATCGGGCGCCACGGTCACCTGGCTGCGAATCACCACTTGCCGCAGCGACTCGCCCTCGGTAAATCGCCGTCGCGCCACCAAGACGGGATGGGCAATCGGGTCCCAGCGCAAAAACGGTCGCAGCGGCGTCACGGTGTCGAGGGTCAGCGCGCCGAGTGCCTCGACCGACAGGCCGCTATGAATTGGATCGACATGCACCGACGACAGTCCCAGGTCACTGGCCGACCAGTGGGCGGCACTCGCGAGCAGCGACGGCTCGTTCGAGAGCACTCCCGACATGGTGCGGGTAATCAGCTCCCGACGAGTGACGGTGGCACTCCGCAGCTCGCGCGCCGAGCTTCGCAGCAGCGACCGCTCACGCAGCAGGGTCTCGAGGGCCGGTGAGCTGGCGAGCGCCGAAGGCTGAGCTTCCGTCGGTGTCGGGGCCGCCGTCTCCCCGCCAAAGTGCATCCTCAGCTCACCGCCCGGCTGGGCCGTACTCGCCACCTTGCGCAGCGCCGACAGCCACGGTGGATCGCTCGGATGGGTGAGTGGCCGACCATGCAGCCTCGCCTCCAGCGACGGCAGCGGCGGCGCACTGGTCACCGGCCCGAGCAGGTGCGGCGAGCTATTGCCGGCCAGATCAACCGTCCAGGCGCGGAACGCATACTCACGGCCATAGCGCAGACGCGGCAGCGAGCCGGGGACCACCTCGTAGGAAGCGCGCACCGGCGTCACGGTCTTTTCGTCGCTGGGATCGGTAAAGTTCTCTTGGCCATCCTTGTGGACAAGCGCCCGCCCCGGATACGGCACCGACAGACTCCAGCCTTCCCAGCCAAACAGCGTCTCGTGGACATAGAGCGGACTGTCGACGACACCGCTGGTCTCGGACACCGAGCCGGTACGCACAAAGCCCGGCGTCGACGCAGGCAGGGTCTTGCGTGGACCCACCCGCAGCGTTCCCCTGCGCTGATGGAGCGAGTACCAGCTATGCGCCGCCGCGTCCCAGACCTCGACGCGAAAGCCACGCAGCAGGTCTTCGGTGTGGAGCTTCACACCGCCCGCCGCCACGTCGCTGTCCAGCTTCTGCGCGGCATCGACCCGCTGCTGAACCAGTCCGGCGCGACCACTGCGTGAGACCGCAAGACCTGTCGCACGCACCGTCGGTGGAGCAGCATGGGCAGGCTCGTTTTGACTCTCCAGCAGCGTCAGGCGAGGCAGCGTCCAGACAAAGCGCTCGAGCTTGAGCGCCGTCGCATCGGGATCTACTTCCAGCAGCGAAAAGCGACTCTCGTCCCCGAGGCGCAGCCGTCCCGCGACATAGTCCTCCGTCGCTGGCACCGTACACAGCGCACTGCCCGCCACCGCCACCAGCGTCTGCGAGGCCGGCAGCTGGCTGCTCGCAAACCGGCGATCGTCCCACTCGACGTGCGCCTCGAGCGCGGTGGCTTTGCGCAGCAGATCCAGCTCGCGGGCCTCCACCTTGAGGTCGACGACGAGACCCAGCAGCCGCAGCAGCTCCGGATGATCATTCACCAGCGTCAAGCGCTCGTGGAAGTCGGGCGCGGGCCGAGGCAGCGGCTTGGCACGGGCCGACGGGTCAGGTCGAGCCATAAACGGCTGCACCGACTCGATCCGGTCGTAAAATCGTCGCGCCTGATGGAGGTCGAGCAGTCCGTCGAGCAGTGCGTTCTCTGCCGTCGGAGTCTCGGCATGGGTTGCGATCCCGGTGCCCGCAGTGACTCGCTTGGCCAACAGCTCGTCGAGCGCCTTGGTAACCCGCGACTCATCAATGTCGCGTCCGTCGCTGAGCTTCAATCGTCGACTGAGAGTGCGGAGCAGCGTCGAGAGCGGTGTCGTCGAAGCCTGCGGCAGCTCCACCGGCGAGCTGGCCATCGCCAGCGCGTGTACTCCCTTGGCCCACAGATCGAGTTTCTTCGTCGGGAAGCTCTTCCACTTGCGACCCACAAAGCCCGGCGGTGTCCGTCCTTTGACGACCGTGTCGAGGGGAAATACCTCGGCCCACAGCGACGGCTCTAGCTCCGACGAGCGTCGGGCCGAATAACGATGGCCACTCTGGTCGAGGAGCACCAGCGTCCCGTGCGCCGCCAGCGTCGGAGTGAAGGCGCCAAACAGCGGAAAGGCGCGCAGCGTGTTGTCGTGGCCGCTCGGCGTCAGACGAGGCGTCAAGTAGACCGAGACATGAAACTTGGCAGCAGGGTCCACCGAGTGCGGCAGGACGGTCAGCAAAAAGCGTTCGGTTGCCATGGCTTACGCTCCAGCAAAAGCAAGACAGTAGGTGGACCAGCGCTCACTGGCGACGGAGAGGTCAGCCCCGAGCAGCTCGCGGAAGGTGGGGTCCCCCGCCGAGCCGGCGAAGCGACGCTCGACCTCGAAGGACACCGAGACGCTGAAACAGAACACCTCGACCTCAATCGTCAGCCGAGCCCGTCCGACCAGCTTGCCGGTCCCAAACTCGTAGACCAGCTCCAAGTACAGCTCGATCGACGCGGAGATGATGCCGAGGACGTTGACCTCGCCGCGCAGCCGGAAGTAGCCGGTCAGCGAGCCCGCCTTGCCCTCGAGTCGCAGGTAGATACCGACCGCCGCCGAGATCGATCCCGAAGCGACCCCGAAGTCCACCGACAGCTGCGCCCGCGCCTCCAAGCTGGCTTCGAGCAGCACCAGCTTTTCCGCCGACAGCCGCAGACCGACGAAGCCACCACCGCCGAGGCAGCACACCGTCAGCACAAACGGGCTCTCGCGACTACAGAACTGGAAACCGACCGTGATGGCCTCGCCGAGGAAGGGGACGTTGACGTCGGCGGCGAAGCTCATGTTTTCGAGGCTGAATACTCCGACGGCGATGCTCGGGAGCGCGACGCTGAAGCCAGCGCGAATGCCCGCGGCGCTGACATCGAAGAACGGTGGGTCGGAGAAGCCGTCAAACGGAATCCACTCCGACAGCTTGGCCAGGTAGCCCAGCACGCCCAGAAACTCGCGCTGCTTGAGGACCACATCGACCTCGGGGGAACGACCGGTGCCCGAACGAAACGAGATCCGCTCAAACTCCAGCCGCATCAGCTCGGCGCCGGGGAGCAAGCTGAGGGCGAAGTTGCGCAGCTCCGCCAGCACATAAGCGCCAGCCCCGGAAGCACCACTCGCCCGCGTCTCGACGGCCAGCACCAAGCCATACGGGTCTTGGGCAATGAAGACCGGGTCGCCCGTCGACGGCCAGCTGCTGATCTTGGGCTTCCACTCGAAGCGAGCCCGGACCTCACCATCTTTGGGCAAAAGTCCAGCCAAAAACGACAGGCACTGGTCGATAAAGCCCTTGACGTCGCTGAGCGTCTTGCGCAGCGCCTCGAGGCGGGCCCGAATCTGCTCGGTCAGCACCACCGGAATCGGCAGGCTCGCCAGCGAGTTGCTCAGCGTCGTGAGCGTGCTCAGGAAGCTACCCAGCAAGGTGTCGAGCGCGGCTTGCGCATCCTCGATGCTGGTGGCCGAGGCCAGCCCCTCGATGGCGGCAGGAATCGAGCTTGCGAAGCCCTGTAGCGCCGTCAGCGCCGAGGAAATCGCGGCGGCCCCTTTCTTGACCGCCTCGTCGACCAGCTCGACCAGATGATCGAGATCGCGCAAGAAGCCGGTCACCGTGTCAAAGAGGTCCTGCACAAACGACGGCGCCGCCCCGAGCCCATCGAGCTTTAGGATCTCGCTCAGCTTGATCAGGCCGAACAGCTTCGGCAGCGCGTCGGTGAAGCTCGCGGCGTCAAACTGCGGACCGCTGCCACTTACGTTGCTGGCCAGACCCAGCTTGCGCGACAGACCGGCAATCGGCAGGTTCGGGGACAGAAAGCCGCCCGAGCGGTCGGTGGAGTCGCTGAAGCTGACCAGTCCCTTGCTACCGACCACCGCCATAAAGACCTCGGCGTCGTCGGCTCCCGGCACAAAGCCCTTCTGGACATACGAGCTGGCGTAGGACATCGGCAGCGGCGCCGCCGACTTGGTGAGCTGGCGCATCGCCGGAATCACGACGCTGGCCTCGGCGAGCTTGGGTACCGAGCGAGGCAGCGTGCCACTGCCAAACTCCATCGCCATCGTCAGCGAGACCGTCACGAGCGTCGTCTCACCACCGCGCGCCGACGGAGCAAACGAGATCCGCTGGCCACTGGCGGCGATTGGGTGGTCCTTCGCCCATTTCGACCACTCATTGATCGTCTCGGTGCGATGCGCCGGGCTGGCGGCATAGGCCTCGGCCATAAACAGCAGCGGCGTATGGAGCCGCACCGCCCGCATGTCCTGGTCGACGGCATCGAGGACAAACTCGAACTTTTCATTGTTCGGCAGCGTCGGCCAAAACAGATCCTGAGTCGGCGCCGGGTCCTTGATGTCGGGCGTCTGCAGGGGCCGGATCGCGACCCGCACAAACGGCAAGCGGCGGTCCTCAAACAGTCGCTCCGGCTCGGCAATCATCAGGAACTTGCGCTGGTAGAGCAGCGCCCGCGGCTGGACCGCCTCGCGAATCTTGCGCTCGGTGATCTTGACCAGCACCGCGCGGTGACCAAACGGCATCAGGAAGCCGGGATAGACGACCTGCACAAACTGGTCGCGTCCCATCGGCGCCAGGTGATCCCACGAGACAATCGACGGCAAGCTCGCCGCGCTATACGCCTCGGTCTTCCACACCCCGTGCAGATCCAGCCACGCGCCGAGCGCGGAGAGTGCCAGCTGCTTGGCCGCAACGGGCTCAGGCTTGACCCGCGGCAGCTGCGGAGTCCCTGCCGACTGCCGCACCAGCATGACGCGGTCGAGCCCGCACAGCGACATCCGGAAGGGCTTGTTGTCGGTGGTGGTTGGCTCGGTGCCTTCCTTGTCGCGGGCCCAGATGGCACGGATGATGCGCTGCGGATTGTTGCGCTCGTCGACGGTAACCTCACCACCGCGGCTGACGCTGCGAACGCCGAGCCGGGTGTGCCACAGCTCGACGAGGCTCTCGCTCCGCAGCGAGTGAACTGGCTCGACGGAGTGGGCAAAACCAGCTTTCTCACTCGGCGAAATGAACAGCCGCCACGGTGCTTCGATCGCCGTCTCGTCCGCTTTGGGCGCACGAACCTCGGGCGGCTTGGTCAGCGCCGACAGATCGAGGCGAGGAAGTCGTTCGAGCACCGAGCCAATCCGTCCGACTCGCTCCCGTAGCGGCTGCCGCCCGACAGGCAGCCGAGAGATCGGACCGCGCACCGGACCAGGCGTCGGAGTCGGTGGCGTCGCTTCGACCACTTCACGGGCTTCGATCGCCGCCGTATCGGCCAGCAGCGTGCGCGCCGTTCGCATCGCCACCGCCCGGGCCACCAGTCGACTCGCGGGCGTGGCTGGCGGCACCGCGGAACTCAGCTCGGCAGCCGTCAAGGTCAGCAGGTTGTCGTTGCTGAGCCGCAGCACACCGTCGGCCAGCGCAGCAACCCGCGACCCGACCGAAGGGCCGATCCGCTCCAGCGCCCGAGGCTGAGCAGCCGGCACCACCACGAGCGGAAGGCGACCCAGCGCCGCCAACACCCCCACCGTCGAAAACGGAATCCGCTCTCCTTCGGGCACCGCGAAGACCAGGCGACTCTCGTGGGCCAGCAGCGCGCGAATCGGACTCGGCGCAGGCGTCTCGCCATCAGCGTCGGAGGTCGCTTCCTCGGTCAGGTGTTGTGGCGCAAACGTCACAATCAAGCGGGCCGGAGCGCTCTGATCGGGCACCAGATGGGGCTTGGCCTCGAAGCTCGCCAGCTGAAGGCCGACCGTCGAGACATGCAGGTCCACCAGATCGCTCGGACGAAGCACTCGGAAGGAAATCGCAGACATCCTGAGCCTCCACTCGCAAAGGGGATCGCCTGCCGCCGCCCCCTACTCCGACTCCTACCCAGGCGACCGAGAAGAAATGCACCTCCACTTACGCTCAAACACCGATATTTAGTCAAGCTAGATACGTAATATCAGACAGGGTTTAGCAAATGTCGGCGCAGTCTCGACTCTGCAAGTTGACCAGGCCGAGAATGCGAACGGTTTCAGGGGGTTACACGAGGGCATAGCGCTCGTCGATCAAACTACGCCAGAATCGTCGCGACACGACCATCGTGCAAGCCCCCAACCCTCGAGGAAAACAACCCATGAAAAAGCTGATTTCGACTCTCATGAGCGCAGCGATCCTGACCGCTTCGCTGGCGCTGCTGCCATCCCCCGTATCCGCCAAGACCGCCACCCAAATCAAGAATGAGCAGAAGGGCGCGGCAGCCAAGGCCAAGTCCAAAGCCAAGTCCGACGCCAAGAAGCACAGATAATCAGCTCGCGAGCGATTCCGTTCAGCAGTCAGCCGCCGTGGCTGAGCAGCTGCACGAGCCAGCCGGAAAGCGCGCCTCCCGCGAGAAGCCAAGTCGAGTTGATCCTGTAACGGATGAGTAGCACGCCGCTGACCAGACAGAGCAGTGCGGTCGGCCAGTCGATGAGCGCCGCCCGTCCCAACTGCGCAGTTACCACGGCCATCAGCGCCAGCGATGCCACGTTCACGCCATCCAGAAACGCCCCAGCAACACAGGAAGCCCGCAAGCGCGGCACCAGCGGACCACTCATGGCCACAAACACGAACGCGGGGAGAAAGATTCCGAGCGTCGCAATGGCCGCTCCTTTGGGCCCGGCCAGCAGATAGCCGATGAACGTCGCTGTCGTAAAGACCGGACCCGGTGTCACTTGTCCTACGGCAATGGCGTCGATGAGCTGCGCCTCGGTCAGCCAGTGCAAGCGCTCTACGAGATCGGCGCGAAGGAATGCGAGCAGGACATAACCACTCCCAAACAGTACGGATCCGATCTTTAGGAAGACCCAAAACAGTCCTGAGAGAGAAACTGGAGTCATCGCGGTCAGCGCGCTGGCAGCGGCAGCCGGAAGGAATCCCGCGAGCGGCTTTAAGTGATCGTTCCGACTGCGTTCGTTCGCGATGCTTGCAAGCACAGCGACGAAACCCGCGCCAAATAGTACGACCAGTTCCCTTCCCCCAAGCGCCGAAAGAACAGTGGCTCCGATTCCGAGCGCGCGCAGAAACCAAGTCCGCGCTGCTTTGGGAGTCAAGCCCCACAGCGCTTGCAGCACCACCGCCAGAATCACCGGCTTCACTCCGTACAGGAGCGACGCAACCTCCGGCAGAGTCCCAAGCCGAACATATGCCCACCCCAGCGCTCCAGTGATGAAGACTGCCGGCAAAATGAAACAGACTCCTGCCACGATCAGTCCAGCCCAGCGCCGTCGCTCCCAACCGATGTGAATCGCCATCTCCGTAGAATTGGGACCGGGAATCAGATTGGTAGCACCAAGCAGATCCAGAAAGCGCTCCTCGGTCAGCCACTCTCGTCGCCGTACTACTTCATCCCGCATCATCGCAATGTGCGCCGCCGGCCCGCCAAACGCCGTGGTTCCCAAACGCAGAAAAAGTAGCGCAAGCTCTCTCAAAGGAGTCGGTTCATCCACGGTCAAGGAGTCCTCATCACAAGGACGCGGAAAATATCACGTCACTACGCGCAGTGGTTCCGATTCTCTCAACCCGATAAACCAGCCAAGGACCCCCAAAGGACCACCGCTTTCCCCAGTTCCCGATTCCCCCGTCACTGCCAAGCGAGTCAGACTTGCTTGATGGTC
>Ga0154020_10009188_pt1 | contig 11390 bp, 9 predicted proteins | sample Klosneuvirus_201_FD_109709 | JGI IMG/M metagenome (GOLD analysis project Ga0154020, IMG submission 109709) | Active sludge microbial communities from wastewater, Klosterneuburg, Austria - Klosneuvirus_20160825_MG | ecosystem: Engineered > WWTP > Aerobic digester > Activated sludge | place... | reverse complement strand
GGCGCGCGCCTGCTGCGCGACTGGATCATGGCGATGACGCCCGAGGGCTGCCCAGGAAGCTGACGCGCTACTTCTGCGCGGCGACCAGGTCGCGATCGAGGCGGCGCAGCTGTTCGAGGACGTCGGGGCGCATCGACTCGGTGCGCAGCGCGGTGGCGAACGGGATCTCGAAGTAGCGCTTGCGCAGCGCGGCCGCCTGCGGATGGCCGGCGCGCACCAGCTTGTCGAGGGTGGCGCCGGTGGCCTGGTAGCGCGCCTTGAGCTGCGTGGTGGTGATGACCGCGGGCGACGGCGACGGCGAGGCGCTGGCCGTCGGGCGCGGCGACGCGGTCGGGCGCGGCGACGCGGTCGGGCTGGCGCTGGGGGTCGGGCGGGGCGAGGCGCTGGGGCGGGGCGACGCGGTCGGGCGCGGCGAGCTGGTCGGACGCGGAGCGGCGCTGACGCTGGGCGACGGTGCAGCGCTGGCGCTGGGCGAGGGCTCCTGGGTCGGAGAGGGCGTCGGCGCCACGGTGGCGGGGATGAGCGGCGACGCTGACGGCGACGGCGAGTCACCAGAGGCGATGCTGGGCAGCGGGCTGGGGTTGCCAGCGCTGCGCTTGCCCTTGCCGCGCAGCGCGAAGGTCAGCAGCGCGGCGACGCCGACCAGGCCGACGACCCCGGCCACCAGCATGAGCGGTCGACGGCGACGGCCGCCAGGCGCGACTGGTTCGCTCTCGCCGCTGATGGGGTCGACGTGCGTGGTGACCGCGGGCGCGACCGGCAGCGGCGCGATGGCGACCATCGATGCGGGCAACGCGAAGTTGGGTTCGCCGCTCGTGCTCTGGCTCGTGCTCGTGCTCGGACTCGGACTCGGACTCGGACTCGGACTCGGACTCGGACTCGCCGGCACGATGATGCCCCCGCTCGGCCGCACACTGCCCAGCCGCTGCGGCACCGGCGCGAGCTCCTCCAGCGCCGCCAGCGCCTCGCCGGCATCGGCGAAGCGATCGCTCGCCTTCTTCTCGATGAGCCGCATCACCAGCTGCTCGAGCGCCGCCGGCAGCTCGATGTCCGGCGCCACCGTCGACATCGCGGGCGCCTTCTCGTAGGCGTTGCGCCGCATCACCAGCTGGCGATCGGCATCCTCGAACGGCATGTGCCCGGTCAGCATCTCGAACATCGTGATGCCCAGGCTGTACAGGTCGGCGCGCCCATCGACCGGCTCGTCGAAGGCCTGCTCGGGCGACATGTACTCGGGCGTGCCCAGGATGAAGCGCCCGGTGGTCAGCCGCCCCGCGCCGAGATCCTTCTCGGGCATCACCGCCAGCCCGAAATCGACGATCTTGGGCACCTCGGTCGCGCCATCGCGCACCACGATCACGTTGGCCGGCTTGAAGTCGCGATGCACCAGCCCGACGCCATGGGCATGGGCCAGCCCGCGCAGCAGGCCCATCGACAGCGCCACCACCCGCGGCCACGCCAGCGGCGCCTCGGCGTCGAGCACGTTGGCCAGATCCTGGCCCTCGACGTAGGTCATGGCCAGGAACAGCAGCTTCTGCGGCGTCTCCCCGAAGTCGACCACCGAGACCACGTTGGGGTGATCCATGCGGCTGGCCGCCTCGGCCTCGCGTGCGAAGCGCGCCCGCATGCGCGGATCCGCCGCCAGCTCCCCGAACAGCACCTTGAGCGCGAAGCGCCGGCTGACCCGGTTGTGGCGCGCGCGGTACACCCGCCCCATGCCGCCCTGGCCCAGGAAGCCATCGATCACATAGCGATCCGCGAACGGCTGCCCGATCAGCGGATCGGTCACCAGCGGCGTCAGCTTGCCGCCGTCCTGCGGGCACAGCGCGAACGCGGTGCGGAACACCGCCCCGCACTTCTCGCACAGCAGCGGGACGTCGCCCTCGGCTGCGGCGGTCAAAACCGCCCGTGCAGGCGCACCCAGGCGCCCTGCGGCGATGCGCTCAGATCCACCGGCAACGCCTCGCCCCCCGAGCGCAGGTACATGATGACAGCCGCCGTCCCCGCCCCCGCCGCCACGATGAACGACAGGTCGGCGATCAGCGCGCGGCTGTCCATGGTCGACACCCGGTCGTCGATGTCGGGGCAGTACATGGTGTCGCAGCCGGCGTCCTTGGCGTCGCTCTCGGCGCTCAGCGCCAGCAGGCCGAACGCGGTGCCCGCGACCAGCGCCGCCGCCGCGATCCCCCCGCTGATCCACACCCCGCGCGTCAGGTGCCGCCCGCGCCGGCGCACCGGCTGCGGCGTGGCCGTCGGCTCGGGGCCGACCTCGACCGCAGCGCGCAGCCTGGCGTCCGGCAGCAGCGCCTGCGCCACCTCGGCCAGCTTCACCACCAGGTCGTCCTTGGCCTCGATCACGATCGACGCCCGCGACACCGCGCGCCCGCTGGCCACCTCGACCCAGGTCGGATCGATCGATACCCCGTCGCCTGCTCCCGCGATCACCAGCAGCAAGAGCTCGTCGGCGTCGAGCCGGGTCCCGATGTCCTGGATGCACGCCGGCGTGGCGACACAGTCATCCGGCAGGCCACCGCTGGGCATGCGCGCGGCCGCCTCGGCACCGGCCACGGTCTCGACCTCGAGCTTGTCGTGCAGCGCGTCGGCCAGGGCGGCCGCAAGATCCGCCGCGCGCTGGTCGTCGACGTTCACGCTCAGCGCGATGACCACGCCGACCCGCGGCACCCGCGCCAGCGCCGGTGTCGCGAGCGCCGCGACCAGCGCCACGCTGACCGCGATCAGGGGGCGAAGACGAGGACGGTGCGACAATTCTGCCCCTCCGTGTTGGCGTTGAAGGTCGCGCCGGGCACCAGCGCACAGATCCGGCTGTGGCCGAGCGGCAGGTTGGGGACCTGCACGCTGGCCATGCCGGAGACGTCAGTGGTGAACGACATCATCGTGCCCATGTCGGCGATGACCACGAAGTACTGCTGGCTGGGTGCGCCGATCAGCGTGAAGGTCTGGCTCTGGCTGGTGACCATGAGCGGCGTGCTGGCGGCCCACATCGGCCCGCGCCGGGCTGGCGGGGTCGCGGTCAGCCCGGTGATCGTCGCGGCCGGGGCGTCGATGCGGATGCGGCCGTTGGAGCCGCTGCCGCCGATGTTGGTGCAGCTGCCCGGTGCGCCCGCCGCGCCGCCCTGGCTGCTCAGCGTGCGCGAGCCGACCACGGTAAGGCCGCCCGCCGCGCGCAGCAGCAGCGCACCACCCGAGCCGCCGCCGCCCTGGCCCCCCGCGGTGGCACATGCCAGCAGCCCGGTCCCCGGCGCGCCGCTGCCACCGTTGGCCAGGATGTCCGCCTCGATGCGCAGCGTCCCGCCGGCGCTGAGCTCGATGGTGCCGCCGCCCGCGCCGCCCGCGCCGGCGTTGCCGACACCGCCCGAGCCACCCGCGCCGCCGCCGTTGCCGCGCGACTCGTCGGCCGCGCTGTTGCCCAGCTTGGCCAGGAAGGGATCGCCGGCCATCGCACCACCGGTGGCGCCGCTACCATTGTTGCCGACGCCGGCGTGGCCGCCGCCCGCGCCGCCCTGACCCGCGGCCAGCGCGCTGGGCGCGTTGCTGCCCTGACTGCCAGCGCTGGAGCCACAGCCAGCCGCGGTGGTGCCGCCCTGGTTGACGCCACCGACGCAGCCGCCCCGCCCCGGCGTACCCAGGTCTGCGCTACCGTCGACGTTGGCGCTGACCGAGATGTCGCCATTGGAGACGATGCGGATCGGCGCGCCGCTGCCCCGGAAGCTGACCGCGTTGCTGAGGGTGACGCGGGAGTAGCGCGCGCGCAGGGTGCCGTTGAAGTTGCCCGCGGGCAGCGTCAGCTCGTCGCGCGGCTGCACCGACGAGTTGACCTCCACCATCGCGCCGGCCTGGCTGAACTGGAACTTGATCGGGCGCGCGGCGGCCTCGGGGCGCGTGCCGTCGGGCGGGATCGTGACCTCGATGGCCAGCCGGGTGTTGTCGAAGCTGACCCGCTGACTGGTCTGGTTGATGGTGACGCCAGGATCGGTGCAGGTGACGACGACCGCAGGGGTGATGTCGTGGCCGGTGAACACCAGGGCGTAGCTGGCGCCCTCCTCCAGCGCGGTGCCGGGTTGAATCCCGGTCACGGCGATGGCGGCGAGGTTGGCGTCGGGCAAGGTGGCGTCGATGGCCGCGTCGATCACGGCGGCGTCGCTCGATGCGTCGGACAGTGCGGCGTCGATGCTGCCGTCCAGCGGATCGGCCCAGTCGTCGCCCACGATGAAGCTACAGCTGGGCAGAAGGCCCAGCCCCAGCAGCGCGACGCAGATTTTGCGCAAGGCCATGGTTCGCCAATCTTACCTCACAGAGGCCTGCAGGATCCCTCAGGAAGCGGTCAGGGCTGCAAGCACACTGGCGAGGTCCCGGAGGCCCAGCATGGCGGCATGAGGAGCCATGAGGGCGCCGTCGATGCGGGGCGCCAGCGCGGCCGGATCACGGGTGCAGCCGACCAGGGCGGCCTCCAGCGCCGCGATGGCGAAGCTGGTGGCGATGAAGTCACCCTGGAGGCGCGCAGCGCTGATGGTGCCGCCGTCCAGCGCCAGCTCGGCCTCGATGACGCCGATGGGGATGCTGATGGCCGGGCCGACCGGGCCGACCGGGGCTGGCGCCAGCTCGGGGGCGGGCGCCTCCTCGGGCGCATCGATCGCCCGCCGCTCCTGGCCATAGGTGCTGGCGTACCCCAGCGCCAGCTGATCCGCGACCTCGTCGAAGCGCCGCAACCGACAGGTCAGATCCGCGAGCGCGACCGGAGCCGGCGCAGTCGCCGATGGCGCCGGGGCCGTCGGGACCCCGGGCATCAGCTCGGGCGCGACCTCGAGGTTGCGCTCCAGCGCGACCACCGCCTCGAACAGCACGCTGCCATCCGGCCCACCGTCCTGCGAGATGCGCCCGATCTGCCGATGATCCGCGGTCACGAAGTCGCGCCCGAAATAGTGCGCCGGCGCCCCCAGCAATCCCAGCCCGCGCAGCAGCCCGCGCACATACCGATTGAGCACCTTGTCCGCCGCCACCACCGCCGGCAACAGCCCCGCCCCACCCGCCGGCAACGCCCGCCGCACCCCCACCGTGCCCTGTCCCCCCTCCAGCGCGCGCCCGCCGCCGACCCGCCTCAGCAATGTCAGCCCCGCCGCCCGCACCGCCTCCACATCGAAGCGCGCCGCCCGCTGGTACCTGCCCAGCAGCAGCCCGTGCCCCAGCAGCTGACACACCACCAGCGTCGCCACCCCTGGCGGCTGCGCCAGCAGCCCCGCCTCGATGCGCACGAAGCGCTCGAGCGAACACTCGTGCACCACCGCGACGTCCACCCGCCAACGATAGCATCCGCACGCGACACACCGCGCTCCGGTGTCGGCAGTGCGCGACCCGGCCGCAAGAGTGCAGCATTTGCGCGCCTCTGCGCACCCTGCTCGCGCAAGTCGGGGACTTCGGGCGGCTGCCTGTCACGGTCCCTCGCTTGCACGATCCCACCGCATGGCCAGGCGCGCGTTCCACCAGCTCGATCCATCGGCTCCAGGAGCCAGGCAGCGACTGCTGGCCGAGTGCGCCGTGCGCATCGAGCCGGGGCGGTGCGTGCAGTGCGGGATCTGCGTCTACAACTGCCCCATCGGCATCGACGTCCGTCGCCACGCCCGCACCGGACATGCCATCCTCGACCGCCACTGCCTCAGCTGCGGTGAGTGCATCCGGCGCTGTCCACGCGACGTGCTCGCCTTCGGCCCCGCCGCGGGGGCGTCGCGATGAGACGCCACGTCATCGTCGGCGGCGGCATCGCGGGTCTGTCGGCCGCCGAGGCCCTGCGCGCCGTCGACTCCGGGGCGGACATCACGCTGATCGGTGCCGAGTCGCATCCGTTCTACTCGCGCCCCGGCCTGGCTTACCTCCTGGCTGGCGAGGTGCCCGAGCGCCAGCTCACGCTGCGCAGCGCCCCCGAGCTGCGCGAGCTCGCCCTCGATCGCGTGGTCGATCAGGTGACAGCCATCGACACCGCCGCGCACACGGTCACCCTGGCGCACCACGAGCCGCTGGGCTGGGACCGCCTGCTCATCGCGACCGGCGCGGCCGCAGTGGCCCCCGACTTTCCTGGCGCAGAGCTCGACGGTGTGGTGCAGCTCGGCAGTCTCGGCGACGCCCGCCGCATCATCGAGCTGTCTCGGGGTGCCAGCGCCGCGGTCGTGGTCGGTGGCGGCCCCACCGCGGTCGAGCTGGCCGAAGGGCTGGCCGCGCGCGGGCTGCACGTGCACTACCTGCTGCGTGGGGGACGCTACTTCGCCGATGTGCTCGACGTCGTCGAGTCACGACTGGTCGAGGAGGCGCTGCAGCGTCAAGGCATCGAGCTGCACCACCACACCCGCATCGGCCGGGTGCTCGGCAAGGCCGGCCGTGTCAGCGCCGTCGAGACCGCGACCGGTGCGATCTTGCCGTGCCGCCTGGTGGCGGTGGCGACCGGTGTGCGCCCGCGCCTGGAGATGGCCCGCGCCGCGGGCCTCTCGCTCGAGCGCGGCGTCGTGGTCGATGAGCGGCTTGGCACCAGCGCTGCGGATGTCCTCGCGGCGGGCGACGTGGCCCAGCTGCGCGACCCTGACACCGGCGTGGGACGGGTCGATGCGCTGTGGTCCAGCGCGCTGGCGGCCGGCCGCGCCGCGGGCCAGGCCATGGCCGGCGCGACGCAGCCGTTCCGGCCCGCACCCAGCCTCAACGTGACCCGCCTCGGCCACATGATCATCACCATCGTGGGCGCTGTTCGTGAGAGCAGCGCCGATGCCGACGAAGACAGCGACCTGGTCGCCGTGACCCACGGCGACAGCGAGGGCTGGCGGGTGGCAGCCCATGGACGCGCCTTCCACGAGCAGGGCGCCCGCAGCCGCGTGCGCGTGCTGGTTGGCGAGCGCCGCGTGGTCGGCGCCGTGATCGTGGGCGACGCCGCCGCCTCGCGAGCCCTGTGCCGGCTGATCCACGAGCGCACCGACGTGTCCGCGCTGCGTCCCCAGCTCCTGGCCGAGCCTGACAGCGCGGTCACGCGGCTGGTCGCCCTGGGCCTCGCCGCCAGGCCAGGTCAGGACAAGGAGCCGCAGCATGCGCCGCGCACCTGAGCTGTGGTGGGCGCTGGCCGCGATGGCCGTGATCACCGCGGCCTACCTGACCTTCGCGCGCGCCACGACGCCCGGGGCGCTCGTCGGCCATGGCCTCGGCATCCTCGGCTTCGTGCTCATGCTGGCGACCGAGACGCTGTACTCCATCCGCAAGCGCAAGCGCGGACGCGCCTTCGGCCCCATGCGCACCTGGCTGCGCGCGCACATCTTCACGGGCATCGTGGGCTCCTACATGGTGCTGCTGCACACCAGCTGGCAGTTCGGCGGGCTGGCTGGCTGGACCATGCTGGCGACCATCGTCGTGGTCGTCAGCGGCTTCGTGGGCCGGTACCTCTATGCCGCGCTGCCACGCACCATCGATGGTGACGAGGCCACGCTGGCCGAGGTCCAGTCCCGCCTGGCCGAGGTCGAAGCCGCAGCCGGCCAGGCGACGCTCGGAGACGCCGAGCGCCGTCGCCAGCAGGCCGAGCACAGGCGACTGCAGCGCCAGCAGCGCGGGCTGGCTCGCGTCCGGCGCCTGCTCGCGCTGTGGCACCTCTTCCACGTGCCGCTGGGCATGGTGCTGTTCACGCTCGCGTTCGCCCACATCGCGGCGGCGATCTACTTCACCGCGCGGCTCTGGTGACCCATGCGCCGGCTCCCCTTCCTGACGCCGCTCGCGGGTCTCACGGTGCTGGCCACGCTCGCGCTCCTCGCCGGGCTGTGGTGGCTGACCGGCGGCAGCATGCTCAGTCCCGGACCGCTGTCGGCGCGCACCGGGGATGGCATCCGCCGAGGCGGCGTGGCCAGCCATGCCGAGCTGGCGCGGCGCTGCGGCGCCTGTCATCCCGCGCCCTGGAGCAGCGCAACCACCTCGGGCCGCTGCCTGGCGTGCCACGACGAGGTTCGCGGCGAGCTCAGCGCCCGGAAGGGGCTGCACGCGCGCCTTGGCGACACCCGGCGCTGCCTGGGCTGTCACACCGATCACCGCGGTCGCGACGCCGAGCTGACCAACCTCGACCCGGCGGGCTTCCCGCACCAGGCCACCGGCTTCTCGCTGGCGGTGCACAGGCAAACCGACGACGGCCGCCCGTTCGCGTGCAGTGACTGCCATCCCCAGAGCGTGACGCGGTGGGAGGCCGGGAGCTGCGAGGCGTGCCACCGTGCCAGCGAGCCGGCCAAGATGTCCGCTCACATCGCGACCTGGGGCGCCAGCTGTCGCGCCTGCCACGACGGCGTGGAGCGCTTCGGCGCCGACTTCGACCACAGCCGCACCCGCCTTGCGCTGGAGGGCAAGCACATCGGGCTCGACTGTGGGCGGTGCCACCAGGGCGTGCGCACCGCGGAGGGATTCGCCGAGGCGCCCGAGCAGTGTGTGGGCTGCCACCGTGCCGATGATGCGCACGCCGGCAAGCTGGGGGACGACTGTGGCCGCTGCCACGGTGCCGCGGCCTGGAAGCCGGCGACCTTCGATCACGCCAAGACCAAGCTCCCGCTCACCGGCGCGCACGCGCGCATCGCCTGCACCGACTGTCACCAGGCGGGACGCTACCAGGGCACCCCAACCGCGTGCGTCGCCTGCCATCCCATGCCGGCCGATCACGCGGGCCGCTTCGGTGATGACTGCGCCGGGTGCCACCAGACCGAGACCTGGAAGGGGGCGCGCTTCGCCCACCGCTTCCCGCTCGACCACGGCTCGCGCAGCCCGGTGCCGTGCAAGACCTGCCATCCCGACAGCGTGAAGACGTACACCTGCTACGGCTGCCACGAGCACACCCCGGCGAACATCGCGGCCGAGCACCGCGAGGAAGGCATCCGCGACTTCACCGACTGTGTGCGCTGCCACCCCACCGGCCGCGAGGACGAAGGCGAAGGCGGCGAGGGCGGCGGCGAGGGGGACGACGACTGACGGCGTGGCGGCGTGCTCGTGCTCGTATTCGTCCGGGCGTCCGCCCTGCCGGACGCTTCCGGACGCTCCGGACAGGGGCGCACATGCAGCAACCGCGCGAACGCACACGCGCCAGCTGTCCGGCCCGCGGCCTGCACCAGCTGGCCTCGTGATCGCCACAATGCGCAGTGGAACCACCTGGGGAATCGAGGCCTATACCGTCGACGCGGAGGTCGAGGTCGCCAAGGGCCTGCCCGCCTGGCACGTGGTCGGCCTGCCCGCCGCCGCGGTCAAGGAGGGCCGCGTGCGCATCCGCGCCGCGCTCGAGCAGTCGAACCTGTCGCCGCCGACGCGCGGGCGCACCACCGTCAACCTGGCCCCCGCCGACATCAAGAAGGAGGGCAGCGCCTTCGATCTCGCCATCGCCATCGCCTTCCTGACCGCGCACGAGCTCGTCCCGCGCGGACGGCTCGACGGCTGGCTGCTCATCGGTGAGCTGGCGCTCGACGGCAGCGTGCGCGCCGCACGCGGCGTGCTGCCCATCGCGGTCCACGCCCGCGCCAGCGGCGCCGCCGGCATCATCGTGCCCATCGCCAACGAGGCCGAGGCCGCGGTGGTCGAGGGGCTCGACTGCCGCGTCGTCAGCCACATCTCGGAGCTGGTCGAGCACGCCCGCGGCAGCCTCGAGCTGCCCCGCGCCCAGCCGCAGCCGCCTCCGCCCGCCCGGGCCCACCCGCTCGACTTCAGCGACGTGCGCGGCCAGCGCGCCGCCAAGCGCGCCATCGAGGTCGCCGCCGCCGGCCACCACAACCTGCTCATGGTCGGCCCACCCGGCGCCGGCAAGACCATGCTGGCGCGGCGCATCCCCACCGTGCTGCCCGCGCTGCCGCTGGAGCGCGCGCTGGAGACCACCGCGATCTACAGCGTCGCCGGCCTGCTCGGTGACACCGCGCTGGTGCGCACGCCGCCCTTCCGCGCGCCCCACCACTCGGTGTCCGACGCCGGCCTGCTCGGCGGCGGCTCGCCCCCGCGCCCGGGCGAGATCTCGCTGTCCAGCCACGGCGTCCTCTTCCTCGACGAATTGCCCGAGTTCCGCCGCAGCACCCTGGAGGCGCTGCGCCAGCCGCTGGAAGACGGCTGCGTGCGCATCGCCCGCGCCCGCCACACCGTGTGCTACCCGGCGCGCCTGATGCTGATCGCGGCCATGAACCCCTGTCCCTGCGGCCACCACGGTGACGCCACCCGCGCCTGTCGCTGCGCGCCCGCCGCCGTGCTGCGCTACCGCGGCCGCCTGTCCGGGCCGCTGCTCGATCGCATCGACCTCCACATCGGCCTGGCGCCGGTGCCCTGGAAGGCGCTGTCCAGCGAGGACGACCGCGACCATGGCTCGGCCGCCATCACCGCCCGCGTCGCCGCCGCCCGCGAACGCCAGCTGGCGCGCCTTCACAGCCATGGCCTGGTCTGCAACGCCGACATGGGCGCGCGCCTGACCCGCACCGTGTGTCGCCTCGACGCGCCCGGCGCCGCCCTCATCGAGCGCGCGGTCACCCGCATGTCGCTGTCGGCGCGCTCGGTCGATCGCGTGCTCAAGGTCGCGCGCACCATCGCCGATCTGGCCGGCGCGGCCGACATCACGCGCGCCCACCTGGCCGAGGCCATCGGCTATCGTCTGCTCGACACCACCCCCGTCGACCCCACCGAGCTCGCGCCCGCGCCCAGCTTGGTTCCCGCGCCGGTTCCGGTATGCTCCGCGGCATCATGAAGGTCTTCCTCATCGGCATGCCGGCCTCGGGCAAGACCACCGTCGGCAAGCGGCTGGCCAGGCTGATCAAGGCGCGCTTCGTCGACCTCGACGCCGCAGTCGTCGCCGCCGCCGGCACGCCGCTGAAGCAGATCTTCAAGACCGAGGGTGAGTGGGGCTTCCGCGTGCGCGAGGCCACCGCGCTGCTCGACGTGGTGCGCCAGCGCGGTGACGTCGTGGTCGCCACCGGCGGCGGCGCCCCCACGTTCGGCGACAACCTCGCGGTGATGAAGCACGCCGGCCACGTCTGCTACCTGCGCGCCTCCGTCGCCGCGCTGGCCAGGCGCCCCGGCCTGCTGACGCGCCCCATCCTGGCCGCACACCCCGGCGGCCCCGCCAAGGGGCTGGCCGCGCTGTTCCGCCTGCGCCGCCCGCACTACGAGCAGGCCGACCTCACCATCGACGCCGAGGCTGCCACCCCAGCCGCCATCGCCCGCGCCATCGCAGACACCGTGCACGAGCTCGCGCACGGCGCCGAGCGCGGACACCCCCATGGCCATGACCATGACGACTGACCCGCGCAGCGTCATCCGGGTCGAGCTCGGCGCGCGCAGCTATGACGTCGTCGTCGGCGCCGATCTCTTCGCCGAGGCGGCCATCCGCATCGCCGCACGGCAGCCCCGCG
>Ga0154020_10009187_pt1 | contig 11391 bp, 11 predicted proteins | sample Klosneuvirus_201_FD_109709 | JGI IMG/M metagenome (GOLD analysis project Ga0154020, IMG submission 109709) | Active sludge microbial communities from wastewater, Klosterneuburg, Austria - Klosneuvirus_20160825_MG | ecosystem: Engineered > WWTP > Aerobic digester > Activated sludge | place... | reverse complement strand
TTCAAACACGAGGGCAGCGAGTGTGTTCTTATCAAATCGGGCTCGGCAGACATCGCCGAAGTCGTGCGAGAGCATCTCCTCCGACGAGTTCCAGAGAAGCTTCCACGTGATGTCTTCGAAAACCGACGGTGCATGTTCGCGCAGGGCGTGGAGCACCAGCCACATCATGATCGTGCCGCCTTTGATGTCGTGCGTGCCGGGTCCGTAAATGAGGTCGCCCTCCGGTTGCCAGCGAAAGTTATTCCGCACTTCTTCCTCCGGCGGAAAGACGGTGTCGAGATGCGAGATGAGCGCGATGGAGCGATTCGTTTTCCCGCGTCGTGTCAGCACGAGATGCTCGCCGAAATGGGGATTCGTTGACGGAACATACTCCGCCGTGAATCCCAGCGGCGCGAAGCATTCCGCGGTGTAACGGGCGAGCTGGTTCACGCCCTCGCGATTGCCGGTGAAACTGTTCATGCCGACCATGCGCTCGAAGTGGACAAGCGCGGCGGGCATCTCCGCGCGGATGAGTTGCGTCAGGGATGAATCAGACTGCATGTGCGGAATCGTGGCGGAGAAATCGGGCGACGGTCAATGCCGCTCAACTGGCCGTGGCGACGACTTCCGGCTCCGGCTTGCGGGCGGAACGATTTACCCGGTAGAGGGAATCCACGACGTTGCGAACGTATTGCTCATCCGCAATCCCTTCGGTGGCTTCGGCCGGGAAATCTACCTTCGCACGAAAATGATTCGCGATGTCGGCGAAGAGCTGGACGCGCGCCTGCGGCTCCAGCGAGTCACGGCGCACCAATGCCTGCAACGCGAGCGCTGCTTCCTGGGCGGAGACGCGCTGGCGGAGTCGGGCTTCGAGATGCGGATAGTGTCGGAGTGAATTGAACTTTCCCGCCACGAGCTGATCGAGGTCCGGTTCGCTGATTCGCGGAATGCGAACGACGATGGTGTTGGCGGCGAGATCGCCGAGACGTTGGCCACGGCGGTTGATGATACACGCCAGCCCGCCGACGAGGTAGAAGACTGGAAGCATGTCGACGAAGCGGAGTAGATTGCGGATGACGACCTGGCTGGGTTTCATGCGCAAGCCCTGAAGATCAATCACGCGCAGCCGGAGCACGCGCTTGCCTATGGTCTGGCCGTTCTTGAACCATTCGAAGCCAATTCCGTAGCCGATCATCATTACAAACTGCACGAGCAGGCCGATTGCCTGACCGAATCCCGCGCTGATCAAGTCGAGCATGATAAACACAACGGAGAGGACCGTGGTCGCAGCCGCGATGATGCAGAAGTCGATTCCCCAGGCGAGAAAGCGCGAGATCGGGCCCGCCAGCAATTGCGAGAAGACGATGCCTTCGGGCGTGCGAATCTGGAGAGTGTTCGTGCGGTTCATGGATTCGCGCTCCCTGAAATGGTTTTTGAGTCCACGTCCGTCTTCTTCCCGCAACGGCCGAGGAACAGGCAGAGCAACAGGAGTTCCGTGGCGCCAAACGCGATCTTTACCGCGTAGGGCAGGGTAGGCTCGTGATACTGCGAGAAGAACGCTTCCACCAGGCCGGCCCACACCAGCATGAGCGCGATGCCGGAAATGAGCGTGGTCAAATCCGGCGCGATCGCGCGGAACCGTTCACGCAACGTCGTGCGCCGCCCCCAGCCGATGAGCGCGCTCGCGAGCATGAGGCCGGCCTGACCGCCCATCACAATCGCCGGAAGCTCAATGGAGCCGTGCGGCAGGAGCCAGCCGAGCAGGAACACCGTCTGGCCGGCCTGAACGTAGTCCACGGCAATCACGCCGAGGATCACGCCGTTGTAGAAGAGCAGCAGAATCGTCCCGATGCCCCACGTCATGCCGAACGCCATCGCGCGAATCGAGACGCTGATGTTGTTCACCATGAGCTGGGCGGAGAACGAGCTCATGCTGCCTGCCGAGGGGCTATCGCGATCGCGTTCCTCTTGCGCCACGCGTTCCGTCGGATCTCCAAGATGATTCGCAAACATCTCGGGCATCACCGCCGCCTTGGCCTCCGGATCATACGCCACGGCAAACCCGCCGAAGATCGCGCCGAGCACGGTGATGGCGGTCGAGAGCCAGAAGGCGCGGACGTGGCGACGGAATGTTTGCGGTAGCGTTTGGAAAAGCCAGACGAGCGGGGCGAATCGATGCTGACGATCGCGCGTTTCGTGTACCTCGCCGTAGGCTCGGGCGATTAGACTTTCGAGATAGCGCCGCGTTTCCGGTTCCGCAGCCAGAGAACTGACCTTCGCCAGACCGGCCGCCGTGCGGTCATAGAGATAGTGGAAGCGCCGCAGGTCATCGAGAGAAAGCTTCCGGTCCTGGTTCACCTCCAGTCGGTCGAGCGAGGATTCCAGCTCCGTCCAATACGGACGTTCGTTCGCGACGAATCGTTTGAGATCAACAATCACAAGAGCTGCCTCCGTTTGACGTTTAGATATTGCGTAACCAACTCCCGCGCCAGCCGTTCGTTCTCGATCAGCGAGAAGTGAACGCCGCGCCGCTGCAACACCTTCTCGAGTTCCCGCAGCCCGTGCCAGCGCAAGTGTCCACCGAGGTGACGGTAGACGTCGTCGATGTCAGTGACGTCGGGATGGGTGAACAGCGGGTCCGCTCCGTCAGGCTTGAGCATGTTGACGAGCACCAGATGCTGACCGGCGAGCAGACTCATGTTGCGGATGAAACTCTCGGCGAGAACCGGATCCTCCAGTGAAGTCAGGAAGATCAGAAGAGCGCGGCGGCGGAGCCGGGTGCGGATGAAGGATCCGATTTCGTCGAAGTCCGGCGTGACGTTCTCGGGCTCCAGCGCGTAGATGGCATCGCGACACGCGGCGTAGTGTTCCTTGCCGTTCTTGGCGCGCAGGAATGTCCGGGCCTGATCCGTGAAGGTAAGTAGTCCGAAAAGATCGCCTTGCTGCTCGGCTGCCTGTCCAAGAATCAGCGCGGAGGTAAGAAATCGTTCGAGGACGCTGGTTTCAACTTGGGCTTGGGCGGCAGTACCTGAAACCTGCAACTTGGAATCTGGAAGAATTCGCCTTCCCGACAAACGGGATGCATCGATGATCACGTACACTTCCTGCGTGCGTTCGATTTGAAAAACTTTGGTGACGGGATGCCCGCGACGCGCCGTCGCCTTCCAATGAATCTCGTCGAGACCGTCGCCGGGCACATACTCGCGGAGCTTCTCGAAGTCACGACCCTTGCCGACCTGGCGTTGGGCATGTAGACCAAATGCACCGCGATTGACGAACAACGCGGCGAGATTCTTTCGTTCTGCGATCAAGTTGGGATATACGCGAATCTCGCCGTGCAACGATGCCTTGCGGCGGATGGCCCACAGACCGAGACGCGACGGTGTCTCGAGGTAGACCGTGGAGAACCGAAAGTTGCCGCGCTGCTGTGGAGTGACGGTCCACTCGATCTGCGATGTCTCCGTCTCACGCGCGAGCCGCACGACCATTTCCTCCTGCGCCGCCTTCAGCTCGCGCGGGAACGGCAGTCCGAGGCGCACGGTCAGCGCGAGCCGGCCAGGATTGGTGATCAACATGGGAAGCGTGACCGGACGATCTTTGGAAGCGCGGAGCAGCTCCGGCAGGGTCACGTTCAGCCCGTCGAGTCGCGAAATGGACAACGCCGCATCGAGCAGCACCACTAGGATAAGTCCGCAGACCAGCGCGACCGAAATGCCAAGGGCGTTCGGATAGACAGCCCCGAGTGCCGAGAACGGAATCGCGATGGTCGCAAACCAGAAAAGCAAACGCGGGCTTGGCACGATCATCGGAGACCTCCTGTCTCGATCGGCACGTCGCGTTCCGTGCGAAGTTCGCCGTAGGTTTGTTTGTCGCGGAAATGGCTGATTGGAACGCCACCAAGGTACGGCTCAGTGTCATGACCCCGACCAGTGACGACCAAAGCTCCTGTGATGGCGATGGACAGGATGCAACTGATCGTTTGTATTGAGGCACAGAGGTGCATTTTATCGTGGGCGTCGCGAGGAGTTCGTCGCGTAGAAATCGTTGATTAAACGCTGGGCCAGTTGGCGGATGTTCTCGTCCTCGTTTTCGACGGCGACGCTTTTGACCGCATCCCGGGCAGCTGCGTGGAAGGGAACCAGCCGGGCAAGGGCGCCGATGGCCGCTATACGCTTGGCCGACTCGCGGGAGTTGCACATCAACAGGAGTGTCGGAACTGACTCGTAGGAGCGCGGGTCATACTCAGCGAGAGCCAGCGCGGCTGATTCGCGTTGAGGCGGACGACCATGCTCAACCCGCTCTTTCAAGATGACTGTCACGAGGGGCCGAATGGAGGGAGATGACGACTGCTCCAGCCGAAGCAACGATTCGACTGCGGGTGTTCCAATGCCAGCCAGCGCCCGAATCGCGTACCAACAGATCATCGTGTCATTCGTTCGAGCAGCGAGCACCTCGAGAGGCGGGATTGCAACCGTGGCATTGCTTCCTGCGAGCGGAATGAGACCGAGTGCGATCGTCAGGGGTTGAATTTTCTTATCCAATTGGCCCAATGCGAATCTCTTGATCCAGCCCGGTGACGAGGATAATGCGATCTTGCGGTAGAGGGAGGCAGTCTTCCCTTCACCAGCTTCGAGTATCGCGAGCAGCGGCGGGATGGCATTGCTGCCGAGATTGTCCATCATGGCCTGGAGTTGCTGGTTCGTCTCCACCGTCGAGTAATGGCTGGTGGCGTAGACCCATCCCGATACCGTTCGACCATTGAAACGCACTTCGTCACCGCTTCGCGCAGACTTCAACAGAAGAATCAGAACGATGGATGTGACCACCGCTCCCACCCAGAATGTTCGCTTCTTCGCCACTGCCTTTTGGAGATGATTCATCGCAGCACCTCGACTTGCTGCAGGGTGGTCGGAAATAATTCGCGGCTCGATCGCTCTATAAGCTCGGATTTTGGACTGAGAATCAGCCGGGGTTCCAGCACGGGAACGGACATTGTCTTGATGTCATCTGGTGTGCCGAAGTCGCGCATGGCGACCGCAGCGAAAGCGACTCCGAACAGCAGTAAGGCTGCTGCCGCAAGGCGGACGGAGATGGTCGGGCAGTGAATCACGGTTTCATTCCCGGCGGTGCCAATTTGTATTTCGCCAGGAGCTCTGCAGCGACGCGGCGGATCTCCGGATCGTCAGAGGTCGTTTGTTTCTCGACGGCGGGGTAGGCAGCGCCGGCCAGCGGTCCGAAGTTCGGCAAATGCTGGGAAAGAGCGTCCAATGCGCGTCGTCGCATCTCCAGCTGCGGGCTCTCGAGAAGTTCCACCAAAGCGGGAATAATCTCGGATGGCGGCTCGGGAGACCTGGCGAGCTCCAGTGTGGCTGCGGTTCTCGCTTCGGGCTTGCTCGAATTGAGTTCACTCCGGTAGACGCGATAGATGGAAGCTTGAATCGATGACTGATACTCCACCGGAGCATTCGTTCGACAACGCACCAGCGCCGGCATCGCCGCAATGCCAAAGCACTCCAGTGCCCTCGCCGCAGCAGATGATGTTTTGCTCCGATTCGGCTCGCATACGATGCGTTCAAGCTCCGGGATGGCGTGGAGCGCATCATTGCCGAGGAACTTAAAGGCTTGGACAACGCGGTTCAGTCTGTTGTGCGTGACTCGGAATTCCTCTGAGAAATTGTCTCTGAGGGATTGCGGAAGCCGGGAATTTTCCAACCCCTTCATCTTCGCTCGATGAACGGCTGTCTCGGAGTGGTCAAGTATTGCAATCAGCGTTGGGACGGCGTTGCTCCCGAGCGTCTTCAGCGCGCCCTGCAGTTCCTTTCGGTCGGCGAGTGTTGAATAGGTTGAGTGTGTGTCTTCAATCCATTCGACCACCATCTTCTCCATGTAGCGCTGTTCCCGAGAATGGAAGAACCACGTGAGCGCACAGACGAAACCAGCGAGTAGGCTGGTCGCAATTAGAAGTATGGCTCTGTTCTTCACTGATGGCGCGAAGGGCTTATGGTTGTGGTGTCACTTCTTGGGCCGGTGCGTTGAGCTTTGCCAGAAGCTCGGTGGCCACGCGGCGTATCTCGGAGTCGTCGTCGTCGGCTTGCTTCTCCACGGCTCGATAGGCGATGACAAGTGACGGTGCGACTATGGGTAGATGCTCGGCAAGACCGTTCAAAGCGCGTCGACGGGTATCCGGGTTGGGGCTTTCCAAAAGTTCGGCGAGAGGAATCATCATTTCAAAGGTCGCATACGGCGTTTCCGCCAATGCGAGGAGCGAAGATTCGCGAATTTTCGGATCCGGAGATTTGATGCCCATCCGGTGAATAGCCACTATCGCCTGCTCGACGGAAGCCTTCCGGTTTTCCGGCGCATTTGTGACCGAACGTTGGAGCGCAGGCAACGCCGGTGGCCCCATGAACTTAAGGATTGAAACCGCATGAATGCTCGCGCCGTGGCGGCTCGGGTCGCGAATGATTTCCTCCAGGAGCGGGATCCCATGGCGGGCATTCGTGCCCATGTGTTGAATCGCAGTTACCGCAAGCGTTCTCCGGCGCGCGGACTGATCCAGCGATGAAGTGAAACGGGCTTTTACCGCTGGAGGCAATCGTCCGGAGCGAACCGCTGAGACCATCCACCGATCGCCAGTCGACTCCCGTTCGTCAAGTAGGGCAATCAGGTGGGGCAGGGCGTTCGTACCCAAACGTTCGAGCAAGTCGGCGAATTCTGTGTGGTTGCTGATTAAGTCGACTTCGACGGTCATTCCGAGTCTGGTCGCGATCTTTTGCCGGGGCGTCTCGTCCAGCCATTCCGCCATCGTCTTGCCTTGAAACCGAGGCTGGGAATAACGATGCCAAACCATCGCGGCACCGACCAACGCGGTCAGCGCGATTGCCCAAAGTAGGAGGGTTTGGCGACGGGATTTCATCTGTGCCTTCGCTTACCTCGGCACTGCGACCTGCTGCAGAATCGTCTGGATCACTTCACCAATCGACAGTCCTTCAATCTCGAACTCCGGCCGGAGGATCAGCCGGTGTTCCAGCACGGGAACGGACATGGTCTTGATGTCGTCTGGTGTCACGAAGTCGCGCATGGCGAGCGCAGCGTAGGCGCGCGCGGCGAGAAGCAGGGATTGCGTGGCGCGCGGGCCGGCGCCAACGAGGACGCTCTCGTGCGTGCGGGTGGCGCGGATGAGATCCACGGCGTAGCCAGTGAGTTCCTCGCGGACGATGATGTGGATGAGCTGATCGCGCAGCGTCTGGAGATCGTGCGCGTTCATGACGGCTTGGATGCTCCCGCTGGCGAGCGTGGCCTCGGGGGATTCCTTACCGAGCGTGCGCTGGGCGAGACTGTATTCCTCGTCGCGACCCGGAGCGCCCATGGTGATCTTGAGCATGAAACGATCTTTCTGCGCCTCGGGCAGCGGATAGGTGCCTTCGTATTCGATCGGGTTTTGCGTGGCGAACACGGTGAAGTTCGGCGGGAGCGCGTGCGTTTCGCGATCGATGGTGACGACACGTTCCTGCATCGCCTGGAGCAGCGCGGATTGGGTCTTGGCCGGGGCGCGATTGATTTCGTCCGCAAGCAGGAACGAACTGAAGATCGGGCCTTTGACGAGTGTGAATTCGTTCTTCTGGAGATTGAAGATGCTGGTACCCGTGATGTCCGCCGGCATCAGGTCCGGCGTGAACTGGATGCGCGCGAAGCTGCAGCCGAGCACGTGCGCCAGCGTGCGGACGAGCAAGGTCTTGGCGACGCCCGGCACGCCTTCGATCAGCGCGTGCTGGCCGGTGATGATGGCGATGAGGCATTTGTCGACCACGTCGGTCTGTCCAATGATGACTTTGGCGACTTCCGCACGGGCGGCGGCGAGCGTGGATTTCAGATGGTCGGTGGTCATGTCAGTGTCGTCGTTTCAGTATTTCGCAAAACTCCCGGTACATTCGCACCGGATTGCGCGACCGGGGGTCGAGATGGTTTTCGGCGTCAATCAATTGCTGCATCGCGTCCAGCTTTGCGGACGAGGGACGGCGCATCCGCGAGACGTGGGTGTTCCATTGTTCAATGCACACCTTCATCAGGTCAGCGGGCACGATGTTGCGCTTGAGAAGATTGATGAAGCCCGTCGCGGAATCCTTCCCCTCGACGAGTTCGGCGCGCTCACGGGCGAGTTGCTCTTCATACGGCGGCATGAAGCTCACGGAGTTCTGCCAGACGAAAAGTCCGGCGAGAACCAGCAGCGCGATGAAGACTCCGCCGAGCCGATACTCGCGTAGCAACGCCGCCACCCCCGGCTCTTGAGTAACGCCCAGATGCGTCTCATCGAACCGAATCTTCTGCGCACCGCCCACCGACCAGGCGATGAACTGCGGCTCGCGATCGCGGCGCAGCGCTTCGTTGCTGAAGTGGTAGGAATCCGCGCAGAGCACGATGCTGCCGCGTCCGAAGCGTCGCTCGATGACTACCGGGTAGACATTGGTGCGAGCGACGCGCGCGTAGATGGTTTCCCAGCCGTTGGTGGCATCGCCGAAATGCGTTGCGGTGTGGATGGCGAGGCTGCGGGGCAGTTTCGTGGCGGCATTGGTCTGACGCAGAACCGCCGGTTCAGGCACGACTTGATCCTCCACGGAGGAAAGCGGCGCGTAGTCGAACTCCATCTGCCAACGGTCGCGAATCGAGATGGCGTCTGGGTCCAGAAACTCCTCCCCAGGACGAATCGGCGGCGCATTGGTGGTGATGCGCGCGGGGCGTCCCGGAGTGCCTGTGGCGAAACGATTCATGCGCGGAGCGCGTTGCGTCGGCGTGAGACTGATGACGAGCCGGCCGCCGCTGCGGATGAAAGTCTCCAATCGTTCATAGTCGGCAGGGACGAATCTCAGGTCCATCGGTTCAGCACCCAGCCAGAAGAGCGTCGTGTCCCGTCCGTCCGCCAGTTTCGCCAGCGTGTGAAGATTTCGCCGCGTTTCCACCAGCGTCTCGAGGCTCTCGAACAGCGCCTTGGTCCCGAGCGGGTCAGCACGCAACGACGAGTAGGGCGGATAGCTGTCGCCCGTCTCGAAACGCAGATGGAACAGATGAACCAGTCCGGCGATGAAGCCGATGAACGCGATGAGGAAGAGAATGACCGGGGCCTTCTTCATGTCGCGGTCCTCAGTCGCTCCGTGTTGGCTGCGAAGTCCTGGAGCAGTTCCGGCGTGACTTCGTGCGGACCATACCAGCTGCGTTCGAATGCCGAGACATTGCGGGCGAAGAGTTCCGGAACGCTCGCGAGCGCGTGTCCGCGCCGCTGGACTTCGCGCTGGTAATCGAGGTTCGACTTGAACTTCGCCAGCGTGATGAGTTCGCGTTCGGCGAGATGCGCGAGCGAAGCGAGGTAGAAGGCGCGCAAGGCCAGACGCAGTTCACCTCGCTGCAACAGGTCGCGACCAAGGCTCATCCAGCCGTCCTCCGGCAATTGCTCGGCCCCGACCGATTCATCCGTCAGATCCGGGACGGCGGCGGCCGGCACCGCATCGATGGGTTGGGAGAGCTCATGCCGTTTCCAGAGGCGATAGATGAACCAGATGATGAGTCCAACGAGTGCGATCAGCAGAAGAGTGACGATGCCTTGAATGGCGTTGGCGATGGAGAAGCCGCTGGAGGAGGGAAGACTGGGGCCTTTGCCGAGACTGCGCACCCAGTTGATCAAATCTTGGATGAGCTCGCCGACAGCGCGCATCCCTTTTTCGATCTGCTCGAAGAACGCCTCGATGAATCCCTTCGTGTGATTATTCGAGTCGCGGAGTACCTCGCGAGGCAATCGCCAGCTGTATTCGCGCTGCTGAATGACATCGTCGATGGAACGATTCAGTTCACCGGCATCAATCGCCGTTGCCGGAGCAGTCGGACGCGAATCAGGAGCTTCGAGTTCCGCGGCTGATACGGAGCCAAACGCCATTGCGCCGACCAAGAGCGCGAGCACTACCGCATGGACGGGCTTGGCGAAGCTGCGGAGTTCGGCCTTCAAATCCTCTCCGGTCTGCAGTGATTCTCCGTAGAACGTGCGCAGGACGTAGGTCGCCTTCAGCAGCGGGTCGATGCACAGAAACGTGAGCGCCGCCGCACCAGCGAGCATGGTCGAGTTCATCGCCGCCCACGGGCTTTGAGTAAAAACGCTCTCGATGCCGAACAGCACTTTCAGGAGGAACGGTACGCCCAGCAGCGCGGTCATTACATTGAGAAAGACGAACATCGCGAAGAACTTCACCACGAACAAGACGCTGTGATTCTGGTGCGGCCAGAGCAGCGTCTGCTTCCACGCCTTGCGACAAACCGCGCGCAGATCGTTGCCTGGATTTGCGGCGAAGATGGTGAGGTTCGCGAAGAACGCGTAGGTCCAACCGGCGGGAACAATCAGGACCAACGTGAGCGGCAGGAGAAAGAGGCCGATCGGTTGCAGGATGAACTGATGAGCAGCCACGCGGCAGAGATCCGAAAACTTCCAGCGCACGGACGACTCACCGCAGAGCTGGTTGACCAACTGGCGCGCAAAGACGGCGTGGCAGAATTTCATCCACAGGAACAATCCCGAGAGCGCCAGCACACCGGTGGGGAGACGCTCGTGCGCGAAGGCACTGCGGGCCATGTCCGACCAGAAGTAGAGGAAGAAAAGGACGAAGGGCAGGGTGCCGACCGCATACGCGCCCCAGGTCGCGAAGGACGAGTGTCGCAGAAGCTGGAATGCTTCCTCGATGAGTTCGATGGGCGACTTCTCTTCGTTGAGTCGTTTCGATTTCATCGCGGTTCAACGTTCCGTCGTTCCGCTCGTCCGCCACACGCTGCCATCGTGGAACGTGCTGGGAATTGCCAGCAGCTGGCGGCCGACTGTGTAGAAGAACGCGATGGTGACGACCAGTCCGAAGGCCACTTGCACCACGCGAAGGGCGTGGACGAACAGATTGCGCTGGGTCAGCGGGACCTTCGCCAGTTTCTTGATGCACGCGGCGCAGAGCAGCCGGTCGTCATGCTCCGTGACGCATTCGCGGCAGTAGAAGCGCCGGCATTCGGGACAACGCGCCACGGCTTCACGAAGCGAGTGTTGGAAGCAGCGTTGTTGGCTAAGTCCCGGCATGGGAAGAGAGTGCCCGTTCTCGCGCGCGAATCAAGGTCCAGCCGTCGGGCCAGGGCTTTCCGGTGAGCCAGACTCGGATTCAACGACGACCGGTGGAAGGTTTGCCTCGGCTTTCTTGAATTGCTCCTGCGCCTGGGCGAGGACCGGGCGGAGTTGTTCGAGGAAACTCCGTGCGCGGCGAAGGCGCCCCAATGGAGCGAGCCTGGTGGTCTGCACCGCGGTCTTGACGTAGCAACTGCAAGTCGGGCCACGCACGACGTTCACCGCCAATCCCACGATAAACACGCTGGCGATGCCCCAGAACACGATCGAAG
>Ga0154020_10009186_pt1 | contig 11394 bp, 9 predicted proteins | sample Klosneuvirus_201_FD_109709 | JGI IMG/M metagenome (GOLD analysis project Ga0154020, IMG submission 109709) | Active sludge microbial communities from wastewater, Klosterneuburg, Austria - Klosneuvirus_20160825_MG | ecosystem: Engineered > WWTP > Aerobic digester > Activated sludge | place... | reverse complement strand
GTCTGCAACCGGACTGAGACGGCAGCGCGTATTGAAAAATTTTTCAACAGCGGCGATTGCCAGATTAAGGGTACTCAGGCACCGGATCAAACGTTGCGGGTGGATTCCAGGGTGCTGGAAAAAGCGGAGCGCGGGGAGTCTGTCACCAAAGACAAAGACTACGATCAGCGCTTGACGGAGATTATCGAAGCAGCCGGTTTGCCCTCGGATAAAACGGAAGATTTGCTGGCATTGAAGCAGCAGGAACAACTGCGCGCTTTGGTGGACACGGTCGGCAAGCGCGGTCAGCCTGGCCAGAAGCTGCACAATGTGATTTCGGTCGCCATGCTGTCCGAGGGATGGGATGCCGCGAATGTGACACATATTATGGGGCTGCGTGCATTTACCAGTCAGTTGCTGTGTGAACAGGTGATTGGGCGGGGGTTTGCGGCGTGTGGCGCATGATATGGATGAGCAGGGCTTGTTTTTGCCGGAATATGTCAATATTTTTGGCGTGCCGCTGTCGATCTTTCAGGATGTGGGGGAAGAAGGGGAAGCACCGCCACCGCCTAAACCGAGTGTGCGCATACAGGTCGAACCAGGCCGTAATCACCTTGAGATTCGGTGGCCCAATATTCAACGCATTGATGCCGTGCTGAAGCAGGAATTGGTTATGGATTGGGAGAATGTTCAGCCATTGACACTCGATCCGATGAATACGCCGCTCAATGCGGAAGTGGCGCCATCACTCACCGGGTTTGCGAATCTATCGATGGTTTCTGAGATTGATCTGGAAAAAGCTGTGGATGATTTCAGGCTGCAAAACCTTATTTTCCGTGCTGCCAGAAAGCTGTATTTACAAAGTGCGGATAGCTTTGGTGGCGATAAGCAATTTCTTGCGGTGCAACTGATTCGTATCGTGGAAGCGTTTCTCGACAGTGACAAACTGGATATTCTCAGCCTTTGGCATCAGGATTCCATACGCAAGCAGATATTGTTTGCACTGAATATGGATACGGTGGTTGCGCATGTGAGCCGGTTTGTCAGCGCGCAAAATACCGAGAAACTTAAAGCGATATTTGATGAATTGAATCCCATAGGCTCTACAGCGCGAATGCGTTCCTGGTTGACAACGCGGCCTTGTCTCGCCACTGAAAAGTCGCAGATTAGCCATGTGGTTTACGACAGCGCATGGGAAAAAGCCGTGGCGGATCTTTGTGAGAAAGTGCCGCAGGTGGTTGCATGGGTGAAGAATGATCACCTGGATTTTATAGTGCGTTATCTGTGGCGCGGCTCTTCGCGCAATTTTATTCCGGATTATTTAGTTCGCCTGAATAACGGCAAAACGCTGGTGCTCGAGGTGAAAGGTGTCGATAGCGAGCAAAACCGGGCGAAACGCGCTGCGATGGAAACCTGGATTAAAGCAGTCAATGAGCAGGGTGGTTTTGGGCATTGGTGTTTTGATGTGGTGTTTGAACCCGCCAGAACCCGGGATGCATTGTTAAAGCATGCGGAAAGAGGTGGTTAATTTGGTTATTAGAAGACTAATGGAAGACTTAAATACGTTAATAAATTTTACTTTAATATTATTATCAAACTATTAGAAACGTCTGTAACTGGAGATATTTGCCCGTCATGCGCATTTTATAAATAAATGCTTGAACTTTTTCAGGAAACGTGTATCTTATCTATGTCTTTTGGATTCAAGTTATTAAATTGTGATGCTTTTGGTTGACCATTTTTCCTTGATATTCGATGGCAACTATGGATTACCATAGACGTAAATTTTTAATTATTAAGGAAATAACATGGCAACAGGTATTGTAAAATGGTTTAATGACGCTAAAGGTTTTGGTTTTATTACTCCAGATAACGGTGGGGAAGATTTATTTGCACACTTCTCTGCAATCAATAGCAATGGTTTCAAATCGTTGCGCGAAGCTCAACGCGTTACCTTTGAAGTGACGACAGGACCCAAAGGTAAACAAGCTTCAAATATTGTGCCTGAATAAATTCGAGTATCAATAAATAAAAAACCCCGGTTTACCGGGGTTTTTTATTGGGTGCGCCCTGTGCCGGATGCATTCAATAAAAAAGTTCGGATATCTTCAGTATTCCTGAAAAACCAACCAAGATACGGTAGCATAGCGGCATTCTAATAACCTTGATTATTTACTATGCCCGTTAATATTCCCCCTTTACTTCCCGAACATTTATTGCCCGTTGCAGGCGTAACCCTTGGCATTGCCGAAGTTGGTATTAAAAAACCCGGCCGCAAGGATTTGCTGGTGATTTTGCTGGATGAAGAGACTCAAGTTGCCGGTGTTTTTACACAGAATCGCTTTTGTGCAGCGCCGGTGATTGTGGCAAAGCAACATTTGGCGCAATCTGTTCGTGCATTGGTGGTGAATACTGGGAATGCCAATGCCGGTACCGGCGATGCGGGGATTCAGCATGCTCTGACAACTTGTTCTGAATTAGCCAGATTAGCCGGTTGCACGACGCAGCAAGTACTGCCATTCTCAACGGGCGTGATCATGGAACCGTTGCCGGTGGACAGGATTATCAAAGGATTACCTGCGGCCGTGGCTAATTGCAAGGCGGATAACTGGTTTACTGCGGCACAGGCGATTATGACGACGGACATCGTGCCGAAAGCGGCATCGCGACAGGTGCTGATTGATGGCAAAATAGTGACGGTTACCGGAATCGCCAAAGGCTCAGGCATGATTCGTCCGAATATGGCAACGATGCTCGGCTATGTTGCCACTGATGCGGCCATCGGCCAGGCTTTATTACAGACATTGGTGCAGTATGCGACGGATCATTCGTTTAACCGCATCACGGTGGATGGCGATACGTCAACTAATGATGCCTTTATAGTCATTGCAACCGGAAAAGCGGGTCATAGAGAAATTACCCATCAAGACAGCAACGAATTTGACCAGTTGCAGGAAGCCATCACCCTGGTTGCCGCCGATCTGGCCAAAATGATTGTGCGTGATGGTGAAGGTGCGACTAAGTTTATTACCGTGCAGGTAGATGCCGGAAAAAATGCGGATGAATGCGCCAAAGTGGCATACGCCATTGCGCATTCGCCGTTGGTTAAAACCGCTTTCTTTGCGTCGGATCCCAATCTGGGGCGTATTCTGGCTGCCATTGGTTATGCCGGAATTGATGATCTTAATGTGGGCGGAATTCAACTGTATCTGGATGATGTGCTGGTTGCGGAACAAGGCGGCAGAGCACCGCATTATCGCGAAGAAGACGGTCAGCGCGTGATGAATCAGTCCGAGATTACCATTCGTGTAGTGCTGAATCGCGGATTGGCCTCGACTACCGTATGGACCTGCGATTTTTCTTATGATTACGTCAAAATCAACGCGAGCTATCGCAGCTAAGCCGATATATCCCATGAATGATTTAGACAAGTTCTATGAGCGGGCGGAAAGACTGTTCGACCACTTGGAAAGGTTTCTGCCGCCTACACAACCGGAACCTGACTGGCAAACGGCAACTGCTTTTCGTTGGCGCAGGCAAGGTAATGCCGGGTATATCCAGTCGATTGCGCATCCGCATCGGATTACACTCGATGCATTGTGCGGGATTGACGATCAGAAGCAACGGATTGATCAGAATACGCAACAGTTTGTGCAGGGTTTTTCTGCTAATAACGTATTGCTGACAGGTGCGCGCGGCACGGGAAAATCTTCGCTGATCAAATCACTGCTGAATAAATATGCAAAGAATGGGTTACGCCTGATCGAAGTGGAAAAGTATCATCTCGTCGATCTGCATGATATTGTGGAAAAGATTTATCAGCGCCCGGAACGCTTTATTTTGTTTTGCGACGATTTGTCTTTTGAAACCGATGAGCCGGGGTATAAAGCCCTCAAGGTGGTGCTGGATGGATCCATCGCTACAGTATCCGATAACGTTCTGATCTACGCCACATCCAACCGTCGTCACATGGTGCCAGAGTTCATGCGCGATAATCTTGATACGCGGCACATTGGTGAGGAAGTGCACCCGAGTGAGGCGATTGAGGAAAAAATTTCATTGTCGGAGCGATTTGGCTTGTGGGTGTCATTTTATCCTTTCGATCAGGAACAATATCTGCAAATCGTGCGTTACTGGCTGGTTTATTTTGGTGTCAATGAAATGACCGCATTGGTGCGTACAGAAGCCTTGCAATGGGCACTGGAGCGTGGTTCACGCAGTGGACGGGTGGCTTGGCAGTTTGCACGGGATCGGGTCGGCAGGCAAAAATCGGTTCGTGATAATCCATAGCCAATGAACAGTTTCTCCACTCCTGTCGCGGGATCAATCCCAGTTGTTGAGGTCGTCGCAGCCGTCATTACACGGCCGGATGGCCGGTTTTTGTTGACGCGCAGACCTGGTGGAAAAGTATATTCCGGGTATTGGGAATTTCCTGGTGGCAAGGTTGAGCCAAACGAATCGTTATTACACGCGCTGGTGCGCGAGTTGTGGGAAGAGTTGGGGATTCAGGTTGGTAACGCCTATCCCTGGGTAACGCGTGTGTTTGCCTATCCACATGCAACGGTGCGATTGCATTTTTTTCGTGTGGTGGAATGGGAAGGCAGGCTCTTGCCGAGGGAAAATCAGGGGTTGTTCTGGCAATTGCCATATCAGGTTGAAGTATCTCCCATCCTGCCTGCCAACGGACCCATATTACAAGCGCTTTTGTTGCCACCGGTCTATGCGATTACACAAGCAACTGAGATCGGCATTGAACCTGCAATAAAGCAGATTGAACAAGCATTGCGGAATGGCCTGCGTTTGCTTCAGATCCGCGAGAAACAAATGGCGAAAGATATGCTGCGGGAATTTTCCATGCAAGTACTCGCTCTTGCGCAGTCTTATCAAGCGAGGGTGTTGATAAACGGTGATGCGGATCTGGCTCGTGAGATTGGTGCCGATGGTGTGCATTTTACCGCATCTCAACTGATGGGAATGCCGTGCCGTCCTGATCCTGAATATGGATTATGTGGCGCATCCTGTCATAATGCCGAAGAACTTTTTGAGGCTGAACAACTGGGGTTTGATTTTGTCGTGTTGGGTCCGGTGCAGCCAACACTCAGCCATCCTGGGCTATCTCCATTGGGTTGGAGAAGATTTGCCACGCTGATTCGTGATTATTCATTGCCGGTTTATGCTTTGGGCGGGTTACGTCCGCAAGATTTGCCGATAGCACAGGAAATGGGCGCGCACGGCATTGCCATGATGCGCGGTATCAAATAATTAAAAAATACGATGTAACGGAAAAACGATTAATGGATTATTCCATCAATTCATGAGGTAAAGGATTGGTATAAACTGCTACCTGATTCCTGCCGCCATTTTTGGCGGCGTATAATGCCTTGTCCGCCCTGTCCAGCAGGGCAGTGCCGATAAACTCGGCATCGGGTGGCTGCGCGGTTAATAAGCTTCTCAAGCTGGCCATGCCGATCGAAATCGATACGTTGAATTGTTTGTCATTAAAATTCAGGGTTGTGGAACAAATCGCCTGGCGCAGACGTTCAGCAATTTCATGAGCAGCCTGCAGTGTTGTCGTAGGCAGAGCGACTACAAATTCTTCTCCACCGTAACGAGCCACAATATCACAGGATCTGACCTGTTCTTTGATTAAGCTGACCATATACCTTAACACCAAGTCACCTGTCTGATGCCCGTAGGTGTCATTTACATTTTTGAAATGATCAACGTCAAGAAACATGCAAATAAGATCATCATCCCAGCGGATGCATCTGGCAATCTCATCTTTGAAACGCAGATCGAAATAGCGACGGTTATAAGCCTGTGTTAAGACATCCTGATAACTGACTTCTTTGATTCTTTGCTGGTTGAGGCAATTTTCTACTGCAACAGCGGTCATGGCTGACAGTTTCTGCAGAAAAAGCGTTCCAACACCTTGTTGGTAGCGATTAATGTCATGGCTTAGTAACAATAATGCACCGATGATTTGCTCACCGCGCAGCAGTGGCAAGAATGCAGCACTTCTGATTTGAGCTCTATTTTTTAAATTGACCGTCATCCAATTGTATTTTTTTAATACTTCAGTACCCAACATCGGTTGGCTGATCAACGATTGGATGATTTTCGCATCTTTTGAAGTATCAAGAATAAGTAATTTATTCTCAAAATTCAGCCGAGCCTCTTCATCGTGATCAAAAAATAAGCGCTCGGTATCTCTATGATGATCGATGAGACATAACACCACATCCAAGAGCTGAAAGCGCGTTATGGTCTGGGATAATAGTAATTCGCGCAATTGTTTTGGTGTATTGGCTCCGATGATTTCAAAACCAAAAGCTTCATATAATTCCTGCTTTTTTTCATTGGCTCTGGCCTGTTTGATTAGATGGTCCAGCTTGCGCTGTAATTGGCGATTCTTCTCATAAATCAACTCGTCCATTAGATTATATAGGCTCGGTTATTTTGTTATCATCCGGATTTTTCTCTGACTCAGGAATTCGATAAGATTCCTGAGCCCACTGCGACAAATCGTTTGTTTTGCACCGTTCAGAACAAAATGGGCGAAACCGGCTGGCTGGTTCCCAGACTACACACTTACCACACTGAGGGCAATTGACTATTCGTTGTTGCATAAAAGTGAATTTTTGTTGGTTGTTAAACAATATGTGCTTTATTCTGGGAGCCTTTCGGACTTAAGGTCAATCTACTGCGTCAATGGGAAAGCGGTTCATATTTTCTTAATTTTTCTTTGCAAAGTCTTGCTATGCGCTTCTAAATTGATAAAACCTGCACTCGTTCTCCCATCTGGCTCGCTCGATTGCTTAAGTCCGACAGGATCCTAGAAGAATATAAGTAGAATAGTTATAAAATCATTGCGTGCCCGCCTTGATATTGGATAATCTGACTTAAACTGCCATCAGGATAAATGAAATCCATCTACTATTCTTGCAGAAATTTAATATTGTTTCAGCTGTCATTGTGATATTTTTCTTTTTTTTTAAAAAACTGCGCACAAGTTAGCTTTAACTTTTCAAATTACGTTTAATTAAATACTTAAAGGTTGGCAATTCTGGCTACTCGACAAGAACTTTCAGATTTTCTGGCTAAAACCGAGAGGCGTGCATATAAACAAGCGATTTTTGCGGTTCATGATGAACATGTGGCATTGGATATTGTGCAAGATTCTATGATGAAGCTTGCGCTGAAATATGCTTCTAAGCCGATGGAAGAATTACCACTTTTGTTTCAGCGTATTCTGCAGAATACCATTCGCGATTATTATCGACGACAAAAGATCCGTTCATTATGGACTACACTGTTTTCGGCGTTCACGCCCAATGATCAGGACAAGAGCCAAGAAGACTTCGATATTCTCGAAACTTTGCAGATAAAACAGGAATCCAATTTTTCTCAAGAACCTGACGCACAGCTAGAGAGAGCGCAACTGATTGGTTTGATAGAGAAAGCGATGGAAATTCTTCCGCCACGTCAACGCGAAGCTTTCATACTGCGTTATTGGGAAGAAATGAGTTTAGCGGAGACGGCTGTAATTATGAAATGTTCGGAAGGGAGCGTAAAAACCCATTGCTCGCGGGCAGTTCATGCATTAGCAACAATTCTCAGAGAGAAAGGGGTGAAATTATGAACGAGCAAGAGCTGGGAAAAGAGATTGCCAGATATTTAGACGTCGGTGCTAATGAGACAATTAAACAGAGTACGTTGTATCGGTTGCAATCTGCCCGTCGAACGGCTTTGGAAAATTGCCAGCCTGCATTGGAGATCATTAATTCAGGTAATGGTACTTCGGTTTACGGGGGGCATGGCGAGCATTTTAAAACCGGAAAGCTGTTATTGCTATTGCTAGTGTTGTTTGTTTTTGCTCTGGTGTCCGCAACATATTGGCAATTCCTGGAAAAAAGTAAGTCAGCTGTAGATACCACGATACTGGTTGATGACTTGCCGACAGATGCTTATATTGATAATGAGCCTGAGTTGGATGATGATTTATCAATAGATACTTATATTGACAATGTGCTGCAACTGGTTGATGACTTATCGGCAGAGGAGCGTATTGATAATGAACCTGAACTGGCTGATGACGTGTCGACGGATGCTGCTATTGATGATGAACCTGAACTGGCTGAAGATGATCTGCCGACAGATGCTCGTATTGATAATGAGATTGATGAGTGGTTGGACTCTAATTAGTGTAGTGTCTTGCAAATACAGATACATTAAACCATATTATATATCACTATTTAGAGCTTCTATATATTTAATATAAATAGATACTTAATCAATGTATTATAAAAAATATATTGATCTCATTAAGCAAAGGCATTTAAGAGACACCGTATTAGGGCATCTCTAAAAATCCAAATTTCGTTACAACACTTTGTTGCTCGCAAAAAATGTTTCCTTAAATATCTGACATATGCTGCGTCACCATTTTAGTTCACGCCTCGTTTTGATTGGGATTTTGAATTTTTAGAGGTGTCCATTAATTATTGTCGGATTATTTTTGTTATTCTCTGATGTCTTATCTGAATCCGGTAGGTCTTTGCAGAAAGAATTAAAACCGCAGCAGAAGCGTGATCTAATCACAAATAAAGCGCTGGGATTCGTGGATTTTCGAGCAGTGAAAATAGGCGCGTGCAAGATAAGAAAACTCTGTATATCAGAGAGTAAAAGTAATTAAATCAATCTGTAAAGGTATGAATGCGAGAAATTCCAATTCTGACAGGATCTGGAAGAAGTTCTAAAACCTTGGTACTGTCGATTCTCAGCTAGTATAGAATACGCGCTTATTTGATTGCGGGCATGATAAAACCATGTTGAAGCGAAGCTGTAACCTGTCAACGAATGCTGTGAGCAATCCATTTGGCAATTGATTGCGCAGCCCCCTCATTTTTTAGAGAAATTCCTATCTTGTTTTTTCTTGCAGCTTAGCGAATGCAGCAAATCCAGAATTTATCAGTTGATAATCTCCCGTCAAGCTGGAGGGAAGCACTTTCTTCACAATTAATCGCGGAAGAAAATGTACTTGCCTGGCTTGAAACGGATCTCAATACACAACTCCATTTTGCTGCCAGTATCGTAGTAGTGACCGATAAACGCTTGCTAACCAAAATGGCAGACGATGAGGCTTGGCAAGAATGGTGCTATCAGCAAGGCTTATTGTTGACGCAACGGGATTACGCAGGTGTCGGTTGCCTTGAATTGTTTGATACGCATGCACGGCTTGCGAATTGGCGTTACCGTTTAGGCAACGACATAGCAGTCAGTCGACTGATCGAATGCTTTACGCAGCAGCTTACCTATCATCTTACCGGTAAACTGCCGGTATCTGAGCATACACAGTTTCAATGTCCGAATTGTGCTGCTTTTTTATCCTCTGAACAGGAGGAATGCCCAGTCTGCGACAAACAAAGCCATACACCGCCTTCCCCCTGGACATTGTTGCGTTTGTGGCGCTTCGCAAGGCCCTACAAGGGGCGCCTGCTCATTGGATTTTTGTTGACCCTATGCAGTACCGCTGCAACGTTGGTGCCACCCTATTTAACCATGCCACTCATGGATAATGTGTTGATACCGTATCAGAACGGTCAACCGATCAATGCCGATTTGGTGACGCTGTATCTTTCGGGTTTGCTAGGTGCAGCGGTGCTTGCCTGGGCTTTGGGCTGGGCGCGAACGTATATGCTGGCACTGGTTTCGGAACGTATTGGTGCTGATCTACGCACGACAACCTACGAGCATCTTATTAATCTTTCACAGGAATATTTTGGTGGTAAACGTACCGGCGATTTGATGGCACGAATTGGCTCTGAGACCGATCGTATCAATCTTTTCATTTCATTGCATTTGCTGGATTTTGCCACTGATGTCATTATGATTGGTATGACAGCCATGATTCTGGTTTCAATTAACCCGTGGCTGGCGCTTGTGACGCTTGTTCCGCTGCCGATCATCGCATGGCTGATTTATCTTGTTCGTGATCGATTGCGAATTGGTTTTGAGAGAGGGGATCGTATCTGGGCTGAAGTGACCAATGTACTTGCGGATACTATCCCAGGCATTCGAGTAGTGAAAGCATTTGCTCAGGAAAAAAGAGAGGCGGCACGCTTTCATGCCGCAAACCTGCGGAATTTACAGGTTAATGATCGCGTCAACAGGGTGTGGTCATTATTTACACCAACGGTCACATTGCTGACAGAAATCGGTTTGCTGGTAGTGTGGATATTTGGTATCTGGCAGATATCTAATGATGAAATTACGGTCGGGGTGCTTACGGCTTTTCTTGCCTATATTAGCCGGTTTTATATCAGACTTGATTCGATGAGTCGTATTGTTTCCATCACGCAAAAAGCCGCCGCGGGTACCAAGCGTATTTTTGATATTCTGGATCATGTCTCCAGTGTTCCGGAACCATCCAATCCTGTGTATTTGCCGGCAATCCAGGGTCAAATCGAATTGCGCAATGTTGGTTTCCGTTATGGAACGCGCAGCATTACGCGTGACATCAATCTGATTATCAAACCCGGCGAAATGATTGGCCTGGTTGGCCACAGTGGTTCCGGGAAAAGTACCCTGGTTAATTTGATCTGCCGTTTTTACGATGTTTCCGAAGGCATGATTCTGATCGATGGGCATGATATACGCTCGTTGCCGATTGCTGAGTATCGCAAACATATCGGGCTGGTACTTCAGGAACCTTTTCTGTTTTATGGCACCATCGCGGAAAATATTGCCTATGGTAAACCGGATGCAACACGCGCGGAAATTGTTTCTGCCGCTCGCGCGGCTCATGCTCATGAATTTATTCTGCGCTTGCCCCATGGTTACGATTCGCTGGTGGGTGAGCGTGGTCAAGCGCTTTCTGGCGGTGAACGTCAGCGTATCTCGATTGCTCGCGCACTATTGATTGATCCGCGTATTCTGATTCTGGATGAAGCGACTTCTTCGGTCGATACCACGACTGAAAAAGACATTCAGAAGGCATTGGACAATCTGGTGCGTGGCCGAACAACGATTGCCATCGCGCATCGCTTGTCGACTCTGCGCGAGGCCAATCGGTTGATTGTTCTTGATCGCGGTAGAATCGTCGAAATTGGAAATCACGCCGAATTGATGGCACGCGAAGGCTATTACTATCGTTTGTATCTGGCGCAAGCGCGAAATGTCGATACTGAGGATCGCGCAACTGTCTCCGTTGCGGAGCATAGTGCTGCAGGGGAACGTAAATGAGTGGCGCGGTTGAATATCAATTAAGCCGTAATTCCTACGGGCGATTGGTTTTTACCGATCAATCCGGTCTGGTGCAGGAAGGTGTAGTGCCGGTACGATCATTTCCGATTACTGATCCAGATCAGGGCATTGCTTTGGTTGATTCGCATGGCCATGAGTTGTTGTGGATTG